>Ga0302326_10003287_pt1 | contig 38261 bp, 35 predicted proteins | sample Palsa_T0_3_FD_202264 | JGI IMG/M metagenome (GOLD analysis project Ga0302326, IMG submission 202264) | Peat permafrost microbial communities from Stordalen Mire near Abisko, Sweden - Palsa_T0_3 | ecosystem: Environmental > Terrestrial > Soil > Palsa > Peat permafrost | place: Sweden: Abisko... | reverse complement strand
TCGAGCCGGTGTAGTTGGTGACGGTGCCGCCGGTCGTGATACGCCCGATGGAGTTGTTGCCCGCGTTGGTAAACCACAGGGCGCCATCGGGTCCGCTGATGATCCCGTAGGGCTGGTCGATGCTCGAGCCGGTGTAGTTGGTGACGGTGCCGCCGGTCGTGATACGCCCGATGGAGTTGTTGCCCGCGTTGGTAAACCACAGGGCGCCATCGGGTCCGCTGACGATCTCATCCGGGTAGTCGATACCAGCCCCCGTGTAGTTGGTGACGGTGCCGCCGGTCGTGATACGCCCGATGGAGTTGTTGCCTATATTGGTGAACCACATCGCGTTATCGGTGCCGACCGCGATCCCCCACGGGCCCTTGATATCCATGCCGGTGTAGTTGGCGACGGTACCGTCGGTGGTGATGCGCCCGATGGAGTTGTTGTCGGCGTTGGTAAACCACAGCGCGTTGTCGGGGCCGACCACGATCCCCCACGGGTAGTCGATCCCCGTGCCCGGGTAGGACGACACGGTGTCGGCGGTGGTGACCCGGCCGATGGTGTTGCCGAGGTAGTTGGTGAACCACATGGCGCCGTCGGGCCCAGTCACTATCCCCCAGGGGGCGGAGATCCCGTTGCTGATGGCGGCAGCCTGCGCCCTCGACACGGATGCCATGGCGGTGGTCGTGGGAAGGAGCAAGAGGGCGGCCAGCTGCGCGCACGCGGCCGCGACCGTCACCGACCAACGAACGGCGATCCGCCCACGACGCACTCGCTTCACGCCTCCGCCTGCAGCCACTTCCGCCCCTTCTCGTTCCTACCCCTTGCCCAACCGAGACAGCATCTTCGCTCATGCGCCGCGGCCAGTCAAGGCAAGTCCTGCCCCGACGCGGCGTTGTACCGACGAACCGGCAATCGGCGTAATACCGTTCGGAGGGTCCGTCCGCGGCCGCCTGGCTCGCTTTCGACGAAGGCACTAGGCCATGGCGGGCACAACCCGCAACCGCAAGGTCGACGACGCTGCATAGCGCTCTAACTGGCGCTTCTCGGCACGAGACGTCACTGGTCCCGCATGACGCCAGATTCGGCAGATCCGCGCTCGATGTTGGCTCTGGGCACACAGCGGTGGAGCTGTCGTGATACGCGCTCGACCCGGTTAGTAGCTCCTGTTGGCGGAGGTGTATGCGAAGCCTCCGCCTCTCAGCGAACACTCGAAATCATGAAAGCCTTTCTGGGCCAGTTCGTCTCTCAGCCAGAGCAGCGGCACGAAGTGAAGGGCGAAGCGCCGGTTCAGCCATCGCTTCGGTCTCGCAAGCTTGTCATGCGGCGCTTCGGCGAAGGTGCTCGCGGTCAACGTGGCCCTGGGGATGCTGACGCGGGAAAGCTCGCCCAGCACCTGGGCCAGGTCGGGGAAAGCGTGAAAGCCACCGGAGCAATTCACCCGCTGGAACGAGCAATCCGCGAGTGGCAGGTGGTGGGCGTCGCCGTGCACCAGCACGATGTTGGTGAGACCCGACTCCCGGACCCGCGTAACCGCCCGGCGAAGCATGGACACCGAGTAGTCCACCCCGATCACCAAGCCTTCGGGGCCCACGCGCCTCGCCCACTCGACGGTGAAGTTGCCATGGCCACAGGCCAGGTCGAGCACTACGTCGTCGCAAGCGGGTCGCAGGCGTTCGGCGATGGCCGTCAGCTCAGCTTCGAAGCTCTTCATGCCGGCCACACGAAGCACACGGTCGCGCGCCCGGTCATACACCCACGCGGTGAACCTGGTGTCGAGAGCTCGCTGGCTGAAGGTCTGTGGAGTTCCGGGTGGCAGAGTCTCAACGAACCCGTCGGCGCCAACGACCAGATCGCTGGGCTGGTCAGGCCAGCCGACTGGGCGCAACAGGCGAGCGGCACGTTCTAGCGCCGACGGCGAGATCCCATCGGTGTCGGGGTTGCCCGTGTCCATGCCTATATAGTGAGCAATCCCTCGTATTTTTGCTACACGCTTTTCGGGGCCCGGCCAATGACACCGTTCGATCGCCGTCTCATGCCTCGCAAGCAGCCCAAACAACCCCGAGCGCAGGTGACGCGGGACCGGATCTTGGAAGCCGCTGCTCACGTTTTTGCCCTTCATGGCTACTCCGCCGGGACAACCAACCGGATCGCCGAAACGGCCGGCATGTCGATCGGTTCGCTCTACCAGTACTTCCCCAACAAAGACGCCATCCTCGTCGAGCTGGTCAAGGCTCACATCAATACCGGTATCGCCATCATCGACCGCCTCCTCACCGCTGGCCCGCTTCCCGACGCATTGGATGATCAGCTGCGACTATTCGTGCGCGCCACCATCGACAACCACCTCCAGGAGCCAGCCCTACATCGTGTGCTGTTCGAGGAGGCTCCCCGGCCGCCCGAACTACTCGAAATGCTCCACCAAGCAGAGGACTGGGTCGTCGGAGCAGCCCAACGACAGATCGCCACCCACCCTCAGGTGACCGTCGTCGACACCGCCACCGCCGCCCGTCTCACAGTCTCTGCCATCGAATCGCTGGTCCACCGCCACTTTGCCGCCGGCCAACCAGTCAAGATCGATAGCTTCGAAGACGAACTCGTCGCCATGCTTTTTCGCTACCTCACCGCCGCACCCAGCCTGTCGTGACATTCTGAATTTCGTGAGCTTCGATGTCTTCCTTCAGCAATCGCATCCGAGAGTGGCCTTACCATCCTTCCGGTCGGCCGTCCGACGCCCTTCCAACAGGAGACCTAGTCGGAGACCTTCCTGAAGGGTTGCGGGAAGACGCCGCCGTCGTCAGCACCGGCGATGTGAGCTTTTCCACGTGATCCGGTCCGCCTGAACAGCGCCGAACGCCACTCGATACCCTGGGAGTCTAGGGCGCACCAGCATGGGCGGAGTGTTCTGTCGCGGTTTGAGGGGTAAGTTCAGCCCATGACCGTGTCCGAACCGTCCTCTGGCCGCGAGTGGAGGTACCGGTTCACCCAGCCCGATGGAGTCGAGATCGCGATTCGTGACTTGAACGGCGATGGCGCCGCTGAGACCCAGGCTAGGGACCTCTCGAAGTCGGGTGGCACGCCCGTGATTGTCCATCGGCTCCAGAAGTTGGCGAACTCCTGGGAATACGTGGTCGAGGTAGACGAGCGCTCCGACATCTGACCCGTAGCGGCATGCTGACCCTCGCGAAACGACGGATCAGCACTCGGACCGGGCGACACATGTCCAGAATGCCTGATCAGGTCTGCCCCTCGTCGTCCCGGCCTGACCTGCTTCATCGTCTCGCGCATCGCGAGGCCATTCGAGACTCTCTCTAGACCCACGCTCCTTGTAGACCTACGAAAAGTTTCGACGCGGTCTGTCCTCGTCTTCCCGTGACTGGCCTGAAGGGCGGGCATGTTCGCTCGGTCAATCAAATTGGAGCGAGTCAAGGGACGGCCCGAAACGAGCGAGGACACGAAGCGAAGCAGAGGGCCCGGAGCGAGACCTTGAGGCCCCCGGTCATTTGATCGAGAACCCAGTACTGGGGCTGCCAGCCAGCCCGGCGGGTGGCTGATCGCTGCCCTCTCGGATATGACCCCGTTCGGAGCGTTCTGGCGTCGCGATATGTGTCGGAGGCCGGGGGATTCGCGCCGCGCCCCGAACCATTCGTTATGCGCCGCGCCGACGTCTGTGAACCTGTCCCACATCAGGTGTTCGGGGCGTAGCGGACGCCCAACGCCTGCGGTTGTATCGAGTCGCCCCGACGCGTTGTAGGGCATCTCAGGGGAGGGCAGCAATGCTTAGCTCGACGGATTGGAGGACTCGGGTCGGGAGGCGCCCCTCCAGCCGCGCCATAGTCGCTCCGCGTCTTTGTCCTGCTGTTAGCAGAGGGGGGATAAGGTTTGGGGCGTGTGGCCTCGTTCGGGCCGCAGGGGGAGGGCCGGAATGTCTGGCTCGATCGCAATGGGAGCATTGGGCGGGATTCGCCGATATGGCCGCCGGAGGTTGGGGACGTCTGTGTTGGCGATGGCGACGGTTGGCGCTGTTGTAGCCGGGGTGATGTTGTCGGGTGGGCCCGTTGCCGAGGCTTCGGGTAGCGCGAGCCCTTACACGGTTCTCACGGTTGCTGCCGCCTCGGGAACGGGGGTCGCGGTCGACGAGACCACGAACACCATCTACGCCACAGACTACGGGTTGACACCGGGCGGGGTGTCTGTCATCGACGGGTCCACCGACACGGTGGTTGCCACTGTCAGGGTCGGCCCCTACCCCGTCGGGGTGGCCGTCGACGAGTCCACAGACACTGTCTACGTCGCCAACAGCACCAATATCCCACCTAACACCGAGCAGGGCACGGTGTCGGTGATCGATGGGGCCACCAACACGGTGACCGACACCATCGAAGTCGGCATCACACCTGAAGGCGTGGCCGTCGACGAAACCACCGACACCATCTATGTCACGAACTATGTTTCCGGCACGGTATCGGTGATAGACGGGGCCACCAACACTGTGACCGCCACGGTCGCGGTCGGCACCGATCCGATCGGGGTTGCGGTGGACGACAACACAGACACCATCTACGTCACCAACCACGAATCGAACACAGTGTCCGTGATAGACGGGGCCACCAACACCGTCACCGCCACTATCGCGATGGGATACGTGATGGAAGGCGTGGCCGTCAACGAGAACACAGACACTATCTATGCCACTACCGGAGGGCATCTGTATGTCATAGACGGGGCCACCAACACTGTGACCGCCACGGTCGGGGAGGGCTCCGCAGCCCAAGGGGTGGCGGTCGACAGAACCACAAACACCGTCTACGTCACCAACTACGGATCGAACACGATGTCCGTGATTGACGGGACCAGCAATACCGTAACCGCCACAGTGGCGGACTGCTGCCGCCCCAACGGTGTGGCTGTCGACGAGAACACTGGCACTATCTACACGGCCAACTGCGATAAGGGGTGTCCGCCCACGGTGGCGGTGATCATCACATCGACCGTGACCGTGTCACCAACCTCAGGTCCCGCCGCAACGGCAGTCACGGTCTCGGGGCGAGGCTTCAACCCCGGCGAAACCATCAAGATCACCTACAAGACTGGCCTCGCCTCACCGAAACAGGTCACGATCTGCACCACTACCGCAGCCTCCGACACCTCCTACACCTGCTCGGGGACCATCCCGCTCGCAGCAACAGCAGGCACCAACGGCGCACACAAGATCCTGGCCAAAGGACTGACCTCGGGCATCAAAGTTCACACCACCTACACCCTCACCTGACTACGAGCCAGGCGCCAGTGAGCGGTCCGGCTCTGAAGAGCGCCGCCAGGTCGTCGGAGACCGCGCCAGGACAATCGCTCTCGCGCTCCACAAGCAATCACGGCTCAGCCCACGAGCGCACGCCGAGTCGATCTGCGCCATGGCCCGCGCCTGGTCCATGAGGAAGCGGTAGCAGCCCTCGCCGAGTTTCGTGATCCGACCCTTCGGCCAACACGGTTGTCGCGCCTCGACGATTGTCGTAGCAAGCAGTGCAACTGAACGGTTGCACTTGCTGGGATGAGCCGCTACGGTCCATCGCTGTGGCAACCGGGCGAGATATCGAATACCAGGCCGACGGAGTGGTGATGCGCGGGCGGATGGCTGTGCCCGAGGGTGAAGGACCGTTCCCAGGTGTGCTAGTTGCGCACGAAGCGAACGGCCTCGACGACTACCAAGTCGGTCGGGCCGCGACCTTGGCCGAGCTCGGCTACGCCGCGTTCGCTTTCGACTATCACGGGGGCGGCAAGGTCTTTACCGACAGAGAGGAAATGTTCGCCCGATTGGAAGAGTTGGGATCCGACGTGGAACGGATCCGCGCACTTGCCAACGCCAGTTTGGCTGTGCTCTTGGCCGAACCAAAGGTTGACCCCTCTCGGGTGGCTGCCATCGGCTTCTGCTTCGGGGAGACGGTCGTGATGGAGTTGGCACGCACTGGGGCGGACATCAAGGCTGTCGTCGGTTTTCACCCTGGACTGAACATCCTGCGACCCGGAGACTCACGCCACATAACGGGCAGCGTGCTGATGTGTGTGGGAGCCGATGATCCGATCATTCCGCCGGAAAGGCGTAATGCCTTCGAAGAGGAGATGAGATCGGCCAAGGTGGACTGGAGGATGAATCTCTATGGTGGGGTTTTGCACAGCTTCACCCATCCCCGGTCAACGACGATGGGGATTCCCGGGCTCAAGTACGACCAACTCGCGGCTGAACGCTCTTGGCGTGCCATGATCGATCTGTTCAACGAAGTCTTTTGAACTGCTTTTTGAGAACGGTCGTACCTGTACGACATCGTCAGGCTCTCGACGGCGATGCAGAACGCGCGCCCAAGAGCACAACCATCAGGAGAAGGACGGCGCGACCGAGTCGACGGTAGCGCTCCGCGCCTGTGGACCAGTCTTCACACGAAGACCCGGACGCCCGGACCCTGTGGACCAGTCTTCACACGAAGACCCAGACACCCGGACCCTGTGGACCCAGATCTTGCTCCACCGGCAGCAGGTTCGCCTTGGAGTCAGATTGCGCAGGCTTCGTCGTTGCACGCCGGGCCGCCTGCCACCGTCGGCTCGCCCCGAACCGAGCGCTCCCATGTCCGACGCAGGGTGATCAGGAAGGTGTTGGGGTCTTGGGCCCCCGGCACGGCGAAAGTCCGGTCGAACACGAAGAACGGCACACCAGTACAACCGAGGGTGGCGGCTTCGGATTCGTCATGTTTTACATCAGAGGCGAACCGGTCGGTGGCCAACAGGTCGTCTACCTGCCCGGGGTCGAGCCCACTGGCCACCCCGATCTCCCGGAGAACGTCGGGCTCGCTGATCGGCTGCAGATCAGTGAAATAGGCCTTGAGCAGCGCCTCCTTCACTGTGCCGCCGGTGGCAGGGTCCCGGGCATTGCCGAGATGGATCAAACGATGGGCGTCAAAGGTATTTCCGCCCTGGGTATTCGCTAGGTCGTAAACGAGCCCCTCGGCCGCCGCCAGCTCATTCATGTCCTCGAGTCGGGCCTTGGCCTGTTCGAGCGTCATCCCGTACTTGGCCGCCAAGTGGACGGCCGTGGGCTTCGACCGGCGGAACGGAGCCCGTGGATCCAATTCGAAGCTCCGCCACCGGATGTCGACTTCTCCCGCATGCTCGAAGCTGCCAAGCGCCTTCTCAAATCTGCGCTTACCGATGTAGCACCACGGGCAGACAATGTCGGACCAAACCTCTACCAGCATGACCTTTTCAACGTTCGCTCGGGCTCGAGTTGTTCCGTGGACTCCGCCCGAAACTGTCGTGGCAGGCCTCGGCGTCTATCTGAGGGCAATCTGAGGGTAGAGACCAACCGCGCATTGTGAGGCGGCCGAAGTCCTTCCGTCGGGTGATCCTGACTGTTAGCCCCCGCGTCGGACTGGGCTGCGGGGGCGCTGAATCTGGCAATCTGCGCGTTCCCCAACCAGCCCGGTAAGACTGTGCGGCCGTGGTCGATGTTCCGGAGACCGAATACGCGACTGGCAAGGAGGGTGGCTACCGCGCCTATCAGGTGATCGGTGATGGTCCGCTCGACCTGGTCGTCCCCGTCAACGGTGGCATGCCGCTGGACCTGATCTGGGAGGATCCCACCGTCAGGAACCGGATGGGGCGGCTTGCGTCATTCAGTCGCCTAATCCTCCTGGAACCCACAGGGTTCGGATGCTCATCGAGAGTGGACCCGACCGCCGTTCCGGCGATTCAGACGTGGATGGATGATCTCGCTGCGGTGATGGACGCTGTCGGCACCAGCAAGGCGGCATTCCTGTCGTGGGCCGAGTGCAGCTTGGCCGTCATGTTGTTTGCCGCCACGAATCCTGATCGGGTCTCAAGTCTCGTTTTCGTCAACGCCTACGCCCGATATGTGCGGAGCGAAGAATGCCCGTGGGGCATGCCTGCGGATCGGATGAGAGCTTACGCGGCCGCCATTCAGAAAGCCTGGGGTACCGGCATGGTCATGGCGACCTTGGCACCCAGCCTGGTTCAGGGCGAGCAGGCCTTGCGTTTCTGGGCGCGCGCCGAGCGGCTGTCAGGGCCGCCCGACGCTGCTGCCGCCATCAGTCGGGCCTTCATGCAAAGTGATGTCAGTGACGTGCTGCCGGCAATCCAGGCTCCGACACTGGTCATCAGCCGACGAGACGATCGCCACGTGCGTTTCGAACACGGTAGATATCTGGCCAGGCGCATTCCCCATGCAAGACTGGTTGAACTTGAGGGGGACGACAACCTGTTCCTTGCCGGCCATGCTGACGAGATCCTCGACGAGGCGCAGGAGTTCATCACGGGCGTGCGACCGACGCCCGTATTCGACCGGGTGCTGGCGACAGTGCTGTTCACCGACATAGTCGATTCCACTGCTCGCGCCATCCAACTCGGCGACCGCGCCTGGCGGGAGACGTTGAACCGTTACGACGACCTCGTGGAGCACGAGTTGGCACGGTTTCGTGGTCGGCATGTCAACACCACCGGAGATGGGACCGTGGCGACATTCGACGGCCCGGCGCGGGCTATCGAATGTGGACGTGCCATCACCAGAGGTGTCCGCACTCTGGGCCTTGAGGTCAGAGCCGGTTTACATACCGGAGAGGTTGAGGCTCGAGGCGACGACATCGCGGGTATCGCGGTGCACGTGGCCGCCCGAGTTTCCAGCATCGCGAACGCCGGAGAGGTGCTGGTTTCGCGAACGGTTACCGACCTGGTCGCGGGCTCGGGTATCAGATTTGGCGACCGCGGCGAGCACGCGCTGAAGGGTGTGCCCGGAACCTGGCAACTCTTCGCCGTCGAGGTCAACCAGTCACAGAACAGGGAGTGATGAGCGCGCTCGCCAGCTCCTCGCAAGATGGAACAATACGCGCCGCACGTGGCTACACCGATTGTACCGCCAGCGCGTCCTCGACGCCGACTTCGAATATGTCGAGCGGCTGAGCTAACCCAAGCAAGCGGATGCGTTCGAGGGCGTCTACCCGAGATGCTTGCGGCTAGGCGGGTTGAAGCTCTTGTGAACTATCTCCAGGTGGTTGCCGTCGAAGTCTGCGACGTTGGCTGAGTAGTAGCTCGGGCCGAAGTACGCGCGTATCGCCGGCTCACCCTCGCTCGTTCCGCCCGCCTCAATCGCGGCAGCGTACACGGCGTTGACCTCGGCCTCATCGTCAGCAACAAACCCTACATACAGTCCGGTCTCACCGGACTGGCGCTGGCGTAGCCAGATACTGGAGCCGACTGCGACGCCAGAACCGTAGGCTCCGTCGGCCAATCCGAAGAGATCAGGAACTCCCGCGGGTCCGGTGGAGGAGTCGTAACTCCCGAGCTCTCTCCACCCCAAGGGCTCTAGGGCCGCCGCATAGAAGGCCAGCGAGCGCGGCACGTCGCTTACCGAGATGTAAATGTGGTCAAGCACTGGTTCTTCCTCTCGCTGACACTTCAGGTTGAGTGTTAGGCCGCTTCTTGCGAGGCCAATTTTTTAAATTGTCGCAAACTGGCCGGGGTGAGTTTGCCGAGGGGGTGCTGCCAGCGCTGGCCGGCGGGTGGTGTCGCCAACACGCCGACCTCACGACTCCCGGGCCCGAACGCCGATCGACTCGGCGTTGGCAATGGTCGGGTGGTCTCGCGACATATGGCGGGCCACACGCCGATGTTCTGCGCTGGGTATGACGTTGAACGACTACGGAATCGAGGTGGTGGTGGAGGCGACCAATCCGTAGGCGGGCCCGAGCCGATGCCGCGCCCACCGATCGCGCCGGTCGACCTCGGTGGGTAGCGCGAGGGGGACCAATGTGGCGGGCTAGATCCGTGAGTCGCGGTTGATGGACAGCGTCGAAGGGGTTCCAGGTGGGGTGAGCAAGGAGGCATGAGCGTTCATGGCGAGCCGGCGGACCTGGCGGCCGACGCTTAATCGCAGCTTTCGGACGCCTGACGCTTCGAGGCTTTCGGGTATAGGACGCCTGGTTGGCCGCAATGGCAGCGGTAGTGCAGCTCCACGCCGAGGGGACCGTCCCGCAGCGACACGAAGTTGCTTGATCCGAGCAGAACGTCGGCCCGGACTTCCTCGCAATAAGCGGCAAAGTACATACGATCATCCTCCTCGCACCCGAGGTTGTAGTCCATCGATTTATTCGCCGCCATAACGTGAAGATTTCCTTTACGATTCGACGATGATCGATGTCCGCAGATTGCGCGTCCTCCAAGAGCTCGATCGCCACGCCACTGTCACGGCGGCGGCCTCCTCCCTGCACCTAAGCCCGTCCGCGGTGTCCCAGCAGCTCGCCCTCCTGGCCCGAGAGGTCGGGTGCCCCGTCGTCGAGCGCGACGGCCGCAACGTCCGTCTCACGCCGGCTGCCCGGGTACTTCTCGACCACGCCGGAGAGTTGTTCGCCCGCCTCGAGTCTCTCGACGCCGACCTGCAACACCATCGAGCCGGAGACGTCGGCGTGGTCGGCGTCGCTGCCTTCCAGACCGCCGCCAGGTCGATCGTCGTTCCGGCCGCTTCTGCGCTGGCACGCACGCGCCCTCGCCTCGAGATCCACGTGGTGCAGATGGACGCCCCGAGGGCATTCGAGGAAGTCGCGGCCGGACGGCTCGACATCGCCGTGAGTGTCGAGTACCTCAACAGCCCACCCAACACGGATCTCCGATTCGCCCGCGTACCCCTCCTTCGCGACGAGTTCCAGGCCCTCGTCCCTGCAGGTCACCCCTGCGCCAGCCGCGGGCGGGTCCGAATCGCCGACCTCAGTGAGGATCCCTGGGTTGGCAGCCTGCCGGGCTCCCCCTGCCATTTCGTGATCACCGCGGCGTGCGCCGCCGCGGGTTTCTCGCCACGCTTCTGTCACCAAGTCGACGACTGGGCGATCGTCGTCGATCTGGTCGCCGCAGGGATGGGGGTGGCTCTCATTCCCAACCTGGCCCACCCGCCAGCGCGCGATGACGTCGTGATCCTCCCTCTCTCGCCACCGTCAGCCGCCCGCAACATCTTCGCGGTGACCCGGCGAGGGACCGAGGAAGCTCCCACCATCGGCGCTGTCCTCGAGGCCATGACCTCCGCCTCCGCCTCACTTCCCGCTACCGCTTGGCGGGCAAGCACAGCGCGTGGACGACGCAGAGCCTGACCCACCGCAACACGAAACCCCGGAGCCGTGAGGGCCAAGTATGTAGCTGTCATCAAGCGCTATGGGGCGTCGCTGGCCTTCGCGTTCCGAAGGTCCTTTTATGCATCTCGGTCAGCCGAGAACGCTCCTGTGGTTGGATGATCAGGGTTCGAGCACGATCTTGCCTAACGTGTGACGCTCTTCGAGGTCCCGGTAGGCCCTCCTCACTTCGGTCAAGGGATAGGTCTTGGCGATCGGAACGTCGAGACTTCCTTCGGCGATCAGTCCTGCCAGCTTAGCGAGCACTTCGGCGGTCGCCGCGGCGGCGCTCCCATCTGTCTTGGTCCCGTACTTCTCGGCGGCCGCCCGGTCGATGATGGTGTCGATACGGTCGGGTGCTACGCCCAACCCGATGGCCATTTCCACGTACCCACCGCCGAAAGTGTCGATGAAGGCGTCGACGCGGTCACCGCTCGCGTCTCTGATGCGCGCCGCGACCCCCTCGCCGTAGACCAACGGGACAACCCCGTGCCCGGCCAACCAGCCGTGGTGTGCTTCGCTGGCCAGCCCGATCACCTTGGCGCCTCGCCCGCGGGCCAGTTGAACGGCGAGCGAACCGACACCGCCCGCCGCCCCCGACACCACGACCGTGTCGCCTGCAACGAGGTTCACTGCTCGGACCGCCGCGTAGGCGGTCGTCCCAGCTACGAACAACGAACCGGCAACCTCCCACCGCACGCTGGCGGGGCGCGCCACCAAGTTGTCAACGTCGGCCACGACGAACTCTGCATGGCTGCCTCGGGTATGAACGAAACCCAAGACCTCGTCCGCGACGCCAAAGCGGGTGACATCTGGCCCTACCTCGGCGACGACTCCGGCCAAGTCGCTGCCCTCGCCGGACGGAAACGTCGCCGGCCAAACGGCGTGTAGCAGCCCTTTGCGGATGGACGCCTCGCCCGGATTGATGCCCGCGGCCACAACCTTCACCAACACCTGGCCGGGCCCGGGAACCGGTCGGGCTACCTCCATCACGTTTAGGACGTCGATGTCGCCATACTCGTCGAATCTCACAGCCAATGGCACTACCGGCTCCCTTCCGAAGTCAACAATGATCGCCAACCGCGACTGAGCCAGGTTTACCGATAAGACGAGCGGCGCGCCTTCCGGGTTTTCCTGGCCATGCGAGTCGTGCCGCCAGGGGTGCATGTTGCTTAGATCTCGAGTCCGTAGTCGGGCTCGGGAGCTGGTGGAGGCTCCACCTGGCTGAACATCGCTGAAGCCGAGTGGAGAGTACGGAGGTCGGCGCGCTAGTCGAGGTTGTGGATTGCCGCAACGGCTTTTTCTAGATGTCGTAGTAGAGCATGAACTCCCAAGGGTGCGGACGCAGTCGAACCGGGTCGATCTCGTGCTCGCGCTTGTATTTGAGCCAGGTCTCGATGAGGTCGTCGGTGAAGACGCCGCCGGCGCGGAGGAAGTCATTGTCCGCCTCGAGGGCGGCCAGGGAGGCCTCGAGCGAAGCAGGGACGGTCGGGACCTGAGCCAACTCCTCAGGGGGAAGATCGTAGAGGTCCTTGTCCACCGGGTCGGGCGGCTCGATCTTCTTCTGCACGCCGTCGAGCCCGGCCATCAGGATCGCCGAGAAGGCCAGATATGGGTTGCAGGACGGGTCGGGGCAGCGGAACTCGACCCGCTTCGCTTTGGGGCTCTTCGAGTAGAGCGGGATGCGGCACGCGGCCGACCGGTTGCGCTGGCTGTAAACAAGGTTGACCGGTGCTTCATACCCCGGCACCAACCGCTTGTAGCTGTTGGTGGTCGGGGCGGCAAAGGCCAGGATCGCGGGGGCGTGCGCCAGCAGGCCACCGATGTACCAGCGGCCAAGGTCCGATATCCCTGCGTACCCGAGCTCCGAGTAGAACAGCGGATCGCCGCCCTTCCACAGCGAAGAGTGCACGTGCATGCCCGAGCCGTTGTCGGCGAAGATCGGCTTCGGCATGAAAGTGGCGGACAGCCCGTTGGCCCGGGCCACGCTCTTGACCACGTACTTGTAGAGCATGAGCTTGTCCGCCATGGTCGACAGGGTGTCGAAGCGCATATCGATCTCGGCTTGGCCCGCCGTGCCGACCTCGTGGTGCTGGATCTCGATCTCGATGCCCATCTTCTCCATCACCAGGATCATTTCGGAACGGAGATCCTGGAAGTGGTCCATGGGCGGAACCGGGAAGTAACCCTCTTTGTGGCGCGGCTTGAAGCCGAGGTTGGGGCCCTCGTCGCGACCCGAGTTCCAGATGCCCTCCACAGAGTCGATGTGGTAGTAGCCCTCGTGGGAGTTCTGGTCGAAGCGGATGTCGTTGAAAATGAAGAACTCGGCTTCGGGCCCGAAGTAGGCGGTGTCGGCGATGCCGGTCGAGACCAGGTAGTCCTCGGCCTTCTTGGCCACATACCGGGGATCGCGTGAATACGACTCCCCGGTGACTGGGTCGCGTACGAAGCAATTGAGGTTGAGCGTCTTGTGCTGGCGGAAGGGGTCGATGACGGCGGTATTCGGGTCGGGCACCAGGAGCATGTCTGACTCCTGGATTTCCTGGAACCCGCGTATGGACGAGCCGTCGAACCCTGAACCCTCCTCGAACGTGTCCAACGTCAATTCGTGGGCCGGCATCGAATAGTGCTGCATCAAGCCGGGCAGATCCGAGAAGCGGAAGTCGACGATTTCGACTCCCTCCGCCTTGATCAGGCTCAGTACCTCTTCCGGCGTGCGCTTGGCAAAAGCCATGGGACTACCCCCGAAATTGGAGATCGGCGACAGCCCTCGCTGCCGCCGATCTCAGAGTCTTGCAGACACCGACGGACTGCTACGACAAAGCGGCACAGCAGGTGCTGACGATAAGCTTGGTGACGAGATATGGATCCATGTTGGCGTTGGGCCGGCGATCCTCGATGTAGCCCTTGCCGTCGGCTGCGACCTGCCACGGTATGCGCACCGAAGCGCCCCGGTCGGAAACCCCGTAGGTGAACTCCGTGTAGTGGGCGGTCTCATGTTGGCCGGTGAGCCGCTCCTCGATGCCGTGGCCGTAGGCCGCGACGTGCTCCGCCGGGTTCTTACCCAACGATTCGGCCGCAGTCACCACGGCGTCGTAAGACTCCCGCATGGCCTTGGTCGAGAAGTTGGTGTGGCAGCCGGCTCCGTTCCAGTCGCCGCGTACCGGCTTGGGATCGAGGGTCACAGAGATCCCGAAGTCCTCACCGACGCGGTGGAGCAGCCACCGAGCTACCCACAGCTGGTCGGCTACGTCCAGCGGAGGCAGCGGGCCGACCTGGAACTCCCACTGCCCAGGCATGACCTCCGCGTTGATGCCTGAGAGGCTCAGGCCGGCGTTGAGGCAGGCGTCGAGGTGGGCTTCGACGAGCGGACGCCCGTAGATGTCGTCGGAACCGACCCCGCAGTAATAGGGACCCTGCGGGCCGGGGTAGCCGGTCTGATCGGGAAAGCCGAGGGGACGGCTGCCTTTGAACAGGGTGTATTCCTGCTCGATTCCGAACAACGACTCCTGATCGGCGAACTTCTCGGCCACGGCGACGAGACTGGCCCGGCTGTTGGTGGGATGCGGGCTGAAGTCGGTGAGGAGCACTTCGCAGAGCACGAGGAGGTTCGAACCACCACGGAGCGGGTCGGCGCAGGAGAACACCGGCTTCAGGACACAGTCGGACGCCTTGCCGGGAGCCTGGTTGGTGCTCGAGCCGTCGAATCCCCAAATTGGAAGGTCGGTCGTCGGGTGATTGAGGATCTTGGTCTTGGACCGCAACAGCGGCGAGGGTTCAGTCCCGTCGATCCAGATGTACTCGGCCTTGATCGTCACGCGTGCGCTCCTTGGAGTGGTTCAGACGGACAAAAGTGCGGCTGCGATGCCATATACCTCGGTCGTGCAGTTTGGCACGCCCGACTTTCCCCCTTCTTTTCCGCAATGTGAACGCTGTGTGACATCGATAGGGGTGGGCGACCGTCGAGCCTCAGGCCCTAATCTGGTGCCCGTGGAACGCCAACAGGACTATGTGCTCCGGACCGTCGAAGAACGCGGCGTTCGTTTCGTGCAGTTGTGGTTCACCGATGTGCTGGGCCGGCCGAAGTCGTTTCAGATCACCCCGGCCGAGCTCGAGAACGCCCTCCAGGAAGGAATGACCTTCGACGGGTCGACCATCGACGGTTTCAGCCGCGTCCAGGAGAGCGACGTGCTCGCCATGCCCGACGCCAAGACCTTCCAGCTGCTGCCGTACCTGGCGGAGGGGGCGCCTGTCGCCCGGGTCGTCTGCGACGTCGTCAACCTCGACGGTTCGTCTTTTGAAGGCGACCCGCGGCACGTGCTCAGAAGGGCACTCGAGCGAGCACGAGGCTTGGGTTTCTCCTTCTTCGTGGCGCCCGAACTCGAGTACTTCTACTTTTCTCCGCCTGCCAACGGCACCGAAGGAGTGGCACCGGTTCCCCTCGATCGCGGCTCTTATTTCGACCTCACGATCAACGATCTTTCGAGCGAGCTCCGCCGCGAAACGGTGCTCACCCTCGAGGATATGGGCATTCCGGTCGAGTACAGCCAGCACGAAGACGCCCCCAGCCAGCACGAGATCGACCTCCGATATACCGACGCCATGACCATGGCGGACACCGTCATGACGGTGCGCATGGTCGTCAAGGAGATCGCGGCCAGCCACGGCGTCATGGCCACCTTCATGCCGAAGCCGCTGCCCGGGGTTCAAGGATCCGGCATGCACACCCACATGTCGCTCTTCGACGCCGACAACAACGCCTTCTACGGGGATGCCGACGAGTACAGCTTGTCCCCCGTCGCCCGCCAGTTCATAGCCGGCGTGCTGACCCACGCCCGCGAGCTGACGGCCGTGACCAACCAGTGGGTGAACTCCTATAAGAGGCTCATCGTCGGATACGAAGCACCCGTGTACATCTCGTGGGCCCGCAACAACCGCTCGGCCCTAGTCCGGGTCCCGCCCACCAAGAAGGGGAAGCGGGACTCGACCCGAATCGAGTACCGGGCCCCTGACTCAGCAGCCAATCCCTACCTCGCCTTCGCCGCCGTGCTCGCCGCCGGCCTGACGGGCATCGAGAAGGGGTACGAACTTCCCGAGGAAGCGGCCGCCAACCTGTACGAGCTGTCTCCGGCCCAACGTCTCGCCGAAGGCATCGAAGCCTTGCCGGGCTCGCTGTCCGAAGCGGTGGAAGCCATGGAGCGCTCTGAGCTGATGGCCGAGATACTCGGCGAGCACGTCTTCGAATGGTTCGTTCGCAACAAGCGGGCCGAGTGGGCCGACTACAAGGCTGAGGTGACGGCGTTCGAGTGGCGCCGCTACCTCACCTCGCTTTAGAGGCGAAGGGGCAGGCCGGCCATGGAGCCGCTCCTCCTATTTCCCGATCCCGCTCCCCCGCCTCTCGCCCAGGCGCTCGATATGGGCGGCTACCCGTGGAAGGCGGCATCTTCGGCCCAGATGGCCGACCGGATCGAGCCGGACGATGGGTGGTCGGGTGCCATCGTTTGCGCCGACGCCGACCCTGACGCCGCGTTCGCGCTGTGCCGGGCCCTGCGAAAACGCGACGTACCGCTGGCCCCCCTGCTGCTCGTGGTCGACCTGGAACAGCTCGACGAGCTGGAGTTGAGGGAGGACCTCTTCGACGACTTCTGCGTGGTGGCCTGGAAAGGGCGCGAGCTAGAGGCCCGCCTGGCACACCTGTTTTGGCGCACCGGACGCGGCACCCGGCCCGACTTGGTCGAGTACGGCCCCCTGGTACTCAACCTGGAGACCTACCAAGCCGCGCTGTCGGGGCGACCGATGGACTTGACGTACATGGAGTACGAACTGTTGAAGTTCTTGGCCACCCACCCCGGCAAGGTGTTCACCCGGGAGACGCTGCTGTCGCGGGTTTGGGGCTACGAGTACTACGGGGGGGCCAGGACGGTCGACGTCCACATCCGTCGCCTGCGGGCCAAGCTGGGCGAGGAGCAGGCCAATCTCATCTCGACCGTTCGCTCGGTGGGCTATCGCTTCGGTCAAGGGCGTTGGGGCGCCTGACGGGCCGCCGACCACACCCCGGACGACTCCACCCCGAACGACCACACCAGCGCCTACCCGCCGACGTAGGCCCAGGCTTCGATCTCGACCAGGGCGCCTAGGGGAAGGCCGGCCACTGCGACGGCAGAGCGCGCTGGGCGGTGATCGCCGAAGGCGATCCTGTAAGCGTCGTTGACCGCGGCGTAATCCGCGATGTCTGTCATGAACACCGTGGTCTTCACCACGCTGGGCAGCTCCACCCCGTGCTCGTGCAGCAGTGTCTCTACGTTGGCTACGCACTGGGCCGTCTGGACCGCCACCCCGCCATCGACGATACGCCCGTTGCGCAGGCCGACCTGACCGCTGCAGATCAGCCAGCCGCCCGCTCGGACCACCGGCGTGTACGGTCCGACGGGCCGGGGGCCGGCTGCGGATTCGCTGCTACTCATGACGTCCTCCCTCGTGTGGTCGGCCAGCGGGGCGGCCGACCCTGAGCCATCCAAATGGCGGCGGCCACGGCCGCGAAAGCTGCATCCGAGCCGTTCGTCGGTCGGACGCCGGCACCCGACCGCTCGATGGTAACCGTGATCGGCGGCGTATCCCTCGCCCTCAGAATCCCGAACGACCTGATCGTCAGGTCCGCCGGCACCCCGTCCGCTCCGACCGCTATGGCTTCCGAGCAGACCCAACCGAGAGCCATGTGGGCGGCCCCGGTCACGAAGGAGCGCAAGACCACCTCGTCCAGCGGGTCGCCGCAACTGACCCGGACTGCAACCGACGTCGGCTGGCCGGCCTCGTCGACGCGGACTTCAGCCTCGGCCCGCCCTCCGTCGGGCGCCGCCACCTTGGCCGTCGGGCCGCCGTGCAGGGCGGTCATCAACACCGCCGCCTCGGCCCACCCGGCCGCCCGGACGGCCGCTGAGACGGCCGGACCGTTGACGTCGACTTCCTCGAGGTCCAGTCCGGGCGCCACCGCCCTGATGGCCGGCGCAACTCCGGCGGCGGCAGCGATCCGCAGGATGCCCGTGCCATCGGAGCGCACGCCCGCCGCGATCGGGGGCCGCTTCGGCCCGATCTTCACCACGTCTTCCCGGGAAAAGACCACGCGCACCGGTCTTCCGTATCTGTCCGCCAACTCCCGGGCCGCCGCGGGGGCCGCGGATGCCATCTTGCCTCCGAAAGCTCCCCCATTGCCGGCGGCGTGGGCCGGTTCTCCGCCCGGCAGGCACCAGGACGCATCCGGCTCCAAGTAGGCGGGCTCGACCCACGTCGTCTGAAGGGTGAGATCCCACTCGCCCGGGGGCACATCCAGCGGGTAGCTGAGCTCTTGGCCACTGCGACGGCCTTGGACCTTGCCGAAGGCCGCTCTGGCCTCGGCGAGCGTCTCGCCGACGGACCAGCCGCCGTGACCGTCAGGAACGGCTACGAGGCATCCGGGCGGCGCACCGTCGTCGGCGAAGCGACCACGCCCTTTCACGATCTCTGCCCCCGTGTTCTGCGCCGTGCCGCCTTCGATCTCCGCCCGCCGGGCCGACGCTTCGAGCGACGGAGTCCTGTCCGCACCACTCGTGGTCAGGCCCGCCGGGTGGTCCGAGCAGGCCGCGTCGACGATGGTGCGCCATCCAGTGCAGCGGCACAGGTGGGCCAGCAGCGCGGTCTCGACCTGGGCGACCGTCGGGGCCGCTCCCAGAGCCGAAAGCCGGCAGATGATGCCTGGCGTGCAGAAGCCGCACTGGCTGGCCCCGTGCTTGACGAACGCGCCAACCAAGCGGCCTGAGACCTCCGGATCGAGGCCGTCTGCGGTGACGACCGACCGGCCGGCGGCCCGGCGCACCGGCGTCACGCACGCCACCCGCGCCGCGCCATCTATCAGGACCGTGCAGCAACCGCACTGGCCCTGGGGGCTGCACCCGTCCTTGACCGAGCGCACCCCGAGATCTTCCCGGAGGGCGTCGAGCAGTGACACCCCGTCTCTGGCCACCTCGACGGGGCGACCGTCGAGGCTGAAGGAGACCGTCAGCTAGCTCGGCTCAGCTGAAAGAGTTACCACAGCCACACGTGCGGCTGGCGTTCGGGTTGTTGATGCTGAACCCGGCGCCTTGCAACCCGTCCTTGAAGTCGAGGGTGGCGCCTTGGAGCAGGCCGGCGCTGGTTGGGTCCACGACGACTCGAACGTTGCCGAACGCGGAGGTGGTGTCGTCGTCGGCCAGGTCGGAGTCGAAGAACATCTCGTAGCTGAAGCCGGAGCAGCCTCCCGGACGCACCGCGACACGCAGAGCCAACTCCGGGTTTCCCTCGTCCGCCAGCAACTCCGCCACTTTGATGGCCGCAGTCTCGGTGAGGGTAATGGCCGGGGTTACGTCGGTTTCTGTGGTGCTCACCGGTCCTCCTGAAGCTTCGCTTGCGGGCGCGCACCCGCTGGACCGCCATGTTACCGCCGTTTCGGTCCTGGTGGACAGCCCCCCCGACCGCCGGCTCACACGAGTTGTTTCATAGCAGCCCCGTAGACTGATGGTCGTGCTCAGCCAGGAGGCCGTCGAGGGCGCCATGCGGGGGGTCATCGACCCGGAGCTGGGCGACGACCTGGTCGACCTCGGCATGTACCAGGGCGCCGAAATCTCCCCGGATGGCACGGTGATCGTCAGCATTGCGCTCACCACGGCGGGCTGCCCCTTGCGGGCCCAGCTCCAACACGACGTGACAGAGCGGGTGGGGAGCCTGCCGGGGGTGTCCTCGGTGCAAGTTCGGACTTCGGAGATGTCGCCCGACCAGAAAAAGAAGGTCATGGCCCGGGCCCGCCTGCGGGCCCAGGACAACCCCCCCGCCACCGATATTCCAGGGCGGACCCGAGTCCTCGCCATCTCGTCGGGCAAGGGTGGCGTGGGCAAGTCATCAGTGACCGTCAACCTGGCGGCGGGCCTGGCGGCTCGCGGCTTCACTGTCGGCCTGCTCGACGCCGATATCGCCGGCTTCTCGGTGCCGCGCATGCTCGGGGTCGAAGGGCGGCTCCAAGCCCGGCCGGCCGAGACCGGCCACGGCGTCCGGATCGAGCCGATGACCAAGGCGGTCGGTGCCGGCTTGATCAAGGTCGTCTCCATGGGTTTCCTTTCGCCCGAAAACGAAGCGATCATGTGGCGAGGGTTGATGCTCAACCGAGGCGTTCAGCACCTGATCGAAGACGTGGCCTGGGGCGACTTGGACTACCTGCTGGTCGACATGCCACCAGGCACCGGAGACATACAGATGGGGTTGGCCCGCATGCTGCCCCGCGCCGAGATGCTGATCGTCACCACACCCGCACTCGCGGCCCAGAAAGTGGCGGTCAGGGCGGCCGACATGGCGCGCAAGGGCTACCTGCGGGTGGCCGGCGTCATCGAGAACATGAGCGGGTTCACGTGCAACCACGGCGAGCACTACGACCTGTTTGGATCTGGTGGAGGCGCCCGCCTGGCCGCCGAGATCGGAGCCCCGCTCCTGGCCCAGATTCCGCTGCAACCGGCCATTTCGGCCGGCGGTGACCGAGGCGAACCCGCTGCAGTGGGCGGGGACGAAGCGGCCCAGTCCTTTGCCATCCTCGTCGACGCCGTGCTCGAAGTCGCCCCCATGGTTGAGATGCAGGGATGCACGGCCAGGATGCTCGATGCGGTGGAGTTGGCGCTGGCAGCCAAAGCCGACCACCGGCCCGAAAGCTGACCCCTACCCAAACGGACAGTTCGGTCAATCGCTCATGTTGGCTGACGTATATGCCGAAACCTCGCGAGTGGACCGCGATCCAGTCCCACTCCGAACGGATGGCAATCAGGCCCGGCTCCTCGCCCTCGCCGACGATGGAACCGTCGTTTGGGAGAGCCCGGCCGGATGGGCCGCAGGGGGACGGCTGGTTGAGTTCGTCCACCCCGAAAGCCGGTTCGAACTGGAGGACGCGCTCGGCGCGGTAACGCTCGGGATGCGAGAGCGTGCGATCGTGGCATGCGCGGTCGTCGACCCCGATGGCGGGTGGCGCGATTCCGAGGTCATGTTGGTGTCGACATCCGGGACGGCCTGCTTGGAAACGCCATTCCGAGACTCGGTCCTGGTTTCGATCACGGACGCACCGCTGTCGGACTTCCCGTCGTCGCCGATCCGGCCCCCGACTTCAACCGATGACCTGACCGGCTTGAGCGACCGGTCGGCGCTCGCGGCGCGTCTCGAAAGAGCCGAGTCCGAGGACGAACCGGCGCTGGCCGTGTTGTACCTCGACCTCGACAGCTTCAAGGAGGTCAACGACCATTTGGGCCACTCGACGGGCGACCGGGTGCTCATGGCTGTGGCCGACCGCCTTCGCGCCGCCATCCGGCCGGGCGATCTCGTCAGCCGGATAGGCGGAGACGAGTTCGTGGTCGTAGCCCGAGGCGTGAGCACCGACGAAAGAGCCCTGGAGATCGCCGAACGGATCCGCTCGAGCATCGCGGAACCCATCCAGCTGGGTGGGCGCAAGATCAACTCCACCATGAGCATCGGGCTGGCGGTAGGGACGGGAGAAAACGCGTCGGAACTTCTGGAGAGGGCGGATGCCGCCATGTACGGCGCCAAGGACCTGGGACGTAACCAGGCTCTGCTCTACAGCCCGACCGACCGTTCTATGCGCCACAGAGCGACCGGCCCCGAGGAGCTGTTGCGGTCCGCTCTCGACGACGGTCTTGTCATCGTCTACGAGCCGGTGGTCTCCTTGCAGTCGGCCGAGCTGACCAGCATCGAAGCATCGTTGCGCTTGCGCGGAGAGGACGGCCACCTGGGCTCGCCGGACTCCTTGCTGCGGTTGGCCGAGAGGTCCGGCCTCATAGTGTCCCTCGGTGCCGGGATGCTCGACCTGGCCTGCCGCGAGGCGGACGCCTGGTCCGGGCCGATCGACAGCGTGGACCCCGGTCCGGGGTTGACGTGGCCGATCACAGGCAAACAGCTCGACGAACCCCGATCCTGTGACCAGATACTCGCCATCCTGGACGCCCACAAGCTCCCGGCCCAACGGCTCGTCCTGCAAGTGTCAGAAGCGAGCCTGCTGAAACGGGGGGCCGCGGCCCGTCACAATCTGGACGGGCTGCACCAGGCGGGAGTGAGCCTCGCCGTCGGCGATTTCGGGTCCGGTGCCGCCAGCCTGTCTCTGCTCCTCGAGTTCTCCTTCGAGGTGTTGAAGCTCGACCCCGCGTTCATGACGGGATTCGGGGAGGAACGCCGAAGCACCGACCTCGTCGATGCCATCCTCGCATTCGGACGGACCCTCAGAGTGCAGACGGTCGCTCGCGGAGTCGGGACCAAGGCGCAGGTAGAACTGCTCAGGTACATGGGTTGCGACGCAGCTCAAGGCCCCTACTTCGGTCAGGCCGCCACCATGGGCGAAGCCCGCTTCTGGGGCACCCGAGGCACGATCATCGACTAATCAGCGGCTATTGGCTCCACCGGACGCCAAGGGGCATCCACGTCATCCGGGTCCGCCGAGACGGCCCGCCCGTCCGAGGCCAGCTTGCGAAGATGAGCCCAAACTGAATAGCGGGCGACCGGGTGCAGCTCGGCTGGAACTCCCTCATATATGGCGCCGACCAGCGCTTCCGCTGTCGCGCCAACGGAACCCGCGCCTCTCAAGCCGGCCAGCACTTGAAGCTCGCGCTCCAAGCGGTGCTTGAGGTACTCGTCGAGGACGGCTGCGGGATCCTCGATGATGTCCCCGTGGCCGGGTGCGATGCGCTTGGCGCCGAGCCCCTTGACCTTCTCTAGAGATTCCAGATAGACGGTCATGTCGCCGTCCAGCGGGGCGATGACGACCGTCGAGCCCGACATGACATGGTCACCGGAAAACAGCAGCCCGGTCCCGGCCAGCTCGAAACATAAGTGGTTGGAGGCGTGGCCTGGCGTATACACCGCGTCGATGGCGAAGTCCCCGGCGTCTAGGCGCTCTCCGTCGGCCAGCAGCCGGTCCGGAGCGAAGGCGACGTCGTGAGGGTCCACGCCCGTGGGGCCGTGCCCGAACTGGGGCGCCCGCCCGAAGGCGATGACCTCGGCGCCTGTCCTTTCCCGCAGCCTTGCGGACAGAGGCGAGTGGTCGACGTGGGTGTGGGTCACGAGGATCCACCGCAAACGGTCCCCGACGGCCACACAGAGTGCCTCCAGGTGGGCGTCGTCGTCGGGACCTGGATCGATCAGGGCTAGAGGCCGGGAGCCGATCAGGTAGGTGTTGGTACCCGGGCCGGTCATCATGCCCGGGTTGGGGGCGATGATCCGGGTCACCCCGGGCGCGACGTCGACCAGGCGACCGGGTGAGAGGTGATCGGGCCACGACCGCGTCCCGTTGCCGGCGCCCGACGGGGCGACCGCGCCTCGAGGTGAGCTCACGCCAGCGACCCTACCCCTGCCCCGAAGGCTCGCGGAGTACCGTGGAAGCGATGGCGAGGACCAGCGACGGCACCCCCGAAGAGGGAGGAAAACCTCAGCCCACCCGCACTCCCACCGCCACCTCGGCCCGCCGCGCCGGCGCCTCGAGTCCCGCCAACGCCCGCCGCGTGAGCAAGCAGCCCTATGACGTGGACGCCGACATCGATGGGACCGATGATTTATCAGATTCCGCGCCCGGCGGTCCCGATCTCTTTGATCGCGCCTCCGACTTCGACGAGCCCGACCACTTTGACGACGCACCGATACCACCCACCCCGCAGCGCCCCAACCGGGCTCGATCGGTCCGTTCGGCGTCCCCCTCACTGGAGCCGCCAACGGTCAAAGCGTCGACGTTCCGCCGTCGGATACTGCCCCGAACCGTCATCGGCGTCTCCGTCCTGATCCTGGCGCTCGCAGTCGGTTCCGGGTTCAGCGGCGTGGTGCTCTTCTCCTACTACCAGTACAAGCTCAATCAGACCGACACCCGCGTCAACAGCCTGATCTCCGGCTACAAGCAGCAGTTCGTCAAGGCCGAAGGTGATCTGTCTGCGGCCGTCGCCGCGGCCCAGGCCAACATCCAAGACCAGCTCAAGGCGGTCCAGCAGCTCCAAGCCAGTCCCGCCGCGCTGGCCACCCTCGTGAAGCAGGTCGCCCCGTCTGTCTTCTTCGTGCACACCCTCGACGCCAGCGGACAACCTTCGGTCGGCACCGCCTTCGTCATCTCGTCCAACGGATCGCAATCCCTTCTGATCACCTCCTACACGACCGTCGCGGCTGCGACCCACTCGCCAGCTCCAGCCGTATACGTGCGGCAGGGCGCCGTGGACACCCAAGTGACGGTCAGGACATGGGACCCTCAGTACGACCTGGCCCTCCTAGTGCTGCCCCGCGGCAACCTAACAGCCCTAACCGCGGCGCCGACCAACCCGGCCCCGCAGCCCGGGGACAGGCTGTATGCGGTCTCAGGGCTTGGCACAGCTGGCGCTTCCATCGACGAAGGAACCATCGTGGACGTCTCGGCCAGTGGGCTGGCGGTCGACGCCGGCATCGGCAACGCCTTCCAGGGCGGGCCCCTGATCAACCAATCGGGGCAGGTGATAGCCGTGGCGTCGCGTAGCTACGCCCCGCTCGGTTTCAGCTCAACGGGGATCTGGTATACGCCCTACGTCGAGGCGGCGTGCAGCAAGGTGCTGTCCTGTCCCGGCGGAACGTTGGTGGGAAGCCAGTAGGCGGGCGCGCATGTAGTTTTGGCTCGGGCTCTGATGTAGCCTGGCTTCGGGAGGGCCGTGATGGGCGTGGCAGAGATCGTCGGGTTCGCCGCTTGCTGGCTGATCGTGGCGTCGTTGATGTTGTGGGGCGTGTTCACCGAGCACAAGCGAGGCGGCCCGCCGGTTCCTAGCAGCGGCCCCGCTCCGACCACCGGGGTTGACTGGCACCCCAGCCGTTTAGGCCGGGTGTCGCCAACCGACTGGATCGTCGTCGAAGCCAACGACGGCATCACGGCCGATGCGGCCGACGAAGCGCACATGATCGCCGCCGCCTGGCTGGCGTCGCGAGGCATCGACATCGGCACCCTTCCCCCCTCGGACCTGCGCACCGAAGTGACGAGCACCGGCGACGGCACCGGCACGACCAGGATCCTGGTCCGGGCCGGCGCCCTCAGCGCCAGCCGTCGCCACCACTAAAAAAGACCTGGGGGCGGGGCGCCGGCCGAGCCTTAAAGACCCCCGGGCGCCACAGTCGACGTGGTAGTCGGCGGAACCGTCGTGGTCGAGGAGGTGGGCGGCGGGGCGATGGGTGACGGCGCGGGGTATTGGTAAGGGCCGCCAGAGGGGGTCGGCTCCACCGGGCTCGGTGATCCGGGTTCGATACCGGCGGTCGTCGGCGGCGTCCGCGCTTCGAGAGCAGCGGCGGCCTTCGGGGTCACGATCGGTGCCGGCGCGGAGAACGGGGTGATGGGCACGCCGCGGAGCGCGGCGGACATGAACTCCTGCCAGGTGATGGCCGGCCACGTGCCGCCGTACACCTGGTAGACGGTGTGTTCATAACCGTCGAGAAGGTGGCCGCTCACGACCCCCAGAGAGGTCGAGTCGCTGCTGGCGTTGCCCATCCACACTGCCGTCGAGAGGGTAGGCGTGTAGCCGACGAACCAGGCGTCGGTGTTGTTGCTGGTCGTACCCGTCTTGCCCGCGGCTGGCCGCCCCAGCCTGGCGGAGGTGCCCGTGCCGCTCGATATCACGCCCTGGAGGACGTTGGTCACGTTGTCGGCCACGTTGGCCGGAAGGACCGTCGCCGTCTCGGGCAGGGGGCTGATGTTGTTGACCAACACCTTGCCTTGGCCGTTGACGATCTCGAGAATCGGCGTGGGCTGCGCTCTTTGACCGTGGTCGGCGAACACCCCGTAGGCGGACGCCATGTCCAACGGCGAGACACCCAGCTCGCCCAATGCGTAAGTGGAGCAGTAGTAGAAGGGAGGCTTCGAGTAGTAAGCCGTCTCGACGCCAAGCTTCTTTGCTGTTAAGGCCACATTCGGGCAGCCGACTTGGGGGGCCACTTGCGCGTAGACGGTGTTGGTCGATTGCCACGTGGCCTCTGCCAATGACTCGGTGCCGATGGGGCCGTCGCCCTCGTCGTTGTGGACTTGGCAGTAGCTGGCGGGACGGCCCGCTGGCACCTTGCAGTTCGGGATTTCGTAGACAGAAGGGGCCTCATATCGGGTCGACGGGGGAATCCCCTGCTCGAACGCGGTGGCCAGCACGAACGGCTTCCAGGACGACCCCGGCTGGCGGCCGCTGCCGCCGCCGCCGATCATGCCGCTGCTCCAACAGCTGGCCGATACAGCTATCGAGGAGCCCTTCGCCGGTTGGGGGACACACCCCCCCAGCGCCAGATTGTCGTCGGCGAACGGGCCACTTCCTCCGAAGTCCCGACCGCCCACCAGGGCCGGGACGAACCCGGTCTGAGGTTCGACGGTGGCCAGGGCCATCTCAGTCGGATCGGTCGAGGCCGAAAGAGTGGCCCGCACCGCTGCGTACGCGGCGGCTTGCACGGCGGGATCGAGGGTGGTTTGAACTCGTAGCCCGCCGCCGTAGATCTCCGAATCTGGGTAGTGCTGTTCGAGCCAATCGACCACGTAGGCGACGAAGTCCGGGTATTTGGTGGTGCCCTGCGTCTCGGGATAGATCAGGGTGGCTCCTTTCGGCACCGCCTTGCCGCCGCCGACCAAGGCCAGCTTCTCGCCGAGCGCCTTCTGGTACTGGGGCCCAGAGAGATAGCCCTGCTGGTACATCTTCTTGAGCACCAGCTCCCTGAATTCTTCCGCTTCCGCCAAGTGTTCCTCGGGGGCTCGGGCGCTGGGCGCCGGGATCAGACCGGCCAGGGTGGCCGCTTGCGACGCATCGAGATCCTGGACCGGTTCGTGAAAGTAGGTCTCGGCGGCCGCGCCCACGCCCGTGTTGCCGTCCCCCAAATAGATGAGCGTCATATAGCGATACAAGATCTCGTCCTTGCTCGCCTCCCGGGCCAACTGACTGGCCAGAATGGCCTCGCGGACCTTGCGGACGAGGGTATGGCTGGCGTTGGTGAAGGCCAGCTTCACGTACTGCTGAGTGATAGTCGATCCGCCCTGGACGGCAGCGTGGTTGCGAAGGTCGGCCCAAATTGCCCTCACGGTGCCCCGAAGGTCGACCCCACCGTGGTGGTAGTAGTTGCGGTCCTCGTCGGCGATCACCGCCTCCTTGAGCACTTGCGGGATATCGGATTCGGTGACGGGCAGGTTGCGGTCGAACTGCTGCAGGGTGGCGATCACGTGCCCATAGCGGTCGTAGATGATCGTGGGCTCGACCAGTGGGTTCGGCTTCGGGATCGGGATGGTCGCGGGCAGGGGCAGGAAGATCAGGCCCGCGAGGACGGTCACGCCGAACGCGACCGGGGCACCCACCAGGGCCACGATCGCCAGGAACAGCGAGCTGAAGATCTTTTTGAGGATCCGCCACAGCAAGTTCATGGCCGGCCCCAGCTTCGCGCATGGGTACCGGGGCGGTGGGGGCAGGGCCGCGGACCGGCCCGTCCTTTTTTCGGGTGGAAGCTCGGATCCGACCGACGGGCGTGTAGGTGTGCGCTTAGGGACCGTCGTCGACGTCGACGAGGATGGTGTCGCCCTCGAGGCGAATGGGGTAGGTCCGCAGGCCCTTCCGGCGCCCGAACATCGTCAGGTGCTCACCCGTGCGTAGGTCATATCGCCACCCGTGCCACGGACAGGTGACGCACCCGTCTGACACGAAGCCGTCGTCCAACGGGTTGCCGACGTGCAAGCATTCGTTCTCGACGGCTCGAAGCTCCCCTGCGACGGCGAAGACGGCGATGAATCTCTCCCCGACGCGGACGGGCCAGCCCCGGTCAGGAGGAACGTCTTGGCGCCGGCACACCGCACGCCAGGTCACAACAACAAGAAGGTCTAACCGGTGGCCGCGCGCCCGAATGTCGGATGCCGCGAGCCCACGCCGGCGGATGCCGCCGGGACACTCCACCTCTGGGCCGGGCTGGGCCCGGCCGTCCGCGCTGCCGACGCGTCGATCACCGAGCCGGTCATGACCTCGGCGAATGCGTCGGGGTCGGCGATCAACCAGGAATGCTTCCCCGGGACCAGCTCCCCAGAAGAACCGGCGGCCGCGCACAGAGCGTCGAAGTTGGCCCGCGGGATGATGGTGTCGCCCTGACCCCACAACACCAGGATCGGGATGCCGGTGCCTCTCACCTCCAGCAAGTCCGACGTCACGTCGGCCCGCCTGGCCAGCTCGGCCGCCTTCCACATTCCGAGGGGATTGTGCACGATGTTGGGCAAGGCTTCGGGCAGGATGGCGGACAGGACCGGACGGATGCCTCTGGCGGAGAAGACGTCGATCGGAAAATGGACGGCCCAGTCCCATAGCGGGCGTTCGTCGATAGAGCGCACCTCGCCTCCGGCACGAGACCAGACCCCACCCCCTACGGCGTTGATCAACACCAGGGACCCGACGCGCTCGGGAAAGTCGTGGGCCAGCTTGGCTGCGACGGCGCCACCGAAGCTGTGGCCGACCGCCAGTACGGGTTCTGTTTCGTCCACCGCGTCGAGAAAGGATTCGGTCCACGCTGCGTACGCGGTCAGATCGCAAGCGCGGCCCGGGAGACCCTCGGTGCCACCGAATCCGGGCAAGGCCGGGGCGTAAACACGGCAACCCAAGCGCACCAGGCGCTTGAGCGCCCGCTTGTAGGCGTGGCTTCCGAGCGCCCACCCATGGACGAAGAGAACAGGGAGCCCCTTACCGGCCACCCCGTAGTTGACGCGACGGCCACCAACCTCGACGGTGCGCCACGCCAGGTGGTCAGCCGGCTCGTGTCTGGGCATTAACGAAAGGTTACATGGGCATTACCGGTGGGCACAGGTTTGGTTTCGACCGCGCGTAGGCACCGCTGGAGCCTTGTCGGCCAGGCGTCGGGGTCCTGGGGGCGACTGAACTAGCGAGGCAAGAGGGAGCGGCGCTCGGCTTCATTGAGCCCGCCCCATATGCCGTGCGGTTCCCTGATGCGAAGGGCGTACTCCAAGCACGATCTCCGCACGGGACAGCTGGCACAGATGGCCTTGGCCCGCGACTCGCGCATCTCTTTGTCGTCCTTGCGTTCGAAGTGAGATGGCGGAAAAAACATCGAGGTCTGCGGACCTCGACAAGCCGCCTTGGCTTGCCATAGTTCTTCTACGTGCAGCACGCTCACTTTCGATCCCCCCTAAGGAACCTAAAGGCTCGCCACGAAACAACTTGACGCAATCTCTTCGAGACAAGGGCTGTCAATGGATAAGGACATGTTCCAAGTTGTTTCGTGGCGAGCCCTAACCGTCAAGCTGAAACGTACTCCCGTCGCTAGCGCCCGACAAGAGGGAATATGTGATCGTCACCCGCCTGACCAGCACTTTCCCTTTTCCGCCAATCCGGGCGAGGTCTGACTATCCTGAGCCTCAGCCTGGGGCCCCATGCCTCAACTTCTCTTCGGCCGCGGTCACAAAATTGGGAGGGACGTGGATCCCGCAGCGTTCCGCCCGCCGGCGCGGGTGACAATCGTCGCCGGAAAGGGGGGTGTAGGCAAGACGACGGTCAGCGCCGCCCTCGCCTATCTCGCGGCCGCTTCGGGGCTCGAGACCCTCATCATCGAAGTGGAGGGCAAGAGTGGCTTGACCGCGCTCTTCGGCACCGACGAGCCGCTCGGCTACGAAGAGACGGTCCTCCTAGAAGCGGGCGACGCCGGGCCAGGTTCGGCCCCGCTCCGAGCCAGGACGCTCACGCCCGACGACGCTCTCGTCGAATACCTCGAGGACCACGGGATGCGCCGCGTGTCGAAGCGCCTGGCGGCCACCGGGACTCTCGACGTGCTCGCAACGGCCGTTCCAGGCATCAAGGACATCCTCGTGCTGGGCAAGGTCAAGCAGCTGGAAACCCTCAGCGCAGTGGGAGCGCCAGGAGCCCCGGCGTTCATCGTGGTGGACGCGCCCGCCGCGGGTCATGCGGTGTCCTTCCTGGCCAGCGCCTACGGGCTGTTGGACGCGGCGGCGGTCGGGCCCATCCGAACCCAGGCCATGGACGTCATCGCGCTTCTGTCCAACCCCGATCGTTGTCAGGTAATGCTGGTCACGTTGCCCGAGGAAACTCCCGTCAACGAGGCGGCGGACACCGCCTTCCACCTCGAAGACAGGGCCGGGGTGAAGCTGGCCCCGATAGTGGTAAACGGAATGTGGCCCCATCTTGACCTTCCCGAAGACGCGGCCGGCCACCTTCGCGGCGCTGCATTGGGCCTAGGAGAATCCGAGATCGAGGCGTTAGGGAAGGCGGCCGAGTTCCGGCGCCTCCGCCAGGAGTTGCAGGACGCGCAAGTGGCGCGGCTGGCCGAGATGCTGCCGTTGCCGCAGCTGAAGCTGCCTTATCTGTTCGAGACCGAGCTCGCCCGGCCCGATGTCGCGGCCCTGGCTGCCGCCCTCGGACCACAGCTGGCGGACATGACCGAATGAGCTCGCTGTCAAAGGTGGCCTTGGAGCGCCAGACGATCATTTGCGCCGGCCCAGGTGGGGTCGGCAAGACCACCTGCGCCGCTGCCATCGCACTCGAGGGAGCCCGGCTGGGCCGGAGAGCGTGCGTCGTGACGATAGACCCGGCCAAGCGCCTGGCCGACGCCCTCGGGTTGGAGGTCCTGACCAACGAGGCCCACCAGGTGGAGCTGACAGGCCCGGGCGGCCCCGGCGCTGATGACCGGGGCGGGCCGGGCGCTGGCGGCGGGGGCGGGCCGGGCGCTGATGGCGGGGGCGGGCCGGGCGCTGATGGCGGGGTTCACGGCCGGGGCGCCGTGGCAGGTGGGGAACTATGGGCCCTCATGCTTGACACCAAGACGACTTTCGACGACGTCGTCCGCCGCAACGCCGGATCGGAGGAACAGGCGAAGGCCATCCTGGACAACAGGATCTACCGGAACATCTCGGGCGCCCTCGGCGGGACCCAGGAATACATGGCCATGGAGAAGCTCTACGAACTGCACCATGAGGGTCGGTTCGACCTGATCGTCGTCGACACCCCGCCGACCCGCCACGCCTTGGACTTCCTCGACGCACCCGGCCGGCTCCTACGTTTCCTCAACAACCGGATCTTTCGCCTGGTGATGGTTCCCACCCGGGCCAGCCTGAGGGCCTTGAGCGTGGCCACCCAAATGCTCTTGCGGACGATCTCGCGCGTCGTGGGGGGCGCCGTGGTCGCCGACGCGGTCGCCTTCTTTACCGCATTCGAAGGCATGGAGCAGGGCTTCCGGGACCGGGCCGCCAAGGTCGAGGAGCTCCTCACCGATCCCGGGACGGCGTTCGTGGTGGTGGCCGCCCCCCGCCGGGACGCAGTCACTGAGGCCATCTACTTCGCCGACCGCCTACGCGAATCGTCGGGGCGAGTCGATGCGCTTGTGATCAACCGGATGTTCCCCAACTTCGGGCCGGTCCCGACGCGGCTACGCCAAGTGGCCAGTACCGATGCGACGATCGCCGCCCTCGTTGCCAACCTGCGGGACCTCGACGGCGTGGCCAGCCGGGAAGAGCAGCACGTCAACGCGTTGGCGGATCGACTCCCGGGAGCGCCAATCATCAGAGTCCCGTTCCTCTCCGACGACGTGCACGACCTCCGAGGGCTGACAGAAGTGGGGCGCTGGCTGTTCGATGCAGCTGCCGAGGACGACCCCCGAGCCCTCGGCTAGACCTCCGGCTCCAAGTCCTTGGAAAGGGCGGCGACCGCCTCGTCGACATTGTCCGCGACCGTGACAATGCGGTCGAAACCGGTCGTCCGGAGCAAGCGGACCAGGGTCGGGCGATCGCATGCCACGGCGACGTCGCCGCCCAGCTCCCGGGTGCGCCGGATGCCCCCGATGAGCGCTCCCAGACCGGCCGAGTCGACGAACGGGATCCCGGACATGTCGATCACCAGGCGCTTGCTCGACGCCAGTTCTGCCAGTGCCTGGCGGAACTGGCTGACCGTAAAGGCATCCAGTTCCCCGACCGGTCGGCAGATGAGAAAGCCTTCCGGCGTCTCGTCCTGATGAATGGTGAGCACGGAACCTCCTGAACCGCCGCCCGGCGGCGCTTCCTAAGGATCGTACCCAGAGACGGGGCGGCGCTACCCTGCACCCGTGCCGGAGATCCTGATAGCCACCGATGCCGCCCACGTCTATGACGAGATCCGCTCGGTGGTTCACGACCCGGAAACAACTGTGCGGTGGGTCCGCGAGGGTGAGGCGGTGCGGGAGGAGATGAACGCCCGACCGGCCGATCTGGTCATAGTCGACATGCAGATCGGCACCATGGGCGGCATCGCCATTTGCCTCGATCTGCGCCTCGAGTCCGACGCCGGCCGGCTCGAGCCCCGGCCCGTCTTGCTGGTGTTGGATCGCCGTCCGGACGTGTTCCTAGCCCGGCGCAGCGGCGCCGAGGGATGGATCATCAAGCCCCTCGATCCGATCCGGTTGCGCAAGGCCGTGGCTGCTCTCTTGGGCGGCGAGACCTGGCACGATGCCAGCTTCACGCCCGATCCCGTGGCCGTGCCCTTCAACTAGACTCACCTGGGAACCGGGAAGTAGCGCAGCTTGGTTAGCGCGCAGCGTTCGGGACGCTGAGGCCGGGGGTTCGAATCCCCCCTTCCCGACCAGGTCAGAGGGCATTTCCGTCAGTCAGCTCAGCCGGATTTGGCCCGGCGTGCGCGATCCGTGCGCGATCTCGGAAAGAAGGTGCGGCCGAGTGCCTTGGCCGCAGCCCGGTCTGCCTCGGGCACGGTCTGGGCGTACACGGTCAGGGTCGTCCGGGGGTCGGAGTGGCCGAGCCGGGTCTGGGCCGTCTTGACGTCCACGCCCTGGGCCACGAGGGTCGTGGCGTTGGCCCGGCGCAGGTCGTGGAAGCCGGCGCCTACCAGGCGAGCCTTGGCGATCGCGGGCAGCCACGTGCGTATCCGCCAGTGTGAGTAGTCGAGGGGTTGGCCCCGGGACGTGGTGAATATGAGCCGGTCAGGTTCGGCGCCGGTCGGCTGGTTGGCGGTCATCTGGGCGGCGATGAGCTCGCCGAGCTCGTGCGGGATGGCGAACTGGCGGCGGCCAGCGTGGGACTTGGGTTCTCCTAGCCGGCGATCCCGGCCGAGCTGCTGGGTGACGGTCACGGTGTTGCGGAGCAGGTCGAGGGAGCCGACGTTGAGGCCGGCGACCTCGGCCCAGCGCAGACCGAGCACCGCTCCGAGCCAGACCATGGTCTTGTAACGGGGATCTATCGACTCCGCCAGGGTGACGACGTCTTCGACGGATAGCGCCCGCCGGCGGGTCGAAGTCACCGCGGGCAGCTTGATCCCGCGACACGGAGTCCGGCTAAGCCAGTCGGATCGGACGGCGTACGCGAACATGGCGCGCAGGACGTCGTACTGCCGGTCGACGGTCCGAGGCGCCCGCGTTTGGGCCCACCCGTTGACGATCCCCTGGATGTCGGAAGGAGTCACTTCCCTCAGCCGGCGGCCGCCAAGGGTCGGCAGGATGTGGATGCGCAGGATGGTCTCGTCCCGGGCCTTGGTGCTCGACCGCTTCGACGGGTCTCGCGCCTTCCAGCGATCGGCCAGGTCAGCGACGGTCATGCGGCCGCCGGCGGGATCGACCCACTCCCCCTTGTGGATAGTTGTCTCGATGTTGGACAGCCACCTCTGGGCGTCGCCCTTGGTGGCGAACGTGACGGGGGCGATGTGGCGGGTGACGTTGTGCCAGTAGCTGGCTTGGTAACGGCCGGAGGGAAGCTTCCGGACTGACCCGAAGTGGCGGCGGGCGGGCATGTGAGCACCTCCAGGGCGAGCTGTTGCAGCGCGGTGGAGGAGGCTCTTTGGCGTCCCCGGGCCGGGCAGAGCCTCGAAGCCGGGCCGGGATCAGCCGCCAATGGGTTGATGGTACCCGTCGCGTGTGTCGGCGACGGGATGTCTCTCGCCTAGCACCAGGGGAGTGTCATTCCCCGGGAGTGACACTCCCTCGGATGGAAGTGAGAGGACCAGTTTTTCGCCGGGGTGGCTGACTCCGGGCTGGCCCTCCTCATGGAGGTGTCCGGTGTCGCTCGACGAGCTTCCTGATTTCTTGACGGTGGAGGAGGCGGCGGCCGTGCTGCGGATCGGGCGGACCTCGGCCTATCTGTTGTGCCAGCGGTGGCGATACAGCGGTGGTGAGGTGGGTCTGCCGGTGGTGCGGGTGGGCCGCCAGCTGCGGGTGCCGCGCGCCGCTTTGGTGCGCCTGGCCGAAGCGGGACGGGCAAGCGAATGACCCGACTCCATCGCCTCCATCTCCGCCCAGACCATCTCCCGATCTCTAACCCAGCCCCTCCTCCCTCACCCGACCATCCCTGTCCCCCGCCCCCGTCTCATCACCTCACCCTCTTCCTCCTACCTCTCCCTTCCGACTCCACCAACAGACACCTCTGCACCCGAAGGGTGCGGCCTGGCCTCGCCGGTGGAGGTGAGCGTCGGATGATCGGTTTGGCCAAGATGTCGCCGGACGGTTGGGCTTATTACGCCCGGGAGATCGCGGCCGGGGTGGAGGACTATTTCGCCGGCCATCTGGAAGAGAAAGGGTGCTGGATCGGCCGGGGCGCTGACGCGTTGGGCCTGTGCGGGGAAGCGGACGCGGAGGGCCTGTCGCGGTTGTTCGGACAGGGTTTGCACCCTCTCACTGGGGCGGCGTTGGGCCGTCGGTTCGGGTCGGACAAGGCGACGGTGGCCGGGTATGCGCTGTCGTTTTCGCCGCCGAAATCGGTTTCGATCCTGTGGGCGTTGGCCCCACCCGAGGTCATCTCCGAAGTCCGGGCCGGGCATGACGCGGCGGTCGAGGCGGCGCTGGAGTTCTTGCAGGATCACGCCGCGTTCACCCGTCGCGGCCACGGCGGGGTGACGCAGGAGGCGACTTGCGGCTACGTGGCGGTGGTGTTCGTCCATCGCACATCTCGGGCCGGTGATCCGCAGTTGCACAGCCATGTGTTGGTGGCCAACAAGGTCCAGGCCGTCTCGGATGGTCGTTGGTTGGCGGTCGACGGTCGGGAGCTGTATGAGGTGCAGAAGGCGGCCGGGATGCTCTACAAAGCGCGTCTGCGGGCGGAGTTGACCGCCCGGCTCGGTGTCGCTTGGAGCGACGTGGACGACAACGGTGGGGCCGAGATCGTCGGTGTCCCCGAGCAGCTGATCACTATGTTCTCGAAGCGGCGGGCCGAGGTGGAAGCGGCCGCGGCCGGCCTGATCGACGAGAAAGAAGCGGTGCTGGGCCGGTCGCTCACTGACGACGATAAGGCCGCCGTCTATCAATTGGCTGCCTACCGGTCCCGGGCCGCCAAAGGCGACGGTGGGGAGACCACCGGGCAGCTTCGAGCCCGCTGGACAGCCGAAGCATCGGCGACAGGCCAACCACCCGAGCGGTGGGTCGGTCGCCTGGCCGGCCAGCGCGTGCCGTCTCGAACCGAGAAGCAACGGTCGCGAATGGGGCTTCGACCCTCCCTCGAGCTGTCGCTGACCGAGACAATCGAACTGCTCGAACGCAAGCACTCCACCTGGGGCCGGGCCGATGTGATCGAGGCTCTCAGCGTCGTGTTGCCGACCCGCAACACCAAGACAGCCAGCACAGTCCACAAAGCCATCGAAGCCGCGGTCGACCTCCTGGTCGACCACCCCGACATTGTCATGCTCACCTGTCCCGACCGACCCGACCGCCACGGCGCCGTCCGCTACTCGACTAGGTGGACCCTGCAGACCGAACAAGCCGTCCTCGACACCGTCGAGGCGGGCCGGAACGCCGGAGTGGCCATCGCACCCAGCTACCCGATCCTGGCCGAGGCGGGCCTCGGTGACGACCAAGCCATGGCGGTGCGACGGCTCTGTGGGGGGCGGGGAGCGGGTGGCGGTGCTGGTCGGCCCGGCCGGATCGGGCAAGTCCCGCACCCTGGGCGCGGCCCGCCAAGCCTGGGAGGCGGCCGGCACCCCGGTGCGCGGTGTGGCACCCTCCGCGGTCGCCGCCGGGGTGCTGGCCGAGCAGGCCGGGATCCGGTCTGAGACGTTGGCCAAGTTCCTCCTCGACGCCGCCAAAGGCCGCATTCAACTACAGCCCGGCGAGGTGATCGTCTGCGACGAGGCATCGATGGTCTCGACCCGCGACCTGGCCCAACTGGTCCTCCACGCCGAAGCGGCCGGGGCAAAACTGGTCCTGGTCGGCGACCACTACCAACTCGGTTCAGTCGACGCCGGCGGCCTGTTCCGGCTCCTGGCCACCGACGCCAAAACAGCCGAACTCACCGCCGTCAGACGCTTCGCCGACCCGTGGGAAGCCCAAGCCACCCGCCGGCTACGAACCGGCGACCACAGCGTCATCGACGAGTACATCGAACACGGCCGCGTCACCTCCGCCGACCGAGACAAAACTCTCGACGCCGCCCACCAGGCCTGGCTCGACGCCCGCCGCGAAGATCGATCGGTAGTGGTCATGGCCGCCGATCACGACACCGTCGACCAACTCGCGCTGCGGGCCCGGGCCGCCCGTGTCGCCGCCGGCCAGGTCGAACCCGAAGGCATCTCTGTCGGCCAGCAGACCGTCGGGGTCGGCGATGAGATCGTCACCACCCGCAACGACCGCCGCCTGGTAACCACCACCGGAGCGTGGGTTCGAAACGGTGACCGCTGGCAAATCCGGCACCGAACCCGAACGGGAGCGCTGCAACTGTCCTCCCTCGACGAGCGGGGAACCGTCACCCTCCCCAGCGAATATGTGATCGAGAACGTGGCCCTGGCCTATGCCGTGACCGTCCACAAAGCCCAAGGAATCACTGTCGATGAGGCCGTGCTCGTCGTCGATCGGGCCACCACCGCCGAGCACCTCTATGTCGGAATGACCCGAGGCCGCCACCACAACCAGGCCTGCGTTGTCACCGAACCAGCCGGCGACGAACACACCCGCCGGGAGCAGCCCGCCGCCGCCGAAGTCCTCGCCGGCGCCTTACGAAAGACCAGCAACGAGAAATCGGCCACCGAAACCCTACGAGACGAACTCGACCAACACAGCCGCTCGACCCGTGGCCAGGCCGCCATCCTCGAAGGACTCGGGCAGACCCGCGCCCACAGCCTCAACCAGACCATCAGCAGGCAGAACCGCCGGCAGGCCTTGACCGCCTTCCCGCCCAACCCAGCGCCCGAGCCTACCGTCGAGCGAGGCATCGAACTCTGAAGTCCAGCGTGGTTCTGCGCTCACAATCTGTTCTGCCAGTGTCGGCAGCCACCGCGCCCCGAGCCGTCGATCTGCCCGCCTTGCTGCCTTCTGGGATGTCCCGGCAGCTGAGCGCATAAGAAGTGCTCGGGCGTATGTTGTCGGTCCTACCCGATGACCCGCTTCTCAAGAAGGTCAACGACCAGATCGCGGCGCCACGACTCAGTGGGCTCCCATCCTGAGGCCGGCTCCAATCGGAGGACCAGGCGCGACGCATCGTTCGGGATGCGCCCGCCGATGTCTCTGGTTCCGTGGGTCGCCGGCCCCCCGGCCGCTGGCGCTATGGCTCCGCCGTTGTGATCGTGATATTCGGTCCCCAGATCGTCCGACGCGTAGAGCATCCAGTACCAAAAGAAATGGTCCGCGTCGCGCTCTGCTTGCTCGATCCCGGGCACGAACTCGTAGTGGAAGTCCGGCTCAAGCTCCTTCACGCCTACCACTTCCCTGTCACGCTCCGAGAGAACCTTGCGGAAGCTGCTGAAGCTCGCCGGGCCAGTATCTGCCCATCTTTTCTCCCGCTCGGCCTCGCTGTCGGCCATCCACCTCGGAACGTCGACCGTCCGCCCGAGATCAATCCCGCGCCCAATGACGTGGTGACCCCGAACAAGTTCCCCGAGATCGACATCGAAGACGATGTCCAACTCGATACCCATCTGCCTCAGGTGAGCCTCAGTGGCGTCGCGAGGAGGAATCACGATCCAAGCTTGGCAGACGGCTCGTCGAGCAGATCACGCAGCGGATACCCTCAACCACGGCCGGCCCCGGCGCGACCGAGTCGGCATGGAGAATGAAGGTGTGCTTCTGACTGCTATCCCTGCCGGTGTGTTGGTGGGGGCGTATGGTCGGGAGTCCTGGGTCTCGGTCTGACTTGCGAGCCGGTTTAGGTCGGTTGGCTTT
>Ga0302326_10003286_pt1 | contig 38262 bp, 43 predicted proteins | sample Palsa_T0_3_FD_202264 | JGI IMG/M metagenome (GOLD analysis project Ga0302326, IMG submission 202264) | Peat permafrost microbial communities from Stordalen Mire near Abisko, Sweden - Palsa_T0_3 | ecosystem: Environmental > Terrestrial > Soil > Palsa > Peat permafrost | place: Sweden: Abisko... | reverse complement strand
GGGCGTCTACGGCTTCCTGACGATGGACAAGTGGCTGCTGCTCCACTGGATGTACATCGGGCGGCCGCTGGACTACCTGAAGATCACCTACGGCTGGTCTTTGCTGTTGATCGTGGTGTTCGCCGTGCTGTACTTCCGCTACCTCGACGCCAAGGCCGAGAACCGGCTGGACCAGGGCATCGATCCGGCGTGGCTAACGCCAGGGCAACCTTTGGCGCGGTGATCGCAAGCGCGGCGGAGCAGGGCGCGGCGGGTCACCGCCGTTTTGGCTAGCGTGGAGGCATGACTTCCTCTCAGGCGCCTCGGCTGCAACTCAGCGACGACGAGTGGCGCAAGAAGCTCAACCCGCAAGAGTTCGACGTGCTCCGTCGGGCGGGCACCGAGCGCCCGTTCACCGGTGAGTACACCGACACCAAGACCACCGGCGTCTACCAGTGCCGTGCCTGCGGCGCGGAACTGTTCCGTAGCACCGAGAAATTCGAATCGCACTGCGGCTGGCCGTCGTTCTTCGACCCGGCCGACTCCGATGCGGTGATCCTGCGACCCGATCACTCGATGGGCGCCGTCCGCACCGAGGTCGTCTGCGCCAACTGCCACAGCCACTTGGGCCATGTCTTCGAGGGCGAGGGTTATCGGACGCCGACTGATCAGCGCTACTGCATCAACTCGATCTCGCTGCGCTTGGTTCCCGCCGACTCCTGAGCGACGGTGCCTGACACGCGCCCAGCCGATGCCGATCCCGGACTGCTCGACGATCCGGCCTGGCACGCACTGACCGGACCACAGCGTCGTTTCGCCGTCACCTCGGATCGCGCGTACCGGTACCGGGTCGACGTCGGCCCGTTCGCCGCTTTGCGCGATGTCACCGATCCCGGTGCCTGGCGCGACCTGACCGAACTGAGCGGTCCCGGGGACCGCGCCGCACTGGTGGCGCCCAGCGCTCAACCGACAACCAAGGCGCATGCGGGATGGTCTGTGCTTCAAGTGCTTTCGTGCACCCAGATGATTGCACCACCGGACGGGCTTGCCGCCGAGGTGCCGACGCGCTCCGCAAGTACGCTCGTGACACTGGGAACGGAGGATGCGGCCGAAATGGTCGCGCTGGCTGAGCTCACTCATCCCGGCCCGTTCGCGGCCTCGACCGTCGATCTGGGCGGCTACGTCGGCGTGCGGCGCGAGGGTCGACTCGTCGCCATGGCCGGGCGTCGTCTGCAATTACCAGGCTGGATCGAGATCAGCGCGGTGTGCACCCACCCGGATCACCGAGGACAGGGGCTGGCGCGGTTGCTGATCGCCGCGGTCGATGCGGCGATTCGGCAGCAGGGTCACCGCGCATTCCTGCACGCGATACACCAGAACACCGCTGCCATCGAGCTTTATCGCCAATTGGGCTTCGCCACCCGCACCGACATGGCCTTCACGGTCGTTCAGCTCACCGACGGCTAGTCCAGCCGGGTGGCGTGGACTTCCCAGAACGGAGCGTGCACCCGGCCGTTGGTCAGCCATGGTTCGAACGTCCGGAACCGTTCCGCCACCGGCTTCATCTGCTCGACCCGCTCGGGATCACGCTGCGCCATCCGATCGAAATTCTCCGAAGTCATGTTGATCTGATACGTCGTCGACCCGAGATAGGTGATCTCCCAACCCGCGTCGGGAAACACGTTCCGGAAGTCGTCCTCAGACAGCGAACGCGGCATGTAGAACCCGTTCACATTGCCGATGCCGAATTCGAACAGGTACAGCCGAGCACCCGGTTTGGTGGCGCGATGCAAAGCCCGGGCGTAGGACCTCTGCAAATCCGGCTCGGTCGCAAAGGTGTGGTAGAAAGCGCAATCCACGACGGTGTCGAAATGACTTTCCAGACCGTCGAGCTTCATCGCATCAGCGAGTTGGAAGTTCACCGCCACGCCGGCTTTACGCGCATTCTCTCGCGCCCGCTCCAGAGCGGTCTCCGAACCGTCGATCCCGGTGGCCGAGTAACCCTGTGACGCGTAGTAAATGGCGTGGTGACCCGGCCCGGTGCCCGGGTCGAGGACCTCGCCTTTGACCGCACCCAGCGCGACCAGCTGTTGCACTACCGGTTGCGGGCCACCGATGTCCCACGGTGTCGCGGCGGGCAGACCGTGCGAGACCCGCTCGTCGCGGTACATCTCTTCGAATCGGGCGGGATCGGTCGGATCGAATTGAGTGGTCATGATTTCCCCCTCATCTGTTGTGTCAGGGCAGCGAATTCACCAACTGCTCCACGGGAACCCGCGGCCCGGTGAAAAACGGGATTTCTTCGCGGGTGTGCCTGCGCGCGTCGGTCGCCCGCAACTCGCGCATCAAGTCGACGATGCGATGCAGTTCCGGAGCCTCGAACGCCAGCAGCCATTCGTAATCGCCGAGAGCGAACGCCGGCACCGTGTTCGCCCGGACGTCTTTGTATTCACGGGCGGCCATGCCGTGTTCGGCGAGCATGCGACGGCGCTCCTCGTCAGGCAGCAAATACCACTCGTAGGACCGCACGAACGGGTAGACGCAGATGTAGGCGCCCGGCTCCTCGCCGGCCAGGAAGGCCGGGATGTGGCTCTTGTTGAACTCTGCGGGCCGGTGCAGCGCGACGCTGCTCCACACCGGCGTGGACGCCCGACCCAGCGCGGTGGTGCGACGGAAGTCGGCGTAGGTGGCCTGCAAGGCTTCGACGTGCTCGGCGTGCGTCCAGATCATGAAGTCGGCGTCGGCGCGCAAACCCGCGACGTCGTAGAGCCCGCGGACCACTACCCCGTGTTCCTCGCGCTGCTTGAAGAAGGTCGCTGTCTCATCGACGGCTACCTCCCGGTTGTCCCCGAGAACACCGGGGCGGACCGAGAACACCGAGAACATCAAGTAACGGACGGTGGCGTTCAGGGCGTCGTAGTCCAGGCGGGCCATAGATCTATCGTGCCACGGGGCTTTCGACGGCCCGGACGGCGGCGGCAGCCGCTCGGCCCGCGGCGCCGATGCACGCCGGCACCCCGATCCCGTCGAGGTAGCTGCCCGCGACCATCAGGGTCGATGGCAGACCGGCACGGAGTTCGGCGACCAGGTCACGATGGCCGGGCGCGTATTGCGGCATCGCATCCGGCCACCGCTGCACGCGGACGTCCACCGGCTCCACGGCCAACCCGAACACGGTCTCCAGATCGTCGATCGCCCAGGCCAGCAGCTCGTCGTCGGAGGCACGGGCGGCGATGTCGTCGCCGAGCCGTCCGAACGAGAGCCGCAACAACTCCACATCGCCGCGTCCCCACTTCCGCGACGACAACGTGATCGCCTTGGCGTGCAACGATTCACCGCTGGCCACCAGCACGCCTGAGTTCTGCGGGAACTGAAGACCACGCGGCACCGCCAGCGCCACGACCACCGAAGACGCGCTGACGATGCGACGGGCCGCGGCCGCGGTCCGCGGAGCGACGCCCTCGACGAGCCCGGGCAAGCGTGCGGCCGGGACGGCCAGCACCACCGCGTCGGCGCGCCACAGGCCGCCGGCCTCGTCGCACAACGTCCACCCCTGCTCCGCCGGTTCGATGCTGCACACCGCCGACTGCACCCAGGCCGGCCGGCCGCGACGGGCCAGTTCGTCGATCAGCACGGTGTAACCACCGCTTACCGCGCCGAAGACCGGGCCCGCGGTCACGCTCATCAGCGCTCCGCGGACCGCGTCGGTCAGGTTGGCGGCGCCCCCGTCCAGAGCAGCGGCCAGGGTCGGGGCGGCCGAGCGCAGTCCGATCGTCGCGGCCGATCCGGCGTACACGCCACCGAGCATCGGATCGACCGAGCGCGCGACCACCTGATCGCCGAATCGGTCTCCCACCAGGTCGCCGACCGCCGGATCGGTACCTGACTGCCACGCGAACGGACGACCCGACTCCGAAGCGATATGGGCAAGAGTGGCGTCGTTCACCAGACCGGCCATAGATTCCGCCGACGACGGGATCCCGGTCAGCGTGGCAGTCGGTAGCGGATGCAGCCGGTCTTGGCTGTAGATCAGCGGGCGCGCTCCGGTGGTTCCGACCTGCCGGTTGGCCAGGCCCAATTCGTCCAGCAGCGCTGGCATCTCGGGACGGCGCACCACGAACGCCTCGGCGCCGACGTCGGCGGGAACGCCGCCCACCAGTTCGGTGCGCAGCACGCCGCCGAGCCGGTCGCCGGGTTCGAACAGCGTGATGTTCGCCCCGTCGCCGGCGGCCAGCCGTATCCGATATGCCGCGACTAGACCCGAAATCCCGCCGCCAACAACACAATACGAGCGAACACCTGACGTCATAGCGAGTGCACCAGCGACACCAGATCGGTCAGAATGCCCGGATCGGTTTCCGGCAGCACACCGTGGCCGAGGTTGAAGATGTGTCCGCCCGCGCCCGCGTCCACCGCGCGGCGCCCGTCGTCGACCACGGCGCGCGCGGCTTGCTCGACCGTCGGCCAGCCGGCCAGCAGCACCGCAGGATCGAGGTTGCCCTGCAATGCTTTTCCTGCCTCGACACGGCTGGCCGCGTCGACAAGCGAAGTCCGCCAATCAACTCCGACCACGGTCGCACCGGCGCTCGACATGGCACCCAGCAATTCGGCGGTGCCGACTCCGAAGTGCGTCATCGCGACGCCGCGGTCGGCCAGCGTGGCGAACACCCGAGCGCTGTGCGGCAGCACGTGCCGGCGGTAGTCGGCCAGCGAGAGCACGCCGGCCCACGAATCGAACACCTGAATCGCGTCGACCCCAGCGTCGAGTTGCACCCGCAGGAACGCAATGGTCAGGTCGGTCAGTTTCTCCATCAGCGCATGCCAACACGACGGTTCGGCCAGCATCATGGCCTTGGTCCGGGTGTGATTGCGGCTCGGACCGCCCTCGACCAGATAGGACGCCAAGGTGAACGGCGCACCGGCGAAACCGATCAACGGAACAGTGCCCAGCGCCGGCACGAGCAGCGAGACCGCGTCCGATACCGGTTGCACGCCTTCGGGTTCCAGCGGTCTCAGCGCATCGACATCGGCGGCGGTGCGCACGGGCGCTGCGATCACCGGGCCGACGTCGGGAACGATGTCCACGTCGATACCGGCACCGCGCAGCGGAACCACGATGTCGGAGAACAGGATTGCGGCATCGACGTCGTGCCGGCGTATCGGCTGCAACGTGATCTCAGTGATCAGTTCAGCGTCGAAACAGGCCGCCATCATGGTGTTCTGCGCCCGCAGCGCCCGGTACTCGGGCAGCGACCGACCGGCCTGCCGCATGAACCACACCGGCACCCGGTTCGGCTTGCGGCCGGCGGCTACGGCCAGATACGGCGATTCGGGAAGCGTGCGACGGTCACTCATCAGGGTCAATGCTGCCACGCCGCAGCCAACCCTGGACCGATGGACTACTAGCGCCCTGGATGCTCCGTCGGGTGGTGACGATGACGATGGGTACCGGGCGGGTGAATCATCCCGTCGAACCCCGGGCCGTCGACTGCCGGTTCATCGACATCCGGCAGCGGCCCCTCGGTGTCTGGATCTCGCTGGGCCAGCGACGCCGCGTCGCGGGATGACACGATGGCCCGTCCGAGCGGAGCGGGACCGAAGAGAATGACGCCGGCGAACACGGCAGCACCGAACACAGCAACTGTGCGGCTCCGAACAAGTCGGGTTGGATGCTCCATTGCAACCTCCTCGTTGAGCAAGTGAACGCCCCCAGAGCAACGCGACGGAGCAAACACGTCCACGCTCTCGTGAACGGGCGCTGAACAACACCTTTTGCCTCGTCGTGAGGTCGGGTGCGAGCGGCGGCGCCGCGACCCGTGCGTAATCTCGTCGTCGATACAGTCCGTGAGCCAGATGTCAGGAGCCGGGATGCCCGTTCGCTACCCAGAGATCAGCTACGACGAGTTTCCGAGCCTTCGGGTCGAACGCGCCGACAAGCATGGCCAAGAGGGCGTACTGCATGTGGTTCTCGATGCGCCCGGGCTCAATTCGGTGGGCCCGCAGATGCACCGCGATCTGGCCGACGTCTGGCCGGCGATAGGTCGCGACCCTGATGTGCGCGCGGTACTGGTCCGCGGCGAGGGCAAAGCGTTCTCCTCAGGCGGCAGCTTCGACCTGATCGACCAGACCATGGGTGAGTTCGACGATCGGGTGCGCATCATGCGTGAGGCCCGCGACCTGGTGCTCAACATGCTCAATCTGGACAAACCGGTGATCTCGGCGATTCATGGCGCGGCCGTCGGCGCGGGCCTGGTGGTGGCGCTACTGGCCGACGTGTCGGTCGCGGGCCGCCACGCGAAGATCATCGACGGCCACACCAAGCTTGGCGTCGCCGCGGGCGACCACGCCGCCATCTGCTGGCCGCTGCTGGTCGGGATGGCCAAGGCCAAGTACTACCTGCTGACGTGTGCGCCGCTGTCCGGCGAAGAAGCCGAGCGCATCGGGCTGGTGTCCCTCTGTGTGGACGACGACGAGGTGCTCGCGACCGCGACGGGCATCGCGCAGGATCTCGCGCAGGGTGCGCAATCGGCGATCCGGTTCACCAAGCACAGCCTCAACCACTGGTACCGGATGTTCGCCCCGACCTTCGAAACCTCACTTGGCCTGGAGTTTCTGAGCTTCGGCGGCCCCGACGTGCGGGAGGGCCTGGCCGCCCACCGGGAGAAGCGGCAGGCGCGTTTCACCGCGGATTAGAAGCCGCAGCACGCAACGTCACCTGTCCGTTTCCCACGAAACGGCGCGCCTGTGACCGCGTGTCCGTGGATGGGTCTAGCGTCAGATGACGTGACCCGCCAGCAGCTATGCCGCGCGGAGCGACGAAAAAAAGTGGCGACGCCCGCGATCTCGGCGCGCGTCGCAAATGCAGGGCGGGGGCGCGACACGGAGGAGCGGCGCATATGACCCGCGGTAGCGACAATGCGGAGCGAAGCGACGAGCAGGATCGGGCGCCGATGACCCGCGCTGGCGACAATGCGGAGCGAAGCGACGCGGAGGAGCAGCGCCGATGACTGCAGCCGAACCGGTCCCTTTTCGCGACGCGGTAGCGGCGATGAGTGGTGCCAGCGTGCGATCGGAAATCGAGCTGGGTCCGATCCGGCCGCCGCAGCGTCTCGCGCCGTACAGCTATGCACTCGGCGCCGAGGTCAAGCGTCCCGAGCTCGATATCGTCCCAGAGCAGTCCGACGGTGACGCCTTCGGCCGGCTCATCTTGCTTTACGACCCTGACGGTGCCGACGCGTGGGACGGCACCATGCGGCTGGTCGCTTTCATTCAGGCTGACCTGGATTCCCACGAAGCCGTCGACCCGCTACTGCCTGAGGTCGCGTGGAGTTGGCTCGTCGAAGCGCTCGACGGGCGCTCCGAGCAGGTCACCGCTCTCGGCGGCACGGTCACCGCCACCACCTCGGTCCGCTACGGAGACATCTCCGGGCCGCCGCGTGCCCACCAACTGGAACTTCGCGCGTCCTGGACGGCGCTTACCCCGGACATCGGCACCCACGTCGAAGCATTTTGCGAGGTGCTCGAGCACGCCGCGGGGCTGCCACCGGTCGGGATAACCGACTTGGGCACGCGGTCCCGCGTCTGACATGACTGAAACGACAGCCGAAACTCCCGACAACGCCGAACCAGACGTCACGCCGCTGGTCCAGCCTGCTGACGGCGTCCCCGAGCTGTCCGTATCGACCGCCGAGATCAAGGTTGCGGCCGAACTGCTGGCCGGCGGCCACGGTTCGTTCGCAGTGGACGCCGAACGCGCCTCGGGCTTCCGGTACTCCAATCGCGCCTACCTGATCCAGATTCGACGGGCCGGCGCAGGCACCGTGCTCATCGATCCGGTCAGTCATGGCGGCGACTCGCTCACCGTGCTGGCGCCCGTCGCCGAGGTGCTGGCGACGGATGAGTGGATTCTGCACGCGGCCGATCAGGATCTGCCGTGCCTGGCCGAGGTCGGCATGCTGCCGCCGGCACTGTTTGACACCGAGTTGGCTGGCCGGCTGGCAGGCTTCGACCGGGTCAACCTCGCGGCCATGGTGCAGCGACTGCTCGGACTGGGTTTGGTGAAAGGCCACGGAGCCGCCGACTGGTCCAAACGTCCATTGCCCGCGGCTTGGCTCAATTACGCGGCGCTCGACGTCGAAGTACTCATCGAATTGCGCGAGGCGATCGCGGCCGTGCTGGACGATCAAGGCAAAAACGGTTGGGCCGCAGAAGAATTCGACCACCTGCGGGCATCTGCCGGCGAAGTCCCGCCGTCGACCCGCCGGGATCGCTGGCGACGCACATCCGGCATCCATCGGGTACGCAACCAGCGCGCGCTGGCGGCTGTTCGCGAATTGTGGACGGTGCGAGACGAAATCGCCCAGCGCCGTGACATCGCACCGGGGCGCATCTTGCCCGACTCCGCGATCATCGATGCCGCAACAGCCGACCCGAAAACCCTCGACGATCTGGTCGCGCTGCCGATCTTCGGCGGCCGCAGGCAGCGCCGTAGCGCCGCCACCTGGTTGGCCGCGCTACGGACGGCACGGGAAAACCCCGGTCCCGCAGAGGAAACCGACTCGCCTAACGGTCCTCCGGCGCCCGCCCGCTGGGCCAGGCGGAGGCCGGAGGCCGCCGAACGCCTCGATGCGGCACGAACCGCGCTGCGGGAGTTGTCGGCGCGAATCACGGTGCCCGCCGAGAATCTGGTGACGCCAGAACTGGTGCGACGGCTGTGTTGGGATTGGCAGAGTACCGACGACGCGGCGAAGGCGATCGACGAATTCCTGACGGCTGGGCACGCCCGTCACTGGCAGCGAGAGCTTGTGATCCCGGTATTGGCCGCGGCGCTACAGTCGACGCCGGACGACGTCAGTCCAGATGCTCCGTGATCTCGGTGCCGGACTCGACGCCGTCGCGGGACAGCGCCGCGATCCACCCGGTGATACGGCGTGCCACATCCTGGTCGGTCAGGCCGGCCTCGGCGAGCACCTCGCCGCGCGAAGCATGATCGAAGAACTGCTGCGGCAGACCGACATCGCGACACGGCACGTCGATCTCGCTGCGCCGCAACGCGGCTGACACTGCAGAACCGACGCCGCCCGCTACGCCGTTGTCTTCCAGCGTGACGACCAATTTGTGCGCCACCGCGAGGTCGGCCACCACATCCGACACCGGTAGCACCCACCGCGGGTCGACCACCGTCACGCCGATGCCCTGGTTGTGCAGGCGTTCAGCGACCTTGAGACCCATCGACGCGAACGCCCCGACGGCCACCAGCAGGACGTCGGCGACCAGCCCTTCGGCCGGGACCGCGAGCACGTCCAGGCCGGAGTGCCGTCGCAGCGCTGTAATATCCTCTCCGACATCACCTTTCGGGAATCGGATCGCGGTGGGACCGTCGCTGATATCGAGTGCTTCACCGAGTTCCTCGTGCAGCCGCGCGCCGTCGCGAGGCGCGGCGACCCGCATGCCGGGAACGATTCCCAGCATCGACATATCCCACATACCGTTGTGGCTGGCGCCGTCCGGGCCGGTGACTCCGGCCCGGTCCAGCACGATGGTGACGGGCAGCTTGTGCAGCGCCACGTCCATCATGATCTGGTCGAAAGCCCGGTTGAGGAACGTCGAGTAGATCGCCACCACCGGATGCATCCCGCCGGTGGCCAATCCGGCCGCCGAGGCCATCGCGTGCTGCTCAGCGATGCCGACGTCGAACATCCGGTCCGGGAAGCGTTCTCCGAATGCGGTCAACCCGGTGGGCCCGGGCATGGCGGCGGTGATCGCGACGACGTCGCGGCGCTTGGCAGCCACATCGATCAGCGACTCCGAGAAAGTCACGGTCCAACTCGGCCCCGGAATCTTTGTGGCGATGCCAGTCACCGGGTCGATCACCCCGCAGGAATGCATCTGGTCGGCCTCGTCGTCCTCGGCAGGACCGTAGCCGCGGCCTTTCTGGGTGACGACATGCACAATCACCGGGCCGCCGAATCCGCGGGCGCGGCGCAACGCGGCCTCGACGGCGTGTTCGTCATGACCGTCGACCGGCCCGACGTACTTCAACCCGAGGTCGGTGAACAGCAGCTGCGGCGAAAGCGCGTCCTTCACACCGGCTTTCACGCTGTGCATGAACTGGTAGGCCACCTCGCCGAGCAGCGGCATCCCGCGCACCGCGTTGCGCCCACGCTTGAGCAGGTGCTCGTAGCCGGGCTGCAGTCGCAACATGCCCAGGTGATTCGCCAGGCCGCCGAACGTCGGCGCATAGCTGCGGCCGTTGTCGTTGACGACGATCACGATCGGCCGGCGGGCCGCCGCGATATTGTTCAGCGCCTCCCAGCACATCCCGCCGGTGAGCGCGCCGTCTCCCACTACCGCGACTACATGCCGGTTGCGGTGCCCGGTCAACTCGAAGGCCTTGGCCAGCCCGTCGGCATGCGACAGCGCCGCGCTGGCGTGGCTCGACTCGACCCAGTCGTGCTCGCTCTCGGCCCGCGACGGATAACCCGACAGGCCGCCCTTTTTGCGAAGGGTTACGAAGTCCGCGGCGCGCCCGGTCAGCATCTTGTGCACGTACGCTTGGTGCCCGGTGTCGAAAATGATCGGGTCGTGCGGCGAATCGAATACCCGGTGCAACGCGAGCGTCAGCTCGACGACGCCGAGATTAGGCCCGAGGTGGCCGCCGGTTGCGGCGACTTTGTGAATCAGAAAGTCGCGAATCTCGTCGGCCAGATCCCGCAGTTCCGCTTGCGAAAGGTGCTGCAGATCGGCGGGCCCACGGATCTGTTCAAGCATTTCGCCAGTCTACTCACGACCGCGAACCCAGCGTCTAGACCTGCACAGATGCCGCGGTGGCGCCCCACTATGGTTGTTCATCCACAGGCTCCGGCAAGGTATGCCTGCTAGCGTTGTGCCCCGGTGAGCCGGGAAGCCTGGTCGGCATTGCTTTGTCGTGCGATTCGGGTCTTCCTGTTATTCGGGGCTATTCAGGAGTAGACGATGAATTGCACGGTCTATGCGACCGCGCTGAGCACGCGGACGTCAGGTCGGTCTGGCGTGATCACGGCGCCGCGCATATCGGCCCGGGCCCTTGCGCTCAATTCTCCAGTCCCCCTGCCCTGCTCATGTTGAGCCAGGTGCGTGCCCGACGGCAGGACGGCCGATGAGCCTCTTCCACGCCATTTACGCGTCAACGGTATTCCTGGTCGCCTACGCATTGATCACCACCGACCGATTCAACAAGACCATGGTGGCGCTGGCCGGCGCGACGGCGATGTTCTTCTTGCCGATCATCAATTCCGACGAAGTCTTCTACGCACGCGACACCGGGGTCAATTGGGACGTCCTCTTTCTGCTGCTCGGGATGATGATCATCGTCAGCGTGGTCCGCCAGACCGGTGCGTTCGAATACGTCGCGATCTGGTCGGCCAAACGCGCCAAGGGCTCCCCGCTGCGGATCATGATCCTGTTCATGCTGGTCACGGCTCTCGGAACGGCCGTTCTGGACAACGTGACCACCGTCCTGTTGATCGCACCGGTCACCCTGCTGGTATGCGACCGGCTCGACGTCAATCCGGCGCCGTTTCTGATCGTCGAGGCTCTTACCGCAAACATCGCCGGCGCGGCAACCCTGGTCGGCGACCCGACCAGCATCATCATCGGCACCGGCGCCCACCTGAGCTTCATTACGTTCACGGCCAACATGGGCCCGGCAGTGCTCCTCGTCCTCGTCGCCTTCACTGCGATGTTGCCTCGGATGTTCCCAGGCTTCTTCGTCGTCGATCCCGAGCGGGTCGCCGATGTCATGGCACTCGACGAGAGCGAAGCGATCCGTGATCGCCGGTTGCTGCTCCAGTGCGGGGTCGTGCTGCTCGCGGTGTTCGCCGGGTTCGTCATGCATCAGGCGATCCACATGGAGCCGTCATTGGTGGCGATGGCCGGCGCCGGCATCCTGATCCTGATCTCCGGCCTGGACCGTGAGTTTTACCTGGCCAGCGTCGAGTGGGAGACGCTGTTGTTCTTCGCTGGACTGTTCGTCATGGTCGGCGCCCTGGTGCGGACCGGCGTCATCAACAACTTGGCCCAGCAAGCCAGCCACCTCGCGCGCGGCGATGCGTGGACGGCGACGTTACTGATCCTCACCGTGTCGTTCACCTTGGGCAGCGTCATCAACAACGTTCCTTATGCCGCCGCGATGACACCGATCGTAAGTCAGTTCGCCACATCCATCCCCGGGCACAGCGGTGTGCTGTGGTGGGCCCTGCTGCTGGGCACCGTCCTCGGCGGCAACCTCACCCCCATCGGAGCCAGCGCCAATGTCGTCGCGGTCGGGATCGCCCAACGCGCCGGACATCCCATCTCCTTCTGGGACTTCACCCGACGAGGGGCGGTCGTGACCTTGGTGTCGTTCATCCTTTCTGTCGGTTACCTGTGGCTGCGCTACTTCGCCTGGAGCTAGTTCGTCGTATGGTGTTCGCTGTGCGGGCAGAGGATCTTGACGAGCAGTTCCCCATCGTGACCCTGGATTCTGACGCCCTCGACGCGGCGCGCATGATTGCTGAGCACCATCTGCCGGGGCTCGTCGTTGCCGACGCGTCCGGAAAGCCTTACGCGGTACTGCTGGCTTCGGAGATGCTGCGTTTCGTTCTGCCGCGCTATGTGCAGGACGACCTCGCGCTGGCGGGCGTCCTGGGCGACGCGATCGCCGACCACGCCACCCAGAACTTGGCGGGCAAGACGCTGCGCGACGTGCTGCCTAAACACCCGCGCGCCGTCACCTCGGTCGACGCGCGCGCCAGCGTGTTCAAGCTGGCCGCGGAGATGGTGCAGCTTAAAACTCCGCTGATCGCAGTGACCCAGAACGGAAAGTTGCACGGCGTGATCACCGCATCACGCCTGCTGGCCGCGGCGCTCAAATCTTGAGCACCGCTTCAGCGCGCGCGGCACACAGCCGCGGGCACACCCGACCGCAGGACGGCCGATGAACCTCTTTCATGCCATTTACGCAGCGACGGTATTCATCGTTGCCTACGCGTTGATCACTACCGAACGTTTCAACAAGACCATGGTGGCGCTGGCCGGCGCGACGGCCATGTTCTTCTTGCCCGTCGTCAACTCCCACGAAGTCTTCTATTCAGAGGACACCGGGATCGACTGGGACGTCATCTTCTTGCTGCTCGGGATGATGATCATCGTCGGCGTGGTGCGCCAGACGGGTGTATTCGAATACATCGCGATCTGGTCGGCCAAACGCGCCAAGGGCTCGCCCATGCGGATCATGATCCTGCTGGTGCTGGTCACCACAATCGGTTCGGCCTTCCTGGACAACGTCACCACGGTCTTGTTGATCGCACCGGTCACCGTGCTGGTAGCCGACCGGCTGGCGATCAGTCCAGCGCCATTTCTCATCGCCGAGTCCTTCGCCTCCGATATCGGTGGCGCGGCGACCCTAGTCGGTGATCCGACCAGCATCATCATCGGCACCGGAGCCCACCTGAGTTTCGTTTCGTTCCTGACCAACATGGCGCCAGCGGTGATCATCGTGCTCGTCGCCCTTATAGCGCTGTTGCCCATCCTGTTCCGGGGCTTTTTCACCGTCGAACCGGAGCGCGTCGCTGATGTGATGGCGCTCGACGAGGGCGAAGCGATCAGTGACCGCAAGCTGCTGATCCAATCCGGGATCGTCATGGTCGCGGTGTTTGTCGGATTCGTCGTGCACACAGAGATTCACATGGAGCCGTCGCTGGTGGCGATGGCCGGCGCGGGCATCCTGGTCCTGATCTCCGGCCTGGAGCGTGAGTTCTACCTGGCCAGCGTCGAGTGGGAGACCCTGCTCTTCTTCGCGGGACTGTTCATCATGGTCGGGGCCCTGGTGCGGACCGGTGTCATCAGTAACTTGGCCCATGCGGCCAGCCACGCGACCGGCGGCAACCTATGGCTCACGACAATGCTGATCCTGGGCGTGTCGTTCTTGTTCAGCGGGTTCGTAAACAACGTGCCCTATGCCGCCACCATGACGCCCATCGTCGCCGAATTCGCCCCGTCCCTGCACGGCGCCGGTAATCACGACGTGCTGTGGTGGGCCCTGATACTGGGCACCATCCTCGGGGGCAACCTCACCCCCATCGGGTCCAGCGCGAATATCGTCATCGTCGGACTCGCTGAACGCGCCGGCGCTCACGTCTCCTTCTGGGACTTCACCAAGAGGGGGGCCGTCGTGGTCGCGGTCTCGTTTGTTATTTCCGCCGGCTATCTGTGGGTGCGCTACTTCGTTCTGGCTTAGCGGGCGGCCGCCTCGGACGAATCCTGAGAATCCCCTAACACCGCTCCCATTACCGAAACCTCGCAGCAGACGTATTGTGTCCGTGTGCGGGCAGAGGATCTTGACGAGAAGTTCCCGGTTGTAAAGATCGACTCAGATGCGCTTGACGCGGTTCGTCTACTCGCCGAGCACCGACTGAACGGGCTGGTGGTCGTCACCGATACGTCCGAGACCCCGTTTGCCGTGCTGCCGGCCTCTCAGGTGGTCCGATTCATCGTTCCCGGCTATGTACAAGATGATCCTGGCCTGGCCAGCGTCATGACCGAATCCATGGCCGACCACGCAGCAGAGAAGCTGCAGGGCAGGACGATCCGCGACATGCTGCCAAAGCAACGCCAACACATACCCGTAGCCGATGCCGACGACACCATCATCGAGGTGGCCGAAGTCATGGCGCGGCTGAGAAGTCCGCTGGTCGCCGTCGTCAAAAACGGCAAGTTGCACGGGGTGATCACCGCATCACGCCTGTTGGCCGCAGCGCTGAAAGAGTGATCGGGCGGCGTCAGCGCGTCAACAGCGCCACGCATTCGATGTGATGGGTCAGCGGGAACGAGTCGAATACCTGAATCTCGCCGACCGTGTAGCCGTGGCGCCGGTATAGGCCGATGTCGCGGGCAAATGACGCTGCCTCGCAACCGATATGCACCACCCGCGGGACCTCGGCTCCGGCCAGCAGCTCGATCACCTCGCGTCCGGCGCCGGCGCGCGGCGGGTCCAGCACGGCCACATCGGCGCTGCCTTGCTGCGCGGTCAACACCCGACGTACCGAATCGGCGATCACCCGCACCTGCGGCAGATCGGCCAGCGTGGCACGCGCCGCCCGGGACGCGGCCCGCGCACTGTCGACACTGACCACGTGACCGGTCTCCCCCACCGCGTCGCCGAGCGCCGCGGCGAAAACTCCGACGCCGCCGTAAAGATCCCAGGCCGTCATTCCAGAACCGGGTTGCGCCCAGTCGTAGACCAAGTCGCTGTAGGTCTGCGCCGCACTCCGATGCGCCTGCCAGAACGAGGTCACCGGAACCTGCCAGCTGTGCCGACCGACCCGCTGCACACCGTGAAAGCTGCCCTCGACCACCTCGGTCGTGTTGCGCCCGCCGTGGCGCACCATGCGCGCCACATGGCGCTGACCGTCATCGTCGACAACGACATGGACATGCGCACCCGTTGGCCATTCGGTGCTCGCCAGACCGTCGACCATCCCGGTCAGCAATTGACCGCAGTTCAGATCGGCTACCAGCTCGTCGCTGCGGTGGCGATGAAAGCCGGCGCGGCCATCGGTGCCGACGTCGAGCCTGATCCGGGTCCGCCACCCCGTCGCACCGCCGTCAGAAAGCGGTCGGGCCGTGCCATGCCAATCGTAATCACCAAGGCGGGCAAGCTGATTGGACACCACTTCGGATTTCAGCGCACGCGCTGCCGCCGGATCGACGAAAGCCAGATCGCAGCATCCGGCCCCGTCCACACCGGCGATCGGGCAGAGCGACGCGATGCGGTCATCCGAGGGTTCGAGCACCTCGACCGTCTCGGCGTGCCAGTACGAGTCCTTGTCCGCGGTGACCCGCACCCGGACTCGTTCGCCGGGCAGCGCGTAGCGGACGAACACCACCCGACCGTCGTGCCGTGCCACGCAACTGCCCCCGTTGGCCGGCGGCCCGACGGTCAACGTCAGCTCCACCGGTGCCGGCAGCGGATCGGCGGTCAATCGAAGATCCCGCGCCGGGCATCGCCGGGAGCGGCGTGCGGTTGCATCGTCTTGAGCCGCTCCGACGAATTGAGTTGCCAGGGAACCGATGTCACCATCACACCGGGCATGAACAGCAAGCGCCCCTTGAGCCGAAGCGCGCTCTGGTTGTGCAGCACATGCTCCCACCAGTGGCCCACCACGTACTCGGGTAGGAAGACCGTCACCACGGTGCGCGGCGACTCCCGGCTCACCCGCTTGACGTAATCCAGTATCGGCCGGGTGATTTCACGATAGGGCGACGCGATGACCTTCAGCGGAACACTGATATCGCTGTCTTCCCATCTGCGGACCAGCACCCGCGTCTCCGCGTCGTCGACACTGACGGTCACCGCCTCCAGCGCATCGGGTCGCGTCGCCCGCGCATACGCCAGCGCCCGCAGTGTCGGTAGGTGCAGCTTGGACACCAGCACCACGGCGTGGTTACGACTCGGCAATACCACGTCGTCATCCTCCAGGTCCTGCTCCTGCAGCTCCTGGGCGACGGCGTCGTAATGCCTGCGGATCATCTTCATCAACACGAAAAGCAATGTCATGGCGACAACTGCGATCCAGGCCCCGGCAAGAAACTTGGTGACCATGACGACGAGCAGCACCGCACCGGTGGCCACGAAGCCGATGGTGTTGACCACGCGGGAACGCAGCATGGTTCGCCGCTGGCCCGGATCGGTTTCGGCACGCAGCAATCGGGTCCAGTGCCGAACCATGCCGATCTGGCTGAGCGTGAACGAAATGAACACCCCGACGATGTAGAGCTGAATCAGCGCGGTGACCTGTGCGCGGAACGCGATGATCGCCGCGAGAGCAGCCACCGCCAGGAACACGATTCCGTTGGAGAACGCCAGCCGGTCTCCGCGCGTGTGCAATTGCCGGGGCAAATAACTGTCCTGCGCCAGCACCGAACCCAAGACCGGAAATCCGTTGAACGCCGTGTTGGCCGCGAGCACCAAGATGAGCGCCGTCACCACGGCGATCAGCAGGAAGCCGATCTGGAAGCTGCCGAAGACGGCCTGCGCGATCTGAGTGACCAGCGTTTTCTGCTGATAGTCGTGCGGGATGCCGGCGAGCTGCGTGGCGGGGTTGTCGACGATCTGGACCCGAGTCTCCTTGGCCAACAGGATGATGCCCATGAAGAGGCTGACGGCGATGGTGCCGAGCAGCAGCAGCGTCGTTGCCGCGTTGCGCGACTTGGGTTTTTGGAAGGCCGGCACGCCGTTGCTGATCGCCTCGACACCGGTCAACGCCGCACAGCCCGACGAGAAGGACCGCGCCACCAGGAATACCAGCGCGAAGCCGGCGATCGAGTTGCGCTCGGCATGCATCACGAAGCTGGCGGATTCAGCCCGTATCGGCTCGTTCAAGACGTAAATCCGAAACAGGCCCCAGACCAACATGATTCCGACACCGACGATGAATGCGTAGGTCGGGACGGCGAAGGCGAACCCGGATTCGCGTATGCCGCGCAAGTTCAGCGCCATCACCAGCAGGATCGCCACGGTACAGAACACAACCTTGTGGTTTTCCACGAACGGGATCGCCGATCCGATGTTGGACATCGCCGATGCAGTCGAAACAGCCACTGTCAGAACGTAATCCACCATCAAAGCGCTTGCCACCGTGAGGCCGGCATTGGGGCCGAGGTTGGTGGTGACCACCTCGTAGTCACCGCCGCCGGACGGATAGGCATGGACGTTCTGCCGGTAGCTGGCCACCACCACCAGCATCACCGCGGCGACGGCGACGCCGATCCACGGTGTCAGCGAGTACGCCGCGAGCCCGGCCACCGACAGCATCAGGAAGACCTCTTCGGGCGCATACGCGACCGACGACAAGGCGTCCGAGGCGAACACCGGCAAGGCGATGCGTTTCGGTAGCAGGGTGTGGCTCAGCCGGTCGCTGCGAAACGGCTGACCCAGAACCAATCGGCGCGCCGCAGTCGAGAGTTTGGACACGAGAGCCAACAGTAGGCGTACCCACGCTTGCCGGTACGGTTTGCTGATCGAGAAAGTTCCGACCCGGACGCAGGCCGAGGAGACCTCACATGCGGGTGGTTGTGATGGGGTGCGGCCGGGTGGGCTCGTCGGTAGCCGACGGGCTGTCACGGATCGGGCATGACGTCGCGGTGATCGACAGCGATAGCACCGCGTTCAGCCGGCTGAGTCCCGAGTTCGCCGGCGAGCGCGTCCACGGTGTCGGCTTCGACCGGGACGTGCTGCTGCGGGCCGGCATCGAAGACGCGGACGCATTCGCCGCTGTGTCCTCAGGCGACAACTCGAACATCATCTCCGCGCGACTGGCCCGGGAGACGTTCGGTGTGCGGCGGGTCGTCGCGCGGATCTATGACGCCAAACGCGCCGATGTCTACGAACGTCTCGGCATCCCCACCATCGCCACCGTGCCGTGGACCACCGACCGGCTGCTCAACGCGCTCACCCAGGAGGGCGAGACCGCCAAGTGGCGCGACCCGACCGGGACCGTCGCCGTCGCCGAAGTCGCCCTGCACGAAGACTGGGTCGGCCGCCGGGCCACCGATCTGGAAGCCGCGACAGGCGCCCGCGTCGCGTTCCTGATCCGGTTCGGCACCGGCATTCTTCCGGAACCGAAAACCGTCATCCAGGCCGGCGATCAGGTCTACATCGCCGCCATCTCCGGGCGCGCGGCCGAGGGTTTGGCCATCGCGGCGCTGCCGCCCAGCGAGGACAGCGAATCGTGAAAGTCGCTATCGCGGGTGCCGGCGCCGTCGGCCGCTCGGTGGCCCGCGAGTTGGTCGAGAACGGGCACGACGTCACGTTGATCGAGCGCAAACCCGAGCACCTCGACCCCGACGCGATCCCGGCCGCGCACTGGCGACTCGGCGACGCCTGCGAGGTCAGCGTGCTGGAGTCGATGCAGTTGCACGAGTTCGACGTGGTGGTGGCCTCCACCGGTGACGATAAGGCGAACGTTGTGCTCAGCTTGCTCGCCAAGACCGAGTTCGCGGTGCCCCGGGTGGTCGCCCGGGTCAACGATCCCCGCAACGAGTGGCTGTTCACTGACGCCTGGGGCGTCGATGTGGCGGTGTCCACCCCGCGGATGCTGTGTTCGTTGATCGAAGAAGCCGTGGCAGTCGGAGACTTGGTGCGGCTGATGGAGTTTCGGAAGGGTCAGGCCAACCTCGTCGAGATCACGCTGCCCGACGACACCCCGTGGGGCGGCAAGCCGGTCAAGAAGCTGCAACTGCCGCGCGACGTCTCGCTGGTCACGATCCTGCGCGGGCCCCGGGTCATCGTGCCGCAGGGCGACGAACCGCTCGAAGGCGGTGACGAGCTACTGTTCGTCGCCGTCACCGAGTCGGAGGAAGAGCTCAGCCGGCTTCTGCTGGCGCCGCAGTGACGCCGGCGGCCTCCAGCGCGCGTTGGGCCGCCTTGATCGCCAGGAACGTCGCCAGCGCGGCAACCGCGGCCAGCGGCCAGCCCATCGCGATCCGGGCCACCACCAGCCAGCCTTCGTGGTTGGTGTCATAAAGCACCCGCTGCACCACGAAACGTGCCGCGAAAACCACGACCCAGGTCAGCGTCGCGATGTCGAAGGCATAGACCGCGCGCCGCACCGTGCGCCAGGCCCGGTCATGGCCGTGCAGCCAGCTCCAGATGTAGCCGACCACCGGTCGCCGGATCACGATCGACACCGCAAAGACCGACGCCCACATCAGCGACGTCCAAATGCCAAGCAGGAAATAGCCCTTCGACTCCCCCAGCAGATAGGCGATCAGCACGCAGACCGCGACACCGATCAGCCCGGACACCGCCGGCTGCAGCGACTCACGACGGACGATCCGCCACAGCAGGATCAACACCGCTGAACCGAGCGCGGCACCGGCAGCCGCGGCCAGGCCCAGCAGCCGCTCGGTGCCCACGAAGAGCAGAACCGGGACTGAGGAATAGATCAGCCCGGCGACACCGCCCAGCTGTTCCATCACCCGGTCGGCGGGGGTGCGGTCGGCGTCGACCGCCGCTTCGCCGTCGACAATGTCAGCCGTGTCGCCGGCGTCTGTGGCACGGCTCACGAAGCGCGCCTCATCGCTGAATCTCGTAGTGCGGGTTGTAGATCGCCTTGGTGCCGTTTTCCAGCTTGCCGAGCCGGCCCTGCACCCGCAGCGTGCGACCCGACTCGATGCCGGGAATCCTGCGCTGTCCCAACCACACCAGCGCGATGGTGTCGGTGCCGTCGAACAACTCGGCGCGAACTCCGTCGGCGCATCCCTTGCCTTTGCACTCCACGCTGCGCAGCGTTCCGACGACAGTGACCTCCTGGCCGCGCTGACAGTCGATGGCCCGTTGCGCGCCGGTGGTCACCGCTTCGTCGCAGAGTTCCTCGGCGTCACGCTGCTCGGGGTCCTCCGTCAACCGACGAGTCAGCCGGCGCAGATAGCTTTCCGCCGCCATGGCCTCTCCTGCGCATCCTTGCTTGTTGTTCACATCGGATCGGGTGAAGCCGATCCTCTCACGACAACGGACACGGTAGACCCGATGGTTCCCCAAACGCCAAGCGACGCCCGGGCAATATCTAGGGGTGGCCATCGATCTTCGCGGCGTGAGATCCGTCGTCCTGGCGGGAACAGGATCCGACGACGATTACGTGATCCGGGCATTCGGCGCGCCGCTGCGCGCCGTCGGTGCCGACCTCGTCGCGCCGCGGCCCGAACCCCGCCGCCTGGTCGATGGCTACGTGGCGGCGTTGGACGACGCCGCACGCGACTGCCCGATAGCGGTCGGCGGCGTGTCGATCGGCGCCGCGGTCTCACTCACCTGGGCGCTGCGCCATCCTGACCGGGTCGTTGCGGTGTTGGCCGCACTGCCCGCATGGACGGGCGAGCCGGGCAGCTCGCCTGCCGCTCTGGCGGCCCGGTATTCGGCACAACAGCTGCGCGAGCACGGCCTGACCGCGACGACGACGCAGATGCGGGCGTCCAGCCCGCCGTGGCTGGCCGAGGAGTTGGCTCGGTCGTGGCGCAGCCAGTGGCCAGATCTGCCGGATGCCATGGACGAAGCGGCCGGTTACGTCGCCCCGACCCACGCGCAGCTGCACGGTCTGGCCACCCCGATGGGTGTCGTCGCAACCAGCGACGATCCGATTCATCCACTGGACGTCGGACGCCAGTGGGTTACGGCCGCACCGCACGCGGCGTTGCGAACGATCACGTTGGACCAGCTGGGCGCGGATCCGACCGCACTCGGCGCCGCCTGCCTGGCAGCGCTCGACGAGGCTTAGAAGGATTGCCCCCGTCGCCGGCGGGCTAGCCGCCGGTGCTGCGCAGCTGCTGCATCGCCGAACCCGAGGCGCTGCGGCGCTCGGTCGGGGTCTGCTCGCCTTCTTCGCTCACCGTGTCGGGTGCCGGCTCGGTGACCGGCTGGCCGCCGGCCGCGCCCTGCGCCGCCGCGGCGTCACGCAGCTGCGACGCCATCGGCTCGGGCAACTCCACCGGCAGCGGCGTGCGGACCGGCAGCGGTGTATCGCCGCGGCGGATCACGGTGTCCAACAACGCTTCCCGTGCTTCTTCGGTCAGCGCGTCGATGGTCTCCGACGAGCCGTTCACCACGCAGCGAATCATCCAGCGATAGCCGTCGACACCGATGAACCGCACCACACCCGTCGCGGCTCCGACCACCTCGCGTCCCCAGCGGCCATCCTGGATCGTCACCGTGGCGCCATCGCTGCGCAGCGACTCGGCCAGCTCGCCGGCGACCTCGCGCCACAGACCGCCGGTCTTGGGTGCGGCGTATGCGGCGATGGTGAAACGACCGTTGGGCGTCACGACCCACACCGCGCTCGGCACTCCGGTCTCCGTCAGTTCGACCTGCAGCTGGGCCCCGGCCGGTAACGGCACCAGCACCGAGCCGAGGTCGAGACGGCCCTCGGCGGCGCCTGCGGCGTCCTCGTCGAAGTCCTCGATGTCGAACGGGCCGTCGCCGTCGTCGGCAACCAGAACGTCGTCGGCAACTGGAACCGCGACGGGCTCTTCCGGTTTTCTGTGCGTGCCGGCGACTTCCGGCTCGTCGACCGGCTGCTCTTTAGATTTACGTCTACCGAATGCCATCAAAGACTCGCATGTCCGCCGGAGGAGCCGTGGCCGCCGTCGCCACGGGAAGTTTCTGCCAAACCGGCCTTGTCGAACGAAGACACCTCGACGAGGTCGACCAACTCGACGCGCTGCACCAGCAACTGGGCAATCCGGTCACCGCGGCTGACGATGATCGGCACCGCCGGGTCGAGATTGATCAGCGCGACCTTGATCTCACCACGGTAGCCCGCATCGACGGTGCCCGGGCTGTTGACGATCGAAAGACCAACCCGCGCAGCCAATCCGGACCGGGGATGAACCAGACCGACCATTCCGTGCGGGATCGCGACCGCGATGCCGGTGCGCACCAGCGCGCGGTGGCCGGGCGCCAACTCGACGTCCTCGGCGCTGTAAAGATCCACGCCCGCGTCACCGTGGTGGGCCCGGGCGGGCAGCGGAAGCCCGGGGTCGAGACGAACAACCGCCAGACTGGTCGACACGGGGGCACAGATTACCCTTGACCGAGTGTCAGGTACGCCAGTCACGCCGCAAAGCGTGCGATATCGCGAGCGTTTGTGGGTCCCGTGGTGGTGGTGGCCCCTGGGTTTCGCGCTGGCCACGATCATTTCCCTGGAGATCAACAAGGGTGTGCCGAGCATCCCGCGCTGGATTCCGTACGTCGCGTTGTTCGTGGTGGCAGCCGGAGCGTTGCTGTGGCTGGGCCGCATCGAGATCCAGGTCACCGGCGGTGACGACGGTGTCGAGCTGTGGGCCGGGGATGCGCATCTGCCCGTCACCGTGATCTCCCGGTCTGCTGACATTCCCCGCTCGGCCAAGTCCGCTGCGCTGGGTCGACAACTCGATCCGGCGGCTTTCATCGTGCATCGAGGCTGGGTCGGTCCGCTGGTGCTCGTCGTTCTCGACGACGCCGACGACCCCACGCCGTACTGGTTGGTGAGCTCTCGCCACCCTGAGCGGGTGTTGTCGGCGCTGCGCAGCTAGTCGGCGATGTCCCCGGAGTCAGGCCGCGCAGTCCGTACAGATCATCACGCCGTTCTTCTCGCTCGCGAGCCGACTTCGGTGCTGCACCAGAAAGCAGCTGGAGCAGGTGAACTCGTCGGCTTGCTTGGGAATGACGCGAACGGACAATTCTTCACCGGACAAGTCGGCGCCGGGCAACTCGAAGGACTCCGCGGACTCTGACTCATCGACATCGACCACCGCCGACGCCGCTTCGTTTCGCCGTGCCTTGAGTTCCTCGAGGGAATCCTCTGAAACGTCGTCGGTTTCGGTACGCCGTGGGGCGTCGTAATCAGTAGCCATCTTCTGTCCCCTCGTAACCCTGCAAGCAAAGCTTTGTACCAGCGTCGAACGCATCCACCAAATGATTCGTGCCCGGATGGCACAGTGTTCAAGTGTGATTTACGTCACAGCGGTTATTTAGGGGCGCTACCTCGCACTAAACATCGGACTCCGCCAGTGCCTTAGAGTGCCACCGTGGTCGCACAAATCACCGAGGGCACCGCTTTCGACAAGCATGGTCGCCCCTTCCGCCGCCGCAACGCGCGGCCCGCAATTGCCCTGCTTGTGGTGCTGCTGGTGGCCAGCGCGGTGGTCTGGACGATCGCCCTGACCCGTGCACCCGAAGTTCACGAGGCCACGGTGTGCAATCCGCCGCCCGAACAGAGCGACCCGGCAATGCCGCGACTGGGCTCCGAGGTGTCACGCAGCACGATGATCAACGTCGCGCCGGCGAAGCTGGCCGACACCAAGCTGCGCGTCCTGAACGCCAGTGGACGCGGCGGGCAGGCCGCCGATGTCGCCGGCGCCCTGAAAGAAGTGGGTTTCGCGCAGCCGGCCGCGGCCAACGATCCGGTCTACGGCCAGGCCCGGCTGACCTGCCAGGGGCAGATCCGGTTCGGCGAGGCCGGTCAGGCCGGGGCCGCGGCGGTGTGGTTGGTGGCGCCATGCAACGAGCTGTACCGCGACGACCGCACCGACGACTCCGTCGATCTGGTGCTGGGCACCGAGTTCAGCGCGCTGGCCCACAGCGACGACATCGCTTCCGTGCTCGTCGGACTGAAGCCCGGTTCTTCCGAGCCGGCCGACCCGGCGCTGCTGGCGAAGATCCACGCGATCAACTGCTGACCGGTCAGCCCGGAATCGGCGCCAGCCCGTCAAATTCCGCCAGCCGGGCCAGCAACTCATCGGCGATCCCCGGCGCTGCGGCAACCACCACAGCGGCGTTGCGTTCCGGGTCCCCCGGCTCCGGCAACAGCACCCGTGCGCCCGCCTCGGCGGCGATCAGCGCTCCGGCCGCGCAGTCCCACACCTTCAGGCCGTGCTCGTAGTAGGCGTCCAGCCGACCCGCGGCGACCATGCACAAATCCAGAGCCGCCGAGCCGATCCGGCGCACATCGCGGACCGACGGCAGCATCTTCGAGACCAGTTCCGCCTGGGCTGTGCGGCGTAGCCCGGAGTAGGCGAATCCGGTACCGACCAGTGCCAGCGACAAATCGTCGACGGCGCTGCATCGCAACGCGCGGGCGCCGTCGGCGTCGACGACCTGCGCGCCTAATCCGGTCGCGGCCGAATACAGCCGATCGCCCACCACGTCGGCAACCGCGCCGGCCACCGACTCGCCGTTGACCTGCGCCGCCACCGAGACGGCGTAGGCCGGGATGCCGTAGACGAAATTGACCGTCCCGTCGATCGGGTCCAACACCCAGGTCACGGCGCCGTCTCCGCCGGCGGCCGGTTCGGTGGGACCACCGCTTTCCTCACCGAGAACCGCGTCGCCAGATCGCAACTGCGCCAACCGATCACGCAGCAACTGTTCGGTTTCGGTGTCGACGATGGTGACCGGGTCGGTCGGAGTCGTCTTCGTTTGCACGGCGTCGTCGTCCGCGCCACCGGGTTCGGCCCCAAAGACCTCGCTGCGACGGCGCCGGACGAACGCGGCCGCTTCCCGGGCCAGCATCTCGGCTATCGATCGCAGGTGCGCCGGCTGGATCTCAAGTGTGCTCACCGACACATCGCATCACAGGCGACCCCGGGTTCAGCAACGCCTGGGTAACAGGCCGACCAACCGCTGCGGCACGCACTATGGTTTGGTCGACACCCATGGCTCGCCCAGGAGATTCGATGACCAGTGCCGACCCGCTCAGCGCATCACCCGACACGCCTCAGCGCCGGGGATTCGGAATCGACGTCGGCGGCAGCGGGATCAAGGGCGGGATCGTCGATCTGGACACCGGTCAGCTCATCGGCGACCGGGTCAAGCTGCTCACACCGCAGCCGGCGACTCCGAAGGCTGTCGCCAAGACGATCGCCGCGGTGGTCAGGGAGTTCGACTGGACCGGCCCGCTCGGGGTCACCTATCCCGGAGTGGTCACCCACGGCATCGTGCGCACCGCGGCCAACGTCGACAAGTCGTGGATCGGCCTCAACGCGGGCGACTTGATCAGCGCGCAGCTGAACGGCCAGGAGGTCACTGTTCTCAACGATGCCGACGCCGCGGGGCTGGCCGAGGAACGTTACGGCGCAGGTAGGGACGCGACCGGCGTGGTGGTGCTGCTCACCTTCGGCACCGGAATCGGTTCAGCGGTCATTCACAACGGGATATTGCTGCCCAACACCGAGTTCGGGCACATCGAGGTCGGCGGGAAAGAAGCCGAGCACCGCGCCGCGTCCTCCGTCCGGGACCGGCGCGGCTGGAGCTTCAAGAAGTGGGCCAAGCAAGTGACGAAGGTGCTGGTCGTCGTCGAGAACGCGATGTGCCCGGAGCTGTTCATCGCCGGCGGCGGAATCAGCCGCAAAGCCGACCAGTGGGTTCCGCTACTGAAAAACCGCACCCCGGTAGTAGGCGCCACGCTGCAGAACACTGCCGGCATCGTCGGCGCCGCAATGGCCGCGACGCGCGACGTGACGCACTGATTTGCGCTCTGTGACCGGAGGATAGCCGTGCGGTCGTTACAATGGTCACCGGCAGCCGCCGAAAACCGATAGCGGCGAATATCCACCCTGATATCGACGCCGACATCCGACATAGCCGAAGTTTTCCGGTTGAGCATGCCTAGAGCACCGGAAGTTGAGTTCTACCGAAGGGGTTTACGTGGCAGCGACCAAAGCACGACCGGCGACCGAGGAGCCGGTGAAGCGCACCGCAGCCAAGTCCCCCGCCGGCGCCGTGAAGCGCACGGCGGCCAAGTCCGCCAATGGCTCCGCAACCAAGACACCGACGAAGGCCGCCAAAGCACCCGCGAAGACAGCCGACGCGCCCAAGGCGCGCACCGCGACCAAGAGTGCTGACGCCAAGTCCGGACCCGCCCGCGGCCGCCCGAAGAAGGCATCGGCCGACGGCGACGAAGTCAAGACAACCGACGTCGACACCGAAGACACCGTCGAGGAACTCGACGGTGAGCCCGATATCGATCTGGAAGCCGAGGAGATCGTCCTCGATGATCTCGAGGAGGACGCTCCCGAGGCCGAGGTCGTCGGTGCAGCGGACGCCAAGGCGGCAGTGCCTCCGGCCAAAGCCGCCGGCGCGGAAGCGACCGAAGACGAGGACATCGCCGAGCCGAGCGAAAAAGACAAAGCCTCAGGCGATTTCGTGTGGGACGAGGACGAGTCGGAGGCCTTGCGGCAAGCTCGCAAAGACGCTGAGCTGACGGCGTCCGCCGACTCGGTTCGCGCCTATCTCAAGCAGATCGGCAAGGTGGCCCTGCTCAACGCCGAAGAAGAAGTCGAGCTGGCCAAGCGGATTGAAGCCGGCCTCTATGCCACCCAGCTGATGTTGGAGCTGACCGACCGCGGCGAGAAGCTGCCTGCCGCCCAGCGGCGCGACATGGCGTGGATCTGCCGCGACGGCGACCGTGCGAAAAACCATCTACTGGAAGCCAACCTGCGACTCGTCGTCTCGCTGGCCAAGCGCTACACCGGCCGCGGTATGGCCTTCCTCGACCTGATCCAGGAAGGCAACCTCGGTCTGATCCGCGCGGTCGAAAAGTTCGACTACACCAAGGGTTACAAGTTCTCCACCTATGCGACGTGGTGGATCCGCCAGGCGATCACCCGAGCGATGGCCGATCAGGCCCGCACCATCCGTATCCCGGTGCACATGGTCGAGGTGATCAACAAGCTGGGCCGCATCCAGCGCGAGCTGTTGCAGGACCTGGGCCGCGAGCCCACGCCTGAAGAGCTGGCCAAGGAAATGGACATCACCCCGGAGAAGGTGCTGGAGATCCAGCAGTACGCCCGGGAGCCGATCTCGCTGGACCAGACCATCGGCGACGAGGGCGACAGCCAACTCGGTGATTTCATCGAGGACAGTGAAGCTGTGGTGGCTGTCGACGCCGTGTCGTTCACGCTGCTGCAGGATCAGCTGCAGTCGGTGCTGGAGACGCTCTCCGAGCGTGAAGCCGGTGTCGTACGACTGCGTTTCGGTCTCACCGACGGCCAGCCGCGCACGCTCGACGAGATCGGCCAGGTCTACGGCGTCACCCGCGAACGCATCCGTCAGATCGAATCGAAGACGATGTCAAAGTTACGTCACCCCAGCCGTTCTCAGGTGCTGCGCGACTACCTCGACTGATCGTCGCGGGGCTCAGAAATCGAGTGCGCAAGCTAGCCGACTGACCTAGCGTGACCGCATGTCAGTCAGCCGCATTCTGATCTCGTCCGGATCCGATTTCGAGTCCGCCGTCGGCTATTCGCGGGCTGTACGGGTCGGCCCGCATATCGCAGTAGCCGGCACGACCGGACCCGGTGTTATCGGCGACGTCGGCGCCCAGACGCGAGAAGCGTTGCGCCGCATCGAGATCGGGCTCACGCAGGCGAGAGCTGCGCTCAGCGATGTGGTGCGCACCCGCATCTATGTGACCGACATCTCGCGCTGGCGTGAGGTCGCGGCGGCGCACGCCGAGGTTTTCGGCGAGATTCGGCCCGCGTCCACCATGGTAGAAGTCGCCGCCCTCATCGCGCCGGAACTGTTGGTGGAGATCGAAGCCGACGCCTACGTGCCCGACGATCCGGCGGCCGGCGGGAACGTTCCGTCACTCGACGGCCGGTAGCTGGTGACATTGATCACAGTGCCAACGGGCAACGCGCCGTACAGATGCGGGAACAGCATCGACGCCGGATCCGTTGGTAGACCTAGTTCCCAACGAATGGGCGAGTCCAGACGGGACGTCTCGATGTGCAGCAACACCAGGTCCTCGCGACCATGGAAGAGCCGGTTTGCCGGCAGGTGCACTTGTTCGGGCGTCGACAGATGGATGAACCCCGCGCTGGTAAGTGACTCAGGTCGTAACTCGCCACTGATCTCGGCGGCCGACCAGTCGTCGGTGGGACACAGGTGTACCAGCACCGGTGGCGATTGAGGCATACCGTCATCCTGCCTGCAGCGCTTCCGAGGTCGGGGTGAGAAACGACACAACGGGTAAACCCGCGGTGAAGACGGCCAAAAGCGCAGACATCTGGGACAGTGGGACTTGACAGAACGGAGTGGCAATGAACGCAACATTGACTAGTCCAGAGTTAACCCGGGCTGATCGGTGCGACCGGTGCAGCGCAGCTGCACGCGTGCGCGCCAAGCTGCCCTCCGGCGCGGAACTTCTGTTCTGTCAGCATCATGCCAACGAGCACGAGGCGAAGCTGGTCGAGCTTTCCGCGGTGCTGGAACTCAGCGACGCTCCGATGGAGTCTTAAGACACGACTCGCGACCTGCAGTCCTGGCGCGATCGTCATTCGTCAGGAATCCTAAGCAGGTCATGACCGACCCAGTAGTAAGGCCCTCGCGCCGTCACCTCTGGCGCATCACCAAACGGGCGTTGTCGAAAAGCTGGGACGACTCCATCTTCTCCGAAGCCGCGCAGGCGGCGTTCTGGTCGGCGCTGTCGCTGCCTCCATTGTTGTTGGGGATGCTCGGCAGCCTGGCTTACGTCGCTCCCCTCTTCGGCCCGGACGTCATGTCGGACATCGAACAACGTCTGGTGTCGATGTCGAACAAGGTGTTCTCGCCGAGCGTCGTTCACGAGATCATCGAGCCCACCATCGCTGACATCGACCGTGGCGCTCGCGGGGAAGTCGTGTCGTTGGGCTTCTTGATCTCGCTGTGGGCGGGATCATCGGCGATCTCTGCGTTCGTCGATTCGGTGGTCGAAGCTCACGACCAGACGCCGCTGCGCCACCCGGTACGTCAACGACTGTTCGCGCTGGTGCTGTACATGGTGATGCTGCTGTTCGTCATCGTCACCGCGCCTCTGATGGTGCGCGGGCCGCGCAAGCTCGCTCAGTTCATCCCAGAAGGCCTGCAGGACGTGCTGGCCTACGGTTACTACCCGGCGCTGCTCACCGGTCTGATCGTCGCCGTCGTCGTGCTGTATCGGGTGGCGTTGCCTGACCCGCTACCGACGCACCGGCTGATCTTCGGCGGGGCGCTGGCCAGCGTCGCATTCGTGATCGCCACCTTGGGCCTACGGGTCTATCTGCGGTACATCACCGGCACCGGCTACACCTACGGCGCGCTGGCTACACCGATTGCATTCCTGCTGTTCGCCTTTTTCGCCGGCTTCTCCATCATGCTCGGCGCGGAGTTCAACGCGGCGATCCAGGAAGAGTGGCCCGCGCCGCGCACGCACGCGCACCGGATGCGACGGTGGCTGGTGAAGCGCGCCAAAGAGGTCGTCGACGACTCGCCTGAGGAGCCCGTCGACAGCGGCGCCGACCGGGTCAGCTCTTCTTGAGGTTTTCGTAGATCCGTTTGCAATCCGGGCATACCGGCGAGCCCGGCTTGGCCGACTTGGTCACCGGGAACACCTCGCCACACAACGCGACGACATGCGTGCCCATCACCGCGCTCTCGGCGATCTTGTCCTTCTTGACGTAGTGGAAGAACTTCGGCCTGTCGCTGTCGGTCCCGTCGTCGACGCTTTCGTCGGCGTCGGTACGTTCGATCGTTTGCGTCTCCATGGCAGTTATTGTGCCGCAACGGGTCGGGGCACCGTGAGCCAACTTGTGCAACAGTGGAGAAATGAGACGCAGCCAAGAGCTGGGTTTCGACGACGATGGTCGACCGATCCTCATCACCGCCGCCGCACCCTCTTACGAAGTCCAACACCGTCGACGCGTGCGGAAATATCTGACGATCATGTCGTTCCGTATTCCGGCGCTGCTCCTCGCCGCCTTCGCGTACGGCCTGTGGCACAACGGTCTTATTTCCCTGGCGATCGTCGCGGCGTCGATCCCGCTGCCCTGGGTCGCGGTGCTGATCGCCAACGACCGTCCGCCCCGGCGCGCGGACGAACCGCGACGATTCGATGAGCCGGTGCGGCGGACGCCGCTTTTCCCCACCGCGGAACGGCCCTCGATCGAGCGTCGCAGTCGCTCAGTGCCGCAGCCGGAATCGCCACGCGCGCAAGGCGACGGTTCCGAATAGTCCGGCGCTGCACCGGGTTCTCAGCACATTCTCAGGGCTAGAGGACATTCGCGCACGTCAACGGGTGTGAGAAAACGAACCAGTGGGAACTACTCCCCCGGGTTGGTCGTTGTACCCGATGACAGTCCACGCCCTGAGGAGGCCGCCATGGCAAAAGCCAACACTATCCGGGTCGATAGCGATCTGGATTCTCAAAGCCCCGCTGCGGACCTGGTGCGCGTCTACCTGAACGGAATCGGCAAGACGGCATTGCTCACGGCCGCCGACGAAGTCGAGCTCGCCAAACGCATCGAGGCCGGCCTGTACGCCCAGCATCTGTTGGACACCCGTAAGCGCCTCGGCGACAACCGCAAACGCGACTTGGCCGCAGTGGTCCGGGACGGCGAATCGGCTCGTCGACACCTCCTGGAGGCCAACCTGCGGTTGGTCGTGTCGTTGGCCAAGCGCTACACGGGTCGTGGCATGCCGCTGCTGGACCTGATTCAGGAAGGCAACCTGGGCTTGATCCGCGCGATGGAAAAGTTCGACTACGCAAAGGGATTCAAGTTCTCCACGTATGCGACATGGTGGATCCGCCAGGCGATCACCAGAGGTATGGCCGACCAGAGCCGCACCATCCGGTTGCCGGTGCACTTGGTCGAGCAGGTCAACAAGCTCGCGCGAATCAAGCGCGAGCTGCACCAGAGCCTCGGCCGCGAAGCCAGCGACGAGGAGCTTGCCGAAGAGTCGGGTATCCCTGTCGAGAAGATCAACGACCTGCTGGAGCACAGCCGCGACCCGGTGAGCCTCGACATGCCGGTGGGATCCGAAGAGGAAGCGCCGCTGGGCGACTTCATCGAGGACGCCGAGGCGATGTCCGCGGAGAACGCGGTGATCGCCGAGCTGCTGCACACCGACATCCGCAGCGTGCTCGCCACGCTCGACGAGCGTGAGCATCAGGTGATCCGGCTGCGCTTCGGACTCGACGACGGTCAGCCCCGCACGCTGGATCAGATCGGCAAGCTGTTCGGGCTGTCCCGCGAGCGGGTCCGCCAGATCGAGCGCGAGGTGATGGCCAAGCTTCGCAATGGCGAGCGGGCGGACCGGCTGCGCTCGTACGCCAGCTGACGCCCCGCACAATCGTCGACCGTATGCCCGCCGCACCTGCGGCGGGCATACTGCTGCGCTGGAGTGTTAGCGAACCATTCGCGCAGCTTGCCAAGTAGACTCGGCGGCAATGGAGGGTGCGGAATGAACGACCTGGTTGATACCACCGAGATGTACCTGCGGACCATTTACGACCTCGAGGAAGAGGGCGTAACTCCGCTGCGTGCCCGCATCGCCGAACGCCTTGACCAGAGCGGGCCCACCGTCAGCCAGACCGTGTCGCGGATGGAACGCGACGGGCTGTTGCACGTGGCCGGTGACCGCCATCTCGAGTTGACCGACAAGGGCCGCGCGCTGGCCGTTTCCGTGATGCGCAAGCACCGGCTGGCCGAACGGCTGCTGGTCGACGTCATCGGGCTGCCGTGGGAGGAAGTCCACGCGGAAGCATGTCGTTGGGAACACGTGATGAGCGAAGACGTCGAGCGCCGGCTGGTGCAGGTGCTCGACAACCCGACCACTTCCCCGTTCGGCAACCCGATCCCCGGGCTGCTGGATCTGGGCGTCGGCGACGAGTTGGGCGCCGAGCACGGCAACCTGGTGCGGCTGACGGAGTTGCCGGCCGGCCCGCCTGTCGCCGTGGTGGTCCGTCAACTGACCGAACACGTGCAGGGCGACATCGACCTGATCACCCGCCTCAAGGACGCCGGCGTGGTGCCCAATGCCAGGGTGACCGTGGAATCCATCCCTTCGGGCGGCGTGACGATCGTGATACCCGGCCACGAGAACGTGGGCCTGCCGCACGAGATGGCGCACGCCGTCAAGGTCGAAAAGGTCTAGCACCCGGCTACACCGCGCGCCTGCCGAACGTTCGTCGTGGCGGCAGCCGCACGCCGAGGCGATCTGCCAGCCGGTATCCGGTTACCGCCAGTTCGCGAATGTGCTCGGGCCGCAGACCCGACTGCAGGGCGTTGTCCAGCATGCCCGCCATCCGGTGACCCGGCTCGCAGCGCAACGCGGTCTCGAGCGACACCCCGGCCAGCGGCCCGTCGCCGCGGACGTAGGCGCTGAACGCGAGCAGCACCAGCGCCTCGGCCCGCCACGGCGTGGGCAGGCTGCGCGACAGCAGCGCCCACAGCGCCTCCGCTTCCCCGGCGCTGTGCCCGACGGCCAAGGCGTACAACGTATCTCGCACCTCGACGTCGGTTAACGCGGACGCCAGGCCGGCCAGCTCGGGGTCGGCGAGTTCGTGTCCGTCGCCGACCCGGGCGGCTGCGGCCATCGCGTCCTCGACATCGCGGCGGACGCACGCCGTCGGGTCGGTGCTGTACACCAGGGCCCGGGACGCCAGGTGTTCGTCGATCAGATCGGCCAGCGACGCACTGCCGGCCCGGGCGTCGACCGCGATGACCGCCTGGAGGTCGGCACGCCGCGCGTAGAGCCGACGCCCGTCGAGCACCGCCGCCACCGCCAGCGGAGACGCGCCGGGATCGTCGACGGCGCCGCCGGCACCGCAGCCGTCCACGCAGTGCCACCGGCCGCCGGCCGCCACCCGGTCCACCACGTGCACCGCCCACAGCGCGATGTCGTGACGCGACAGCTCATCGGTGAGCGTGGAGCACACGTCGCGGTACTCGTCATTGCACGTCGGGCAGCCCGCACCATCGGCGTCGACGATCACCGCGATCGCGGCTTCCGGGCCGGCGCAGGCGGCGACCTCGGCGAGATGCCCGATCTGGTCTGCCAGCGCGTCGGAGAGGTCGACCCGCATCACCGACCCCAACTCGCCGCGGTCGATCGACAACAACACCAGCGATTTCTCCGGTACGAAGCCCAGCACGGCCGGGAGCGCGGCAATCACCGCGCCGGGGCGATTCAGTTCAAAGTCATGTCGTTGCTTGGTCATGGCACGACGCTGGCAACCGGCACCGTCAACGCGCGGGCAGGCGGGGTCCTGGGACCGGCGCGCTGTGCACGAACCCGCCACTGTGCACAGGCCCGCATTGTTCACCTGCACGTAGCCGTTTTCGACGCATGCCCGAAACGCTTCGGGCGTAAGTGTTTATCCATGGGTTCGATCCTCGAATACGACATGGTCGTCATCGGCTCAGGTCCGGGCGGCCAGAAGGCCGCGATCGCGGCCGCCAAGCTGGGCAAAACGGTCGCCGTCATCGAGCAACGGCCGATGCTCGGCGGCGTCTGCGTCAACACCGGGACGATTCCGTCAAAGACGTTGCGCGAAGCCGTCGTCTACTTGACCGGCATGAACCAGCGCGAGCTCTACGGCGCCAGCTACCGGGTCAAGGACAAGATCACCCCGGCCGACCTGCTCTCGCGAACCCAGCACGTGATCGGCAAGCAGGCCGACGTGGTGCGCAACCAACTGATGCGCAACCGGGTCGACCTCATCGCCGGCGAGGGTCGATTCAAGGACGAGCACACCCTGCTGGTCGAAGACCGCACCCGCGGCGAACGCACCACGGTCACCGGCGAACACATCGTGATCGCGACCGGCACCAAACCCGCACGCCCCCAAGGGGTGGAGTTCGACGAGCAGCGGGTGCTGGACTCCGACGGCATCCTTGACCTCAAGACGATCCCGACGTCGATGGTGGTGGTCGGTGCCGGCGTGATCGGTGTCGAGTACGCGTCGATGTTCGCCGCGCTGGGCAGCAAGGTCACCATCGTCGAGAAGCGCCAGGACATGCTGGACTTCTGCGACCCCGAGATCATCGAGGCGCTGCGATTCCACCTGCGCGACCTCGCGGTCACGTTCCGCTTCGGCGAAGAGGTGACCGGTGTGCAGGTCGGCGCGGCGGGCACCGTCACCAGCCTGGCCAGCGGCAAGAAGATTGCCGCCGACACGGTGATGTACTCCGCGGGCCGGCAGGGCCAGACCGAGAACCTCGACCTGGAGAAAGCCGGCCTGGAAGCCGACGCACGCGGCCGGATCTTCGTCGACGAGACCTTTCAGACGAAGGTCGACCACATCTACGCCGTCGGCGATGTCATCGGCTTCCCCGCCCTCGCGTCGACCTCGATGGATCAGGGCCGGGTGGCGGCCTGCCACGCGTTCGGCGAGCCGGTCCACGGTCTGACCGCGCTACAGCCGATCGGCATCTATTCGATCCCGGAGATCTCCTACGTCGGCGCCACCGAAGTGGAGCTGACCAAGCAGGCGGTGCCCTACGAGGTCGGTGTGTCGCGCTACCGCGAGTTGGCCCGCGGCCAGATCGCCGGCGACTCCTACGGGATGCTCAAGCTGTTGGTCTCGACCGACGACCTCAAGCTGCTGGGCGTGCACATTTTCGGCACCAACGCCACCGAAATGGTGCACATCGGCCAGGCGGTGATGGGCTGCGAGGGCACGGTCGAGTATTTGGTCGACGCGGTGTTCAACTACCCGACGTTCTCCGAGGCCTACAAGGTCGCCGCGCTGGACGTGATGAACAAAGTGCGCGCCCTCAGCCAGTTCGATCGCTAGCACTGGTCGTCGTAGGACCTCGGCGGCGCGTCAGCGGGGCCGCCTGCCTCCGCGCGGACGAGCAGCTCGGTGACGTGCTGGTCGAACGGCGACGAGTAGGACAGGTTCTCCGCGCAGCCGCCACCGTGCGGGCCGCCGATCACCCCGATGACCGCCGAGCCGCTGAGCCACGGTGCGCCGCTGGTGCCGTCGACCAGGCCCGCGCAGGGCAGCTCGGGGAAGCCGCCTGCGTTGAGCCCGGTGCTGGCCTGACAGCCGACTGGCAAGCCGCCGACGCCCGCGGGGTAGGCGATCACGCTGACTCCGGTGCCGCGCGCAGGCATGCTGCCCAGCGACAGCGCCGAGCCGACCACCGCCTCGATCGATCCGCCGGCGGGGCGGCCCACTCGCGCAATCGCGAAGTCGGCCAGTGGATCCTTATTGGCCAGCCAGCGTGGATCCAGATACAGCGCATCCACCGCCCACACATCGTCGGGAGGTGCCGCGCGGGCGAAGCCGGGAACGAACCTCACCGGGCCGCCGGCACTCAGGCAGTGCGCGGCTGTCAGCACCAGATTCCCCGTCGTGGAATGCAGGACCGAGCCGGTGCAGGCGTGCAGGTCGCTGCTGGACAGAAAGATCGCCCCGACCCGCGGATCCGGATTGACCGGAGCGGCGATGACGTGGTTTTCCGTGTTGGCGACGGTGTGATCGGTCACGGACGCCGACCTGGCTTGATGTCCGCAGCCGGCCAAAACCATGGTCACGGTTGCCGCCGCCGCCAGAATGCGCATCGTCGTCGATCATGCCCGATCTCATAGGACGCGGCCGCGCGAAACGGGTATCCCCCGGAATGCGGCCAGTCCCGACCGCGTTTTCGAAAAGGTCGGCGCGCAGCGTGGAGCAGGATCCGGCATCCGCTGGTCGCCGATCTGAGGGACACTATCTGACACGGTGCGACAGACTGCGCCGTGGCGAGGAGGAACAGCGATGGACCAGGTGCCAGACATTCCTGAGCAAAACGGCATGTACGAGCTGGAATTCCCGGCGCCACAGGTGTCGTCGTCGGATGGCCGCGGACCGGTACTCGTGCACGCCCTGGAGGGCTTTTCCGACGCTGGTCACGCGATCAGGCTTGCCGCGGGCCACCTGAAAGACAGCCTGAACACCGAACTGGTCGCGTCATTCGCGATTGACGAGTTGCTCGACTACCGCTCGCGGCGGCCGCTGATGACGTTCAAGACCGATCACTTCACTCACTACGACGATCCAGACCTCAGTCTGTATGCCATGCACGACAGCATCGGTACGCCGTTTCTGCTCCTGGCCGGCTTGGAGCCGGACCTCAAGTGGGAGCGGTTCATCACCGCGGTGCGGTTGCTGGCCGAGCGTCTCGGTGTTCGGCAGACCATCGGGTTGGGCACCATCCCGATGGCGGTCCCCCACACCCGGCCGGTCACGATGACCGCGCACTCCAACAACCGCGAGCTGATCACCGAGTTCACCCCGTGGATCACTGAAGTCCAGGTCCCTGGGAGCGCGTCGAACCTGCTGGAGTACCGGATGGCTCAGCACGGGCACGAGGTCGTCGGGTTCACCGTGCACGTCCCGCATTACTTGGCTCAGACGGACTATCCGGCCGCGGCGCAGGCGTTGCTGGAGCAACTGGGCAAGACCGGCTCGCTGCAGCTACCGATGAACGCCCTCGCCGAGTCGGCGGCCGAGATCAAGGTCAAGGTCGACGAGCAGGTGGAGGCGAGTGCCGAAGTCGCTCAAGTGGTGGCTGCGCTGGAGCGCCAGTACGATGCCTTCATTGCCGCTCAGGAGAATCGGTCACTGCTGACGCGGGATGAAGATCTACCCAGTGGCGACGAACTCGGCGCTGAGTTCGAACGTTTTCTTGCGCAGCAGGACGAGAAGAAGTTCGACGACGACGATCCGACCTGAGCGTCCTGACCCGGCGCCTGACAGCGAAGTTGGCGCATATGAGCGAGCGGAAGCCCAATCTTCGTTCGGTACGGGAAGTCTCACCCTCACTGCAATTTCGCACCATCCATGGGTACCGGCGTGCCTTCCGCATCGCCGGGTCCGGTCCGGTGATCTTGCTGATCCACGGGATCGGTGACAACTCGACGACCTGGACAACCGTGCAAGCCAAACTGGCACAACGGTTTACCGTGATCGCTGTCGACCTGCTGGGCCACGGACAGTCCGACAAACCACGCGCTGACTACTCGATCGCGGCGTACGCCAACGGGATGCGGGATCTGCTGTCGGTTCTCGACATCGAGCGGGCCACCGTGATCGGCCATTCGCTCGGTGGTGGCGTTGCGATGCAGTTCACCTACCAATTCCCGCAACTGGTCGAGCGTTTGGTTCTCGTCGGCGCCGGCGGAGTCACCAAGGACGTGAACGTCGCCCTGCGACTGGCGTCGTTGCCGATGGGCAGCGAGGCGCTGGCGTTGCTGCGACTGCCGCTGGTGCTGCCCGCGTTGCAGATCTTCGGGCGTGCCGCCGGGCTGGTGTTGGGCTCGACCGCAGTGGGCCGCGACTTACCGGATGTGTTGCGGATATTGGCCGACTTGCCCGAACCGATGGCGTCGTCGGCGTTCACCCGGACGCTGCGGGCGGTGGTGGACTGGCGCGGTCAGAGCGTGACGATGCTGGACCGATGTTATCTGACGCAGTCCGTCCCGGTCCAAATCGTCTGGGGCTCAGAGGATGTCGTCGTTCCTGTCAGCCACGCCCAGATGGCTCATGCCGCGATGCCCGGCTCCCGCTTGGAGATTTTCGAGCACTCTGGACACTTCCCGTTCCACGATGACCCCGACCGTTTCGTCGAGGTGATCGAGCGCTTCATCGACACGACCGAGGCCTCCGAGTACGACCAGGTCGCCCTGCGCGAACTGCTGCGCAACGGCGGAGGCTCGCAGACCGTTTCGGGGTCAGCGGATACCCGCGTCGCCGTGTTGAGCGCTATGGGCGCCGACGAGCGCAGCGCCACCTGACCAGCGTGTCGACATGACGTCGTACAGTCGTTTTCATGAGCGTCGACGTCACGGTGTTGCGCGTGTTCCCCGATCCGGCAGGCAACTTCGGTAATCCGCTCGGCGTGGTCGACGCCGCTACTGTCGACCCGGAGCAACACCAGCGCCTCGCTACCCAATTGGGTTACAGCGAAACGATTTTCGTCGACCTCCCGACGGTCGGAGCTTCGTGG
>Ga0302326_10003282_pt1 | contig 38315 bp, 46 predicted proteins | sample Palsa_T0_3_FD_202264 | JGI IMG/M metagenome (GOLD analysis project Ga0302326, IMG submission 202264) | Peat permafrost microbial communities from Stordalen Mire near Abisko, Sweden - Palsa_T0_3 | ecosystem: Environmental > Terrestrial > Soil > Palsa > Peat permafrost | place: Sweden: Abisko... | reverse complement strand
CCCGCGACATCACCGGCGGCCTGCCGCGGGTGGCGGAGCTGTTCGAGGCGCGGCGGCCCAAGGAGGCGGCGGTGATCGCCGAAGTCTCCGGCACCGTGCGGTTCGGCCGCGACTACAAGAACAAGCGTCGGCTCACCATCGAGCCGACCGTGGAGGGCGAGGAGCCGCGGGAATATCTCATTCCCAAGGGCAAGCACATCCACCTTCAGGACGGCGACGTCATCGAGAAGGGCGACTACATCGTCGAGGGCAATCCGGCGCCCCACGACATCCTGGCGGTCAAAGGCGTCGAGGAGCTCGCCGCCTATCTCGTCAACGAGATCCAGGAGGTCTACCGGCTGCAGGGCGTCGCCATCAACGACAAGCATATCGAGGTGATCGTCCGCCAGATGCTGCAGAAGGTCGAGATCGACGATGCCGGCGAGACCGACCTGATCCATGGCGAGCAGCTCGACCGCACCGAGCTCGACGAGATCAACGTGAAGGCGGTGGAGGAGGGCAAGAAGCCGGCGCACGGCTACCCGGTTCTGCTCGGCATCACCAAGGCCTCGTTGCAGACGCGTTCGTTCATCTCGGCGGCGTCGTTCCAGGAGACGACCCGCGTGCTGACCGAGGCGGCGGTGAACGGCAAGATCGACACCCTCGACGGCCTCAAGGAGAACGTCATCGTCGGCCGCCTGATCCCGGCGGGAACCGGCGCCATGATGAACGAGCTCCGCGAGGTCGCGACCAAGCGCGATCAGCTCATTCTCGACGAGCGCGAGCGGGAGCAGGCGGTCAAGAACGCCGCGCAGCCGGCCCAGTTGCCGGCGGCGGAATGATCCGCCCGCGCCGACGAGGCACGCGAAACATCGAGGGCCGCCTTCGGGCGGCCCTTTTCATTTGGGCGCATCGCGGGGTTGGTGTCCCGGTTGCCGGCTCCAGATCGTACGTGCAATCATCTGCGTCTGTTTGCCCGGCGGGCCCGATGAAGAAGGGACGGAACAGATGAGTCGGGGTTGAGCGCCTTCGGTCGGCCGCGACACTCGCCGCCCCCGGCCCTGAACGAGATTCCAATTGATGGGCGGAGCGCCGATAACAGTGGGTCGTCAGAATTCCCGCCGCCCGCCGACAATGCTGGAGGAATACCATGCAGGGTGGAAATCGGGTTGGTTCTATTGCGCAGGCGGCTGCGTTGGCGGTGGCTCTGTTGACGACGGCGGACCGTGCCGGGGCCGCCGACGACGGCAAGTATCCCGACATGTCGGGCCAGTGGGTCCGGATCGGCTCCGGCCTGTGGGACCCGGACAAGCCGATCGGACGCGGCCAGCAAGCCCCGCTGAATGCCGAGTACGAGGCGATCTTCGAGGCCAACCTCGCCGAGCAGGCCGCCGGCGCGCCGGGCGGTCTGCCGTCCTGGTATTGCCTGCCGCAAGGCATGCCGATGATGATGATGGCGCTCGACCCGATGGAAGTGGTGGTGACGCCCGCCACCACGTACGTCCTGACGAGCCACGTCAACGATACCTACCGCAGGATTTTCACCGACGGACGAAGCTGGCCCGAGAAGGCCGAGGCGACTTACAAGGGCTATTCCATCGGCAAGTGGGTCGATGAGGACGGCGACGGCAAGTACGACGTGCTCGAAGTCGAGACCCGCCACTTGAAGCCGCTTCGCAGCTACGATTCGAGCGGCGTCCCGTTCCACAAGGACGGTCAGACCATCATCAAGGAGCGGCTCTATTTCGACAAGGGCGACGGGAACAAGCTGCACGACGAAGTGACCGTGCTCGATCATTCGCTGACGCGCCCCTGGACGGTGACCAGGAGCTACCGCCGTAATTCCGATCAGCAACCGGTGTGGAACGAAGAAGCCTGCGCGGAGGGCAATCCGCTGGTCCGCATCGGAAGCGACGCGTATTTCATGAGCAGCGACGGCTATCTGATGCCGGTCAAGAAGGGCCAGGCGCCGCCGGATTTGAGATATTTCAAGGATACCCGGAAGTAGCGCGCGCGACGTTCGCCGCAGCAAGCGCATCCCGGATGGACATCCCGGATGGAGCGACGGCATCTTCGCCATCGCGTCATCAGTCCCGGATTTCGCCAGCGCTCGATCCGGGCTACGCTTATTGTTCCTTCACGGACCGGCTCAAGACCGGCCACAGGACTAGGGAGGTTTTTGCAATGAGCCGCGTATCGAACTGTCGCACCCTTGGTATCGCTGTCGTGGCCGCCATCGGCCTGCTGGCGACCCCCCTGGCTGGAGCCGCTCAGTCAAGCCGCGAAGCCGACGGCGCTCGCCTGCTCGAGGGAGCGCTCGACCTGCACTTTCACATGGATCCATGGTTGCCCGGTGCGCTCAACGGGCAGGCCGGTATCGCGGAAGTGCGAGTGGCGCGCTCGCGCGGCATGCGCGGACTCGTGATAAAGGACCATAACGAGCCGACGGCGCCGCTGGCGTACCACCTTCGCCCCGAGCTGCCCGGCTTGGAGTTGTACGGCGGTTTTGTCTTGAACCGCTCGAACGGCGGGATCAACCCGGCGGGCGTGGAGTTCATGGCGACGCACATCAGGGGAGAACCGGGACGCATCGTCTGGATGCCGGCCGGCGACAGCGAGAAAGAGGTGCGCGAATCGAAGAATCCGGACGGTCCCTTCGTGGCCGTGTCGCGCAACGGGGACCTGCTTCCCGAGGTGAAGCAGGTCATTTCGATCGTCGCCAAGCACGGATTGGTGATTGCCTCGGGCCACATCGCCCCCGAAGAGGCCTTGATGGTCTTCCGCGAAGCGAAACGTCAGGGCGTGCAGCACATGATCGCCACCCATGCCTTCGACCTCGCCGGAAAGATGACCTTGGAGCAGATGAAGGAAGCCGCGAAGCTCGGGGCATTCATCGAGTTCGACTTCAGGAACACGCTCGAGGACGGGCGCATGGAGGCGATCCGCGCCGTCGGGCCGGAATTCTGCTTCCTTTCGGAATTCTGGACCAAGGTCAGTTCCCCCAAGGAGTACGCCGGACCGGACGGCGTGGGCGCCTTCGCGGAGGTGATGCGCGCCCATGGCTTCACCGACAGGGAACTCGACCTGTTGTTCAAGGAGAACCCGGCAAAGGCGCTGGGGCTGACGGCAGCATCGCTGGCATCAGGGCCCTGACCCACCAGTTCGTTGTCATCGCCCGGCATGACCGGGCGATTCTAATCGGGTTATTTACGGTCGCCCTGCGCCGATCACAGGTTGGATATATACCGCGCGATCGCTTCCCGCTGGGCAGGCGACAGCGCCTCCATGAGCTTCACCATGTCGGGATTGTTGGTCCGTCGGCCGTCGGCGAAGCCGTTCATCGCCTCGACCAGGTATTCGTAGCTCTGCCCGGCCAGCCGCGGCGCCGGCAGTCCGCCGACAAAGCCCTGCTGATGACAAATCTGACATACGGTTATCCCGTCGGGCGGCGTTGCGGCGGCGACGGGAGCGGTCCGCGCCGGCCAAGTCTTGCCCGCGAAGTAGCGCGCTGCGGGGCGCAGGTCCGCCTGCGTGAGGGTTTTGGCGAACGTCGCCATGATCGGGCTTTCGCGATCGCCGATCTTGTAGTCGTGCAATTGCTTTACCAGGAAATATTCCGTCTGACCCCAGATGATCGGAGTGGTCGCATTGATGGGTTGGCCGTTCTCGCCGTGGCAGGCGCCGCAGACCTTCAATTTTGCCTCGATCTCGTCGGCTGCGTTCGCCGGGCCGGCAAGTGCGGCCGCGACGGCCAGAGCGCCGAAAAGAGCCGGAAAGGGATGGTTGAGCATGGTTTGCGCCCGCCTTGTTGGAGTTTCCCCGGCTCCGGCGCGCTCGACGCGCCGGAGCCGGGCCAAGACATGCCGCAGTCGGGCGTGCGGCGCAAGATGGTCGGGGCAGCGTAGCCCGGATTGCGGGGTGGCATCTCCGCCGCCGCCCAATCCGCCACGTCTGGCCTGTCGGGCAACCGGCTCGCTTGCAATCGGCCCGTCGGCCCCCATTTATGCGTGGGGAGATTTGCTTCGATGAAGTGACTGTCGGGCTGCGTTTTTATTGCAGCCGGCCTTGACTTCCCCCTGTCACGCCGATAAAACCCGCGCACTTTTTCGGCAGGCGGTGAGCTTCGCCAGTCGGAACGGCCGTCCAGCCGTAGCAGCGTTGAAAACCGCAAGGTTTTCCGAGGCTTGGCTGGGCACTCCGGGCCTCGACGAAGGAAGCTCAAACGCTGCTCTGACATCGACTGTCAGATGTGAAGACATGACCGCGCCGCTTCGGTGACGTGGTCCTCTGTGACGCAGAGCGTCATTTCGCGAGGTTTTCGCGGATGGCGCGATTTCGTTTTGCGCGCACGGTGTTCGTGCGCGGGCAAACCAAGGTGAAGGCGCACGATGCCGACGGTAAACCAGTTGATCCGCAAGCCGCGGGTGGCGCAGAAGGCGCGAAAGAAGGTGCCGGCCCTGCAGCAGTCGCCGCAGAAGCGCGGCGTGTGCACGCGCGTCTATACGACGACGCCCAAGAAGCCGAATTCGGCGCTGCGCAAGGTCGCCAAGGTGCGCCTCACCAACGGGTTCGAGGTGATCGGCTACATCCCCGGCGAAGGGCATAACCTGCAGGAACACTCGGTGGTGATGATCCGCGGCGGCCGCGTCAAGGACCTGCCGGGCGTGCGCTACCACATCCTGCGCGGCGTGCTCGATACCCAGGGCGTCAAGAACCGCAAGCAGCGCCGGTCCAAGTACGGCGCCAAGCGACCGAAATAAGCCACTGAAACGACAGAGTCTGGAGCCTGATCGATGTCCCGCCGTCACCGTGCCGAGAAACGCGAAGTGCTCCCCGATCCGAAGTTCGGGGACATGGTGGTTTCGAAGTTCATGAACTCGATCATGTATGCCGGCAAGAAGTCGGTCGCCGAGACGATCGTCTACGGCGCCTTCGAGATGATCGAGGGCAAGACCAAGCAGAGTCCGCTCACGGTGTTCCAGCAGGCGCTGGACAATGTCATGCCGACCATCGAGGTGCGCTCGCGGCGCGTCGGCGGCGCCACCTATCAGGTGCCGGTGGAGGTTCGCAACGAACGCCGTCAGGCGCTCGGCATCCGCTGGCTCATCGTGGCCGCGCGCGAACGCAACGAAAAAACGATGACCGAGCGGCTCTCTGCCGAGCTGCTCGATGCATCCAACAGCAGGGGAAACGCAGTCAAGAAGCGGGAAGACACTCATCGCATGGCGGAGGCCAACCGCGCCTTCGCGCACTACCGCTGGTAAGGAAAGACCCATGCCCCGCCTCCACCCGATCGAAGACTATCGCAATTTCGGCATCATGGCCCACATCGATGCCGGGAAGACGACGACGACCGAGCGGATTCTCTATTACACCGGCAAGAGCCACAAGATCGGCGAGGTTCATGAGGGCGCGGCCACCATGGACTGGATGGAGCAGGAGCAGGAGCGCGGCATCACCATCACCTCGGCCGCGACCACCGCGTTCTGGAACGGCAAGCGGCTGAACATCATCGATACCCCCGGCCACGTCGACTTCACCATCGAGGTCGAGCGCAGCTTGCGCGTGCTGGACGGTGCGGTCGTCGTTCTCGATTCCAACCAGGGCGTCGAGCCGCAGACCGAGACGGTGTGGCGCCAGGGCGACAAGTACAAGGTCCCGCGCATCGTCTTCGCCAACAAGATGGACAAGGTCGGCGCGGATTTCTTCCAGTGCCTGAAGGACATCGTCGACCGCCTCGGCGCCAAGCCGGTCGCGATCCAGCTTCCGATCGGGTCCGAGCAGCAGTTCAAGGGCCTGATCGATCTGGTCCGCATGAAAGGCGTGATCTGGAACGACGAATCGCTCGGCGCCAAATACGACGACATCGACATCCCGGCCGACATGCTCGATCAGGCCAACGAATATCGTGAGAAGTTGATCGAGGCTGCCGTCGAGCTCGACGACGGTGCGATGACGGAATACCTCGACGGCAAGATGCCCGACGAGGCGATGCTGAAGAAGCTGATCCGCAAGGCCGTGATCACCGGCGCGTTCTATCCGGTATTGTGCGGGTCGGCATTCAAGAACAAGGGCGTGCAGCCTCTGCTCGACGCCGTGGTCGACTATCTGCCGTCGCCCCTCGACGTGCCGGCGATCAAGGGCATCGACGAGAAAGGCAATGAGCTCGAGCGTCATCCGGACGACAAGGAGCCGATGTCGCTTCTGGCGTTCAAGATCATGGACGACCCCTATGTCGGCACCATCACGTTCTGCCGCATCTATTCCGGCACGCTGACGAGCGGCACCGGCGTCATCAATTCGACCAAGGAACGCAAGGAGCGCATCGGCCGCATGCTGCTGATGCACGCCAACAACCGCGAAGACATCAAGGAAGCCTATGCCGGCGACATCGTCGCGCTGGCGGGTCTGAAGGACACCCGCACCGGCGACACGCTGTGCGATTCGCAGCATCCGGTGATCCTGGAAAAGATGGAATTTCCCGATCCCGTGATCGAGATCGCGATCGAGCCGAAGTCGAAGGCCGACCAGGAGAAGCTCGGCGTCGCGCTGGCCAAGCTGGTGGCCGAAGACCCCTCGTTCCGCGTCAACACCGATCCGGAGTCCGGCCAGACCATCATCAAAGGCATGGGCGAGCTTCACCTCGACATCAAGGTCGACATCCTCCGGCGTACCTACAAGGTCGATGCCAATATCGGCGCACCGCAGGTCGCCTATCGCGAGAAGATCACCCGCCCGGTCACCGTCGATTATACCCACAAGAAGCAGACCGGCGGTTCGGGCCAGTTCGCCCGCATCAAGATCAACGCCGAGCCGCTGCCGGCGGGAACCGGCTTCGTGTTCGACAGCAAGGTGGTCGGCGGAGCGGTGCCGAAGGAATTCATCCCCGGCGTCGAGAAGGGGCTGGAGTCCGTGCTCGGCTCCGGCGTGCTCGCCGGCTTCCCGGTGGTCGACCTCAAGGTGTCGCTCATCGACGGCGCCTATCACGAAGTCGACTCCTCCGCGCTCGCCTTCGAGATCGCGGGGCGCATGGCGCTGCGCGAAGCGCTGCAGAAGGGCGCCTCGGTGCTGCTCGAGCCGATCATGAAGGTGGAAGTGGTGACGCCGGAGGACTACACCGGCTCGGTGATCGGCGACCTCAACTCGCGGCGCGGCCAGATCCAGGGCCAGGACATGCGCGGCAACGCCAACGTCATCAACGCCATGGTGCCGCTCGCCAACATGTTCAGCTACGTCAACAATCTGCGCTCGATGTCGCAGGGACGCGCGACTTTCACGATGCAGTTCGATCACTACGAACAGGTTCCCAGCAATGTCGCCCAGGAGGTCCAGGCGAAATACGCCTGAGCCGGACGAGATTGAAAGCACAACGCCAAACCGCAAACGGAGACTGCAATGGGTAAGGCAAAATTCGAACGTAACAAGCCGCATTGCAATATCGGCACCATCGGTCACGTCGACCACGGCAAGACGTCGCTGACGGCGGCGATCACCAAGGTGCTGGCCGAGACCGGCCAGGCGCAATACACGGCCTATGACCAGATCGACAAGGCTCCGGAGGAGAAGGCGCGCGGCATCACCATCTCGACCGCCCACGTCGAATACGAGACCGACAAGCGCCACTACGCCCATGTCGATTGCCCCGGCCACGCCGACTATGTGAAGAACATGATCACCGGCGCCGCCCAGATGGACGGCGCGATCCTGGTGGTGAGCGCCGCCGACGGCCCGATGCCGCAGACCCGCGAGCACATCCTGCTGGCGCGCCAGGTCGGTGTTCCCGCCCTCGTGGTCTACCTCAACAAGGTCGACATGGTGGACGATCCCGAGCTGCTCGAGCTGGTCGAGCTCGAGGTCCGCGAGCTGCTGTCGAAGTACAATTTCCCGGGCGACAAGATCCCGGTGATCAAGGGCTCCGCGCTGATGGCGCTGGAAGACAAGGACGCCAAGCTCGGCAAGGATTCGATCCACGAGTTGATGGATGCGGTCGACGCCTACATCCCGCAGCCGGAGCGCCCGAAGGACCAGCCGTTCCTGATGCCGGTGGAAGACGTGTTCTCGATCTCCGGCCGCGGCACCGTGGTGACCGGCCGCATCGAGCGCGGCATCATCAAGGTCGGCGAGGAAGTCGAGATCGTCGGTCTCAAACCGACCCTGAAGACCGTGGTCACCGGCGTCGAGATGTTCCGCAAGCTGCTCGACCAGGGCGAGGCCGGCGACAATGTCGGCTGCCTGCTGCGCGGCACCAAGCGCGAGGAAGTCGAGCGCGGCCAAGTGCTGTGCAAGCCCGGCACCGTCAAGCCGCACACCAAGTTCAAGGCCGAGGCCTACATCCTCACCAAGGAGGAGGGCGGGCGTCACACCCCGTTCTTCACCAACTACCGTCCGCAGTTCTATTTCCGCACCACCGACGTGACCGGCGTGGTGCATCTGCCGGAAGGCACGGAAATGGTGATGCCGGGCGACAATATCGCGATGACGGTCGAGTTGATCGTTCCGATCGCCATGGAGGAGAAGCTGCGCTTCGCCATCCGTGAGGGCGGTCGCACGGTCGGCGCCGGCGTCGTCGCATCCATCATCGAGTAGCGCTTGCATCATCGAGTAACGCTTGCATCATCGAGTAACGCTTGAACGAACGATAGAAAACCAACAAGGGGACGGATTGGGCGCGCGCAGACGAACCGGACGAATTGGTCCTCGCCTGCTGCCGCCCGCCGCGTGAGCAATGAACGGTCAAAACATCAGAATTCGGCTCAAGGCGTTCGACCACCGCATACTCGACGCGTCGACGCGCGAGATCGTGGCGACCGCCAAGCGGACCGGCGCGCAGGTGCGCGGGCCGATACCGCTGCCGACCAAGATCGAGAAATACACCGTGAACCGCTCGCCCCATGTCGACAAGAAAAGTCGCGAGCAATTTGAAATGCGAACCCACAAGCGGCTCCTCGACATCGTGGATCCGACGCCCCAGACGGTGGACGCGCTGATGAAGCTCGACCTCGCCGCCGGCGTCGACGTCGAGATCAAGCTGTAATCTGGAAAGCGCAGCAAAGGACAATGCCTATGCGTTCCGGAGTGATCGCACAGAAAGTCGGGATGACCCGCATCTTCACCGATGCAGGCGAGCACGTGCCGGTGACGGTGCTGCGGCTCGGCAATTGCCAGGTGATCGGGCACCGCACCAAGGACAAGAACGGCTACGTGGCGCTCCAGCTCGGCGCCGGCAGCCGCAAGGCGAAGACGCTCAGCCGCGCCGAGCGCAACAACTTCGCAGTGGCCAAGGTCGAGCCCAAGCGCAAGGTCGTGGAATTCCGCGTCGATGAAAAAGCGCTGATCCCGGTCGGGGCCGAGATCACCGCCGACCATTTCGTGGTCGGGCAGTTCGTCGACGTGATCGGCACCTCGATCGGCAAGGGGTTTGCCGGCGGCATGAAGCGGTGGAATTTCGGCGGCCTGCGCGCCACTCACGGCGTGTCGGTCTCGCACCGCTCGATCGGTTCCACCGGCGGCCGCCAGGACCCCGGCAAGACCTTCAAGAACAAGAAGATGCCGGGCCACATGGGCGCTACCCGCATCACCACCCTCAACCTGAAGGTGATGCAGACCGACGTCGAGCGCGGCCTCATCCTGGTCGAGGGCGCGGTGCCCGGGGCCAAGGGCGGTTGGATCACGGTGCGCGACGCCGTGAAGAAGACGCTGCCCAAGGAAGTGCCGCAACCCGGCAAGTTCCGCATCACCGGCGAGGCGTCCCAGGGCGCCCCCGCCGAAGCGCCGGCGCAGGGAGCGTGACCATGGACCTCAAGATCACGGCCCTCGAGGGCGAGGCCACGGGCTCGGTCAGCCTGTCCGACGACATCTTCGGGCTGGAACCGCGCCAGGACCTGATCCAGCGCTGCATCGTCTGGCAGCTCGCCAAGCGCCGCGCCGGCACCCATGCGGTGAAGCAGCGCGCCGACATCTGGCGCACCGGCAAGAAGATGTACAAGCAGAAGGGCACCGGCGGCGCCCGCCACGGCTCCCAGCGCGCCAACCTGTTCCGCGGCGGCGGCCGCTCGTTCGGTCCGGTGGTGCGCAGCCACGAGATCGGCCTGCCCAAGAAGGTACGTGTGCTCGCGCTCAAGCACGCGCTGTCCGCCAAGGCCAAGGACGGCGGCATCGTCATCCTCGAGACGGCGAAGGTCACGCAGGCCAAGACCAAGGCGCTCAAGAACCGCTTCGCCGAACTCGGTCTCGCCAATGCGCTGATCATCGACGGCGCCGAGATCGACAACGGCTTCCGCCTCGCCACCCGCAACATCCCCAACATCGACGTGCTGCCGGTCCAGGGCATCAACGTCTACGACATCCTGCGGCGGAACACGCTGGTGCTGACACGCGCCGCGCTCGATGCGCTGGAGGCGCGACTGAAATGACCACCAAGGATCCGCGCCACTACGACATCATCCTCGCGCCGGTGATCACCGAAAAGGCGACCATGGCGTCGGAGAACAGCCAGGTGATGTTCCGCGTCGCGACGCATGCGACCAAGCCGCAGATCAAGGAAGCGGTGGAGAAGCTGTTCGACGTCAAGGTCAAACGGGTCAACACCCTGGTCCGCAAGGGCAAGGTGCGCAATTTCCGCGGCGTGCGCGGCGAATTGTCGGACGTGAAGAAGGCCATCGTGACCCTCGAAGAAGGTCACACCATCGATGTGACGACAGGGCTCTGAGGCGCGAGACAGGACCATGGCACTCAAGCACTACAAACCGACCACGCCGGGCCAGCGCCAACTCGTGCTGGTCGACCGCTCGGCACTTTACAAGGGCGATCCCGTCAAGGCGCTCACCACCGGCAAGATTTCCTCCGGCGGCCGCAACAACAACGGGCGCATCACCGTGCGTTTCCGCGGCGGCGGCCACAAGCGCGCGCTGCGCCTCGTCGACTTCAAGCGCGGCAGGCACGACCAGCCGGCCCGCGTCGAGCGGATCGAATACGATCCCAACCGCACCGCCTTCATCGCCCTCGTCAAATACGCCGACGGCGATCTGTCCTACATCCTGGCGCCGCAGCGGCTCGGCGAGGGCGACAGCGTCGTCTCCGGCGAGCATGTCGACGTGAAGCCCGGCAATGCCATGCCGGCGGGCAACATGCCGATCGGCACCATCGTCCACAATGTGGAGATGAAGATCGGCAAGGGCGGCCAGATCGCGCGTTCGGCCGGCTCCTATGCCCAGATCGTCGGCCGCGACCAGGAATACGTGATCGTGCGCCTCAATTCCGGCGAGCAGCGCCTGGTCCATGGCCGCTGCATGGCGACGGTCGGCGCGGTGTCCAACCCCGACCACATGAACATCTCGATCGGCAAGGCCGGCCGCAAGCGCTGGCTCGGGCGCATGCCGCACAACCGCGGTGTTTCCATGAACCCGGTCGACCATCCGCTCGGCGGCGGCGAAGGCCGCACCTCGGGCGGGCGCCATCCGGTCACCCCGTGGGGCAAGCCCACCAAGGGCAAGAAGACCCGGACCAACAAGAAGACCACCAAATTCATCATTTCGAGCCGCCACGCGCGGAAGAAGAAGTAAGTCGAGGGCAACATGGCGCGTTCGGTGTGGAAAGGTCCGTTCGTCGACGGGTATCTGCTGAAGAAGGCGGAAACCGCGCGGGCATCTGGCCGGCATGACGTGATCAAGACGTGGAGCCGCCGCTCGACGATCCTGCCGCAATTCGTCGGCCTGATCTTCGGAGTCTACAACGGCCACAAGCACGTTCCGGTGATGGTGACCGAGGAAATGGTGGGCCACAAGCTCGGCGAGTTTTCGCCGACGCGGACCTTCCACGGCCATTCGTCGGACAAGAAGGCGAAGCGGTCTTCCGGACCGGGCGCCGGTTAAGCGAGAACAGCGATGAGCAAGACAGCACATCCCAGAGCCCTGCCCGACAACGAGGCCCAAGCGGTCGCGCGCATGCTGCGCGTGAGCCCGCAGAAGCTCAATCTGGTCGCCCAGCTGATCCGCGGCAAGAAGGTGCACATCGCGCTCGCCGATCTCGAATTTTCGCGCAAGCGCATCGCCAAGGAGGTGCGCAAGTGCCTGGAGTCGGCGATCGCGAACGCGGAGAACAACCACGATCTCGACGTCGACGATCTCGTCGTCGCCCGCGCCCATGTCGGCAAGGGTCTCGTGATCAAGCGTTTCCATGCCCGCGGCCGCGGCCGCGCCGGCAAGATTCTCAAGCCGTTCTCGCACCTGACGATCGTCGTTCGTCAGGTCGAGGCGAGCGCTTAGGAGCACCCCGATGGGTCAGAAGGTCAATCCGATCGGCTTGCGTCTGGGCATCAACCGCACCTGGGATTCGCGGTGGTATGCCGGCAAGAACGAGTACGGCAAGCTGCTGCACGAGGACAAGAAGATCCGCGAGGAGCTGCAGAAGCAGCTCAAGCAGGCGGCGGTGTCCAAGATCGTGATCGAGCGGCCGCACAAGAAGTGCCGGGTGACGATCCACTCGGCGCGGCCGGGCGTCGTGATCGGCAAGAAGGGCGCCGACATCGAGAAGCTGCGCAAGGAAGTGGCGAAGCTGACCGACAGCGACGTCGTCATCAACATCATCGAGATCAGGAAGCCCGAGCTCGACGCCAAGCTGGTGGCCGAATCGATCGCCCAGCAGCTCGAGCGCCGGGTCGCGTTCCGCCGCGCCATGAAGCGCGCGGTGCAGTCGGCGATGCGGCTCGGCGCCGAAGGCATCCGCATCAACTGCTCCGGCCGGCTCGGCGGCGCCGAAATCGCCCGCATGGAGTGGTACCGCGAGGGCCGGGTGCCGCTGCATACGCTGCGCGCCGACATCGATTACGGCGACGCCACCGCGTTCACCACCTACGGCACCTGCGGCGTCAAGGTGTGGATCTTCAAGGGCGAGATCCTCGACCACGACCCGATGGCGCAGGACAAGCGGATGGCCGAGAGCGAAGCGGGCCGCCCGCGCCGCGATTCCTGATGCCACGATTGACGAAGGCAAGAGAGGCTTAGTGCCATGTTGCAACCGGCGCGCACCAAATTCCGCAAGGCGCACAAGGGTCGGATCAAAGGCGTCGCCACCAGCGGGGCGACGCTCAGCTTCGGCCAGTTCGGGCTCAAGGCGATGGAGCCGGACCGGCTGACCGCGCGCCAGATCGAGGCGGCGCGGCGCGCGATGACGCGCCACATGAAGCGCGCCGGTCGGGTGTGGATCCGCATTTTCCCGGACGTTCCGGTCTCGAAGAAGCCGCTCGAAGTGCGCATGGGCTCGGGCAAGGGCGCGCCGGAATTCTGGGTGGTGCGGGTCAAGCCGGGCCGCATCCTGTTCGAGCTCGACGGCGTCACGTCGGCGCTGGCGCGCGAGGCGCTCGACCTCGCCGCCGCCAAGCTGCCGATCAAGACGCGCTTCGTCGAACGCATTGCCGAGTAGGGAGCGCGCGAGCCCATGATGAAGACCGAGGATTTGCGGGCGATGAGCCCGGACCAGCTCGAGGACGAACTGCTCAAGCTCAAGAAGGAGCAGTTCAACCTGCGCTTCCAGCGCGCCACCGGGCAGCTCGCGAACACGTCGCGGGTGCGCGAGGTGCGCCGCGACATCGCCCGGATCAAGACGGCCGCGCAGGTGAAGCGCGCGGCCCAGCCAGTCATTTGAGGAGCGGTTAGATGCCGAAGCGCGTACTGCAGGGCGAGGTGGTGAGCAACAAGCAGACCAAGACGGTGGTCGTGCGGGTCGAGCGCCGCTTCACCCATCCGGTGATGAAGAAGACGGTGCGGAGCTCCAAGAAATACTACGCCCACGACGAGAAGGGCGAATATGGGGTCGGCGATCTCGTGTGGATCGAGGAGCACCGGCCGATTTCGAAGCTCAAGCGCTGGACGGTGGTCCAGGGCCAGAAGAAAGCGACCGTGAGCGCGTAGCGCTCGCGGGCGGACTTACCAGTGAAAGAACGAGGCGTCCTATGATTCAGATGCAGACCAACCTCGACGTGGCGGACAATTCCGGCGCGCGTCGCGTCATGTGCATCAAGGTGCTGGGCGGCTCGAAGCGCAAATACGCCACCATCGGCGACGTCATCGTGGTGTCGGTCAAGGAGGCGATCCCGCGCGGCCGCGTCAAGAAGGGCGACGTGATGAAGGCGGTGGTGGTGCGGGTGGCCAAGGACATCCGCCGGGCCGACGGCTCGGTGATCCGGTTCGACCGCAACGCCGCCGTCCTGATCAATCCGCAGATGGAGCCGGTCGGCACCCGCATCTTCGGACCGGTGCCGCGCGAATTGCGCGCCAAGAACCACATGAAGATCATCTCGCTCGCGCCGGAGGTGCTGTGATGGCTGCGAAGATCCGCAAGGGCGACAAGGTCGTCGTGCTCACCGGGCGCGACAAGGGCCGCACCGGCGAAGTCATCGAGGTGCGCCCGGCCGAGGAACGCGCGCTGGTGCGCGGCGTCAACATCGTCAAACGCCACCAGCGCCAGACCGGCCAGCAGGAAGGCGGCATCATTTCCAAGGAAGCGCCGCTGCATCTGTCGAACATCGCCGTCGCCGATCCCAGGGACGGCAAGCCGACCCGGGTCGGCTTCAAGACCGGCAATGACGGCCGCAAGGTGCGCTTCGCCAAGCGTTCGGGAGTCGAGATCGATGGCTGAGGAAGACAAGGACAAGAAGGCCGCCGCCAAAAAGGCGGACAAGGCCGACGCCGCGCCCAAGGCCAAGCAGGCCAAGGGTGAGGGCGGCGACAAGGCGCCGAAGGCCGCCAAGACCGGCGCGGGCGATAAGCCGCAGCGCGGCGCCAAAGGCGACAAGGCCGGTCAGCCGGCCGGTGCCGAGGCGGAGCCCGAGCCCAAGGGCCCGCCGCGGCTTCGGGTGCAATTCGACAAAGAGGTGCGCGCCAAGCTCGCCGAGCAGTTCGGCTACAGGAATGGCATGCAGGTGCCGATCATCGACAAGGTGGTGATCAACATGGGCATCGGCGAAGCGGTCGCCGACCGCAAGAAGGTCGATTCCGCGGCCACCGACCTCGCGCTGATCTCCGGCCAGAAGGCGATCATCACGAAGTCGCGCAAGGCGATCTCGACCTACAAGCTGCGCGAGAACCAGCCGATCGGCTGCAAGGTGACGCTGCGTAAGGCGCGGATGTACGAGTTCATCGACCGCCTCATCAACATCGCGCTGCCGCGGGTGCGGGATTTCCGCGGCCTCAATCCGAAGAGCTTCGACGGCCGGGGCAATTATTCGCTCGGCGTCAAGGAGCACATCGTTTTCCCCGAGATCGACTACGACAAGGCAGCCGAGATCTGGGGCATGGACATCACCGTCTGCACCACCGCGCGTACCGACGACGAAGCGCGCGCCTTGCTGACGGCATTCAACTTCCCGTTCCGGCAGTGAGGCTGGCGACATCCTCAAACGCGGATGCTCAGGAGACCTAGATGGCGAAGACGAGCTCGATCGAAAAGAACAACCGGCGGCGCAGGATGACGAAGAAATTCGCCGGCAAGCGCGCGCGCCTCAAGGCGATCGCCTATGACAAGGGGCGCCCGCTGGAGGAGCGTTTCGAGGCGCAGCTCAAGCTGGCGCAACTGCCGCGCAACTCCTCGGCGACCCGCATCCGCAACCGTTGCGAGGTGACCGGGCGCGCGCGCGCCTATTACCGCAAGCTCAAGATGAGCCGCATCGCGATGCGGGATCTCGGCTCCAGGGGCCTGATCCCGGGCCTGGTCAAGTCGAGCTGGTGAGGCGATACGATGAACGTCAATGATCCGATCGGCGACATGATCACCCGCATCCGCAACGCCCAGCAGCGCACCAAGTCGAAGGTGTCGACGCCGGGCTCCAAGCTGCGCCGCAGCGTGCTCGAGGTGCTCAAGAGCGAGGGCTACATCCGCGACTATGCCACGGTGGAGCACAGCGACGGCCGCAGCGAGTTCGAGATCGAGCTGAAATATTTCGACGGCGAGCCGGTGATCCGCGAGATCGAGCGGGTGTCGAAGCCGGGGCGGCGCGTCTACGTGTCGGTGAAGAACCTGCCGCGCATCAACAACGGCCTCGGCGTCGCCATCGTGTCGACGCCCAAGGGCGTGATGGCGGATCACGCCGCCCGCGACGCCAATGTCGGCGGCGAAATCCTTTGTACGGTGTTCTGAGAGGACCGCGATGTCACGTATAGGCAAGAAACCGGTTCCGATTCCGACGGGCGTCACCGCCAATGTCGAGGGGCAGACCATCAAGATGAAGGGGCCGAAGGGCGCCCTCGCCCTGGTGCTGCCGGACGACGTCCTGGTGAAGATGGACAATGGCGCCATCAAGGTCGATCCGCGTTCCGAGACCAAGCGCGCGCGCTCGATGTGGGGCACCTCGCGCACCCTCGTCGCCAATCTCGTCGCCGGCGTCACCAAGGGGTTCGAGGACAAGCTCGAGATCACCGGCGTCGGCTATCGCGCCTCGGTCCAGGGCAAGAACCTGCAGATCGCGCTCGGCTACAGCCACGACGTGATCTATCCGATTCCGGAAGGCATCGCGATCGTGACGCCGAAGCCGACCGAGATCGTGATAGCGGGCATCGACAAGCAGAAGGTCGGGCAGGTCGCGGCTGAAATCCGGGGCTTCCGGCCGCCGGAGCCCTACAAGGGCAAGGGCGTGAAATACGCCGGGGAATACATCTTCCGCAAGGAAGGCAAGAAGAAGTAACGGAGCGGGTCATGGCGAGTAAGCAGATCGTACGGCGCAAGGCGCGCATCCGGCGCACCGTCAAGGCGGCCGCGGGGCTGCGTCCGCGCTTGTCGGTGTTTCGTTCTTCGAAGCACATTTACGCCCAGGTGATCGACGACAAGGCCGGCGCCACCGTCGCCTCGGCGTCGTCGCTGGAAAAAGACCTGCGCGGCAGCCTCAAGACCGGCGCCGATATCGGCGCAGCCAAGGCGGTCGGCAAGCTGGTCGCCGAACGCGCCGCCGCCAAGGGCGTCAAGGAAGTGGTGTTCGACCGCGGCCACTATCTCTATCACGGCCGCGTCAAGGCGCTGGCCGATGCGGCACGCGAGGGCGGGCTGAGCTTCTAAGGCGCTCTCGACGAGCGCAAAATCGGAGAGGGCTTTCGCCCGAACGGAAATGGATATTGGTCATGGCACGTGAACATCGGGACCGGGAAGAGCGCGACAGCGAGTTCACCGACAAGCTCGTTCACATCAACCGCGTCGCCAAGGTGGTGAAGGGCGGCCGGCGCTTCGGCTTCGCGGCGCTGGTGGTGGTCGGCGACCAGAAGGGCCGGGTCGGTTTCGGCCACGGCAAGGCGCGCGAAGTGCCGGAAGCGATCCGCAAGGCGACCGATGCCGCCAAGCGCAGCCTGATCCGGGTGCCGCTGCGCGAGGGCCGCACGCTGCATCACGACGTGATCGGTCATCACGGCGCCGGCAAGGTGTTTCTGCGCGCGGCGCCGACCGGCACCGGCATCATCGCCGGCGGTCCGATGCGCGCGGTGTTCGAGACGCTCGGCATGCAGGACGTGGTGGCGAAATCGATCGGCTCGTCGAACCCCTACAACATGGTGCGGGCGACCTTCGACGCCTTGAAGCACCAGGATTCGCCGCGCTCGGTCGCAGCGCGGCGCAACGTCAAGGTCTCCGCCCTGCAGGCGCGCCGGCGCGACGGCGACGCCGAACCCGCAACGACTGAATGATTCGAACATGGCAACGAACAAAACCATCAAGATCGAGCAGACCGGCAGCCCGATTCGCCGCACCCATGATCAGCGCGAGACGCTGATGGGGCTCGGCCTCAATCGCATCGGACGCGTCGCCGAGGTGCCGGACACCCCTTCGACCCGCGGCATGATCGCCAAGGTGGCGCACCTCATCCGCGTGGTCGAGGAGAAGTAGCAAATTCTCCCTCCCCCGCAAGCGGGAGAGGGGGCCGGCCGGCGCTACGACATGAGGACGAGAAGGACAGAGCCATGAAGCTCAACGAGATTTCCGACAATGCCGGCTCGCGCAAGGGGCGCATGCGGATCGGCCGCGGCATCGGCTCGGGCAAGGGCAAGACCGGCGGCCGCGGCGGCAAGGGCCAGACCGCGCGCACCGGCGTGCGCATCAAGGGCTTCGAAGGCGGCCAGATGCCGCTGCACCGGCGGCTGCCCAAGCGCGGATTCAATAATATATTCGCGCTCAAGCTCTACGAGGTGAACCTCGGCCGGGTCCAGGAGGCGATCGACAAGGGCACGCTCGACGCCAAGGACGTTGTGGACGCCGCGGCGCTGGCGCGCGCCGGGGTGCTGCGACGGGCCAAGCACGGGGTCCGCCTGCTCGGCAAGGGCGAGATCAAGGTGGCGCTGCAGTTTTCGGTCTATGGCGCCTCCAAGTCGGCGGTCGAGGCGGTGGAAAAGGTGGGCGGGTCGGTCAAGATCCTCGCGCCCGCGAAAACCGGCGAAGACGGCGGCGATAAAGCCGCGTGAACCGGTGGCCTTGCGCCGCCCTTCCACGGCTTCCATTTTGAGGATGCCTGGATGGCCGGCCTGGACCGGCAAAGGGTGACGGGGGCGTCAAGGAGCCTGGACCATGGTCTCTGCAGCGGAACAATTGGCGGCGAATCTCAACTTCTCGGCGTTTGCCAAGGCCGACGAGTTGAAGAAGCGAATCTGGTTCACGCTCGGCGCGCTGCTGGTCTACCGGCTCGGGACCTACATACCGCTGCCGGGCATCGATCCGACCGCCTGGGAGCAGATCTTCCGCACCCAGTCCGGCGGCATCCTCGGCATGTTCAACATGTTCGCCGGCGGCGGCATCCACCGCATGGCGATCTTCGCCCTCAACATCATGCCCTACATCTCGGCCTCGATCATCATCCAGCTGATGACGACGGTGTCGCCCACCCTCGAGCAGCTCAAGAAGGAGGGCGAGTCCGGCCGCAAGATGATCAACCAGTACACCCGGTACCTCACCGTGCTGCTGGCGGCGTTCCAATCCTACGGCATCAGCATCGGGCTCGAAGGCTCCGGACAGGTGGTCGCCGATCCCGGCTTTTTCTTCCGCATCTCGACCGTGATCACGCTCACCGGCGGCACCATGTTCCTGATGTGGCTCGGCGAGCAGATCACCTCGCGCGGCATCGGCAACGGCATTTCGCTGATCATCCTGTCGGGCATCGTGGCGGAATTGCCGGCGGCGGTGGCCGGCACCCTCGAACTCGGCCGACAGGGCGCGCTGTCGACCGGGCTCATCATGGTGGTGATCGTGATGGGGGTCGCGGTGATCGCGTTCATCGTGTTCATGGAGCGCGCCCAGCGCAGGCTGCTGATCCAATATCCCAAACGCCAGGTCGGCAACCGCATGTTCGAGGGGCAATCCTCGCATCTGCCGCTCAAGCTCAACACGTCCGGCGTGATTCCGCCGATCTTCGCCTCGTCGCTGCTGCTGCTGCCGACCACGGTGGCGAACTTCAACGCCGGCCACGGCCCGGAATGGCTCAACCTCATCACCACCCAGCTCGGCCACGGCCGGCCGCTGTTCCTGGTGCTCTATGTCGGCCTCATCATCTTCTTCGCGTTCTTCTACACCGCGATCGTGTTCAACCCGACCGAGACCGCGGAGAATCTCAAGAAGCATGGCGGTTTCATTCCCGGAATCCGCCCGGGCGAACGTACGGCGGAATACATCGACTACGTGCTGTCCCGCATCACGGTGATCGGTGCCGGCTATCTCGCGATCGTCTGCCTGCTGCCGGAAATCCTGATCTCCTATGCCGCGGTGCCGTTCTATTTCGGCGGCACTTCGCTGCTGATCGTGGTCAGCGTGACCATGGACACGGTGGCGCAGGTGCAGGGCTATCTGCTGGCGCACCAGTATGAAGGACTGATCAAGCGTTCGAAGCTGCGGGGGCGAAAGAGATGAGGCTAATTCTCCTGGGTCCGCCGGGCGCGGGCAAGGGCACCCAGGCACAACGGCTCGTCGACAAATTCGGGATCGTCCAGCTTTCCACCGGCGACATGCTGCGTGCGGCGGTGAAGGCGGAGACCCCGACCGGGCTCCAGGTCAAGGATATCATGGCGCGGGGCGATCTCTGTCCCGACCGCTTGGTGGTGGAGGCCGTCGCCGATCGCATCAGCCAGCCCGATGCGCACAACGGCTTCATCCTCGATGGCTTTCCCCGCACGGTCGCCCAGGCCGAGGCCCTCGACCGCATGCTGAAGGAGAAGGGCCTCGAGCTCGATGCGGTGATCGAGCTCAAGGTCGACGAGGACGCCCTGCTGCACCGCATCGAAAAGCGGGTCGCGGAAATGGCGGCGCGCGGAGAGCCGCTGCGTGCCGACGACAATGCCGAGGCGCTGAAGAAGCGGCTCGACGCCTATCGCAGCCAGACCGCGCCGCTGATCGGTTACTATTCCGGCAAGCGCATGCTCAAGACCCTCGATGGCATGGCGCCGATCGATGAGGTCGCCGACACTCTCGCAGCCATGCTCGAAGGCTCCGGTGCGCGTGGTGCCAAGCCGGCGGCACGGCCGGCACGGCCGCGTTCGGTGGACCGGCGCAAGGCGCCCGAGCGCCCGGGCAGCCGGAAGCCTGCGGGGCGGCCGGTTTCGGGGCGCCGCCGCGCGACGATGGCCAAGGTGGGCAAACCGGCGGCGACGCCTCCGGCCAAATCCGGCAAGCGCAAGCCGGCGGCGGCCAAACGCGCAGCGGCTAAGCCGACCGGTCGCGGCAAAACAGCCAAAAGCGCACCCAAATCCAAATCCGGCGCGTCCAAATCAGGCACGTCCAAAACGGGTGCAGCCAAAGTGAAAAAACCCCGCGTCAAGGCACGTCCGGCCGGTGGTTCGAAGAGCCGCGGCAGGACCCCCAATAAACGCGGCAAGAAAAGGTGAGTACAGTTGACGAAGCGGCTCGGAAACCGTAAATACCCGGCAACCAGTCATTGAATTCTTGAACGACGCCGGGCTCCGGACTGCCGGAGAGGCGTCGTGTTCACGTTTACGTGATTGTGGCCAAACCTTGGTTTGGACCTGTCCGGTTGTAAACGTGAATAACACCCAAAGGAGTGGCAGTCTTGGCCCGTATCGCTGGTGTCAATATACCAACCAATAAGCGCGTGCTCATTGGTCTCCAATATATACACGGAATCGGGCCCGCGAAGGCCCGTGAAATCGTGGCGAAGGTCGGGATTCCCGACGAGCGCCGGGTCGCGCAGCTCACCGACCAGGAAGTGTTGCAGATTCGCGAAATGATCGACCGTGACTATATGGTGGAAGGCGACCTGCGGCGCGAGACCGCCATGAACATCAAGCGGTTGATGGACCTCGGCTGCTACCGCGGGTTGCGGCATCGGCGCGGCCTTCCGGTCCGCGGTCAGCGCACCCACACCAATGCGCGCACCCGCAAAGGGCCGGCAAAGCCGATCGCAGGCAAGAAGAAGTAATCCTACGGCGCGTGACGAAGATGAGGCTTGCTGTCGCGAGCCGCGAAAGGGTCGATTATGGGTAAGGAAGCCACCCGCGTTCGGCGACGTGAACGCAAGAACATCGCCTCCGGCGTCGCCCACGTGAATGCATCGTTCAACAATACGATGATCACGATCACCGATGCCCAGGGCAACACCATCGCGTGGTCGTCGTCGGGCACCATGGGTTTCAAGGGCTCGCGCAAATCGACGCCCTATGCGGCCCAGGTCGCGGGCGAGGACGTGGCGCGCAAGGCGCAGGAACACGGCATGCGCACGCTTGAGGTCGAGGTGGCGGGCCCGGGCTCCGGCCGGGAGTCGGCGCTGCGCTCCCTGCAGGCGGCCGGCTTCACCATCACGTCGATCCGCGACGTGACCCCGATCCCGCATAATGGCTGCCGGCCGCGCAAGCGGCGGCGCGTTTGATGTTGTACGGCGGGCGCGTTCGCCTGCCGATTTTTCCCAGGAGGCGGCGCGCGCCAGACCGGCGGCGCGCCACCGAACGAGATGGGTGACGAAGTGACGATCCAGAAGAATTGGCAGGAATTGATTCGACCGAGCAAGCTCCAGGTGATGCCGGGCAGCGATCCCAAGCGCTCCGCCACCGTCGTCGCGGAGCCGCTGGAGCGCGGTTTCGGCCTCACGCTGGGCAATGCGCTGCGGCGCATCCTGTTGTCCTCGCTCCAGGGCGCGAGCGTCCAGTCGGTGCATATCGACGGCGTGCTCCACGAATTCTCCTCGATCACCGGCGTGCGCGAGGACGTGACCGACATCATCCTCAACATCAAGGACATCGCCATCAAGATGCAGGGCGACGGCCCCAAGCGCATGGTGGTCAAGAAATCCGGGCCGGCCCTGGTCACCGCCGGCGATATCCAGACCGTCGGCGACATCGTCGTCCTCAATCCCGAGCTGGTGCTGTGCCATCTCGACGAAGGCGCCGAGATCCGCATGGAGTTCACGGTCAACACCGGCAAGGGCTACGTCCCGGCCGACCGCAACCGTCCGGAAGACGCGCCGATCGGGCTGATCCCGGTCGACAGCCTGTATTCGCCGGTGCGCAAGGTGTCCTACCGGGTCGAAAACACCCGCGAAGGCCAGATCCTTGACTATGATAAGCTGACCATGCAGATCGAGACCAACGGCTCGGTCACCCCGGACGACGCGCTCGCCTATGCCGCGCGCATCCTGCAGGATCAGCTCAACGTCTTCGTCAATTTCGAGGAGCCGCGCAAAGAGGTCGGCGTCACCGAGGCGATCCCCGATCTCGCCTTCAACCCGGCCTTCCTCAAGAAGGTCGACGAGCTCGAGCTCTCGGTGCGCTCGGCCAATTGTCTCAAGAACGACAACATCGTCTATATCGGCGACCTCGTGCAGAAGACCGAGGGCGAGATGCTGCGAACCCCGAACTTCGGCCGCAAGTCACTCAACGAGATCAAGGAAGTCCTGGCGCAGATGGGCCTCCATCTCGGCATGGAAGTGCCGGGCTGGCCGCCGGAGAACATCGACGAACTCGCCAAGCGGTTCGAGGATCATTACTGAGCCGGTGCGGCGCCTGAAGGTGCCGGCCAGCGAGCAGAATACAGGGGAATGCGATGCGTCACGGTAATGCCCACCGCAAGCTGAACCGCACGGCCGAGCACCGCCGGGCGATGTTCGCGAACATGTGTGCGGCGCTGATCAAGCACGAGCAGATCACGACGACGCTCCCCAAGGCCAAGGACCTGCGCCCGATCGTCGAGAAGCTCGTCACCCTCGGCAAGCGCGGCGGCCTGCATGCGCGCCGCCAGGCGATCGCCGAAATCCGCGACGTCGCCATGGTCAAGAAGCTGTTCGACGTGCTCGGCCCCCGCTACAAGGAACGCCATGGCGGCTATACCCGCGTGATGAAAATGGGCTTCCGCTACGGCGACAGCGCGCCGCTCGGGGTGATCGAATTCGTCGACCGCGACCTCAATGCCAAGGGCCTGGATTCCGGCCCCGTCGCGGCAAAGAGCGCCGAAGAGGCGGCGGCGTAGGGCTAAGGCACCGTGCCCTGGTGGTCGAGATCGCCGGGACAAGCCGACGATGACCGTGTGGGATACATATGGAGCCGTCATGACCGGGCTTGTCCAGGCTTGTCCCGGTCATCTCGCTAGTGAAGGCACAGCTTCACCCCACGTGTCCGCCGCTCTTCAAATCGGGCGACGCGCGCTCTATATCTCAAGCGATTCCGCCACGGGGATTCGCGCCATGACAGTGATGCTGCGCCGACTCGGCTTGATTGCCGTCCTCCTGCAGGCCCTTACATTGCCGGCCGCGGCCCAGGACGTGCGTGTGCCGTCATCGCCTGGTGAGATCAGGCTCAGTTTCGCGCCGATCGTCAAACGCATTGCGCCGGCGGTGGTCAACGTCTATGCCGCCCGGGTGGTCGAGAACCGCATGCCGCTGTTCGACGACCCGATCTTCCGCCGTTTTTTCGGCGGTGGCGGCGGCGGCGCTCCGCATGAGCAGGTCCAGCGCTCGCTCGGCTCCGGCGTCATTGTCGACGCCTCCGGCCTGGTCGTCACCAACAATCACGTCATCGAGAATGCCGACCAGATCAAGGTCGCTCTTTCCGATAAGCGCGAATTCGACGCCGACCTCGTCTTGAAGGACGCGCGCTCCGATCTCGCCGTGCTTCGCCTCAAGGACAGCCACGAGCGGTTCACCGCGGTCGAGCTCGGCGATTCCGATGCGCTGCAGGTGGGCGACATGGTCCTCGCCGTCGGCAATCCGTTCGGCGTCGGCCAGACCGTCACCCACGGCATCGTATCGGCGGTGGCGCGCACCCAGGTCGGGATCACCGACTACCAGTTCTTCATCCAGACCGACGCCGCGATCAATCCCGGCAATTCCGGCGGCGCGCTGGTCGATCTCGCCGGCCGCCTGGTCGGAATCAACACCGCGATCTTCACCCGCTCCGGCGGCTCGCAGGGCATCGGCTTCGCGATCCCCGCCAACATGGTGCGCGCGGTGGTCGCGTCCGCCAAGGGCGGCAGCACCGTGGTGCGGCGGCCCTGGCTCGGCGCCAAGCTGCAGGCGGTGACGCCCGATATCGCCGACAGCCTCAGCCTGAAGCGGCCGGCCGGGGCGCTGGTCAACGCCGTCACCGCTCGCAGTCCGGCGGCGCGGGCGGGCCTGCGCACCGGCGATCTCATCGTTGAGGTCGACGGACAGCCGGTCGACGATCCCAACGCCTTCGACTATCGCTTCGCGACCAAGCCGCTGGGCGGCCAGGCGCAGGTCGGCGTCCTGCGCAGCGGGCGCGAGGTCAAGGTCGCCGTCGCGCTGGAGACGGCCCCGGAAACGCCGCGCGAGGAGACCGTCATCAAGGCGCGCTCGCCCCTGCTCGGGGCCAAGGTCGCCAACTTGTCGCCGGCGCTGGCGGAGGAGTTGCGGCTCGATTCCGCGGCCGAGGGCGTTGCAGTCACCGAGGTGGAGAACGGCTCGGTCGCCCAGAGCTTTGGATTTCAAAAGGGCGACATCGTGATCAGCGTCAACAACGCGAAGATCGCCAACACCCAGGACTTGGTGCGCATCACCGGCCAGCCGGCGCGGCTGTGGCGGCTCACCATCCTGCGCGGCGGCCAGGAGATCTCCGCCGTATTCGGCGGATGAGCCCGCGCCCGAAACACGACACTGCGAGCCTGTTTACGGCGGCGGGCCTGGAGCGCGATGCGCCGCGCCCGCTCGCCGACCGGCTGCGTCCGCGCCGGCTTTCCGAGGTGGTGGGGCAGGACCACCTGCTCGGCCCGGACGGCGCGCTCACCCGCATGCTGGAGACGAAAAGCCTCGGCTCGCTGGTGTTCTGGGGCCCGCCGGGCACCGGCAAGACCACCGTGGCGCGGCTCTTGGCGGACGCGACCGCGCTTCATTTCGAGCAGATATCGGCGGTGTTCTCCGGCGTCGCCGACCTCAAGAAAGTGTTCGAGGCCGCCCGCGGGCGGCGCGAGACCGGGATCGGCACCCTCCTGTTCGTCGACGAGGTGCATCGCTTCAACCGCGCCCAGCAGGATTCCTTCCTCCCGGTGATGGAGGACGGCACCGTGGTGCTGGTCGGCGCCACCACCGAGAACCCGTCCTTCGAACTCAATGCCGCGCTGCTGTCGCGCGCGCGGGTGCTGGTGTTCAAGCCGCTCGACGCCGCCGCGATCGGCAAGCTGCTGGCGCGTGCCGAGGACATCGAAGGCCGGCCGCTGCCGCTCGACGACGACGCCCGCGCCTCCCTCGTGCGCATGGCCGACGGCGACGGCCGCGCCGCGCTCACGCTGGCCGAAGAGGTGTGGCGGGCCGCGCGCAAGGGCGAGGTGTTCGACGCCGCCAAGCTGGCCGAGATCGTGCAGCGCCGTGCGCCGATCTACGACAAGTCCCAGGACGGCCATTACAACCTGATCTCGGCGCTGCACAAATCGGTGCGCGGTTCCGACCCCGACGCCGCGCTCTATTATCTCTGCCGCATGCTCGACGCTGGCGAGAGCCCGCTGTTCCTGGCGCGGCGGGTGGTGCGGATGGCGATCGAGGATGTCGGGCTCGCCGATCCCCAGGCGCTGGTGATCGCCAATGCGGCCAAGGACGCCTACGATTTTCTCGGCAGCCCGGAAGGCGAGCTCGCGATCGCCCAGGCCGTGATCTACATCGCGACCGCCCCGAAGTCGAATGCGGCCTACGCTGCGTACGGCGCCGCGATGCGCACCGCCAAGGAGGAGGGTTCGCTGCTGCCGCCCAAGCACATCCTAAACGCGCCGACCAAACTGATGAAGGGCGAAGGCTACGGCGAGGGCTATGCCTACGACCACGACGCGCCCGAGGCGTTTTCCGGCCAGAACTATTTCCCCGATGCGCTCGGCCGCCAGCAGTTCTACGACCCGCCCGAGCGCGGTTTCGAGCGCGAGATCAGGAAGCGGCTGGATTACTGGGCAAAGCTGCGGCGGGAGCGGGGCGGGGAGTGATAACCGCAACGTTTGCGCCGCCGGTAATAGTATGACCAACAGGTAGTCATTCCGGGGCGCGCGTCTTCGCGCGAACCCGGAATCCAGGCTGCCGTGCAAGCAGCGAGGCCGTCTGGATTCCGGGTTCGCCGCTTGCGCGGCGCCCCGGAATGACCGTGTAGATGTTTGGACCACCGAACCGTACAGTGTGCGACGAGCACCAAAGGAAAACATCGTGAGACGCGGCAGTGGACCGAGGCAACCGGGTGGCGGGCGGCAGATGGCCGGGCCACGCGATGGAGACCGCCGGGGCAAACCGGGCGGGAAGCCGGCCGGTAAGTCGTTCCGGCAGCGGCCCGGCGGTGGTGCGGCCTCCGGACCGGGTAAGCGGAGGCGCCCATTCTCCGAGAAGTCCGAACGACCCGCGGCGCCGTTCGGCAAGCCGGCCAAGGCGGCTCGCCCGCGCAAGGCCGATCCGCGGCGGCGTCCGTCTCCCGATACCGTCGAACGCCGGCCGGCGCCCATCAAGGCCGCGCCGCCCATCCAAAAGGCCGTCGAGGCTCCGGCACCGCAGCAGGCGACCCGGGTCCAGACCGTGGCGGTGACGGCGGACGAGGCCGGCATGCGGGTCGATCGCTTCCTGGAGGCGAAATTCCCGGGGCTGTCGTTCTCCCACATCCACCGCGTGATCCGCAAAGGCGAGCTGCGGGTGAACGGCAAGCGGGTCGACGGCAAGGACCGGCTGGAGGCGGGCCAGGCGGTCCGCATTCCGCCCCTCAAGGTCGACGCGCCCAAGCCCGTGGTCTCGGAGGCCGACGCGAAGACCGCGGCCTTCCTCAAGTCGATCACCCTCTACGAGGACGACGACGTGCTCGTCTTCAACAAGCCGATGGGGCTTGCGGTGCAGGGCGGCTCCGGCACCACGCGCCATCTGGACGGCATGCTCGACGTCATGCGCGATGCGAGCGGCCAGCGCCCGCGGCTGGTGCATCGCCTCGACAAGGACACGTCGGGCTGCCTGCTGGTCGCCAAGACGCGCTTTGCCGCCTCGGCGCTCGCCAAGGTGTTCCGCTCCCGCGAGGCGCGCAAGATCTACTGGGCGCTGGTGGCGGGGGTGCCGAAGCCGCGGCAGGGCCGGATCAGCACCTTCCTCGCCAAGGAGGAGCGCGAGGACGAGTCGGTGATGCGCATCGCCAAGCATGGCGAGGAAGGGGCGAGCCACGCGGTCACCTATTACGCCGTGGTCGAGACCTCGGCCCAGCAGCTTGCCTGGGCGTCGCTCAAGCCGGTGACCGGGCGCACCCATCAATTGCGCGCCCATCTCGCCCATATCGGTCATGCCATCGTCGGCGATCCGAAATATTTCAACAAGGAGAACTGGCAGCTTCCGGGCGGCATCCAGAACCGGCTGCATCTGCTGGCGCGCCGCATCGCGGTGCCGCATCCGCGCGGCGGCATCATCGACGTGACCGCGCCGCTGCCGCCGCACATGGTGCAGAGCTGGAACCTGCTCGGCCTCGACCTCCAGCGTTATGACCCGATCGTCGATGCGCCGGAGGAATGAATCTCGGCCGCAAGCCCAATGAAGAGCGAAGTTCGCATGGAAGCATCCACTGAATTCGAGCGCTGGGAACAGCGCTTTGCCGCGCCGGAATATGTTTTCGGCACCGAGCCCAACGCGTTCCTGAAGTCGCAGGCGGGCGTGCTGCCGAAGTCGGGCAAGGCCCTCGCCATTGCCGACGGCGAAGGCCGCAACGGGGTCTGGCTCGCGGAGCAGGGCCTCGACGTCCTGTCGGTGGACTTCTCGCCGACCGCGCTGGCGAAGGCGCAGGAATTGGCGCGGATGCGAGGCGTGATTATACGCACCATGCAGGCGGACATCATCGCCTGGGAATGGCCGAACGCGGAGTTCGACGTGGTCGTCGGAATTTTCTTTCAGTTCGTGGCGCCGCCGGAGCGCGCGCGTATCTTCGCCGGCATCCGCAAGACCCTCAAACCCGGCGGGCTCCTGCTCCTCGAGGGCTATGGTCCGAAGCAGCTCGAGTATAAGACGGGCGGGCCGTCCGAGCCCGAGAATCTCTACACCGAGAACCTTCTCAGAGCGGAATTTGCGGGGTTTTCCGAGATTGCCATCGATTCCCATGACAGCATGATCAGCGAGGGCATCCGTCACGTCGGGATGGCCGCCTTGATCGACCTGGTGGCGCGGAAATAACGTGGCTGCGGCTTTTCGTGGCGGCGTCGTGACATCCGCGGCAGTTTCGACAATCACGCTCCCGTAGCTTGCGGGACCGGACCAATTCGCTAATCTCTCTCCGCCCCAAGGAATCAACGAGGTGACTGCCATGAAAAAACTCGTCGCGTTGTGCGCTGCCGCAATCGGCGTCGGTGTCATGTTCTCCGCCGCTCCCGCGAGCGCGCTGAGCATGAAGGCCTGCAACGAGGAATGGAACGGGATGAAGACGGCCGGTACGGTCGGCGACAAGAAATATGCCGACTTCCGCAAGGAATGCCTCGCCCGCCCCGCAGCCGCCGCGGCGCCCGCCGCTCCGGCCCCGGCTCCCACCGCGGCCGCCAAGCCGGCCGCGCCCGCAGCCGCAGGCGCGGCCGTATTCCCGTCCGCCGTGTCGTCGAAATATTCGAGCGAGTCGGCCGGCAAGGCGCGCATGCACACCTGCCTCGATCAGTACAATGCCAACAAGGCCAGCAGCGGGAACGGCGGCCTGCATTGGATTCAAAGGGGCGGCGGTTACTACAGCCAGTGCAATACCAGACTGAAGAGCTGAGCTTTCGCGGGACCGCGTCCCATCGTTTCTGAGCCACCTTCCGCGCGGGATGTTCCGGCTTTGCCGGGTCGCCCGCGCGGAGCCGTTTTCGAGGTGCCTCGCTTTCCCTCCCCGACTTCGGGGAGGGCAGGGCGGGGCTCTTGCTTCACGACAACCGCGGTGCGCGTGGTCCCCACCCCGGCCCTCCCCGAAAACGGGGAGGGAGAAGAAGCCTCCCGCGTTTCGCAACCCGCGTTTTGCGTCTATACCGTAGGCGTCCGAACGGGAGGACGTGTCCATGCGGATCAGGGCGCTGCTGCTGATGCTGCTCGCGGGTTGCAACCCGGCGATGGCGCAGACCTATCCCTCGAAGCCGGTGACGCTGATCGTGCCGTACGCCGCCGGCGGCGGCACCGACATCGTGGCGCGGCTGACCGCGCAGGCGCTGTTCGAGGAGTTCGGGCAGACTTTCATCGTCGACAACCGCGGTGGCGGCGGCGGCTTGATCGGGGTCGAAGACGCCGCGCGGGCGACGCCTGACGGCTATACCCTGCTGTTTTCCAGCACCGGCCCGGTCACCATCAGTCCGCTGCTGTTCAAGAACCGCAATTTCGATCCGTTGGCGCGGCTCGTCCCCATCGTCGAGGTTGCGAGCAACCCGACCGTGCTGGCGGTGCGCAATGGGCTGCCGGCAGCCAGCGTCGACGCATTGATCGCGCTGTCCGAGAAATCGCCGGGCGCGCTCAACATGGCGTCGGCGGGCAACGGCAGCCTGCAGCATCTCAGCGGCGAATATTTCCAGGCGCGGACCGGCGTGAAATGGCTTCATGTGCCGTTCCGCGGCAGCGGCCCCGCCCTCGGCGAGCTGATCGCCGGGCGGATGGACGTCATGGTCGATGTGGTGCCCGGCGTGGCGCCGCTGGTCAGAGACAACAAGATTCGCGCCCTCGCCGTGTTGGTGCCGACGCGCTCGCCGCAGCTGCCGGAAGTGCCGACGCTGGCCGAGCTCGGCTACCGGGATTTCGACATCAGCGGCTGGCACGCATTGTTTGCGCCCAAGGGCGTACCCGAAGAGGTCGTCGCCAAGCTCAACGCCGCCGTCAACAAATTCCTGGCGAAGCCGGAATACAAGGCCAGGCTCGCCGGCCTCGGCGCCAACGTGGAAGGCGGCACCTCCGAGCGCCTCGGCGCCCGCATGCGCCAGGAGCTGCATGATTGGGGCGAGGTCATCCGCAACGTCGGCGTGACCCCCACCGCCGAGTAGCAACACCGCTCCACCCTCGATTCCGAAGAGCATAGGGCATGTCCGCACGATTTCGCGATTACCTGGAAAAGCTGATCGCCGTCGGCGAGCTGGAGCGGATCACCGAGGAGGTCGATCTGCGTCACGTCTCGGCGCGGGTCGGGGCGTCGAAACGGGCGCTGTGGTTTACGCGCGTGCGCGGCTACGACATGGGCGTCGTCAGCGGCATCGTCGGCTCACGTGCCCGCATGGGGGTGAGCCTCGACTGCGATCACCGCGACATCGGCAAGGCCTTCGTCAAGCGCATCGCCGAGCGCCGGCCGCCGGTGATGGTGAACACCGGGCCGGTGCGCGACGTCATCAAGACCGGCGACGCCGTCGATCTCACCGCGCTTCCGGTGCCGCTGATTTCCGAGCTCGACGGCGGTCCCTACATCACCTCCGGGATCGGCGTCTCCAAGGATCCCGAATACGGGCGCAATGCCGGCGCCTACCGGCTGATGATCCGCACCGCGCGCGAGACCGGCGTCGACATGGTCGGCGCCAGCGACCTCAAGCTGTTCTATGACCGCGCGCTGCGCCAGGGCCGCGCGCTGCCGTTCGCTGTCGCCATCGGCACCCATCCTGCGCTGATGATGGCGGCGGCGCACATGGCGCCGTCCGGCGTCGACGAATTCGAACTGGCCGGCGGGCTCGCCGGTGCGCCGATCGAGCTCGTCAAATGCGAGACCGTCGATCTCGAGGTCCCCGCCGATGCCGAGATCGTGCTGGAGGGCGAATTGCTGCCGACCGGCTGGACCGAGGACGAAGGCCGGTTCGGCGATTTCACCGGCTTCGTCGGCCCGATCAAGTTCAACCCGATCTTCCGGGTCCATGCCATCACCCACCGCAAGGACCCCGTGTTCTATTCCCTGCACATGCCCGACGAGGTCGACTATGTGGTGGCGCCGCCGCTCGAAGGCAGCGCCTGGCAGGCGCTGGCGACCGCGGGGATCGTCGGCAAGGCGGTGTATGCGCCGGCGCCGTCGGGCTGCAATTTCCACCTCTATGCCGCCATCAAGAAGCGGCCTGGAGAGGGCAAGAACGCGGTGCTGGCGCTGATGTCGCTCAAGCGCGTCAAGCACGTGGTGGTCACCGACGACGACATCGACATCTTCGATCCGGCCCAGCTCGAGCGTGCGCTCGCCTACCGGGTGCAGCCGGCCCGCGACATCATCGTCGTCGAGGGCGCACGCGGGTCCCATCTCGACCCCAGCGTCCAGCTCCAGGTGGGGAAGGGGCCGCTGGCGCCGCTGACGGCGAAATGGGGCGTCGACGCCACCATCCCGGAAGGCTCCGACCTCAGCGAATACGAGGCCATCGTCTATCCCTTTGCCGGCGCGACGGCCGGCAAGGCGACGGCCGAGCGCAACATCGGGCCGGACCAGCTCGCCGCCGAGATCGCCGCCTTCCTGGGCGTGCCGCGGCATTTCTACGAGGTGCTCAAGACCTTTGAGGATGTCCCCCACCGCACCATCGTGCAGGCCTGGGCGCTGCTGCGCGAAACCGATCGTTTGGCGCGCGAGGTCAAGACCGGCAAGTACGTGCTCCAGGCGGCCGCGGCTTCGTAGGCCCGTTCGCATCCCGACGGTTTAGCCGCACAAAACAAGACCCGTCATCCCGAGGTGCCCGCGCCTCTTCGCGCGAGCCTCGAAGGATGCGGCCGAGGCGTCGCCGTAAGCGTGCCCGTAGCACCGCCGGGCGGCATCCTTCGAGGCTTGCTTCGCAAGCACCTCAGGATGACGAGTCAGATCGAAGGCGCAGGGCACATACGGCCGCTTGTCGGCCGCCGGGGGCTGCCGTACAACGCCGCTCGACCGGCCTATCCAATTGCGGGAATACGCATTAGGGCCGGCAGCGCGGGGCATCAGGGAGACCATATGGCCAAAGTAGCGGATAAGAAATCGGCCAAGAAAGCGAACGGGGGAGCCGGCCGCGGTTACCAGGACATCCTCTACGAGGTGAAGGACGAGGTCGCGTGGGTCACCATCAACCGCCCGCGCGTGCTCAATGCCTTCCGCGAGCAGTCGCTCGACGAGATGATCGACGCGCTCAAATCGACCCGCGACGATCCCTCCATCGCCTGTGCCGTCGTGACCGGCGCCGGCGACAAGTCGTTCTCCGCGGGCGGCGATTTCTACGCGATGAAGCGACTCAACTGGACCAATGCCGCCATGTGGAACGACCGCATGCAAGGCCTCGCCATGACGATCCGCGGCCTGCCGATCCCGGTAATCGCCATGGTCAATGGCTGGTGCATGGGCGGCGGGCACGAACTTGCGCTGTGGTGCGATCTCGTCATCGCCTCGGACAACGCCGTGCTCGGCCAGACCGGCGCCAAGGTCGGTGCCTGCCCGACCGTCGGCGCGACCCAATATCTGCCGCGCATCATCGGCGAGCGCCTCGCCCGCGAGATGATCTTCTGCGCCCGCCGCTTCACCGCCAAGGAGGCGGTGGAGATCGGCCTCATCAACAAATGCGTGGCGCCGAACGACCTGCTGCCGGAAACGCTGAAATGGTGTGAGACCATCAAGGGCCACAGCCCGCAGACGCTGCGCATGACCAAGAAGAGCCTCAACTTCGAATCCGATCTGCTCTATGCCTCCTGGCAGCACGGCATGGAGCTGTTGGCCCATGTCTGGGGCTCGGAGGAAAGCCTCGAAGGGATGAATGCGTTCCTCCAGGGCCGCAAGCCGGACTTCCAGAAGTTCCGCATGCGCAACAAGCAGGAACTCGAGGAATACCTCGACGGCTGCGCCAAGGACCTCAATGCGCCGCCGTCGGTGCGCAAAGCGGCCAAGCCTGGGGCCAAAGCCGGCGCCAAGGTCAAGGCCGGTTCATGAGCGACACCAGCCAAGGCGCTTTGGGCGGCATCCGCGTGCTCGATCTCACCCGCGTGCTCGCCGGCCCGCTGTGCGCCATGATGCTCGGCGACATGGGCGCCGACGTCATCAAGGTCGAGCCGCCCGGCCGCGGCGACGATACCCGCAACTGGGGACCGCCGTTCGCAGCGGGCGAATCCGCCTATTTCCTCGGCGCCAACCGCAACAAGCGCTCGATGACCCTCGACATGGCGGCGCCGGCCGGCCGCAAGGTGCTCGCCGGCCTGATGGAAAAGTCCGACGTTGTCATCGACAATTTCAAGCTCGGCACCCTGCCGAAATGGGGCTTCACCGATGCGTGGTTCGATGAGCACGCGCCGCGGGCGGTGCGCTGCTCCATCACCGGCTACGGTTCGACCGGCCCGAAGGCCGCTCTGCCGGGCTATGATTTCATTCTCCAGGCCGAGTCCGGCCTGATGAGCATCTGCGGCGAGCCCGACGGCACGCCGACCAAATACGGCGTCGCCATCGTCGACGTCTGCACCGGCATGCTGGCCTGCAATGCCATTCTCGCCGCGCTCAATGCGCGTCACGAGAGCGGCTGCGGCCAGAAGGTCGAGCTGTCGCTGTTCGAGACCTCGCTGCTCATGCTGATCAACGTCGCGTCCAACGTGCTGGTCGCCGGACGGGGAGGCGGCCGGTTCGGCAACGGCCATCCGAGCCTCGTGCCCTACACCACCTATCACGCGAGCGACGCCATGATCGCGCTCGCGGTCGGCAACGAGCCCCAGTTCGCCAAATGCGCCGCCGTGCTCGGCCATCCCGAATGGGCCGACGATCCCCGCTTCAACACCAATCGCGCCCGGGTGGAAAATCGCACGCTGGTCGATGGCGCCATCGGGCAGGCGCTCGCCGGCGACACCGCCGACGCCTGGATCGCCAAGCTCAAGGCGGTGGGGGTGCCGAGCGGTCGCATCAATTCGGTGGCCGAGGCGCTCGCCGATCCGCACACGGCGGCGCGGGCGATGATCGAGACGGTGCAGCACCCCAGCATCGGCGAATTGAAGCTGGTCGGAATGCCCTACAAGTTCTCCGGCACCCCCGCCTCGGTACGCCGCCCGCCGCCGATGCTCGGCCAGCACACCGAGGAAATCCTCGAGCGCGAACTCGGCCTCGACGCGGCCGCCATCGCCGCGCTGCGCAGCAGCAAGGTGGTGTAATGTCCGCGCAATCGTCTCTCGGCGCGCCCCAGGCGACTCCCTCTCCCGCTTGCGGGGGACCCCCCCGCGGCCCCCCCCCCCCGGGGGGGGGGGGGGGGGGGGGGGGGGGGCCCCGTGCCGCTGCCGCCCGCACCGACCTTTGAAATGGGCAAGAAAAAATCCGGAGCCCTTGAAACGGTCGTCGTTGCACTTGGAGGGTCGAGTAGCCCCCTCCCCGACCATCCCCCGCAAGCGGGAGAGGGGACCCCGTGAAACGCGGCGACCCGAAACGCGGCGATCTCGGCATCGCGGTGATCGGCGCCGGGCGCATCGGTACGTTGCGGGCGCGGCTCGCGACAAAGCATCCCGCCGTCCGCTTCCTCGCCATTGCCGACCGCGATCCCGCCCGTGCCAAGGCGCTGGCCGAGACGGCGGGCGCGGACCTCCACTCGCACGACAACGACGCCGTCATCGCCCACCCGCAGGTGACCGCGGTGATCGTCTCGACGCCGGAGCAGGAGCACGTCGCTCCGGTCTGCAAGGCGCTCGCGCTCGGCAAACCGGTGCTGGTGGAGAAGCCCTTGGCGTTGTCGCTGGACGGCGCCGACGCCATCCTCGCGTCCCTCGCGGCCGCGCGCGGCGGCGACCTGCGGGTCGGCTACAGCCGGCGCTACAAGGAGTGCTTCCTGCGTGCCAAGGAGCAGATGCTCCACGGCCGGCTCGGCAAGGTCGTGGGCGGCACGGCGCGGGTCTACAATTCGCGCGCCCAGGCCTTCGCCATTCTCGCGCGCGATCCCCATGCGACGCCGGTGCTCGACGTGCTGACCTATTACGTCGATCTCATGTGCTGGTTTCTCGACGGCAACCGCCCGGTGGAGGTGGTCGCGCGCGGCCAGCACGGCATCTTCAAGGCGGCCGGCTACGGCGCCCATGACGTGACCTGGGCAATCGTGACCTTTGCCGACGGCGCCGTGGTCAATCTCGGCGTCAGCTACGCGCTGCCGGCGCGCTATCCGACACTCGGCCAGTCCGACCGGGTCGAACTGCTCGGCACCGAAGGCACCATGATCATCGACGACGACCACATGGACCATCTGCTGTTCTCGGAGAAAGGCATCCCCCACGCCTATGTGCCCGGCCATTCCGTCGACATGGCGTTCCTCGGCAGCAATACCGCGGGCGACTGGGCGGTGGGGAATTTCTGGGGCCCGCTCGGCAATGAAACCCGCGCATGGCTCGATTATCTCGCCACCGGCGAGCCGACCGTGCACACCACGCCCGCGCAAGCCCGCATCAATCTCGAAACCACCATCGCCATCGAGCGCGCGGTCGCGACCGGCCAGCCGGTGCGCCTGCCGCTGGTGGGATGACGTTCGATGCTCAACGCGGTCATTCCGGGACGCGCGTTTTCGCGCGAACCCGGAATCCAGGCTGCGGTGCAATAAGCGAAGCCGTCTGGATTCCGGGTTCGGTGCTTCGCACCGCCCCGGAATGACAAAATACTTTGCGACAGCTTGGTGCTATAACCTGTGGCATTTATACCCCAGGGCCGAACATGCAAATCGCCTCCGATCGCCAGTCCGATCTCGCCGGCGCGCCGCTGACGATCCGCCGCGTCGATGCGATCCCGGTGGCGCTGCCGCTGACCAAGCCGGTGAAGATGGCGGCGGAGACGGTGACCCATGCGCGCAACGTCATCGTGCGCGTCGAGGCGCAGGATGGCACCGTCGGCTGGGGCGAGGCAGCCTCGGCGCCGACCATGACCGGCGACACCATCGCCGGCCTCGTCGCCGCGGTGCGCGAGCATCTCGCGCCGCTCCTGATCGGCGAGGACGCCTGGATGCGTCCCGCGCTGATGAAGCGCCTCAAGGTGGCGCTCTACGGCAACACCGGCGCGCACTCGGCGGTGGAGATGGCATTGCTCGATCTCGCCGGACGATCCGCCGGCCTGCCGGTGATCGACCTCATCGGCGGCGCGATGAGGCGCGAGGTCGCGCCCATGTGGCTGGTCGGGAATGCGACGCCGGAGCAGGATGTCGCGGAAGCACAGGCGCGCCGCAATGCCGGCATCCGCTTCTTCAAGCTCAAGGTCGGCGTCAAGCCGCTCGCCACCGAGATCGCCACCGCCATCGCCGTGCGAAAGGCCCTGGGTCCGGACTTGCCGGTCTGCGCCGACGCCAATTGCGGCTTCTCCCACGACGCCGCGCGGCGCTATCTCGCCGCGACCCGGGATGCCGCATTGCTGTTCCTGGAGCAGCCGTTCGATTCAACCGACATGAAGGGTCTCGCGGCACTCGCCCGCACGGCGCCGATCGCGATCGGCGCCGATGAGGGCATTCATTCGCTCCATGACATCGAGGCCCATGCCGAGGCCGGTGCCGGCGGCGTTTCGCTCAAGCTCATCAAGCTCGGGGGCTTCGGCGCGGCGCTCGCTGCCGGCGCGCTGTGCAAGCGACTCGGCCTTGCTGTCAACATCGCGGCCAAGATGTCGGAATCGAGCCTCGCATCGGCGGCGACGGTGCATCTCGCCTGCGCGGTGGAGAACATCGACTGGGGCGTCAGCCTCACCCATTTCTATCTCGCCGAGGACATCGTGCGCCAACCGCTGGCGATGGCGGACGGACTGGTAGCGCTGCCGGCCGGCCCCGGGCTCGGCGTCGAGATCGACGAGGTCGTGGTGGCGCGGCTGCGCGCCGATTGAGCGCGCGAGTAAGAATTCCTTTCATCGATACACAACGCAGAGGAAGAGGCATGACGGCATCCCGTTTCGCATCCGGTTTCTCATGGCCGCACGGCAAGCGCATCGCGGTTCTCATCAGCGTGCTCCTGGAAAGCTGGTCCGAGGGCAAATCGCCGAGCTATTTCACCCGCACCACGCCGCTGCGCGGCGGCGCCGTCGATTACGCCGGCATGCAATGGTCCCAATACGGCGGCAAGGAAGGCATCTGGCGGCTGATCCGCACCCTCGACCTCTGTCACACGCGGGCGTCGGTGTTCTGCAATGGCCGCGCCGCCGAGCTTTACCCCGACGCCGTCAAGCAGATCGTCAAGTCCGGCCATGTGGTCGAGGGTCACGGCCTTGCCCAGGACCAGTATTTCCTGGAAATGACGCCGGAGGTGCAGCGGGCGACCATCCGCAAGACGCTCGACATTCTCGAGGCTGCCTCCGGCAGCCGGCCGCAGGGCTGGGCGACGCCGGTCTACGGTTGGAACGAACACACCTTCGACCTGCTGGTCACGGAAGGCGTGAAATATTACGCCGACGCCCTCGATTGCAGCATGCCGCGCCGCGACAAGACGGCGAGCGGCGAGATCGTCGCGCTGCCCTGGTCGGAATTCGTGGACAACCGCGTGCTGCGCGCGAGCCCGCGCGACTTCTTCGACGTCTACAAGGACAGCTTCGATTATCTCCATGCTCACGAGCCCGCCGGCATCCTGCATCTCGGCATCCACTGTCACTTCGGCGGCCGGCCCCTGGTGACCGCGCAGTTCTACAAGCTGCTGCGCTATTTCTCCGAATTCACCGATGTCTGGTTTCCGACCCATCGCGAGCTGGTGCAGTGGTTTCTCGATCAGAAGGTCGAGGGAGTGCCGTTCGCGCAGCGGTTCTTCGCGTAGCGCGTGACCCGATTCGACCCACCCACCCACCCACCGACGTCATCGCCGGGCTCGTCCCGGCGATCTCGATTGCGAGGGCACAGCGTCGACACCTCCTGAAAAGGCCGTATCCGATTAACCGAGATTGCCGGGACGAGCCCGGCAATGACGGAGAGGTGGACAAGGCCGGAAAGGGGGACAAGATCGGTGACGACGATAAGGAAACTGCCTCGGTGACAAACTCCGCGCGTCCTCACGGTCTGGTCCTGACGCCGCTCGACGGGATTCCCATGATCGCGGCGGGGGACGATCT
>Ga0302326_10003280_pt1 | contig 38330 bp, 31 predicted proteins | sample Palsa_T0_3_FD_202264 | JGI IMG/M metagenome (GOLD analysis project Ga0302326, IMG submission 202264) | Peat permafrost microbial communities from Stordalen Mire near Abisko, Sweden - Palsa_T0_3 | ecosystem: Environmental > Terrestrial > Soil > Palsa > Peat permafrost | place: Sweden: Abisko... | reverse complement strand
GGCCCTGAGCTAATTCGACTACCTCCTGTAAAAGCCCGGGACGTAAGGCAAATTCGGCCTAGGCGATGCAAACGGTGAACCGATAACGAGACTTCCAAGGCGCTCCCGCGCAGTAGCAGCCACCAGAGGGCGGCTAGGCGCGTTCGGTTCAGTACCGATCCTCCACAACTCGACCTCCTTGATGCCAAGGTATTCTGGATCGTTGGCCACTTGGGGCCAATGCGAGCGAGGTGAAGCCTTGAGAATGGGGATAGCTATTCTGCCGGGTTCCCTCCTTTGCTTCTTGGCTTTCGTTTGTGCGCACTGTGCTGATGGTCAAGCCGAAACCTCGCAAATTCCAGTGCAAGCCGTCGTATCGTCTGAGCCATCCAAGATGCTAGTGAACGCACCGCGAGAGGGCCTCATCCACCTCGATGTGGCTGCAACAGACCGTGAGGGCAAGCCATCTTCGGGGCTTGCTGCGAAGGATTTCACGCTGTTGGATAACGGCTTGCCGCAGAAGATCGTTTCCTTCGCAGCATCGAACGAAGCCACAGATGAGAATGAGCGGCTAACTGAAGTGGTGCTGGTTCTGGATGAAGTCAACCTTTCGCATTTGCAGTTTGAAACTGTGAAGGATGAATCGGTAAAGTTTCTGCGGCAGAAGGGCGGACATCTCGCTCAACCGGCATCCGTTTACTGGTTCACAACTGCCGGACTGTGCGCATCAGCAGAACCTACGACCGACGGCAATGCTTTGGCAGATGCTGTTGCTCACGACCGCCCACCCCGCGAGCTCTGGACGATTCCGCGAAATCGTGATCCGCACATGACGGCAGAAGCGCTGAGGCACGTACTGTGGGACCGAGCCCTGCAAACGGTTTACACCGTCGCGATCGAGCGGAGATACAAGCCGGGAAGGAAGCTTCTAGTGTGGATAGGCTTCGGGTGGCCCGCTCGCGAAACACTGGAACACAGGGACACTGCTTTTACATCGCTAGTGGAGCTTTCAACGCGCATACGCGAGGCGCGGATGGTCATCTGCGAGGTCACACCCTGGTCTGATCCGGCGGTTTTCAACTTCGACTACACAGATTATCTGGCGGGAGTTCGCACGCTGGCGGACCTGAAAAAGTCGGACCAGGATCCACCCCCACATTTTGCGCTTCCGGTGTTGGCACTTCAGAGCGGTGGGCTTGTCCTGGACGGATCGGGCATCGTGCGCGGTATTGGACATTGTGTGGAGGACGCGAGTGCGTTTTACACAGTTTCATTTGATCCGCCGGATGCAGCTCAACCGGACGAGTATCACGACCTCAAATTGCAGATTGAAGCGCCTGGATTATCGGCACGCACGAACACCGGCTATTACAATCAGCCGGTTTTCTACGATCAGCCTCGCGTGCCTGCCAGGCGAGTCAGTGTTCACGAACTGGAGCGGATCCTGGACACGGCCAACGAGAAGAACGACGGCGAGTTGGCAAAGCAACTGGCGGGTCTGGAGCTGAGCGAACGTCTCAACAGTAGCCTGCTCTCACTCTGGAAGAATCGTTTGCGCGGCAAGAAGTCGATCGCGGTACTGGTAGCTCTGGCCGATGAGTCTGCTTTCCTGGACCCTCCCGCAGCAGAGATTCTCTCCGACCCAGCACCCGATCCTGACACGCGGCGCCAGATGATTTCACGAACAGTGAAGTATCTGAAGGAAGTGAATCCTAAACTGCCGGATTTTTCGCAATACGCACCACGACCGAGTATGAGCAACCGTCGCCCCAAAAAGCAGATACCTGGAAGACCGCCCTGACCGATCAGTCGTTGCGCGAGGCGGTGACCGAGAAAGCAACTCTACGCTATCGGAATGGCCACGAGGAGCAGGATGCAGAGAAGAAGAAGGGCAGCCCGAGCGCCAAGAAAAAGGACCTCAATTTCATCGGTGTTTTCGGTCCGATTCTTGGCTCCGTGCTGGTAGATGCCACGCACGGCGATAGCATACTGTTCTGGAGCCGTTGGGTAAAGAGCGAACAAGGAAGGGAGGCCGTCTTTCGATACATCGTGCGCGCCGAGAACCCTCATTATAACGTCGTGCATTGCTGCCTTGTGGGTGGGAAGACCTTTCTGACGTCGCCCAGATACCTCGGAGAATTGGCGATTGATCCCGGAACCGGAGCGATTCTTCGACTGACGATGGAGGCCGAACTGGGATGGATTCGTGAGACGAACCTGAATCCGGTACTGCCCATAAAGGGAGCGGTCATGATGGTCGAATATGGCCCGGTCGAGATCGGCGGAAGGAGATATGTCTGTCCGCTGCGCAGCGTCGTCACTATGCGAGCCCGGACGGTAAGGACTCTGACCAATTGGGGCCAGACATTTGATATCTATGCGCCCTACGAGACGCTGTTAAACGACATCGCGTATACGGATTACCACAAATTCGGGTCGGAGGCTCGCATGCTTCCGGGATTTGGCGTTGTACCGGACGCAACACCTTCTCCTGCGGTCAACGGTCAGGTTCCGGCTCAGCCGCCGCCCCACCGCTGAACTATAGCTAAGACAAGAATCCCGCCAACAGTTCTTGCGGCGTAGCACGACGAACTTCCCGGAAAACGGGGTCTCGGTAACTTGCCCAGACTGCGCCCGGGTGAAACATACCGATAACGAGACTTACAGGCAGTAGGCGATGACCCTGCCCATTTGCCTTTGTGCTGGGTTCAGACGCTGTAACGGGATTAATATGGGCAGGATGCAAATGTCGAAGTGGGTCGTCAAGGAGAGAAGAGCGACGCAACGGATTATTCTTGCAACCGCTTTTCTAGCGGCGCACGCATCTTTTGGACAGAGCGCATCTTCCGGACAGTCTGCTTCCGTCCCGACAATCAGCTCGGCCACAACGTTGGTAGCCGTCCCAACATTGGTGCGACTTCCATCGGGAGAGTTCGTTAAAAGTGTGGATGCAAGCCATTTTCACCTCCTGGACAACGGGATCAGGCAGTGGGTGTCCATGGAGGATCGAGAGGATCAGCCGATCGCCGTGGCAGTCGTCATGCAAGTCGGCGGACAGGGCTCAGACCAATTTGCTAGCTATCGCAGCCTTCCACAGGTTCTGGATGCCATTGTTGGTAATGCGGATCACGAGATAATGCTGGTGACATTCGACAGCCATGTCAAAGACACGTGGTATTTCCCTGTCAGGACGGACGCCGTGTACCATGCCATCAGCCATCCCTTGGCCGGGGATGGCGGTGTTGCGATTTTAGATGCGGTAAATCATGCAGTTACTCTGCTCCACCAAGAGCCGGGAAATTTTCGGAGGATCGTCCTTCTGCTTAGTCAGCCTCAAGATGACGGAAGCGAGACTTCAGCAGAAGAGGTCGTCCGCCAGTTGGGCGAAAGTAGCACCACTGTCTACAGCCTTACGTTCTCACCTAATAGACCGTCGCCGCTTTTCGGGTCCAATAGGCAAGACTCCAAGGCTCGTCATGAGAGATCGAGTCACGGATCATCCAAAGATGAAACACCGGCCGACAGGGCGAAGCCTCTCGAGATTGCGCTTAAGGCGATGCGGAAGAATACTGCTGAGGAAATGTCAGCGCTTTCCGGTGGCGGACACTTGAAGTTTCGCAATGCGACCGAACTCGAGGCACGCCTGTCTGCTATCGCTGACGATATTCATAATCGGCACATTCTGAGCTTTCAACCCATTTTGCATCAGCCAGGATTTCATATGCTAGCGGTTCAACTGGAACCCCAAAAGGCTCACTTCGATATTTTGGCCCGTACAAGCTACTGGTATGAGGAGGGCGCTGCTGCGAAATAGGTCTCTTTCAAGATTGCACTGGACCGTGCCGAATTGGAGCGGATTAATCAGTACCGAAGACATACGAGGCGTCTTCGTCGCTTGGTCGCAGCCCCTGTCAAGACCATCCCGCCTCTGAGCGAGATGCCGCATACGAACCAAGCGCCGAGGGGCTCTCGCGCGGGCACATCAGGCTCGACGTGTCCACGCTCAAGGCCGCTGGCGTGAGGCACATTTACTGCTGTGGCCGACACCTTATGGCAGGAAAACGCTAGCATGATCGCGAGTTGGAATATCATTCGTTTGTCAACGTTAGAAAATCTCACTGACGAGTCTCGTGCTGTCTGCTCCATGAGCTCGTCTATTGCTTGGAGACCAAGGGTACCCCGTAGAGCCGTGTATCATGCATTGCCTGAGCTAGGCACACTGAATAAGATTTTACGGCTGCCTCGGGAAGTACGCCCTGCCTGGGAAAAATATGAACCTGCTTGCGAAATACAAATTCTGCGCTACAGCGGCAGGGTCTTTCTGGCGCTTAACATTTCACGATCAAGGATAGTTGCGATCGAAAACCGAGATCGCCCGTGCCGGGTCCAGCATCGGCGACCAGCGTCAAATCGACTGGGCGAACAGTGTCGACCGTCATCGTTAACAGCCGGTACTCAACGATCGCGCCCGCAAGATGCTGCGCGATCGGCTGAAGCGCAACCATATTCGCGTCCATCTGTTGGAGTAAGCGAATATTAAAGTTGGACGTAACGCGTCCCTGATTGATGATGCGGACCAGCAATGGCTCTGGCGTCCCACAAGCAAACAATGGGAGGGGTACGGCTGTACGTGTGACGCTGACTCGCGCCTCGGGATTGATCGTGACTTCGATCAACGCCTTTTGTGCGAAAATACGGCCCACTCCGTTAACGTCTTTGGACTTCAGCAGTTCGCGCAACCTCGACTGATCGCCCGAGCTGAAGAGCCGCCCTGAAGAATTGCCCTTTAGAACATTGCCGACATCACGGAGCAGCACGGTGTCATCAAATGCATTCGCGAGAGAAATCAGCGGTTGCAGTAATATGAAGAGCGCAACGAGCATACAGGTCGATCGCCTCAAGTCCATCAGGCAATCTCACATTCAGTCGCAATCTTTCGATAGACAGAGCGGGCATGTTCGTAAGCGGCTTCGGCATTCGTCAATTCCGAGGTTGAGATTTGCACCGATTTTTCTCGCCACAAGGCATCGATAGAGTCAAGACACCACTGTGCACTTCTCTTTGAGGCCCGGACGGGCTTTCCTCCCACATGAACAAAAATTGGATTCGTATGCCCGGAGGGAAGGATGCGCAGCGCCACCCACGAACTGCGCTGAACGGAAACGTCGATCGAGAACTCGCGCAACTCACCGTCTGCCGCTACAGAGCGATGTTCGACTGGCTGACCATTGACAACGACCTCCACCATCACATTTCGGGTGCCGGGGATCCGAGCATGCTCAAGATGCCAGGCTGCTCTCGGTGAAGACAGAGGTTTCTCATCGAGGTATGCCGCAATGTGTGTGCTTGCCTTCACGGTTCCAGGCTTTGAAAGCTCGAGTGATCCGGCGCCGACATTTTGATCATCGACTCGATAATCAATGAAGTGGCTACGTCCATCACCGAAATACAGCCGCCCATTGCGAATGCCTCCAATCCAAGCCCGGTAGCCGGCATCGCCCGTCGGAGGCTGTGCCAATCCAACATAAGTTCTTCCCACACCGAGACGTTCGCCACTGATGCAGGGGAAGTCAGTCTCCCCCAGCATTGACGCTCGGAAACCGCAATTCAGCGTGTGATACCAGAAGTTCAACTCTGTGGTCGGACTGTACTCCGCCCCGGCCACAAAATCGACCGCATCATGAGCTAAATCAACAATAAATTCATTGGCGCCTATGCAATCGAATGGAGGTATTTCGTAATTTGGAAGAGCGTCTGATTCCACGAACAACCCGCTGGCGCAATGCGCGTACCCTGCGACGCCCCCTTGTCCTCGAGCCCACTTCAGAATGGGAAGGTTCCACGACGGCCAATTCTCAATGCGTAATGCCCCAGGGTAATTTTGGTCCTGCAGACCTAGAAGCATAAGATGTCCACAAGCACTCGACGGGAACCCAGACAGCTCCACATCATATCGGACCAAACTCTCCGCGTCGTGCGGAGTTCCTCGCGGTTTTAAAGTGACGTTATTCGCTTCTTGATATTCTGAGTGCTCCAGAGTATTGTGCGGCTCAAAGACATGACCGCTGAAGAATTGCTTTTGATAGTAATATCCCGGTCCCCACGTGAGAACCTCTCCTACCGCGAGTGCCTCTCCGCGCACATGCCGAATCATCGCCTCTGGAGTAACGCCTTGAGTGGGAATTTCATAGTGCTGACATCCGGCCGCATGAATGTGCGGATCACCCGGATACCAGCCGAGGTGTGGAGTGTTGATCCAGCGTTGAAGTTTGATTTGAAGGTGCGGATCAGCCGATGGGGAAACGTCGAAGGCAAGCGAAGCCGGAATATACTCTGGGCCACGTGTTACCACAACCGTGAACTTACCCTGAGGCAGCCGTAGCGTCTCTCCGTCAGCTCGGTAAACCTGTGGTTGAAATTGAAAATCCGGCTCAATCCGATGTGCCGGAGCGGGATAGAGTCGGCCTATTTCATCTTTGATGACAAGTCCTGCAAAGCAACCCGCGGCATCCCAATCCGCGATTTGAAGCGTGACATCCTGAGATGGTAGACACTCAAAATTTGCCAAATATCCAGCGGGTTTAATCAACGCATAGCGCATAAAGACGGGTGGACCATAGCCCAGATAGGCCTGAAGATATGCCGATTTATGGCCGCGATCCCGGCTAAATATTTCCACGATACGATACTCCAGCGGGATGCCGGATAGTTGATCCATGGAGGGCGGGCCTGCGAAAAATTTACATCCCATCCAGCGGTGCCCATAGTCAGCCGACCCGCTAAAATTGCCCGCGGCAAGAGAGGGTTCACGGCTCACACTGAACTGCTGAATTAGATCGCCTTCGTCCATAGCGACGTTGCTGATTGAAGTTAGCGGCAAGGTAAGGCCACCCGGGTTCTCCACGCGGATCAAAAACGATCGCCAGCCCTGTTCGACCAATTCGCACGCCGATTCTCCCGGTCTGGTGAGTGCTGCGCTATCAGGGGAAAGGCGCACGCGCATCAATGTGTAACGAGCGAGGAGTAATTCCACATCATGCAAGTTTTCCGGGCTTGGCGTCGCAGAGAGCCTGGCGATTTGCTCTGCATCTGAGGCAGCCAGAGGCGCGCCGAGAGTTTGCAAGGCCTGGACCACACGAAGGAGGCTGGCGAAATAGGGCTGCGGATCGACGGCGAGTTCAGCAAGCCCTCTCAGGACCGGCGGACAGGCAAGGAACGCTCCTGAACTCAGGCCCGCCACTATTACCGATCGACGGTTTAACACTCGCTTCGTTTGGGTTTGCCGCCCGAGATCCGTCTTTGCGTGACGATCTGATGCCAAATTGTCACCTCATTCCGCGCTTCTCCAATTGGTTCATTCCCGCCGCCAGTTGCCGTAAATAAAACTCTGCATGAGCGCAAACAAGCGAATGACTTGGTGCAGGCAGCAACGCTGCCGCTTTGCCGGACGAGAAGATGAATGTCCTTCGATTCAGCATCGATGGTCTCCAAGAAAGTATTCGAGCCTGATCCGAGCGCGGCCGGCGCTTGAAGCACAGATGAAATCAGAGATTGTGGTGACGTTCGTGGCCACATTTTGCCGTTCGAGCTAGCCGCTTCGAAATGACACCCGCATGGGGACGGGGCGGTTTTCATAGTGGTCGATAGCGTACCACGCCTGAGAAAGCAGTAGAAATCCGGAGATTGGGTGGCCCCGTAGGTTGCCCTGATAACAGTGCCCATATTGGGTTTAGCTCGGTTCATCCGTTGTGGTCTTAAGTGTGGGAACTGCCTTTTCCAATGCTACGTTCGGCTTCCACGGCCACAAAACGGTTACGGGAACAAAAGTCACGTAGCGTCGAGGCTCGGGCCCAACTGCACTTTGCTGCAGGATAGGGTTCTTCCTTGCCATGAGTCTCTTCGAAAGCCGGTTGAGAGTTCTTCCCGACCGGTTCCGTCCCACGATCCAAACTCGGCCTCTGTTGGGACAACCCGAGGAAATCACAAGAAAGGCCCAAATTTTCTAGGGAGTAAGGCGCCCGCGGGGTGGCTCTCGCAATGAATCCTTGCTCGGGGGCGATATGTTTTGACACGTTCTCGCCGAACTCTTCCTTGCGAGTGCCTTACGGAAAGCGATGGCTTCATTAAATGACCACGGGCTGCACACGCTGCGGCTAGAAACAATGGGGATCATTCGGAAAGAGAACCGCCGAAGCGTGCCCCTAACCTCACCGCGCATATTCCGCGACATTTACTGCTGTGGCCGGCACATGATGGCAGGAAAACGCTAACATGATCGCGAGTTGGAATATCATTCGTTTGTTAACGTTAGAAAATCTCACTGACGAGTCTCGTGCTGTCTGCGCTCTCGCCATGAGGTCGTCTATCGCTTGGAGACCAGGGTACCCCGTAGAGCCGTGTATCATGCATTGCCTGAGCTAGGCACACTGAATAGGGTTTTTACGGCTGCCTCGGGAAGTACGCCTTGCCTGGAAAGAATATGAACCTGCTTTCGAAATACAAATTCTGGGTGGGCGGAGCCCTTTGCTTGCTCGTCCTCGGACTGATTATCGGAGCCGTCTATCCAAAGCATGTATCGGGTGCAAAGCCCGACGCCCCCGTGAACGTGGAGGTGGTGCAGGTTCAGCAGAAGGATGTGCCGATTTATGGCGAGTGGATCGGCACTCTCGACGGATTGGTCAACGCTGACGTCCGGGCCCAGGTCACCGGATACCTGCTGAAGCAGGGGTATCAGGAAGGGGCATTCGTCAGGAAGGGCCAGTTGCTCTTCGAGATTGATCCCCGGCCGTTTCAGGCGGCTCTCGACCAGACGGAAGGGCAGTTGGCTCAGGCCAAGGCGCAGCTCGCCAACGACGAAGCGGTCCAAAGGAGAACCCAGCTCGACGTAGAGAAGTACGAACCGCTGGCGAAAGAACAGGCGGCAAGCCAGCAGGATCTCGACAATGCGGTGCAGAATAACCTGGCCGCCAAGGCCACGGTGCAGACCGCCCAAGCTCAGATCAAAACCGCCGAGGCTGCCGTCGAAACGGCCAGGATCAACCTCGAATTTACCCGCCTCGTAGCACCCATCGACGGCATCGCCGGACAGGCCCAGCTTCAGGTGGGCGCTTTAGTCAATCTGGGCAGCGGGCCCGTCACCTCCGTCTCGACAGTCGACCCCATCAAGGTTTACTTCACGGTCGGCGAGCCCCAATACCTTGCCTGGAGACAACGCTTCCCCACCGAGGCGAGCCGGCTAGCGGCGGATAAGAATCTGCGCCTCGAACTGATTTTGGCCGATGGTTCCACCTACGCGCATCCGGGCACCTTCTTCTTCGCTGATCGCCAGGTAAATGAAAGTACCGGGGCCATTCGCATCGCTGGCCTGTTCCCTAATCCTGGAAACATTCTCCGTCCCGGCGGATACGCCAAGGTTCGCGCGGTTGTGCGCGTTCAGCAAGGCGCGTTGCTGGTACCTCAGCGGGCCGTGTCGGAGCTGCAAGGTGGCTACCAGGTCGCGACCGTGGACGACAACAACAAGGTCAACATCCGGCCCGTCACCGTCGGCGACCGGATCGGCAATCAGTGGGTTATTGCGGAGGGACTCAAGCCCGGCGATCGCGTGGTCGTCGAGGGCGTGCAGAAGGTGCGCCCCGGAGTACAGGTAAACCCCAGGCCATTTGCCACGGACACTGCGGGAAGGTAATTCCATGTCGAAGTTCTTTATCAACCGCCCCATCGTCGCCATGGTGATCTCCATCGTCATGGTGCTGGTTGGCGCCCTCACCATGCTCACTCTGCCGGTGGCGCAATTCCCCAGTATCACTCCGCCTGAGATTCAAGTGTTGGCCACCTATGTCGGCGCCGACGCACAGACCCTGGAGCAAGCGGTGGCCACGCCCATCGAACAGCAGATGAATGGCGTGGACAACATGAACTACATGTATTCGGTGAACGCCACCGCCAACAACACCACCACCCTGATCGTGGACTTCGACGTAAAAACCGATCCCAACACCGACTACATTCTCGCCCAAAGCCGTGAAACCCAGGCCGCTTCTCAGTTGCCCACCGACGTCACCAACTACGGAATCACGGTTCGAAAATCGGTGACCGCGCCCCTCATGTGGGTAGCCCTTTATTCGCCCCACGGAACCTATGACGCCAGGTTTCTGGCGAACTACGCTTACATCAACCTGGTTGACCCCATTTTGCGCTCCCCAGGCATCGGCAACGTGACGGTGTTCGGCGCCGGCCAATACGCCATGCGCCTGTGGGTAAGACCCGACACCCTGGCCAAGCTGGGCATCACTGTCCCGGAAATCGTCAGCGCCATTCAAGCGCAAAACACCGTGAACCCGACCGGGAAGGCAGGCGGCGAGCCTGCCCCCAAAGGCCAGGAATTCACCTATTCGGTTCTCGCCCAGGGCCGGCTCGTGTCGCCGGAAGAATTCGGGCAGATCGTGGTGCGCGAGACTCCCGACGGCGGGACCGTCCGGGTACGCGATGTCGCTCGCATCGAGCTGGGTTCACAGGACTATACCGTCGCCGGACGTTTCAACGGAGAGCCCAGCGCTATTATCTCGGCCTACCAGTTGCCTGGCTCGAACGCAGTCCAAGCCGCCGAAGGCGTCAGGAATTTGATGGCGCAAATGAAGCAACGCTTTCCGGCGGATATGGATTTCGAGGTTTCCCTGGATACCACTCGTGCGGTGACCGAAGGTATCAAGGAAATCGTTAAGACGCTCGCCATCGCACTGGTCCTGGTGATCCTGGTCGTCTATCTGTTCCTGCAGAGTTGGCGCGCCACGTTGATTCCGCTCCTGGCCGTGCCTGTTTCGCTGGTGGGCACGTTCGCCATCTTTCCCCTTTTCGGTTTCTCCATTAACACCCTGTCGCTCTTTGGTCTCGTGCTGGCGATCGGCTTGGTGGTGGATGACGCCATCGTTGTCGTGGAGGGCGTGGAGCGGCACATCGAGGAGGGGCTGACTCCGAAGGCCGCGGCGTTAAGAGCCATGGAAGAACTTTCCGGGCCAGTGGTTGGCATCGCGTTAGTGCTCTCCGCTGTTTTCGTGCCCACCGCTTTCATCCCCGGAATCACCGGCAGGCTCTATCAGCAGTTTGCCGTCACCATTGCCATCTCCGTCGTTCTCTCGGCGTTCAATGCGCTTACCCTCAGCCCCGCGCTGGCCGCGCTCCTTCTTCGCCCAAGGCAGCCAAGCCGCGGCCTGCTGAGGAGGTTTTTCGATTGGTTCAACCGCCGTTTCGAGCAAGCCACTGACACCTACGTAAGTTGGAGCGGGGTGCTGCTCACCAAAACCGCGGTGGTGCTTGTACTGCTGCTGGCCTGTGGCGCGGCGGCAGCTTTCTTTGCCGCTCATGTGCCCTCCAGCTTCCTGCCCGACGAAGACCAGGGTTATGCCTACATCAATCTGCAACTGCCCGACGGGGCCTCGCTGGAACGGACCACCGCCGTGGCCGCCGATGTTGAAAAAATCATATTGAACACCCCGGGGGTGAAATACGCCACCAGCGTTGTGGGCTTCAGTTTGCTCAGTTACGTGCGCACCAGCTACAGCGCGTTCTTTTCTGTGGCCCTCAAGCCATGGGATCAGCGCACGTCGAGAGAGCAGCAATTTCAGTCCATCAAGGCACATCTCAATCGGGAGTTGAGCAAGCTGCCGGCGGGCATTGCCTTCAGTTTTTCCCCGCCTGCCATCCCCGGCGTCGGCACTTCCGGCGGTTTCACCTTCATGCTCGAGGACCGTTCGGGAGGCGATGTCCAGTTCCTCGCCAGAAACCTGAACCTCTTTCTTGCAGCGGCTCGAAAGCGCCCCGAGATCGCCAGTCTCAGTACTACTTTCCTGCCCAACGTTCCCCAGGAATTTATCCAGGTAGATCGCGACAAGGTGCTGAAGCAAGGGGTGAATCTGAGCGATGTGTACCGCACCATCCAGGCCTTTATGGGCGGTTATTTCATCAACTATTTCAATCGCTTCGGCCGCCAATGGCAGGTCTATATCGAAGCCGAGGGTGAAGACCGCGCCAGGGTGGAAAACGTTGGCCAATTCTATGTGCGCAACGGCAGGGGAGAGGCTGTCCCCCTTTCCACACTTACTACGCTTCGACCGCGCCTCGGCCCGGAATTTACTTTGCGCTACAACGAATACCGTTCCGCGCAAATCAACGGCAGCGCCGCACCGGGCTACAGTGCGGACCAAGCCACGGCTGCTTTGGAAGAAGTTTTCAAACAGACGATGCCGCGCGAGATGGGCTTCGACTATCTGGGTATATCGTTTCTGGAGCAGAAAGCGCGGCAGGGAGTGCCACCGGCGGTGATCTTTTCGCTCTCGCTGTTATTCGTCTTTCTCGTTCTTGCGGCGTTGTACGAGAGCTGGTCGCTGCCGTTCAGCGTGCTGCTGAGTACGCCGGTCGCAATTTTTGGCGCCTTTGGCATTCTCTGGTTGCGTCGCGTCCTGCTGGGCGTCTTCCTGCCTCCTTATCTGGTCCAGATGGAGACCGATATCTACTCGCAAATCGGACTGGTCATGCTCATCGGCCTCGCGGCCAAGAACGCCATCCTGATTGTCGAGTTCGCCAAAGACCAGTACGAGAGCGGAAAACCTCTTGCCGACGCCGCGCTGGAAGGAGCCAGACTTCGTCTGCGGCCGATTTTGATGACCTCGTTCGCCTTCATCCTGGGTTGCGTTCCGCTATGGACGGCGAAGGGAGCCGGGTCGGTGGCTCGCCAGATCATGGGCACGACGGTGATTGGCGGAATGCTCGCCGCCAGCTTGATAGGAATCTTCTTCGTGCCTGCGATCTTCTACCTGGTGGAGAAGTGGTCAGGCGCCGGCAAGCAGCCGGCTCCGGCCGCACTGCCAACGCCGGCGCCGTCGGAGGGAGACTGAAATGCTGGCCCCACGGACATGCGCGATCTTCGCCGCGATCTCCGCCTCAACGGTCATGGTCGGCTGCATGGTCGGGCCCAATTATCACCGGCCCGCCGTTGCCACTCCAGGCGTGTATCGTGATCTCAGCGACAACCCGCAGGCCCAGGTCCAGGCAACCTCCTTTGCCGACCTTCACTGGTGGCAAGTCTTTCAGGATCCACAACTGCAAGAGCTGATCCGCACCGCCCTCAAGGAGAATTACGACCTTCAGTTGGCGACCGAGCGCATCAGCGCTGCGCGTGCTCAGGTCACCATCACGCGTTCCAGTTTATTTCCCCAGGTGCAAGCGAACAGCAATTTCAGTGGTGGGAAAGACCCGACCAGCCAGGCTACTTACAATATTCTGGCTCTCACCGCCGATGCCGCGTTCCAGTTGGATCTCTTCGGTCGTCTGCGACGTGCAACCGAGGCTTCACGCGCCCAGCTGCTGGCTACCGAGGATGCGCGGGATACTGTCATACTCACGCTCGTCAGCGATGTGGCGAGCGACTACTTCACCTTGCTGGAGCTCTATCTCGAACTGCAAATCACGCGCGACACGGTGAAGACCCAGGAAGATTCCGTCAAGCTGACCCGGTTGCGGCTCGACCACGGTGTTGCCACCAAGCTCGATGTGCTGCAATCCCAGCAGGTGCTGGACACCGCCAATGCTGCCGTGCCGGACCTTGAGCGGCAGATCGGTCAGGAGGAAGACGCGATCAGTATTCTCCTGGGCCATTATCCCGAGAGCGTGCGCCGTGGACGCCCATTAGCCGAGCAGCCGCTTCCTCCCGAGGTGCCGCCGGGAATGCCGTCGACGTTGCTCGAACGGCGGCCAGACATTCGCCAGGTCGAACAGAACCTGATCGCCGCCAACGCCGAGATCGGCGTCGCCAGAGCCGCGTTTTTCCCGCAGATTTCTCTTACCGGCTCCGGCGGGGGCGCTTTTGGCCGAAGCACGCTCCTCACCGGCCTTATGAGTTCACAAACGGGAATTTGGTCCTACGGTGCCCAGGTCAGTCAACCGATTTTCACCGGCGGCGCCCTGCGCGGGAACCTGAGACTGGCTGAATCCCAACAACGCCAGGAATTGATCGCTTATAAGCAGGTTATCCAGCTATCGTTCCGCGACGTCTCCGATGCTTTGATCGGTTATCAGAAACTTCATCAAGTCCGCGTCGCGCAGGAGGTCACGGTCAAGGACCTGCAAGATTCAGTCGATACTTCTCTGCGACGTTATCGGGGAGGCATTACAACTTATCTTGAAGTTCTCGATGGGCAGCGATCGCTATTTACCGCCGAACTAACTCTCGCCCAGGCCAGGGGCAACGAGTACCAAAGCCTGGTGCAACTTTACAAGGCCCTTGGCGGAGGCTGGCAGTGAGCATTTATGCCAATATGGCCCAGGGGGTAGGTCGCTCGCGGGTGCTGACACGCGGTTGAATAGATTGCAGACAGGGCGGATCTTTCTCGCGCCCTGCCTGCATCGTCTCACACGAGCGGAAGAGTGGTCATTTCTTGTTGCCGCCGCCCGAATCGCGTTGCTCTGCCCGTTCCACCTTCTTCTCTGTCGCGAAGGCTGCGGGGATCGTGGCGATGGTCGTATACCAGCAGCCGTGCTCTCCGAGCTTGAAGTTCGTCATCATGCCGTGCATCGCACCACCGGTGGCGATGCCGGAATACACGGCGCTGGGGGTCGGCTCGTACACCCACTGAGCGTTGGCACCAACTGTGGCCCACTGGCCCGAAAAGCCATCTCCCGTTTTGAAGGTGCCGTTGTTGACGAAGGTAAGCGAGGTTTCATTGTAGGTGCCGCTGCAACCCCAGCTGTAAAACAGTTTCCAGTTTCCGACTATGCTCATAGTATCTCCTTTCCCCAATTTCTAAACCGTCATAGGCATTTACCTGGGACTTCCGCTTCCAGGACTTCGACCTATTGGTCTCCTGAGTTGCCCAGAGTGATCTGCGTCCGGGCCGATCGCTCGGTTGGACGCTTCCTATTGAATAGTGACCTTATCCCAGCCGGCGTTTCATGTGGGCTCGTTTTCTTTTGCGGCGGAGGTTGTGGCGTAGGTCGCCCGCAGAATGGCAGTGGTCCACTCTGTTAGGGGTTTTAGATAGTCATGAAGACAAGAACGGAAAGTACATTCGGACACCTGAAGAGAAGGCTATGCAAGACGCAGGCGTTCAGGCCGAAGCTGAATCCCGCATCGTCCCGATACCGTCGATCTCCCGTTGCAGTGCCAACGAATCAAGGGTCGCGAGTGGCAGGCTTACGAAGAGGCTGATGCGCCGATCGAGCATGACGAACGCGTTATGGAAAGCACGCTCCACCTCCTCTCGGGTTCCTTGCACGGCGGCAGGATCGGGAACACCCCAGTGGGCCGTCATCGGTTGTCCAGGCCACAAAGGACAGGTCTCCTTCGCGGCGTTGTCACAGACGGTGAAGACGAAATCGAGCTGAGGGGAATCCGTCTTCGAAAACTCGTCCCAGGACTTACTTCGAAGATGCTGGGTGCTCATACCAGCCTGCTCAATTTGCTTAATGGCCTCGGGTCTCACTTTGCCTGTCGGATGACTTCCAGCACTGTATGCAGCAAAGGTGGGTGCGCCCTTATGATTCATGATCGCTTCAGCCATGATCGAACGGGCCGAGTTTCCAGTACAGAGAAACATTACATGGTAGTGCGGCATGATTCGGGGGTCCTCAAAGGCTCCTTCACGAACAGCAGGTGGGACCGCAGCAGGGAGCTGTTGCTGCTGGCTTCAAGGCGTAAACCTTAACGCTAGCGGCAGCCTGATTCACGTCATACGCGGATAGAAGAGAGGAAAGATCCTCGTGCAGCGTGGCCGCCTCCGGAAGTTCCGATGCCATAGCCGGAGAACAGCAGGCGGACTGATTGTCGATGCTTGCGTAGGCGTTCAAGTCCGATCCGCTCTCTACGATTTCGACGGACGCAAAGCCCGCTTTCAGCAGTTCCTCTCGGTACATGTCGATCGGGATGGCTCCGCTGATGCAGCCGACATACGCGGCGAGGCTGGAAGCAATGACCTGGGGAAGCTCTCCCTTCAATGCGATATCACTCACCGCCAGCCGTCCGCCCGGTTTCAAGACCCTGGCAATCTCGCGGAATACAGCGGGTTTGTCAGGAGCAAGGTTGATCACACAATTGCTGATGACACAATCCACCGAAGCATCCGGGAGCGGCAGTTGATCCACATGGGCAAGGTGGAACTCGACATTCTGATAGCCACCAGCTTCGGCATTGGCTAGCGCCCGTTCTATCATCGCGGGGGTTATGTCGATGCCGATTGCGCGGCCTTCTGGCCCGACCAGCTTCGACGCGAGAAAGACATCCAGCCCGCCGCCCGAACCCAGATCGACCACCACTTCACCTCGCCTGAGGCGAGCGGTCGCTGTAGGATTGCCGCAGGAAAGCCCCATGTTCGCTGCCGCAGGTACTGAGGTCAGCTCCTCGGTCGTGTACCCGAAAGCCTCCGCCACCGCCCTCACTCCGTCGTAATCGCTCGAAAGCGGACTCTTGGCAACGGAACCGTACTTGGATCTCACAGCCCCCAGCAAATCAGTGGCAGCGGTCTCTGCCGTCGTTCCCATAACTGCGCAACAGGACTGTTTCTCTGACAGCATTTTGGACATTTGCTCCTCCTCCTCACATCCGTGTAGGCGAATATAATGGCATTGCAATATATCTGTCAACGCAGATATATTGTCGAAATGGCAGCAAAGCAAAACTTCAGCTTAGAACGCTTCTTTCAGGCTCTGGGCGACAACACCCGATTGCGGCTCCTGAACCTTATGGGAGCGCAGGAAATTTGCGTCTGCTACTTGGTTGAGATCCTCGGCCAGCCTCAACCGAAGATTTCACGGCACCTCGCGTACCTCCGAAGCGCTGGAATAGTCTCCGCCCGACGAGAGGGGAAGTGGATGCACTACCGCATCGTGATGCCGTCTCACGTTGGGGCGACGCAGATTCTCAAACAGACGCTTGCGTGGTTTAGGGAGGATCGAGCCATGCAAGCGGATCTGGCCCGGCTATCAAAGGCATGCTGCACCCCCGCGAAGTTTGTCGCACTGGAAGGCGCGCCCCTGCCCACATCACTCAAAGAGTTGTGGTCCTGAAGGCGGTTCAGGCGGTGCCTGTCCAATCCGCGTCGACCTTCCCGCCTCGGTGGGAAGGGACTGCTATCCTTCCAACGTTTTCAGTATCAAGTCGGCACGGTCGGCTACCCCTACCTTCGGCAGGACAACAACTTCGTAGCCGAGCGACGGGTAGGCCTCAAGAAGCCGCAAGTACTCGGCAACAGCGTCGTTGAAGCCGTGACGCCGTTCTGAGTCTGTCACATAGATTTCCGGCCAAGGCGGTGTCAGAAATACGCAGCGGTGGTAACGGTGAACTCTACCCAGCGTCTCCAGCACCGGTTCGCCTGTCAGATTCTGAAGGGCCGTAGCGGCGTCGACCAAACTTCTATCGAAGAAAACCCAGCCGCCTATCGCAGCGGCCGAGGCACGGTCGGCCAATGCCAGCGCTATGGTACGGCGCGCAAAGGAAACCATATCTACCCAGGGGAGCGCCGAGCCTTCGCGGCTCATCTCTTCAGCAACGACGCGCCGGCCCGGTTCTTCGACGACAGCATGTCCACGCCTGCTGAGCTCGGCAAGTAGTGTGGATTTGCCACCGCCCGAGCACCCAGAGATCACAACGAACCGATCCATACGCCCTTCGCTCCCCTCAAGTGGGTTGACCCCGCCTGGACCGCGGACCAGCAGTTTAACAATCGGACCGGCGAATACAAACGGCTTCCAAGCAAATGCTGTAGGCTCACGTGACCCCAATCTTGGGTGTACGATGATACTAGAGGAAAAAAGACACCATGGGCCGGAGGAAGCTTGCCGAGGCGCGCACAACCAGCGAGTCTGGGGGAACCACCAGGTCCACCTCAGCGCGCGGCTCCAGCGGATCTCCTTCAAGGTCGCTTCAGAACCTGATTCGTGCAGCTGCCCAGGCCGACCACGGCATTTCAAAAACACAGGCATCCCGCTTGTTCGAGCGTGTGGCTTCGCGCTCTTCTCTTCCGGTCGGGAAGCTGAGAGCGGAGATCATCCCCGATTCCAGCTGGAAAAGATCCGGGAAGACGCTCCGTCCTTCCGCCAGCCAGACGACTGCCAGGCTCGCCCATATTCTTGCCCTAGCGGAGAGCGTCTGGGGCAATGAGGCGGATGCCGCCGAATGGCTCAATGGCCCTCACCCTGAATTACGGGGCACGACGCCCTATTCTCTCCTCAAGACAGAAGCGGGGGGCCGCACGGTGGAGGCTCTTCTCGCTGCCCTTGAATACGGATTTCCCGTCTAGTGGTGATCTTCCGCATGCACAGTAGGTCGCATGGCGCCTTTGATACCAAGGGCTCCACCCTGCAAGCGGGCCGCTGGCACTCGATCGGAACACGTGTTGTCTATGCCGCCGAGCATGTGAGCCTTGCCGTGCTCGAAACACTGATTCATGCCGGAGGGAAGAAAATTCCACCTCGAGTGATCACGCAGATCTCCGTTCCGGATGATCTACCCATCGAGCGCGCAGCCTGGATGGAGATGCCCCACTCCCAAGCATTCGGAGATGATTGGTTTCGCGAGCAGCGGACCGCCGTGCTTAGCGTGCCCAGCATTGCTGTCAACAAATTAGAGCGCAACTATGTGCTCAATCCCTACCACCCCGGTTTCCGCCAGATCACTCAAGAAGAACCAGAGGACTTTGTTTTCGATCCGCGTTTTTTTCTCCATTTTTAAGCCGTTTTAGTTAACAGACATCAACGTCCAACCAGGACGAACGCACCCCAGTAATAGGGCAGATCCTGGCCGTCGTGATTCTTTCTCACCTGCTCACGCATTTCGAGCTGCGCTTCTTTGAGAGCCTGGTGAATCTCCATCCCTGCAAGCCACTTGGTATAGAAGCGCTTCATCAACTCCAGCGTCTCCTTATCGGGCACAGACCACAGTGACATCAGGACCGCCTGCGCGCCGGCCTCCTGCAAGGCACGCCGCAACCCGAAGACGCCTTCGCCATTCTTCACGTCGCCTTGCCCGGTATTGCATGCGCTCAGGACGACCAACTCCGTTCCTCGCAGGTTCAAGCTGCCCGCTTCCATGGCGGTGAGCACACCGTTGTCCACTTGGGTCGAGGGCTTTCCAGCGAGTGTGCGATCGGCTCCGGCAAAATAAAGTCCTGAGCGGAGCATAGGGTCTTCGAGCCCTGAGGACAGACTTGCCGCCATGCCCAACTGATTCGTCTTGATCTGCTGATCACGAAGAAAGAATCCATGCGTGGCCAGATGGACCACGCGCGGATTGCTTGCCTGCTCGACCACCCGCTTCAGCGCAAGCTCGCCGGTGAAGACGTTTGTCTTCCACTGGCGTTCCCGCATGAGCTGCGCAATAGCGCTCACCTCCGCGCCCGTGCCCGGGAGTCGCGGCAGCGTGGAGCCACTGCCCAGGTCGCGCGAACGGTCATTGGGTGACAAAACGGACATCAGAACCGGCGTCTCCTTTTGTGGCATAGCTAGTTTCTGCATGGCCGCGAGTTGTTGCTCTTCACTCAGGTCAAAGACCGGGTCGCCGACCAGCAAAGCAGTGGCCGCGGCGCGCGGAGGCGTAGAGCGCAGAATGTCCCTGGTGCTTGAGAGCAAGCGCAGATCGTATTTTTCCATCTGCAGTTTGCCGTCAGGTGCGGGGATGATGCCCAGGGGAAGCTCGTTGAGAACGCCGTCTGGAGAGAGATAGATGCGGGTCTTTCCGGCGAGAGCCTTCTCCAGCGGCTTCCATATGAGCTCGTACGCCTGGGCGCCAGGGAGTTTGGCTCCCGGCTCCAGTACGGATCCGCGCGTCTGCACCGCGCGCTGAAAGCCCACGGCCGCTTCGCTCTCAATCTGCCCTCGATCGCCGAGGAAGATGTACTGCGGCTGGTCCTTGCTTTCGCGCGTGACCACCAGGGCAGCGTAGTAGCTGCTGTCAGTCCATTTCTTGTCATAGAAGGGAAAATGTGCGAACTCAACCGCCGCATCGTCGGGTCCGAGCGCATCGCGCACCTGTTGCCAGGTGGCCCGTTCCAACTTTTTCTGCTCCGCAAACGCAGAGGAGCGCGCGATCAGGGCTTTCTCAATGTCGTTTGCTTCCGCCTGTAATTGGTCGATCTGTTTGCGCCAGAGTTCGCGGTCCTTCGGCTTGGCGTTCTCGAGCGCGGCAACCTGCGTTCGCTGGGCGGTCAGCTGGGCGAGCAACTTCAGTGCCTCCGGGTCACCGGAGGCCTCTACCTCCCGCCGCGTATCGGCGATGCTGGCAACGATGAAGCCCTTCTCCCAAAGCAACAGGTTATACATGGAACCGGTAAGCTGCGGGTCCTTGTCCTGGAACCGATGCACGAAACTGAAGTAAGTGGGAAAGGAGTAGGCAACCGTGTGCAGGAAGCCAAGCCTCTCTTTCTCTGTCATGTAAGTGAAGTTGTATTGGAACTGCTGGAAGAGGTGATTGAGGTCACGTTGGTAGAAAGACTCGGCCTCGGCATACTCGCCCTGGTCGTCGTAGAGCGAAGCGAGATTCTTCAGGCTTGTCGCGAGCCTGGGACTGTCGGGTCCGAATGCTCTTATGTCGATACTAAGGGCACGTTGCAAAAGGGGCTCAGCTTCTGCGTACTTACCCTGGTATACGTCCAGGTTACCCATATTGTCGAGTTCGGTGGCAACACTGGTATTGTCGGGTCCGAGCGCCTTCTCCTGGATGCGGAGCGCGCGCTGATAGAGAGGCTCCGCCTCCTTGTACTTCTCCTGGTCCACATCCAGCACGGCGAGGTTGTTGAGCTCGATGGCGACTCCTGTGTGATTGGGTCCGAGCGCCTTTTCCTGGGTACTCAGTGCGCGTCGGAAGAGCGGCTCAGCCTCGCTGTATTTGCTCTGTTCCACGTAGAGCGTAGCCAGGTTGTTGAGGCTCGTGGAGAGATCGCTGTTGTCAGGCCCGAGCGCCTTTTCCTGGATGCGCAGGGAACGCTGGAAGAGGGGTTCCGCCTCGGTGTACTTGCCCTGCTCGTCGTAAAGCAACGCAAGATTGTTGAGATAGATGGAGAGACCTGGGTCGTCCGGTCCGAGCGCTTTTTCCTGGATGTGCAGGGCGCGCTGATAAAGGGGTTCCGCTTCAGCGTACTTGCCCTGGCGGTCGTAGAGCAACGCCAGGTTGTTGAGGCTCGTGGAGATGCTCGGGTGTTCGGGTCCGAGCGCCTTCTCCTTGATGCGCAACGCCCGCTGGTCCATACTCTCAGCTTCGCTGTACCTGCCCGTATCGTAGTAGAGCAAAGCGAGATTGTTGAGCGCGACGGCAAGATCCGGGTGTTCGGGTCCAAGCGCCTTTTCCCGGATGCGCAGGACCCGCAGGTAGAGAGCTTCCGCCTCAGTGTACTTGTCCTGCTTGCTGTAAAGCGTAGCGAGATCGTTGAGATCGATAGCAACACTTGGATGGTCGGGTCCGAGCGCTCTTTCGTCGATGCGCAAGGCGCGCTGGTAGAGCGGCTCTGCTTGAACGTACTTGCCTTGGTCAAGATAGACGTTACCGAGATTGTTAAGCGACGTTGCCACATCTGGACTCTCCGGTCCGAGCATTTTTTCCCGGATGCGCAGGGCACGTTGGTACAGGGGCTCTGCTTCGGTGTACTTGTTCTGGTCGTAGTAGAGCAAAGCGAGATTGTTGACGTCGGTGGCGACATCGGGATGTTCTGGTCCGAGCACTTGTTCGTCGATGCGCAGAGCGCGTTGGAAGAGGGGCTCTGCTGCGCCGTACTTGCCCTCGTGGTCGTAGAGCAAAGCGAGATCGTTAAGGTCGGTGGCGACACGGCCACTCTCAGCGCCCAGCGCCTTCTCATCGATGCGCAGAGCGCGCTGGTAGAGAGGCTCTGCTTCAGCGTATTTTCCCAGGTCGTCGTATATTGCAGCCAAGCCGCTGGTAACGATAGCGACTTCTGGGCTGTCCGGTCCGAGTGCTTTTTCGTAGATGCGCAGGGCACGCTGGTAAAGAGGCTCTGCTTCGGCGTACTTGCCTTCGTCCTCGTAGAGGTTGGCGAGATTGTTGAGATCAACGCCGACATCATGGTGGTCGGGCCCGAGCGACTTTTCCTGGATACGCAGGGCGCGCTGAAAGAGAGGCTCCGCCTCGCTGTACCTGCCTAGAGCCTGGTAGACGGTAGCTAGTTTGTAGACTGCGGTGACCAGCCTTCCATCGTCGGGGACAAAGGCCGCCTCGGCCACCTTAAGTGCTTCCGCGGCCAGCGGGAGCGCCTCGGTGTACTTGCCCTGTTGGTAGAGTTCCGAAGCTCTGGAATCAAGCGCCGTCCACCGCGATTCCTGCGCCGGCGAGTAGGGCGGGATGAGCAACGTCGCCAGGAACAGAGTGAAACCGGCAACCCAACCGCGCGACAGGATCATCTTTCAAGCCTGCGGAGTGGCCGCGGCTGGCGGAGAGATAAGCAGGAACACGCAGACGGTGGCAACGATGGGAAGCAGCCCGGCCACCAGGAACGCGGGCTTATAGGAAAACCGATCCACCAGGAACCCTACCGCGAATGTAAAAACCGCGCTCGCCATGCCCGCCGCGAATCCACTTAAACCAGTAACCGTGGCCACCACTTCCTGGGGAAACAGATCAGAGGGTAAGGTCAGGCCCATCGTAGACCAACTCGCATAACCCCACAGCGCCACGCAAATCAAAGCCAAGGCAGAGTATGCGCTCTGGACGCGAGCCGCGGGAATACCGGCGAGGATGGGCAGGCAACTGATGGCGCATACCCACATGCGGGCGCGGATCACTGGAATCCCACGCCGGATGCAATAACCAGAGATGAACCCTCCGGTGAAGTTACCCAGATCGGCGGCGACGAATGGTATCCATGCGAAGAGGGCGATTCTCTTCAGGCTGAATCCTCGTGCGTCGCTCAAGTACTGAGGCAGCCAGAAAATGTAGAACCACCAGATCGGATCGGTCAGCCCGCGGCCGAGGACGATGCCCCAAACATTCGAGCTCCTGGCCAACTCAAGCCATCGTGCAACGCCGCTCGTCTTGAATCCGAGAGTCGTCTCCTGGCCGGCGCGAATAAGAGCCACCTCCTCCGCGCTGACCCTGGGGTGGCGATCGAGCGGATGGTAGATACGCAACCACATCACCAACCAAACCAACCCCAGCGCCCCGGAAAATACGAAAGACCATCGCCAGCCAAAGGCGATGGCTATCCATGGAATGACCAGCGCGGCTAAGGCGCCGCCCACGCTGGAGCCGCTGTCGAAGATAGCCACGGCGACGCTGCGCTCTTGGCTGGGAAACCACTCAGCCACCGTCTTGCTGGCTCCCGGCCAGTTGAGGCCTTCTCCCATCCCCAGCAAAAATCGAAATGCCGCGAAACCGGAAACTGAACTGGCGAAGCCAGTAAAGATGTTCACCACCGACCAGAAGCTTACCGCCAGGGCCAAGCCGAGCCGGGTGCCCACAGCATCGAGGAAGATGCCTCCCAGGAGCCACATAATCGCGTAGGAAATCTGAAAAACACCGAGAATCCTCCCCAAATCCGCATGGCTGAAGTGGTACTGACTGGCCAACATGGGAGCCAGCACGGAGAAGGTCTGCCGGCTGATGTAATTAGTAACCGTCGAAAAGAAGAGGGTCCAGACAATCCACCAACGCATTCTGCCGGAGGTCCGAACTCTACGCGAGGCTACGTCGATTTCCCGCTGCATCCCGCTCATCGTATGTGTCTCACTGGCGATCCGTCCCTCGATCCGATGGCGACAAGCCGTTCAATTCCGACGCGGACTCCGGATCCAGATACAGAGTTACGTCCGGATGAGTGCGGAGGATGGTTGCCGGGCAAGCGGTCGAAATCGGCTCTTCGAGTGTACGCCGGACAATTTGAGCCTTGCGGCGACCGGGGACGGAAAGAATCAGTTTAGGCACCTTGAGCAATGTCGGAATAGTCAGCGTGAAGGCCCGCTGCGGAACATCTTCAAACGTTTCAAACCAGCCTTCCGCCAACTGCTGCTGCCGGCATGCCGCATCGAGTGTAACCACCTTCATCGCTTCCGGGTCGTGGAAATTTGCCTCGGGAGGATCGTTGAACGCCAGGTGTCCATTCTCCCCGATGCCCAGCAGGCAAAGCTGTGGGTTGGCCTCAAGCAGCTCTTGCACATACTCTCGCCGCACGCGATCTGGATCGGAAGTACTTCCATCAATCTCGAAGAATTCCGCCAAAGGCACGCGCTCGGTCAGGTTTTCCCGCAGATACCGGCGGAAGGAAGCGGGATGGTTCTCCGCGATCCCTACATACTCGTCCAGATGGAAACCATGAACTTTCCGCCAGGGCAGTCCGGGCATGGAGGTCAAGGCGTGGAGCATTTCCAACTGTGAGGCGCCGGTCGCGAAAATAACTCCGATCTCGTTCTGTGCATGGTCCAATTGCTCTAGCGCCTGCGCAGCGGCGCGCGCTGCTGCGACACCGGCTGCCTTCCTGTCCTCGTGAATCTCCAGCTTTATGCTTCCCACTACCAGGTGCTTTTCCATAGGTTCGATCCTTATCGGGTTTCTTTTCTGGAACAAGGGCTGCTTGGAACTAGCCGGTTGGCGCTTGCCCTTCGCGGCGCGGACGATCGCTATGCATGCGGGCCCTTGCCATCATAGTATGTTTCTCGTGGCAAAGCTGGCCGTATGCGCCCCGTGAAGCCGCAAGGCGAGAGTGTACGCTCGGCGCAGTTTTCCGCAACAAGGCTTCCAGTCTGGTGCACATCGATGCCAAAAGAGCGCATTGGGCTTGCCGTAAACGAGTAAGAAGGTCAGGGTAGAACTATGAAACGAGTTATTTCTTTGCTTTTGTTCGCTTCACTCCCCGCATTAGCAGCCGATGATTTGTCTGGCGTGTGGAAGGTCGACGGATCGATTGCCGACCACCCGATTACTCCAACCTGCACCCTGAAGCAGACGGACAAGCAAATCTCCGGAAGCTGTAAATTGGACGCCGATCACGAGCAAAACGTCGAGGGAAGCGTAAATGAAAAGCAGGTGACCTGGAAGTACGATCAGGAATATGAGGGTACGGTATACACCCTTACCTATTCCGGAACGCTGGACTCGAGCACATCGATCAAAGGCACAGTGACAGCAGAACCGTCGGACTCGACGGGAGATTTTACCGCTAAAAAGCAGTGATCGATCGGGCGTGTGGGGCGTCTGTTACGCGGCTGGAGGACAAGATGACAGACCAGGAGAACCTGGGAATCGATAGGCGAACATTTGTGAAGCAGGCGGCGGGAGCGCTGCTGGCTACGGGAATGGATGCCCGTTCCTATGCCCGGGTGCTGGGAGCGAACGACCGGATCCGTTTAGGTCAACTTGGCTGTGGAGATCGTAGTCAAGGCCACGTCCACATGACCCAATTGGCGGCCAAGCAGGTTCCGGTGGAAACAGTCGCTGTTTGTGACCTGTGGACTTTAGCCCGGGAACACCGCGCAGCTCAGGTAAAGCGCGTCTTCAACCTCGAGCCGCAGACCTATCAGTATGCGGAAGAGATGTTGGCTCGCAAGGATATTGACGGGGTGATGATCGCCACCGGCGACTTTCAACATGCCAAACTCTGCACAGAAGTCGTACGGGCGGGCAAAGATTGTTATGTAGAGAAGCCGTTTGCCAATGTGCTCTCGGAGGCCATTGAAGCGCGTGATGCCGTGAAGCAATCCAAGCAGATCGTGCAGGTGGGCACGCAGCACCGCAGCCAACCCTATCCGCTGGCGATACGCGACGTCATCCGCTCCGGGCGAATCGGAAAAGTCGTCCACATCGAGCAGGAATGGAATGTGAATGAAGGCCGCTGGAGGTTCACGCCGGGGGATACCGGGCAAACCCGCGAAATGCTGATGGATGTCAACCTGGAATGGAAGCAATGGCTCTATGGACGAAAGTCGAAGCTTCGCGAAGAAGACACGGATTGGAACCGTTGGCTCCTGGGCAAACCGCAGCGCCCCTTCGATCCTCACGTATACCTGGAGTTCCGGCTTTATAAGGACTTTTCTTCGGGAATCTTCGATCAGTGGCTTAGCCATGGTTGCGACCTGGTCCATCTCTGGACGGACGAGGCGTATCCAACCAGCGTGATGGCTACCGGCGGAATCTTCACTTGGCCGGATGGTCGCGAGAACCCCGATACTGCCATTGCAGCGGTTACCTATCCAAAGGGATTTCTCTACACCTATAAGACGATCTTTGGCAACAGCTATCGCAGCTTTGCCCGCATTCAAGGCCGCGATGGCACGATCGACAATTACGGGGGCGAGGGTGCGTCTTTGTTCACCGTCACCAAGGAAGGAGGCAGAAGGGAATTTGATCCGTTCGACGTAGGGCCGGTTTACTCCAAACTACCAATCGTTGGACCACCCGCGGACGGCGAAGAGATAGTCCGCGTTCCCAACGCACCCGCCCCAAATTCGGTTGGTCCAGACGATGACGATGTTACCCACCTGGTGAACTGGCTGCAGTCGATGCAGGCGCGTAAGGAGCCCAATGCCACCGTCGACAATGGTTTCTCCCACGCCATAGTGTGCATCATGGCTGCGCAGTCTTACTGGAGTGGCAAAAGGTTGTACTGGGACCCAAAGCGTGAGGAGATTAACGATCAGCCGGTTTGACCCCGAGAGGTTGCCGGACATGATGCAAAAGGAAATTGGATAAAGAAACCCAACCGCTTACGCTAGTCTACTTCTAATTTGACACAAGAACGTATATACATTATCGTATTTACGGATGCGTTTTACCTGGGACGACGAGAAGAACCGCGGCAATCGGCGGAAGCACGGCATCAGCTTCGAAACAGCTACTCGGGTGTTTCTCGACCCCTTTCACATCACCCGCCAGGATCGGATCGTCGAAGGCGAAGAGCGCTGGCAATCCATTGGCAGAGTGGACGACGTTCTGCTCGTCCTGGTCGCATATAGCGTCGCTGACGATGAGGACGAGGTCCTATGCATCATCTCTGCACGCAGGGTCACCCGGCAGGAGCGAATGGAATATGAAGAGGCGAACGAAATCTAAAACGGTAGTCTACGACTTAAGGCCCGGCCAACCGCTGACCGCCCGCCAGAAGCGGGAGATTAGGGCATTGGCCGCAAAGCCCGAAGGCAAAATCGACACCTCAGACATCCCAGAGCTTCCTCCAGGAGCTTGGAAGAACGCAGTCCGAGGTAAGTGGTATCGCCCTATAAAGCAGGCTGTATCGATCCGCCTGGATGCAGATGTCCTGGCTTGGCTCAAAGCAAAGGGCAGCGGCTATCAGACGAAAGTGAACGGATTCCTCCGGGAACGAATGCTGGAGGAAATCAGAAAATAGCGTCGGCCTCCACCCGCGCAGGGAAGAGATCGCAGCTGCTTAACGAGGCGGGCCGTCCAGCGCGATCCGGAACGCATACGCGTAGCCTTCTGCCGGTTGCGACGGAAGCTCGACGTGCAGCCCGTCTGCCCGCAGCTCGTAGGTGAGTTGGGCATCGGAACCAAGCAGTGCAACGCTCCTGATCCGCTTGCCCTTGAGCGCGCCTTCGTTCAGCGAATGAACCACTGCTTCCTTGCCTGAGGACCATGCCAGCTCGATCGCATACAGGTTGTTGCCCTTGGTCGTGAAGCGGAAATCCTCCGCCGTATATTCCTGCGTCTTCGTGTCCTGGAACGATCCCGCCGCCACCTTGGTGGGCCCTTCACCATAACTTATCCATGGCCGGGTTCCGTAGATCGCTTCACCGTTGATCTTGAGCCAGCCACCTACGGCCACTAGCACCTGCTGTACTTCGTCCGGAATGGTGCCGTCGGAACGCGGCCCGATATTCAACAGGAGATTGCCATTCTTGCTCACCACGTCGGCGAGTTGGTGCACGATGAATGCCGGGGTCTTGAAGGTGTCGTGTTCAATGTAACCCCACGACTTATTGCTGACCGAAGTGTCCGTCTGCCAGACGCGGTCGTGTAAGCTGTCCAACTGGCCGCGTTCAATATCGAGCACGGCGGAATCCCTCTGCATATCGACCAGTTTGTAAGTGATGATGCCCACCGGACCACGTTGGCTCGATTGGTTGTAATAGTAAGCGGCAAACTTGGCTAAGTTTGGACGTACATAAGGCTGCCCGATCCACCAGTCGAAAAAGATGATGTCAGGGTGGTATTTCTGGACAATTTCCGCGTCTCGGGCAAGCCAATCGTTGGCATAGGCGTGGCTGACATAGGTCCAATCGTCCTGCAGACTGTCCTTTTTGTCCTCCAACTGTATCTGGGCGGGTCCGTAGAAGGCGGCATATTGCGGATCATTCACATCGGAGGGAATACTGCGGCCGCCGTCCATGAACCAATCATGCTCGATACGATGCGACGAGGCCCCAAAGTAAAGGCCCTCGGCGCGGGTCGCCTTCTCCAAATCGCCCACCAGGTCACGGTGCGGTCCCATCTTCACGGCGGTCCAGTCCGACAGATTGCTGTCGTACATCTGAAAACCGTCATGGTGTTCAAAAACCGGCACTACGTATCGTGCACCGGATTCTTTGAAGAGGTGCGCCCAGGCTTGCGGATCATAATGCTGGGCCTTGAACATCGGGATGAAGTCCTTATACCCAAATTTTGTCAGCGGACCATAGACGCTCACATGGTGTTGGTTCTCCTCCGATCCGGCGAGGTACATCTGGCGCGGATACCATTCGCTGCCGAACGCTGGAACGGAATACACGCCCCAGTGAATGAAGATGCCGAACTTCGCATCCCGGTACCAGTCAGGCACCCGGTATTGCGAAAGTGAATCCCAGTCCGGACGGAACGGTCCTTGGTTGGCTCCGCGCTCCACGTCGGCGAGAATTGCGTTGCGGGGGGCATCGTACTTTGCGCTCGCCTTCTGCCAGACCACTGCCAGGGACTCGGCGCTGTTCGCCGCTGTCGGCTCGGTAGATGATTGCGCGATTGCGGGCGAGGGCAAAAATGCGCTACTGCCCAGGCCCGCGAGTAAAGCAAGGCATCTCAGAACATGTTGGAGAGGCATATGGTTCACCATCGTACACAAAATCGAGGTGGTCAGTCGTAAGTAGTCCAGCGAACGCGGACGACGCGCGGAATCAGCTACGCACGTATTTGTTGAACCAGTCAGTCGTGCGCTGCCAGGCTAGATCGGCCGCCGCTTTGTTGTATCGTTCCGGCGTCGCATCGCAATTGAAGCCATGAACGGCGCCCGGGTAGATATAGCCTTCGTGGGGAACGTTGATTGCCTTCAGCGCCTGATCGTACGCCGGCCATGTCGATGCCAGCCGAGTGTCGAGCTCCCCGTGATGGACCAGGATGGCCGCCTTAATCTTCGCGATGTCCTCCGTGGAGGGGACAGAGCCATAAAACGGCACCGCTGCCCCCAAATCGGCACCAAGCCTCGCCGCCAGCATATTGGCGATGCCGCCCCCGTAACAGAAACCAGTGGCGCCGATCTTTCCCGTGCAATCGGAGCGGGCTTTCAGCCACAGGGCCGCGGCCACCATGTCCTCGCTCATTTTGTTCCGGTCGACCTTGGCGAAGATCAGGCCGCCTTTGTAGTCGTCCCCGGGATACCCGCCCAGAGAGGTCAGTCCGTCGGGCGCAAACGCCATGAAGTTGACCAGGGCCAACCGCCGTGCGATGTCCTCGATATGCGGGTTGAGACCACGATTCTCGTGGACGACGAGAATGCCCGGCAATTTCGTCACCGTCGCAGACCGCGTGTCGGCGCTGATAGGCCGCACGAGATATCCCTTGATGCTTCCGTTGCCTTTGGGCGACGGGACGGTCTCGTAGGTGGCCTTGATCCGGTCGTCGGTCCGGGACACCTGCTGGCCCAAAGCGTAATTCGGCATCAACGCCTCGACAATCGTCGCTGCCGCCAGGCCGCCGACTGCAAGCCGCTGCACGCCATCCATAAAGGCGCGGCGAGTAATCTCACCGTGAATAAAAAGGTTGTAGAGTTGTACGGCTTCGCTCGGCAGTTTGGGCTTTATCGGTTCCATTGGCTCGCTCCTTGCGGGAGAATATCAAAGTCACGCATCGGCGCCTTCATTGTTTGGTGTCTAAAGGCTTCCCGGATTTCTCAAAGAACTCCTCTTGCAATTGAGGCGCGACTGTGTCTGCTTTCACAAAGGCGATTGCCTTCGCAATCCCATCGGCTCTCACTTCTCGCAGGGCGGCGCCCCGGGCAGCGGTTGCGCCTGCCGCGTCGCCGGCGTAGTGATTTGGATAGCTGGCATACCACCAGATACCCGTACTAAGCCCCGGAGGCAGAGCCAATCGCTTTTGATCTGCTCCGGATTCTTCCCCCGCTCTTTCCGGATGGGCCAGGCCGGGTGCGTTGGCCATAATGCCCGCGATCTCTTCTTCTCCCGCATGGCCATCGACACCCGGCTTCGATGGAGCCGCTGCCGCGGGCATGGACTCGTTGCTGCGCGGACCCGTCCCGCCGTAGATGTAGACCACGTAATCCTTCTTCGCGTCCAACTGCAATTGGATAAAGTACTGCAGCAGTGCGGTGTTGCCGCCATGGCCATTCACGATCATCACTTTGTGGCAGCCATTGCGCGCCATCTCATCGGTCGTCGCTTGCAATAGTGCTAGTTGGAGATCGGAACGGTAGGCAACGGTTCCCGGCTGGTGGCGCGCTTCGGCAATCTGGCCAAAATAATACTCCGGAAAGACAATGGCATATTGCTGCTTCACGGCCTCGAGCGTCGCGCCCCGCACATTGATCAGATCCGTTCCCAACGGGCCTGAAGGTCCGTGCTTCTCAATAATTCCAAAAGGCAGAAGACAAACGCCGGAAGACGATTGCAATGCCTTCACAAAATCCTCAGCGGTCAATTCCTCCCACTTGGCAGAAAGCTGTTGTGCGGAACCTGAGGCCGCGGGAAGTAGGCAAAGCAGCAACGTATTCCTCACAAATTTCGCGAACATAGGTCCTCCTGCATCCATGCTTCATCCTGTAAAGCGTTTCCACCGCAAAAATCCGGTGCCAAACGGCTACCTTGATCCTCTTCATCATCAGACCGAAGCGTGAACAGAACTGATGAGTTTATCCGTGACAGCGAGTTGCTCGCGGCCTGCTTCCGTCAGATCCTGTACCGTAGCACGTCCAACGAAATCTACTTCGAAATCGTCGGGGGCAAAGTCCGGCGGTGTCTTCCCGGCGACGAATGCGGGAGCCTGCTTCCCGAGGTAAGCCGAATTCTTGGGGCAACCAGGTGCTGACGCGATATAAATCACATTGCTGTAACCAGTGCCCTTGTGTTCGTTTTCAACAGCGTGCACCACGTCGGAGTGCCAGAAGACGGTGTCGCCGGGTTCTATGAGGGGAATCGAGGAAACTGCTTCCAGGAGGAGGCTGTGATACTCCGCATTCACCGAGAGTGCCCGCCCTGGCTTGGCGCCACAGAGGTCTTCTGCGGGTACATCGTCCTGCAGAGCGCGCAGCAGGACGTAAACCATGGCGTCCGCGATCGGGATCAGCTGCAAGGTGCCATCCCCCTTCCCTTGCCGCGTCAAAGCCGTCCAGCCCTGGAAAGTGCGGAACATAGAGCACACAGCCGGTGAAGGCACTTCCTGCACATCGGTGCGGTACGCTGTGTCGTACGCGTTGTACTTCTCCCAATTTCCAGAAAATACGTGGCGGTAGACTTTCCGGAAATTCGGTTCAAGCCAACGTTCAACGGAACCACCGTCCACGTGAGGCGACAGGCCGAGGGAGGCCGACTGTGGCGGCCGGCGCCGCATGCGATCTGCATAGACCGGGGCCTGATCCGGGTCGACGTGGCGGATGCCGTTGCTTTCGCTTTGCCATAACCGATTGAGAAAGACGCGTACATGGGTGTGCTGCTCCGACTGTCGCGCCTCAACCTGAGGTTTCGACCAGTAGACACCATAGATCTGAGGCTTGGCAGAGGCCAGCGTGCCAAAGTACTTGTCCTCGGCCGCGTTGGCCAACTTTGCGTCCAGATGGTTTTCTTCAACGTATTGCGCTACCTGCTGATCCCAAGCCGTGGCTTGTTCCTTCGGGAATGTACCGCGGATCACGCAGGCGCCGCGCGACTTGATCTTTTCGATAAGATCCGCTGGGACGCGATCGTTGGCGATGTCGGTGTAATGAACAATTGGGATGACATCCTGACCCGAATTACGCTCTTTGACGATCTCGTCGACGCGCTTCCGGATGGCGGCTTCGACGCCGAGAAAAACCTCCTTGTACTGAGGCAGGGCGGCCCGCAGCTCCGCTTTTGCTGCTTTGATTGATTCGGGAAGGTTTTCGATGATGAATGACATTCTTCCTCCTTAGGGCGAATCCAGCTCAGAGAAGTCTAAGTCCAGAATAGAGCGCCGGCTCACCGCATATATATAGTCTCTTTGCAGGTTTAAGCGTGAAATAAACCGCCGCTCTAGTTCCGTAATGAACTGTTAGAGCGATTGTATTTAGTCCAGCGGCTAATGGCACGGGCGCAACGTCAAATCAGCTAACCAGCTTGTAATCTGACTGAGAAACATGTTCTGCTCTGTGGAGGCACGATGAGCTTGACACGTAGGACGCTGCTTTCTCTCCCTGTTGCTGTCCCTCTTCTGAACCTGGCGGCGCGCACTGCTGTAGGCGACGATCTATACTTTCCGCCTCCTGACGCCCAGGGCGGCTGGCGGACGTTGAGTCAGCCTTCCGAAATCCGCACCCTTACCGGCATAGAAAAAAACAGGCTCGATGAAGCCTTCCAATATACCCAGACCACCAGTCAGCACGGAGGTTTATTGGTTCTCCGCCATGGATACCTGGTCTACGAGAAATACTTCGGCAGAGCAAACCGGGAAGCCAATCCCAACATGTATTCCATCGCGAAGATGTTTACCAGTGCCTCATGCGGCATCATGCTGTCGGAACACAGCAGCCGTTTTCCCGACGGATTGTCGCAGAAGGTCTTCACTCAGGAGTATCTGCCGCAGGCGTTTCCCTTGAGCTACCCGGAGATGGCAGACATCCGCCTCGGCCACCTGCTCACCATGACCTCCGGCCTTCAGAACTCACGGGTTGCTCCTCCGCCCGCGCTCCCGAATCCCGGGCATCTGATCGGAATCATTCGCGGGGAGAACGTGAATATACCCTACTGGACCTCACCCGACCCGGTGCTCGATCAGGACGGCAGCACACTTCATGGAAAGATGTGGGCACCCCCCGGAGGTGGATATCTTTATGATCAGGATCCGCACATAGCCTCCATCGTTCTGCGCGGAGCGGTAGGCATGGAGCTGCAGGAATACATCAAGCAAAAACTGGCGGCGCCGATGGGTTGGGGCACGTGGGGATATGCGTTGCATCACGACGGTGTGACTCTGCCTCACACTCCTGGCGCGGCCGGCATTGCTCTCCACTCCACCGACGCCCTGCGCTTTGGATATCTGCTGCTCAAGCAAGGCAAGTGGAAGAACCAGCAACTGGTGCCGCGGGAGTATGTCGAACTGCTGAGCAGGCCCTCACCCTTCAATCCACATTCGCCCTTTAGCCTGCAACACGAGGTAAACGCGGACGGCCACGTGGCCGGCGCACCGCGCGATGCGTTCTTCAAGTCGGGCGCGGGCGGTTTCGGCCTCTACATGATTCCGTCGCTGGACATGGTGATCTATAAGATGTCCAGCCTCAATGCCGAGACCTACGATCCCGCAGCCACCGGCCTGCCTTTGACCTATACGCCGGATACCTCGCGCGACGACTGGAAACCGCATCCATTCAATCAGTTTGTCGATGGTCCGATCGAGGGAGATAGCGGCGTGCGCAGAACCCTCGAGATGGTGGTGGCAGCGACGGTGGCGTGACTCCAACCAGCGGATCATTTCTCTAAGGGCTATTATGCATAGTGGTGAGCAAGAGGGATGCGGTGTACCAGAGGACAGGTGATATGGGACAGAAGGAAAACGATCAGAAAACGTCGGACATAGCCGGGTTCTCTCCCGACCGTAGAGAGTTCGTCAAGCTGGCTGTCGGCGGCGCCCTCAGCGCCGCCGGGGTTTTCGCATCTTCGCGCACCGCCTCGGCGACCGTGCATCAGAGTGCCCCGGGCATCAAATTATGCGCGCAAACTTCGGCCACGCCCAGCGACGATGATCTGCTTTTTCTCAAGCAGATGGGCGCGGAATATGTCAGCGTGGCTTCCACCCCTGACCTGAGGACCGCGGAAGGCTTCATGCAGATCAAGAAGCGCTATGCCGATGCGGGCATCACGGTGTGGAACATCGGCAACGCAAACGTGCACAACATGCCTGAGGTTACGCTCAATCTCCCTGGCCGCGATCAAAAGATCGAGGAATACAAGCAGTATCTTCGCAACCTCGGCCAGGCCGGTATCTACTACACCACATACGCTCACATGGGCAACGGCATCTGGAGTAGCGGCAGAGCCACCATCCGTGGCGCCTCCGCCAGAGAATTCGATATGGCAAGCCCCAACAAAGTGGGCGTTTGGGGAGATAAGAAGTTCTACGAGCCGCTTTCCCACGGCCGCGTCTTTTCCAAAGAAGAGATTTGGGAGAACTACACCTACTTCATCAAGCAGGTCGCGCCGGTTGCGGAAGAGAACAGTGTTCGCATTGGAATCCATCCCGATGATCCACCGGAGCCCATACTGGCAGGGGTTCCCCGCTGCATCTTCGCCAATTTCGAAGGCTATAAGCGCGCCATGGAGATTGCCAACAGTCCCAACGTCGGTATCTGTTTGTGTTGCGGATGCTGGAACGAAGGTGGTCCCACGCTCATGCATAAAGACCCGGCGGAGATGATCCGCTATTTTGGCCCGGAGAAGATCTGGAAGATCCATTTCCGCAACGTCAGCGCGCCGTTGCCGCATTTCGTCGAAACCTTCATGGACAACGGCTACTACGACATGTCCAAGATCATGACCGCACTGGTCGAAGTGAAATTTGATGGAATCGTGATCCTCGACCACACGCCGGAGGTTGTAGGCGGACATTTTCCTGAACAGGCCTACGGCTTCGCATATATGAAGGCGTTGAAGAATCGGGCGCAAGCGGAAGCCAGAGCATAGCGGCTGGCATGACCAAACTCGGTGCAGTCGCGGCAATCGCTTTGGGCCTGACCATCGCCGGTCCATTCACCCTGTACAGCGTAGCCGCGGCGGCGCCCGCGCAACAGGCTGACTGGCCCGTCTACGGCGGCCAGGACGCGCAAGATCACTACTCCACCCTGGCGCAAATCAATCGCAGCAATGTGAAAGACCTGGTCGTGGCCTGGAAGTACGACACAGGAGAACAAGGCGGCGACCTGGAATCATCGCCCATCATCGTGGGCAAAGTTCTCTACACCTGCACCCCGTCCCATGGAGTCATTGCGCTCGATGCCGCATCCGGCAAACTGCTTTGGAAGTGGGAGGCAACAGTTCCAGGCTTCGCCCGGTCGCGCGGCGTCTCCTACTGGACCGACGGTCATGAGAGCCGCATCTTTGTTCCACTGCGCAACTTTCTATTCGCGCTCGACGCAACCACCGGCAAGGTAATTCCAACCTTCGGCGAGAATGGAGCCATCGATTTACGCAAAGGCCTGCGCGAACCCTACCAGGAGCAGTCGGTCTCCCTCACCACGCCGGGAACCATTTATAAGGATCTGATCATCGTCGGCGGACAAAACCCTGAGACCCATCCCGCGCCCCCGGGGGACGTGCGCGCCTTCGATGTGCGCACCGGCGCTGTGCGTTGGACCTTTCACACCATCCCTCATCCCGGCGAGTTCGGCTACGACACCTGGCCCAAAGACGCCTGGAAGAACGCGGGCGCCGCGAACAATTGGGCGGGCATGACGGTCGATACCCAGCGCGGCATCGTGTATGTGCCGACTGGCTCTGCCGTCTTCGACTTCTATGGTGGCGATCGTGTAGGCGACGACCTCTTTGCGGATACGCTGCTCGCCCTCGACGCGGAGACCGGCAAACGCATCTGGCATTTTCAGGGAGTGCACCACGATCTTTGGGATCGTGATTTCCCCGCGCCCCCAGCGCTACTGACCGTCACGCGAGACGGCAAACGGGTAGATGCCATCGCGCAAACGACCAAGTCGGGTTTTGTCTTCCTCCTCGATCGCACTACGGGCAAGCCGCTCTTCCCCCTCAAGGAGTCGGCTTATCCCGCGAGCAATGTCCCCGGTGAGGTGACTTCTCCCAAGCAATGGCTACCGGCGCTGCCTGAGCCGTACACCCACCAGAGCGTTACCGAAGATACGCTCACCAACCGCACGCCGGAAGCGCACGCCTGGGCGCTCAAGCAGTTCAAAACATTTATCGGTGGCGGGCAGTTCGTTCCTCCCAGCGTGGACAAGCTGACCATCGACATGCCGGGCTTTGCCGGCGGAGGCGAATGGGGCGGGCCCGCCGTCGACCCCACGACCGGAGTGTTTTACGTTAACGCCAATGACACCGCATGGCTGGTTGGCCTCACGGTTCCTCCTCCGCCTGGGAGTCCGGGTGAAAAGATCTATCAAAACCAATGCAGCATGTGCCACGGCTTCAACCGCGCCGGTTCGCCGCCCTCCATTCCTGCCTTGCGTGGGATCGAGGGCATTCTCACCGATCAGGAGATCGCCGCCACCATACGTTCCGGCAAAGGCCGCATGCCGTCCTTCACCGGCCTGAGTGACGAGCAGGTAGAGGCTCTGGTGCACTACTTGACCAGGGCCCCGCAACAGCAACAGCGGCGTCCCTCTGCTGATCCGGTGGCCGCGGAGGCAGCTGACCACGGCGCCCAGAACGACATGCCCTATAAGACGATCGGCTTCCGCAGGTTTCTTGATCCTGAAGATTATCCGGCAACAGCACCGCCCTGGGGCACTCTCAGCGCCATCGACCTGAACACCGGCAAGTATCTGTGGAAGATTCCATTTGGGGAATACCCCGAGCTGGTCGCTAAAGGCATGGGCATTACCGGATCAGATAATTACGGTGGGCCGGTGGTCACCGCGGGAGGCCTGCTGTTTATTGCGGCCACCGTTTTCGATGAGAAATTTCATGCCTACGACAGCCGCACCGGAAAGCTGTTATGGGAAACGCAACTGCCTTTTGCCGGTCTGGCAACGCCTGCTACCTACATGGTGAACGGCAAACAATACGTGGTGATCGCCGCCAGTGGAGGGCAAACCAGCAAGAAGCCCTCCGGTGGCGTGTACGTCGCCTTTGCACTGCCCTAAGTTAGGATGGAATACCACCACCGATCTGCCGAGGGAGATGGCTTTGCAAGCATGTAACAAATGGTCTCTGTTTCTGGCCGCCCTGCTCTTTTCTGTGGCCGCATTTCCCGCGGCGGAGGCCCAGGTCGAAAAAGATGCGTCCTCCCCCTGCGCCTCTTTCATTCACAGCGATTTTCCTAAGGCCGTCCTCTCCAACGGATCGGTCCAGGCAGTGGTTTATCTGCCGGATACCCAGAAGGGCTACTATCGCTCGACCCGTTTCGATTGGTCGGGCGTTGTCCCTTGCCTCACATATAAGGGCCATACCTATTTTGGAGTTTGGTTCAGTCGCTACGATCCTTTAATCAATGATTCGATCACCGGGCCTGTAGAAGAGTTTCGCTCGAGCGATGGTCTCAGCTCCATTCATTACAACGAAGCCAAACCCGGCGAGCTGTTTCTCAAGCCGGGAGTTGGTGTCCTGCGCAAAGTGGATGATTCGCCGTATCGATTTGGTTTCGCCTATCCAATCGTGGACCTGGGCAAGTGGAAGGTTCGTGTCAAAAAAGACCAGGTGACCTTTACCCAGACTCTGCAATCGCCGCTAGGCTTTGCCTACGTCTATGAGAAGACTCTCAGGCTCGACAAACACCAGCCGGTTCTCGTACTCGAGCACCACCTCAAGAATACGGGAACCAAGGCGATCGACACCCAGGTCTACGACCATGACTTCTTCATGCTCGACGGTGCTCCCACCGGCCCCGGAATGACTGTTCATTTCCCCTTTGAGCCGCAGGCAAAACAGCCCCTGGACCCCCATGCAAAGATTGATGGCAAAGACATTGTCTACCTGCAAGAACTGGGCACTGGGCCAAGACAGTCCGCCTTTAGCTTTCTGACAGGTTTTTCCACCAGCCCCGCAGACTACGATTTCACAGTTGAGAATCGAAATAGCGGGGTCGGGGTCGAGCAAACCTCCGACTCACCCATCGCGCAGCTCAATTTCTGGTCGATCCACACCACCATTTGCCCCGAAGCTTACATTCACGTGAGTGTCCAACCCGGCGAGACGGGAAATTGGAACATCCGCTACCGTTTCTTCGCCAAATAAAACATTCATCAGCCTTTGCCTCCGCCTGCATCTAACCTGGACACAGTTGACGCTGGTGAAACCTGGGT
>Ga0302326_10003278_pt1 | contig 38331 bp, 17 predicted proteins | sample Palsa_T0_3_FD_202264 | JGI IMG/M metagenome (GOLD analysis project Ga0302326, IMG submission 202264) | Peat permafrost microbial communities from Stordalen Mire near Abisko, Sweden - Palsa_T0_3 | ecosystem: Environmental > Terrestrial > Soil > Palsa > Peat permafrost | place: Sweden: Abisko... | reverse complement strand
TCTCCAGGCCCACGGTCGCCCAGTCTTTTTTAAAAACGTCTGGATTGTGGAGAAAAAGTAACCGGTGCTGCCAACTGACCTCCTCAGGAGGTGGCAGAATTCTATCTAGCTCCAGTGAGAACTGCTTCTAGTGACGGAACCGTCCACCTCGCCGACACATCACAACAGTTCCTGGGGATATGCGCCTGTGGCCCACACGGCTTCGGCGTATTTGACGCCGCTGGCCAAACCTCGATACCGGGCGAGGGTCTCCTTCACATTCTGCGCTGCGTCGAGCACCGTGGGGTCATAGGGCACATTGCGCACGAACGCCATCAGCCGACCCAGCCATTCCATGGCCACAGACCAATCCGGTGTCACGTCAACGAACGTATTGGGCTCGAACCCGATGGTGTGGCCGGGACCATTATCAAAAGCATAGATTCGGTGCGGTATCCGGATCGCTTCTCCCAGAATCGCGCTCGGTTGTCTCAGGGCCACATTGGCCAGAGCCGAGGCGACCTCATGGTCCGGGTGCCGATCTCGATTCCACAGCAGCAATGCCGTATCCGGCTTCACGTCTGCCACAACTTCGGCCACCGCGCGTTTTGCTTCCATGCTCACTTCGAAATGCATCGAGGCGTATTCCAGGAAGCGCATTTCAATGCCCCGCTCCCGCGCGAGGTCGATGCTGAGTTTGCACAGCTCTTTTCCACGGCCTTTCACCGGCTCCCAATTCGTATAATCCCCGATGATGGCGAGAACGACCACGCGATAGTGTTTTCGCACTGCTTGCAGTAGAATTCCGGGAACGCCAAACACGCAGTCGTCGTAGTGCGCGCCAATGGCCAGCAGCGTCTTGTTCATGAAGTCAAATTCTTGGCCCGGGACGGCCAATGTCACGGCGAAATGACGACGGCTGATCTGCCCTCAACTCCAGCAAACCCCGGCAACTGCGTCTGGCCGATACCATTGGAGCTTTTCCCAGGGGGAGATCCGGTGGGGGGTGACGATGTGCCTATTTTTCAAGAGACCTCTAGCAAAGCCACGGAAAAGGGGTTTACTCGGAAACGCCAATATGTCGCCCCGATACCACAACTGCGCCGGAGTCTCCCGCCGCGATTTTCTCCAGATCGGGCTGGGCGGCACGCTAGGGCTGGGGCTTTGCGAATTGCTGCGCGCACGCGCGGTGGCCAGTTCCGCCGGGCCGGCGCCAAAGAACGTCAATTGCATCATGATCTGGATGGACGGTGGGCCGTCCCACTACGAAACATTCGACCCGAAGCCGGACGCTCCGCCGGAAGTGCGCGGCACCTTTGGGTCGGTCCCCACCTGCGTCCCGGGCGTGCATTTTTGTGAGACGATCCCGCAACTGGCGAAGTCGTTCGACAAGTTCACCGCGATCCGCTCGATCTGCCACAAGGACCCGAACCACGGTGGCGGCAATCATTACATGATGACCGGCTCGCCCACGCCCGTGCCCGTGGGTTGCGGCGCTTTCGTGACGTTTCACCCAGCGTTCGGCGCGATGGTTTCCTACGACCGCGGCGTGCGCAACGGGCTACCCGCGTACATGGCGATGCCCATGAATACGCGTTCCGGCGGACCGAATTTTCTCGGCGGCCAGCACGCGCCATTTGTCGTTGACGGCAATCCGAATGCGAAAGGATTTCAAGTGCGCGACGTGGTGATCCCAGCGGAAATCTCCGAGGGCCATGCCACGTCGCGCCGCGAACTCCGCGCGTCGCTCGATCGGATGCAACGCTTCAACGACCAGCTCGTGGAGGATCCCGCCGTGGTTTTCGACCAGTTTTACCAGCAGGGCTTTGATCTGATTTCGTCGTCGAAAGCGCAAGCGGCGTTCGACATCGGCCGGGAGGACGATAAGGTGCGGGACCGTTATGGGCGCAACGACGTGGGGCAGCGCATGCTGCTGGCGCGGCGGCTCGTGGAAGTCGGAGTGTCGTGGGTGACGGTAAACTACGGTGGCTGGGACGATCACAAGAAACTTTTTGAGTCCTACAAAGGCGAGCGCTTGAAAAACTTCGACCAGGGTCTCTCCGCGCTGCTCAATGACCTGCACGAAAGCGGCCTCCTGCAAAACACCATGGTCATCGCGCTTGGTGAATTTGGCCGCACGCCAAAGATCAACAAGGACGCCGGACGCGACCATTGGCCGTTTGCGATGTCGGTGCTGATGGCGGGCGCGGGCATTCCCGGCGGGCAAGTCGTGGGAGCGACCGATGCCAAGGGCTATCATGCCTCGGAGAACGTTTACCGTCCCGAGGACTTCGCCGCCTCGCTTTATACGAAGATGGGGATTGATCCGAACCGGGTCCTCGAAACCAGCAGCGGACGTCCGGTGCCTCTGGTGAACGATGGGCGGCTGATCAAAGAACTCTTTGTTTAGAGCGTGTTATGCACTTTGCGCTGGTCGTGACGGCGCGACGCGTGGTCCTTCATCCCGAGCTCAAGGGCAGATGAAAAGTGGCCGCGTGTTTTGCATCGATCTGGAAGAACGCAGGCGGCGCGTCTTCCCTGCCTTGCGTGGAACTGGGATTTTTCTTGCCGCTCTCGGCGCAGCCGCGTGCGTCGCAACTGCCGCCGAACCCAAGCTGGAGCACCTCTATCCCGCCGCCGGCCAGCAGGGCACAATGGTTTCCGTGACCGCCACCGGTAATTTCAAGCCGTGGCCGACACAGGTTTGGGTGGATGCTCCGGGCATTACCTTCCAGCCGGAATCCGCCACGGGAAAATTCGCGGTCGAGATCGCCAAGGACGCCGCTCCGGGGCCGCATCTCGTGCGCCTCTACAATCCGGATGGAGCTTCGCAGCCGCATTTCTTCATCGTCTCCACCGAGCCGGAGCTCTTGGAACAGAAGCCCAATAGCGGCTTCAAATCGCCGCAAAAGATTGCGGCACTGCCCGCAACGATCAGTGGACGGCTCGACAAAGAGGACGACGTGGATTCGTTCGCGGTGACGTTGAAAAAAGGCGAGACGTTCACCGCGTGGGTCGAAGCATACGTGCTCGCGTCCACCTTCGACGGGATGCTGCGCATCGTTGACGACACCGGGGAACAGTTTGCCTTCAATCACGACGGTCGCACGCTCGATCCGTACCTGAGCTGGGAAGCGCCGCGCGACGGGACGTTCGTGGTGCAAATCATGGGGTTTGCCTATCCGGCGACGGCCTCGATCCATTTCACCGGCGGACCAGGCTGCGTCTACCGGCTGCACCTGACGACGGCGCCTCAACCGCGTTTTCAATTTCCGCCACACCACGCGACGGACGGCCCGGAACTGACCAAGCAGGAGTTGAATGGTGAAACCCTCCCCGTCCCCTGCTCGCTATCCGGGTCCCTCGATCACCCAGGCGACAAGGACCGCTTCGCCTTCGTGGCGACCAAACAAAAGACCTACCGATTCGAGGTCTTCAGCACGCGCGCCGGAACGCCGCTGGAAGCGTGGCTTTCTCTCGAAACGAAGGACGGCAAACAGCTCGCCCGCAACACCGAGGTCGAAGGATCGCGCGACCCGCAACTCACCTGGACCGCGTCGAACGACGGCACGTTCTTCCTCACGGTCGGCGATGTCGCCCATCACGGCGGGCCGGATTACGCCTACCGCCTTACCGCTGCCGAAGCGGTCCCGTCGGTCGCCGCCACCGCGGCTGGGCACTCGGTAACTGTGGCCACGGGCAAAACGAGCGAGATCAAGGTCACGATCAAGCGCACCCATGGATTCAAAGCCAGGCTTCAGCTCATCGCCAAAGATCTGCCTGCCGGAGTCGCCGCGGAAGCGGTCGATATTCCGGAAAAAGACGGCGAGGTGGCCTTGAAGATCAGCGCCGACGCCGGCGCTTCCGCCGTGAGCCAGCCGCTGCGACTGGCGCTACGCGAGACGGAATCGGGCGCGGAGCATCCCGTGGTCTATGCGATGAGCTCCATCGGTGAAGGGAATGGTGTCCCACAGGGCTACAAGGAACTCGTCATCAATACGACCGAGCAACTGTGGCTGACGGTCAGCGCGGAAACACCCAATGCGGCGGCGGAGACGGAAGCACCGACGGTGCACGGGCCGCCAGAGGTCGCAAAGCAACTCTCCGCCCGCCCATGAACGCGAAACCGCTGTTCCAATTCAGCGCCGGCGCCATGTTGGGACTCTGCGCGTTGCGCGCTCTGGCCGCCGAGCCGCCCGCAGCGGACGCCATGCGGCTGTTGAAGAGCAACTGCTTCTCCTGCCACAACGACGAAAAGAAAAAAGGCGGTTTCGTGATGACCTCGCGCGAAGCCCTCCTCAAGGGCGGTGACAACGGCGCAACGCTCGATCTCCAAGCCCCGGAAAAAAGTCCCCTGCTCGACGCCCTGGCCCCGGACGCCGACCCGCACATGCCGCCGAAAAAGCAGCTCTCTCCACAGCAAATCGGCGTCCTGAAACATTGGATCACCGACGGCGCGAAATGGGATGCCGCCGCGCTCGTGAACCAGCCATCGTCACCCCGCAACGTGGCCCTCCAGCCTCTGCCCGCATCCTATCACCCGGTCCTCGCGCTGGCGCTTTCACCCGACTCCACGCGGCTGGCGGTTGGCTGCGGCAATGAAGTCGTGCTCTACGATATTTCCACGAAAACTCCGAGCGTTCTCCTGCGGGCAAGCGCCCATCCCGACCCGGTGCAGGCCATCGCCTGGAGCCCGGATGGAAAACATCTCGCTACGGGCGCCTTTCGCCGGGTGGTGATTTGGAATGCCGAATCGCTGACCCCGGAACGCGCGATGACCGACCAGCTCACCGACCGGATCGCCGCGGTGCGCTTTCTGCCGGATGGCAACCGGATCGTCATCGCCGACGGCCGCGTGGCCGAGGCGGGCACCGTGCGGATCGCCGAAGTAGCCGGCGGCGCGATCGCCGCTTCCTGGCCGGCCCATGCGGATACGATTTTCGATCTCGCCGTGAGCGGCGATGGCAAACTGCTCGCCACCGCCGGCGGCGACAAGCTGGTGAAGCTCTGGGACCTCGAAACGCACCAGGAACTCGCCAAACTCGAGGGCCACGTCGCGCAAGTCCTGGCGCTGGCTTTCAATGGCGACGCCACCCAACTCGTCTCGGGAGGCGCCGATCAACAACTCAAAGTGTGGGACGTGAAGACCCACGAGCGGCTGATGTCGCTCGGCACGCATATCACCGCGGTCAACGCCGTGGCCTGGTGTCCCGCCGGCCCCGCGGTAGTGGCGGTTTGCGACGATGGCTCCGCCGAGCGCTATACAGACATCAAGGCGGCGGGCGGCGAGGTGAAGGATGAGTCTGCCGCCGGGAAAAAAGGTTTCGAGTCTGTGACCGATCCGCTCCACTGCGTAGCGGTGACCGCGAACGGCGAACGTGCCTTTGCCGGCACGCACGACGGTCGGCTGCTCGCCTGGGACAAGAACGGGAAACTCGAGTGCAAACTGGCAGTGAATGAAACGACCGCGCCGGCGCCGGCGGCGGGTCCTGCGCCCAGCTTCATCCGCGACGTGCTGCCGGTGCTGAGCAAGGCCGGGTGCAACGCCGGGTCCTGCCACGCCAAACCCGACGGACAAAATGGTTTCAAGCTCACGGTCTTCTCGTTCGATTCCAAGGCCGACTATCGCAACATCGTCCAGAGCGCGCGCAGCCGTCGCATCTTCCCGGCGTCACCCGGGGAAAGCCTCATTCTGCTCAAAGCCACCAATACCATCCCGCACGACGGCGGCGAACGCTTCACCCGGGATTCCGACGCCTACCGCACGGTGGTGGACTGGATTCGCACTGGCATGACCTTCCGCGGCGAGAGCGAAGCCACGCTCCAGGGTATCGCCGTCGAGCCAGCCGGGCGTCTTTACCAGAAAGGCGAAACGCAGCAGTTGCGCGTGCAGGCCCGTTACTCCGATGGTTCGACGCGCGATGTCACCGCGCTCGCAGGATTTTCCTCGAGCGACAAGGAAATCGCCCGCGTGACCGACGACGGCGCAGTCACCGCGGGCAAACAGAGCGGACAGGGCGTGGTCGTGGCGCGGTTTATGGGCCTCGTGGCGGCTTCGCAAATCGAAGTGCCGGCCGATCACCTCCTGCCGGTGAGCCAGTACGCCAATCTGCCGGTCAATAACTTCATCGATGAGATCGCCTATGGGCAGTTCCAGCGCCTGGGTCTCTTTCCTTCGGATACCTGCACCGACGCGGAGTTTCTCCGGCGGGCGTCCATCGACACGATCGGCGTGCTGCCGAGCGCCGAGGAAGCCCGCGCCTTTCTCGCCGACACCGACCTAGCCAGGCGCGAAAAACTGATCGACCGCCTCCTCGCGCGCCCGCTTTACGCCGACTATTGGGCGAACAAATGGGCCGACCTGTTGCGTCCCAATTCCGACCGCGTCGGCGTGAAGAGCACTTACATCCTCGACCAATGGCTGCGCGAAAGCTTCCGGGAGAATAAACCGTACGATCAGTTCGTGCGCGAGATCGTGACGACCGAAGGCAACACCCACCGCTACGGCCCGGCGGTGATCTATCGCGACCGGCGCGAGCCACAGGACCTGACCACCCTCTTCAGCCAGCTTTTCCTGGGCGTAAAACTCGATTGCGCGAAGTGCCATCATCATCCCAATGAAAAATGGGGGCAGGACGATTTCTACCGTTTCGCCGCCTTCTTCGGGACGGTGCACCAAAAGGGCGAAGGCATCTCCGCGCCGATCTCCGCCGGCAACGAGACCTTCTATTTCCTCCCGGGGCGCACGGTGAAGCACCCCGTGACCGGCGAACTGCTGGAACCGCGTCCGCCGGACGGCGAAGGATTCCAGGCGGCGAACGACGCCGACCCGCGCATCGCACTGGCCGATTGGATGACCGATCCGAAGAACCCATTCTTCGCCAAAGCCATTTCGAACCGGATCTGGGCGGCGTTCTTCGGCCGGGGCATCGTCGAGCCCGTCGACGATTTCCGCATTTCCAATCCAGCCGCCAATCCCGCGCTGCTCGACGCCCTCGCGCGGGAACTCATCCGGGACAAATTCAATCTCAAGGCACTCATGCGGACGATCCTCCGCTCGCATGTCTACCAACTCAGCACCGTGCCAAATGAGCAGAACAAGGCGGACCTGCGCAATTTTTCGCGTTCGTACCGCCGCCGCCTCCAGGCGGAGACGCTGGCCGACGCCGTGGCCGACATCACCGGCGTTCCCACGACTTATGCCGGGATGGCGCCGGGCAGCCGGGCGATGCAGACGTGGTCTTTCAAAATCGAGTCGCCCACCATGGACGCCTTCAGCCGGCCGAATTCGAGCAGCGACTGCCCGTGCGAACGCGACGTGAAACCGAGCATCGTGCAGGCGCTGCACCTGATGAACTCACGTCAACTCGAGGAGAAACTGGCCAGCAAAGATCCCAATGCTCGCGTGCAACGCCTGGCCGAAAGCCAGCTTTCGCCCGAGGAAATCGTCACCGACCTTTACCTCGCGTGCTACTCCCGCCCGCCAACCGACGAAGAACTCACGCTCACCGCCGGCGCCTTCAGCACAAAAGACGCTACCCGGCGCTCCGCCATCGAGGATATTCTCTGGGCGTTGCTGAACTCCGCGGAGTTCGTCTTCAATCATTAGTCGGGCGGCCATAAGGGGAGGGATGCAACCACGCTACCTCTCTGGCATGGTCGATTGCCCTGTAAAGAATCATTTCTCTGAGCACCACCGCTGCCACATTGTCCGGTAGGCATGTTCGACATTCCGAGCGAAGCGAGCGGCATCCATTAAGGGGCCAGCCTGCATCCGTTGGCGCAGCGTGCTGCGAAGGAAGATCAGGCGCGGAAGGTCGTTGGCTAGCTCGGCTGCAATCTGCACGTACTGCTCCGGAGTGGAGGCAATCAACTCCGGAAGGTTCAGGTTCATTAATTGGCACAGCCCGGCCCGGCCCACGATCGTCTGGCCGACGAGAGTTATCACGGGCACGCCCATCCAAAAGGAATCAAGGCTGGTGGTGTGGCCGTTGTAGGGGAAGGTGTCCAGGCAAAGATCGATGCGCTGATATAGTTCCAGATACTTCCCGCGCGGCTGCGGAAGAGCAAACTCCATGCGCTCGGGGCCAATACCCTCTTGCCGGAGCAGCTCCAGAATGTGCAGGCGGTGTCTACCCTCGGGCGCGAGCAGCAGCAGGCGGGAGTCCGTCACGACCTGAAGGACTTTGGCCCAGAGACGCACCACCGAATCGTTGACCTTACAGAAGTTGTTCAGGCAGCTGAAGGTGATGAAATTGTTAGCAACCGCCGGGAGGGGTGTGACTGGAATATCGCCGCCATCGAGGGGATCGTAGCACCAGAAGCTGTGAGGCAATCGGAGTGTCCGCTCGGCGTAGACAGACGAATCGATACTCGGCGGATCGAGGTAGGGGTCGCTGAGACGGTAGTCGATGGTGCTCAAGCCCGTACTGCCAGGATAGCCCAACCAAGTCACCTGTACCGGCGCCGGCTTGAGGGCAAAGACCAACAGGCGGTTCCGGTCCATGTGCATCGTAAGGTCGACGAGGATATCGATCCGGTCGTTGCGGATGCGCTCGGCTATTTGACGTTCGGAAAGTCCGACGGTGGATCGCCAAATATCCGCGAAGCCACGGATTCGATCGGTGACACCGTCGGGGCGGGAAACATCCGCATAACAGAAGATTTCAAAATGGCGATGGTCGTGATGAGAAAAGAGCGGTACGGTGAATAAACTCTGGCAGTGGTTGCGAAAGTCCGGCGAGACGTAACCAATGCGCAAGCGGCGGTCAGGAATGTGGTCATTCGGGTGCGGCTGGAGGAACTGCCGAAGTGGCTCCGCGTGCCGCCGGTTCCAGCGATCCTGTTCCTCGGCGATGGCACCGGCATCGAAGTCGGGGTGGTAGTTTAAAGTAAAAATAAAGTTGCTGTGGGCCGCGGCATCGTTGGGTTTGAGAGCGATGGCTTGACGGTAGGCGCTAATGGTTTCGTCCAGTTGCCCAACCTCCTTGTAAGCGTTGCCGAGGTTAGTGAGTGCGCGAATGTGGTTGGGCTGGATCCGAAGTGCATTCTGATAGGAGGCAATCCCGGCATCAAACGCACCCTGCACGCAGAGTGCAGTCGCCAGATTATAATGGATTTCCGCGCAGTCAGGGTGGTTATGTACGGCAGCACGAAAGGTGGCGATCGCGGCTTCCACTTCACCTTGAATCACCAGCGCGTTTCCCAGGTTGTTCTGCGCCTCGGGATAGTCGGGCTGGATCTTCAGCGCCAGGCGATAGGCAGAAATGGCTTCTCCCGTCCGGCCCAAACCCGCCAAAGCCTGACCCAAGTTACCTCGGTAAGCTGCCACCATTGGCATTATGGCAACGGCGCGGCCTAGAAGCTGCACAGCGATCTGATACTCACCCTTTTGATTCGCGATCATTCCGAGGAGGTGCAAGGCATCAGGATGATTCGGTTCCTGAGCCAGAAACTGCCGGTAGAGTGTCTCGGCTTCCTCCAGGCGCCCGGCTTGGTGGTGCTGGAGCGCAAGTTCGAGAGCCTGTTGGGTGGTCACCATTTATTTATCCCACTCCGTGAGCGCGTTTACGACGCGTCCAACGACCGGACTCCACTCGCCCGCCGCGCGTTGTCGAAAAAGGCGCATCGTCGGATACCACGGGGTCTGATCACCTTCCAAGCCCCAGCGCCAGTCTGGGACGAACGGCAACAATGTCCAGACAACACGTCCGAGCGCCCCTGCGAGATGAGCGACGGCTGTGTCTACCGAGATGACCAAATCAAGTCCCATCATGAATGCGGCAGTATCGGCGAAGTCGTTGATGTAAGTAGTATAATCGATTATCGTCTCCGCACCCGTGAATTGCTGGAGTTGCTCGGCCCCAGAGCCAATCTGCAGACTGTAGAAATTGACGCCCTCCATGGCCAGGAGAGGCAGGAGCATCTCCAGCGAGATGTTGCGCCATCGCGTGCGGCTATGTTCCAAGTTTCCGGCCCAGGCGAGTCCAACCCGCAGGCCGGCCCGATCTTGACCGAACCGCCGCTGCCAACTCTCGCACCGTATCGGGTCGGCGAAAAGGTACGGAACATCTCCTGGAATGGTCTCGCGTCTCGTTTGGAAAACCAGTGGCTGGCTGAGCATTGGCACGTGAAGATCAAATGGGGGGAGCGGATCGCCAGTCGTAACTATTTCGGCCACACCGTCGACTTTGCGGAATAGTTCGACCAAGGTCTGCGGGCACTCGCTGATAACTTTGGCGCCGCGTGCCGCAGCCAGTTTGGCGTAGCGGATGAACTGAATGGAGTCACCCATGCCCTGCTCGGCGTGGACCAGCAGGCTCAAACCGTCGACAATGCGTCCGTCCCACATCGGCTGGGAGAAATTCGGCTTTTTATCGACCATCGCCCAGCGCGCCTCATAGAGCGGCCATCCCCGTGCAAAATTGCCGAGGAGCAGCAACGAAAGGGAACAGTTGAATTTAGCTTCCACGTAATCCGGTTTAAGTGCGATGGCTCGGTCAAAGGCGGCAATCGCCCCGTCGATCTGCCCGCTGTCCGCAAGCACATCACCGATGTTGTTGTACCCCTCGGCGAGGTCCGGTTTAATTTGCACCGCCTTCTGATACGCAATCAGAGCTGCGTCCATCTCCCCATGATCTTTCAGGGCTGTTCCCAGATTAATGTACGCCTCGGCAAAATAGGGGTTGAGTTGCAGTGCCGTCCGGCAGGCGGCGATGGCCTCATCCATCCGCTTACAACTTCTGAGCACCACGCCCAGGTTATTGTGAGCCTCGACGTAGGCTGGCCGGTATCGAAGGGCGGTTCGGTAGGCCGCAATGGCCTCCTCCAGCCGACCCTGACTTCGGAGTGCATTGCCGAAATTGTTGTGTACCTCCGGGGAATCCGGCTTCAGTTCCAGCGCGCGCCGACACTCGGCAGCCGCTTCCTCGTATTTCCCTTGGGCGGTCAACACCAGCGCCAGGTTATTATGAAACTCCCCTACTCCGGGATTCACCGCAATGGCGCGGCCAATCAGATCGGCGGCGTCTTGAAGTTGTCCCCGGCTATGGGCGATGACTCCCAATAGGTGCAAGGAGTTCTCCTCCTGCCGATGCACGGACAAGATCTGCCGATAAATGGACTCAGCCTCCGCCAGCCTGCCTGCACCGTGGTGCTGGAGGGCCAATCCGATGGCCTCTGCAATCGTCATCGTAAATGCGAAAGTCTATGGATGAACATTTGTCGCATGGCGGGGATTTCGAATCATCACCACACACCACCAGCTACGGAAACGCAACCCGAATGGAAACTGGGACACTGCGTATTCACCGCCCCCCCGGACTTCGAATGCGATCACGCCGGGGCGGCCAGACTGCACTGCGAGGATTTGGCGGCGGAACGCCCCAGCGTCCGCCAGCCACCGGGCCTGGCGGTGCTGGAAGGCAAGTGCGAACTCTTGTGACACCGGCGTCATACCGCATGGTTCTCCGCGCACCAGCACCGCCACATCGATCGGTAGGCGGCCTCAATCCGGCGTGCAAAACGGGGCGCATCCATGAGCACTGAAGCCTCCATTCGGGAACGCAATTCGCGACGTAATTCGGCGAGACGCGGCAAATCACCGGCCAGTTCCGCCGCAATCTTCACGTAGTCTTCCTCCGAAAGTGCCACCAGTTCGGGCAATCCGAGATTATTCAGGATGCTGAGGCCGGCCCGCGAAACCGAGCGCTCGCCAGCCAGGCTCACGACCGGTACGCCCATCCAAAGCGCGTCCAGACTCGTCGTATGTCCGCCATACGGGAATGGGTCCAGGACGATGTCCAGGCCGTGGTACAGTTTGAGATACTCCCGGTGCGGACGTCGTTCGGCGAACTCGACCCGGGCCGGTTGAACTCCTTCCCGTGCCAGAAACTCCAAAGTCCGTTGCCGATGGCTGCCGAAACCGGTCAGCAAAATCAACCGCGAATCTTTTACCTGCGCCAGCACGCGCGACCAAAGCCGCAGCACCAAATCGTTGATTTTGCAAAAGTTGTTCAAGCTCCCGAAGGTGATCGTCCCACTTACCTTTGCAGGCAGCGGATTGACCTCCACCTCCATCCCATGCGGGTGATAGCACCAGAAGCTGTCGATCAGATAGACCCGCTCGAAAGGAGAAAAGGCAGATGCAGGATGCAGGATGCAAGATACAGGATGGAAGTTGCGCTCCGAATCATCCTGCAACCTGCAACCTGCAACCTGCATCTCCTGCGGAATATCCTGCGACGTGCGTCCTGCTTCGATTCCGCTTTCCGATTCCAGCCACCGGTCGCTGAGCCGATACGCGATCGATTCGACCCCCGTGCTCGCCGGATAACCCGCAAAGCTCACCTCCACCGGCGCCGGCTGGCACGCAAACACCGGCAGACGATTGCCGGCCAGATGCTGTGTGAGGTCCACAAGGATATCCACGCCATCCTGCCGGATCATCTCCACAAGCGCCTCGTCCGACACGCCCACCGTGCTCCGCCAGCCCTCGACATGCCGCTGAAATTCCGCGGTCAATTCGTCCGCCTGCACCACCCCTGAGTAACATAGAACTTCGAATTTCGAGTGGTCGTGATGCAGAAGGAGCGGACATAGATGGCGGCCAATAACGTGATCCCGAAATTCGGGCGAAACGTAGCCAACGCGCAGCCGGCGGTCCGGATTGGGATCGTTGGCATGGGGCCGGACGAAACATTTGAGTGGCTCGCCAAACTCGCGGTTCCATTGCCGCTGCTCGTGGGCGATCACCGGGCTGATATCGCCGGGAACGAAATGGAGCGCGTACAAGAGATTACTCCTCAAATCGGCGCGCGCCGGAGCCAGTTCGATCGCCCTCCGAAATGCGGTGACGGTCTCATCCAACTGGCCGCGATCCTTGAAAGCGTTGGCCAAATTGGTGCAGGCTTCCAAGTGGCCGGGTTTGATTTCGAGCGCCCGCAGGCACGCGGCCATCCCGTCATCCAGTCGACCTTGCTCGCGGAGGGCGTTGCCCAGATTGTTGTAGAAATCCGGCTCGTTGGGCTGGAGTTCGAGCGCCCGGCGATAGGCGGCGATGGCTTTGTCGATCTGGCCGCGATCCTTGAGCGCATTGCCCAGAGTGTTGTGGGCTTCCGCGAAGGCGGGCTTCAACTGGAGCGCGCGGCGGCACGAGGCGATGGCTTCATCGAGCCGGCCTTTCCTCCAAAACGCACTCGCTAAATTGTGATGAGCCTCCGGGTAGTCGGGTTTGAGTTCAAGAGCGCGGCGATACTCTGTGACGGCTTCGTCGAATCGATGGCGGTCGGCCAGCGCTGCGCCGAGGTTGGAATAAGCAATAGGATCGCTCGGATTCAGCCCGATGACTTGCCGGAAGTATTCCACCCCGAGCTGATGATGGCCGGATTTGCAGGCGATAATGCCGAGGTGGTGCAATGCGCCGACGTGGTGAGGCTGCACGGCGAGAATTTGCCGGTAGAGCGTCTCAGCCTCCGCCAACCGACCGGCTTGGTAATGCCGGAGGGCAAGTTCGGCGGCATGTTGGATTGTAACCGCTGGCATTGAGGACATTCAGGACTGGAAAAGACATCCGGAAAGACGGAAATGCAATCCGAACGCAGGGTTTTCGTTTTTGCGCAGCATAGCGCTCAGCGGTCGACTGAAGGTGAATTTCGCGAGGCCAAAGCGCCACCATCCCGCAGCTGACGAAGTTCCCGTATCACATGTGGAATGACTGAATCCCAATCACCAACGCCAGGCTGACGGAACAGGTGCATCGTCGGATACCATGGGGTGCGTTCCCCTTCCAGTCCCCAACGCCAGTCGGGAATGAACGGCAGCAGTGTCCACACCGGACGCGCCAGCGCCCCCGCGAGGTGCGCCACGGCAGTATCCACCGAAATGATCAAATCCAGCTCCATGATTAACGCAGCGGTGTCGGCAAAATCCTGAATGTGATCGGTGTGATCGACGATGACGGTGGAGTCCGGGAGTTGCCGGATTTGTTCAGTTCCAGGACCGACCTGGACACTGAAGAATTCGACGCCCTCCGCACGCCAAAGCGGAAGGAGCATCTCCAGAGAGATGTTGCGCTTTCGGTTCTGGCGATTTTGCGGATTCCCGGCCCAGGCCAGGCCGACCCGAAGACCTGTCCGGTTACAGCCCAAGCGCGCCTTCCAAAACGCACGACGATGAGGATCCACAAAAAGGTAGGGGACATCCTGGGGAATGCTCTCGCGCGTCGTCTGAAGGACCACGGGCACACTGAGCATCGGCACGTGCAGATCGAAGCCTGGCAGCGGATCTCCGGCGGCCACGATTTCACTCACCCCCTTCGCGCGGCGGAAAAGTTCAACCAATATTCGCGGGCATTCGATGACGACTTCACCACCGCGCGCGGCGAGCAGTGGGGCATAGCGCACGAAATGGATGGCATCTCCGAATCCCTGCTCGGCATGGATCAATATCCGCCGATCTTGCAGCGGACTGCCGTCCCACATCGGCTGACAGAAATCGCGTTTCGGAGATTTGGTCGCTTCCCATCGGGCCTCATAGAAAGGCCATCCCTGTTCGAAGTCGCCCCGCAGCAGCAGCAATATAGACATTCTGAACTTCGCGGCAGCGTCCGGCCCCAATTCGAGTGCACGGCGACAGGCCAGAACGGCCTCATCCATGCGCCCAAGTTCCCGCAACGCAACACTCAGGGTGTTGTAAGCTTCCGAATAATCCGCATCGAGTTCGAGCGCCCGGTGGCACGCAGTCACCGCAGCTTCGAAGTCGCCTTGCTCCTGAAGGGCGTTGCCCAGATTGTTGAGAGCTTCCGCATAGGCCGGTTTCCTTTCGAGCGCGCGACGGTATGCGGACATGGCTTCATCGTAACGGCCCTTGTCGGCGAGAATGGCGCCGAGGCTGTTGTGGGCCTCTGCATAGTCGGGATTGATCTCGAGCGCACGGCGAATGGCGTCGATCGCTTCGTCGAGCCGCCCCTGAAGTCTTAGGGCGTTTCCTAGGTTTTTGTGCGCTTTCGCGTAATCGGGCTTGATCTCAAGGGCCCGCCGATAAGCGGCAATAGCATCCTCGAACCGGCCGTCCTTCTCGAGGACCACACCCAGATTGTTGTGCGCCTCCGCGAAATATGGATTGAGCGCAAGGGACTGTCGAAGCGCAGCGACCGCCTCTTCGAGACGATTCAATTCGGCCAGAGCTGCCCCCAGATTGTAATGCGCTTCCGCGTAATTGGGTTGAATCTGGATGGCCCGGCGAAAACTGGCGATGGCTTCTTCGAGCTGGCACCGCCTGGCCAAGGCAAGTCCCAGGTTATGGTGCGCCTCGGGAAGTGCAGCGTTCAGTTGGAGGGCCCGGCGCTCGCTGTCGATCGCTTCATCGAAGCGGCCCAGCGCCTGGTAGACTGCGCCGAGATTGGAATACACAGTGGCATTGTTTGGGTCGCAAGCAATCGCCTGGCGCAGCCTTTCCAAGGCAAGATCGTGGTGGCCGGCTTGGTGAGCGATAAGTCCGAGCATGTGCCATGCATCCGCATGATTGGGCTGCACGGCGAGGATTTGCCGGTAGACCGCCTCGGCCTCCACGAGGCGCCCAGCCTTGTGATGCTGGAGACCGAGATCCAAGATTTGTGGTACTGTTAGGGGTGGCACGATGGAAACCCAGTATGGCAAACAAAATCAGGTCCGTCCCATAGGGCAAGGCAAAGGTTAACAAGCCAATGGCGGCGCCATGGGGCTACCCATTCGACGAGCTTAGGGCGGACTCCATGCGGGAGGATCATGGCAGGCGCTGCGGGATGCACGGCAGGGCGCCGGCCGCGGCGGCGCCCAAGGGTTGTGATGGGGCGGCGCACGCCTGAGGCATGCGCCCTATCTGGTCGCGCGGAATCCATGTTGATTATTGTTGATGATTTCCGATTTTTCGGGGGCTCCTACTCTGAGGAAAGAGACGCTTTGTCGGCAGCGGGCGATGGAAGTTTTCGTTGTTCAAGAGGCCGAATTGACGAAAGTTTTTCGGCAAGGGCGGCGAGATCGTCGCCCTGGATGGGAGGGAACAACCCGGCCAAGGGGTGGGGTTGGAAGGTGAACGGGAGATCGGAGATCCCTTCGGCGGGCTCAGGGCAGGCTCCGATTGGGAGATCGGGGCTGCGAGGGCTGCCGGCAATCGAGGAGCGCTCCACGCATTCATCCTGAAGTACGGGATCGGGGCAGTTGGGTGGGTGATCGGGGCTGGATCGGGATGCTGGATGCGGGTGAAAGTGAAGATGCTCTGGCATAGGAATTGGGTCGTTGGGACTCGCGAGGCAAATGGCAAGAACAATTTTCGCGCACGGAGACTATTATGCGTATCTCACTTGAATAAAGTCACTTGCGATTCATAAGTTTTTCGCCCGAGCGACGATGCCGGGTCGTGGAATCGGCCATCGCCGGCGGAATACGAGGGACGCGGGGGTTGTTTACTGAGAAGACGCCCTCTAACGCGGTGAGGAAGGATCCAGGCAGAGATTAAAGAGATTCCACCGTCGCTGCCGGAGAAACGACCGGATCCGTTACGCGCTATCGGTTGACCCGGTGAGGATGGCTAATAATCAGGACGCCATCCTTTGCCTTGCCTTATAGGACGAATCTGATTTTTTGGCAATACTGGGTTCCCACCATGCAACTGGTAAAGATATCACAGATCTTTGCTCTCGGCCTCCAGCACCACCATTCGGGGCGGCTGGCGGAGGCGGAGGCGCTTTACCGGCAAATTCTGGCAGCGGATCCGCGGCATGCCGATGCGCTGCACCTGCTGGGAGTCGTTGCGCATCAGCTTGGACAGAAGGATGCCGCCGTTAATTTGATACGTCAGGCCATCGCCCTTCGGCCTAACTTTCCCGAGGCCTACAGTAACCTCGGTGCTGCCCTGAGAGACAGCGGGCAACTGGACGAGGCCATCGCGGCGCACGGTCAGGCCATCGCGTTAAAACCCGACTTTGCCGACGCCTACTACAACCTCGGTATTGCGCTGAAAGACCAAGGAAAACTCGACGAAGCCATCGCCGCGTATCGCCAGGTTATCGCCCTCAATCCCAACTTTCCCGAAGCCTATAACAATCTGGGCATTGCCCTGAGGGACAAGGGTCGACTGGACGAGGCGATTGTTTCCTTTCACCAAGCCATCGCCCGCAAAGCCCACTACGCCGAAGCCTACAGCAATCTCGGCAATGCCCTGAAGCGTCAAGGACGACAGGATGAAGCCATCGCCGCCTATCGCCGGGCCATCGCTCTCGATCCCAACTATCCCGGCGCCCAAAGTAACCTTGGAGGCGCCCTGAGGGACCAGGGCCAATTGGACGAGGCCATTGCCGCGTGCCGCCGCGCGCTTGCGCTCAAACCCAATTTTCCTGAGGCCCTGAACAACCTCGGCAACGCGCTGAAAGACAAAGGGCAAGTGGACGAGGCCATCGCCGCCCTTCGGCAAGCCATCACCCTCAAACCCGATTTTCCCGAAGCCTATAACAGTCTTGGTATTGCGCTGAGGGACAAGGGTCAACTGGACGAGGCGATTGTTTCTTTTCACCAAGCCATCGTTCGCAAAGCCCACTACGCGGAAGCCCACAACAACCTCGGCCATGCCCTGAGGGACAAAGGGCAGTTGGATGAGGCCATCACCGCCTGTCGCCAGGCGATCGCCTTCGACCCCAAGCTTCCCGAAGCCCACAACAATCTTGGCAATGCCCTGAGAGACCAAGGGCAGTTGGACGAGGCCGTCGCCGGCTATCGTCAGGCCATTACGCTCAATCCCCATTTTCCCGAAGCCCGCTCCAACCTCGGCGATGCGTTGAAGGACAAAGGCCAGTTGGACGAGGCCATCGCCGCCTATCGCCAGGCCATTGCCCTCAAACCCAAATTTCCCGGGGCCCTGAACAACCTCGGCAACGCTTACAAAGACGCAGGCCAACTTGATGAGGCCATCGCCTGTTACCGTCAGGCTTCCGCCCTGAAGCCCGACGATGCAGCAAAGTACAGCAATCTCGTTTACACACTGCACTTTCATCAAAAGCAGGATGCCGCTGGCCTTCGCGAAGAGCACCGCCAGTGGGACCACCAGTTTACGGAGCCCTTGCGGAAACTCCACCGCCCGCACGTCAACGACCGCAGCCCCGAACGCCGCCTGCGTGTCGGATACGTTTCGCCCGAATTCCGAAATCATGTCACCGGCCGCTACCTACGCCCCCTCTTTGAATCCCACGATCATCGAGATTTCGACATTCTGTGCTATTCGGGGGTGATTCGGCCGGATGATATGACCGATGGATTCCGCCGGCGAGCAAATTGCTGGCGCAGCACCGTGGGCGTCCCAGACCAGACACTCGCGGAAATGATCCGGCAGGATCACGTCGACATCCTTGTCGATTTGACGCAACACCTTGCTGGGAACCGGCTGCCCGTATTTGCGCGCAGGCCCGCGCCGGTGCAGGTGAGCTTTGCCGGATACCCGGAAAGCACGGGAGTCGAGGCGATCGGGAACCGGATCAGCGACCGCTATTTGGAGGCTGGCGCCTCGGAGATGGGAGATCGGAGTTCGGAGATCGGCTCCGCGCGTCCATCCGATCTCCCATCTTCCATCTCCCATCTCCGACCCGCGGAGCGGGTCTATCTGATCGACAGCTTCTGGTGTTATGACCCGTGCGGGATGGAAGTGGTTGTCAATGAAATACCGGCAAAGGAAGACGGACGGATTACCTTCGGGAGCCTGAATAATTTCTGCAAGGTCAACGATTTGGTGCTGGCGCTTTGGGCGCGGGTGCTGGCGCAGGTCAAAGACTCACGGCTGATCTTGCTCAGCGCGTTTGGCAGTCACCGGCAGCGGACGGTCGAATTCCTGGAGCGCCTTGGAATTGCCGCGCCGCGCGTGGAGTTTGTCGAGCCGCAGGCGCGTCGGGCCTACCTGGAACTTTACCATCGGCTGGACCTGGTGCTCGACACGTTTCCTTATGGCGGCCACACCACCAGCCTGGACGCGCTCTGGATGGGAGTGCCGGTGGTAAGTCTGGCGGGCGAGCAGGCGGTCTCGCGCGCGGGGCTGAGCATCCTGAACAATCTCGGATCACCCGATTGGGTGGCGTCGTCGGAGGACGAATACGTGAAGATCGCGGCGAACCTTGCTCGTGATCTACCGCGGCTGGCGGGATTGCGGCGGACGCTGCGCTCCCGGATGGAGGCCTCGGTGTTGATGGATGGGCCGGGTTTCGCGCGCAGTATCGAAACCGCTTATCGCGCCATGTGGCGGCAATGGTGCGCGGGGCGGCCGACCTGAAGCCTGGTGACGGATGCTCTTGGAATTGCGTTTGGGCTGCCCGCAGTGTCAGTTTCCGGTTAGGAATCCACCCGATGACGGTTCAACAAGCCTTTCAACTCGCGCTGCAGCACCACCAGGCCGGGCGGCTGGCGGAGGCGGAGGCGCTGTATCGGCAGATTCTGGCGGTGGATCCGCGGCATGCCGATGCGCTGCACCTGCTGGGCGTGGCCGCAGCTCAGGCGGGACGACATGATGTCGCGGTGGAGTTGATGACGAAAGCTGTCGCCCTCAAACCCAACTATCCCCAGGCCCACACGAACCTGGGCAATGCCCTCAGCGAAACGGGGCGTTTGGACGAGGCGATCGCCTCGTACCGCCGGGCCATCGCCCTCAAACCGGACTTTTCCGAAGGCCACAGCAATCTCGGCAACGCCCTGAGGGACCAGGGACAACTCGACGAGGCGATCGCCGCCTATCGCCAGGCGATCGTTCTCGAGCCCAACTTTCCCGGAGTCCACTACAACCTCGGTATTGCGCTGAAGGACCAGGGAAAACTCGACGAAGCCATCGCCGCGTATCGTCAGGCCATCGCCCTCAAGCCGAACTATCCCAAAGCCCACAGCAATCTGGGAATCGCCCTAAGGGACCAGGGACAACTCGAACAAGCCGTTGCCGCCTATCGTCAGGCGATTGCTCTCGATCCCGACTTACCCGAAGTCCACAACAACCTCGGCAATGCCCTGAGAGACCAAGGGCGACTCGACGAGGCTATAGCCTCATACCGCCAGGCCATCGCCCTTGATCCCAACGTGCCCCAAGGCCACAACAACCTCGGTAACGCATTCAAAGACAAGGGCCAACTTGACGAAGCCTTGGCCGCCTACCGCCGTGCGCTTCAAATCAGACCGGACCATCCGGAAGCCCACAGCAACCTATTGCTGGCGCTGCACTGCCACCCTGGCTTCGATGCCCGGGCCATCGACGAGGAACACGACCACTGGAACCAGCAGCATGCTGAGCCTCTGCGGCGGTTTATCCAGCCTCATCTCAATGATCGCATGCCCGACCGGCGCCTGCGCATTGGCTATGTGTCACCCGATTTTCGCGCGCACCCCGTTGGTCGCTTTCTTCTTCCCCTGCTGGCAGAGCATGACCACCAGGATTTCGAGATTTTTTGCTATGCCCAAGTACTGGTCCCCGATGACCTGACCCGACGACTGCGCGCTCACGCCGACCACTGGCACAGCCTTGTGGAACTCAGCAACCCGCAAGCCGCCGAACTGATCCGACAACACCGAATCGACATTCTCGTGGACCTGGCTTTGCACACCGGCCGCAACCGGCTGGTAGTCTTCGCCCAGAAACCTGCTCCCGTGCAGGTCACCTACCTTGGCTATCCGGGAAGCTCGGGATTGCGCACGATGGATTACCGCCTCAGCGATCCCTTTCTCGATCCGTCGGAAGTCGACGAGTCGGTCTACTCCGAGCAGACCTTCCGCCTGGCGGAAAGTTGTTGGTGTTATCAGCCGATGGAGACGCCGCCCCTCCCCCCCATGCCGGCGCTGGCGGCGGGCTACATTACTTTCGGTTGCCTGAACAACTTCTGCAAAGTCAACGAACGGGTACTCGCGCTGTGGGCTCGGATCCTCGGGCAGGTCGAAGGTTCGCGGCTTCTGCTCCTGAGCCCGGAGGGGAGCCATCGCGGCGACACCATGGCCGTGTTGCGCCAACTCGGGGTCGAGGACTCGCGCGTTGAGTTGGTCGCGCGCAAACCCTGGCGGGAATATCTGGAACTCTACCACCGGATCGACATCAGTCTGGACACCTTTCCCTTCAACGGCCACACCACCACCTGCGATGCCCTCTGGATGGGAGTTCCGGTGGTGACTCTGGCCGGGAACACGGCGGTGGGCCGTGCCGGGTTGAGTGTCCTCTCCAACATCGGTTTGCCAGAACTGGTGGCCGATTCGGAAGAGGAGTATGTACGGATCGCCATCAAACTGGCTACGGACCTTTCCCGCCTGGACAACCTGCGTGTGACCCTGCGCCAGCGGATGAAGGCTTCGGTGCTGATGGATGCGCCGCGCTACGCGCGCCAAATCGAAACGGCCTATCGCACCATGTGGCGGCGATGGTGTATGGAGAAGCCCCCCCTCGCTGACATGACCATCCAGCAGGCACTTGAGGTTGCCATTCAGCATCACCAGTCCGGGCGGCTGGCGGAGGCGGAGGCGCTCTACCGGCAGATTCTGGCGGTGGATCCGCGGCATGCCGATGCGCTGCACCTGCTGGGCGTGGCCGCAGCTCAGTCGGGACGACATGATGTAGCGGTGGAGTTAATGACGAAAGCTGTAAGCCTCAAACCAAACTATCCGCAGGCCCACACGAACCTCGGCAATGCCCTCAGCGAAAAAGGGCGATTGGACGAGGCGATCGCCTCTTACCGCCGGGCCATCACCCTCAAACCGAACTATCCCGAAGCTTACAGCAATCTCGGCAAGCCTCTGATGGACCAAGGTCAACTGGACGACGCCATTGCCGCCTATCGTCGGGCGATTGCCCTAAAGCCCAACTTACCCGAAGCCCACAATAACCTCGGCAATGCCCTGAGGGAAAAGGGACAACTGGACGACGCCTTCGCGGCTTATCGTCAGGCCATCGCCCTCAATCCCAACTATCCCGAAGCCCATAGCAATCTCATTTACACGCTCCAATTTCACCCTTCCCACGATACCGTTTCTATTCGCGAAGAACACGGCCGGTGGAACCGGCAGTTTGCGGAATCCTTGCGGAGAATTCCCCGCGACTATCCCAGTGCGCCCGACCCAGAGCGCCGTCTACGCATCGGATATATTTCCCCGGATTTTCGCGATCATGTGGTTGGCCGAAACGTTCTTCCGGTGCTGGAGCGGCATGATCGCGCTCAATTTGAGGTGTTTCTCTATGCGAACGGCCTGAAATCGGATGCTCTATCCAGGCGGTTTGAGCGGGCCGCCAGCGTCTGGCGAAACATCACGGGTAGTTCCGACGAGGCGGTCGCCGAACTTATCCGGGCTGACCAAATTGACGTCCTCATCGAGTTGAGCCTGCATATGGCCGGTAACCGGCTCCTGGTCCTGGCTCGCAAGTCCGCTCCTGTGCAGGTCACTTGGGCCGGTTACCCCGGCACGACCGGGCTGGAGGCCATCGACTACCGCCTGACCGATCCCTATCTGGACCCTCCGGGAAGCTCCGATGAGTATTACTCCGAAAAGTCCATCCGCCTGCCTCACAGCTTCTGGTGCTTTGACCCGCTGACGCCATGTCCTCCGGTCGAGCCCCTGCCCGCCCTGAGCGCCGGTCATATCACCTTTGGCTCGCTGAACAACTATTGCAAAGTCAACCCAGGAGTCCTGGAGCTTTGGGCAAAGGTCTTGGGCGCGGTGAAGGATTCACACCTGCTGCTGCTGAGCAAGCAAGGCGCGCATCGCCAGCATGCGCTGGAGGTGTTTCAACAGCACGGAGTGGCTGCGGATCGCATCGAGTGGTTTACCCCCGCAGCCCGGGAGCAGTACCTGGAGGCGTACCACCGCATTGACCTTGGATTGGACACTTTTCCTTACAACGGCCACACCACCAGCCTGGAGTCCTTTTGGATGGGGGTGCCGGTGATCACGCTGGTGGGAACGACCGTCGTGGGGCGTGCCGGACTGAGCCAGGCGATGAATCTGGGTCTGCCCGAACTGGTGGCGCGGACGGCCGAAGAGTATTTGAAACTTGCCGCGGACTTCGCGGCCGACCTACCGCGACTGGCTGAACTGAGGCAAAGCCTGCGTTCGCGGATGGAGGCCTCGCCGCTGATGGACGCCGCCGGTTTTACCCGCGACCTGGAAGCGGGCTATCGCGCCATGTGGCGGCAATGGTGCGCGGAGCGGCCGACCTGAAGATCCTGGTGACGGATGCTCTTGGAATTGCGTTTGGGCTGCCCGCAGTGTCAGTTTCCGGTTAGGAATCCACCCAATGACAGTTCAGCAAGCCTTTCAACTCGCGCTGCAGCACCACCAGGCCGGGCGGCTGGCGGAGGCGGAGGCGCTCTACCGGCAGATTCTGGCGGTGGATCCGCGGCATGCCGATGCGCTGCACCTGCTGGGCGTGGTCGCAGCTCAGGCGGGACGACATGATGTAGCGGTGGAGTTGATGACGAAAGCTGTCACCCTCAAACCAAACTATCCGCAGGCCCACACGAACCTCGGCAATGCCCTCAGCGAAAAGGGGCGTTTGGACGAAGCTATCGCTTCTCACCGCCGGGCCATCGCCCTCAAACCGGACTTTTCCGAAGGCCACAGCAATCTCGGCAACGCCCTGAGGGACCAGGGGCAACTCGACGAGGCCGTCGCCGCCTACCGTCAGGCGATCGCCCTCAAGCCCAACTTTCCCGAGGCGCATAGCGGTCTGGGCAATGCCCTGCGCGACAGGGGGCAACTTATAGAAGCCATCGCCGCCTATCGTCAGGCCATCACTTTGAAGGGAAACTATCCCGAAGCTTGGAACAATCTCGGCAATGTGTTGGGGGAAAGCGGCCAACTGGACGAAGCGGCTGCCTCCTGCCGTCAGGCCATCGCCCTCAAACCCAACTTTCCCGAAGCCCACAGCAGTCTCGGCAACGCCCTGAGGGACCAGGGGCAACTCGACGAGGCCGTCGCCGCCTACCGTCAGGCGATCGCCCTCAAGCCCAACTTTCCCGAAGCCCACTACAACCTCGGCATTGCCCTGTCTGAGAAGGGCCGGACGGACGAAGCCATCGCCGCGTATCGTCAGGCCATCGCCCTCAAGCCGAACTATCCCAAAGCCCACAGCAATCTGGGGGTCGCCCTGAGGGACCAGGGACAACTCGAACAAGCGATTGCCGCCTATCGTCAGGCGATTGCCCTCGATCCCGACTTACCCGAAGTCCAAAACAACCTCGGCAACGCCCTGAGGGACCAGGGTCAACTGGACGAAGCCGTTGCCTCATGCCGGCGTGCCCTTGGCCTCAAACCCAACTATCCTGGAGCCCACCTCAACCTCGGCAATGCCCTGAGAGACCAAGGGCGACTCGACGAAGCTATAGCCTCATACCGCCAGGCCGTCGCCCTTGATCCCAACGTGCCCCAAGGCCACAACAACTTTGGCAACGCATTGAAAGACATGGGCCAACTTGACGAAGCCTTCACCGCCTATCGCCGTGCGCTTGAAATCAGACCGGACCATCCGGAAGCCCACAGCAACCTGGTGTTGGCGCTACACTACCACCCCGGCTTCGATTTCCGCGCCATCGCCGAGGAATGCGACCGCTGGAGCCAGCAGCACGCGGCAGCCTTGAGGCAGTTCATTGAGCCTCACTCCAACAATCCCAATTCCGTGCGCCGGTTGCGCATCGGGTACATTTCCGCGGACTTTGGCGACCATGTCGTCGGCAGAAATGTTCTTCCGGTGCTGGAGCGGCACAATCGTGCTCAATTTGAGGTGTTTCTCTATGCGAACGGCCTGAAATCGGATGCCCTATCCGGACGATTTGAGCGGGCCGCCAACGTCTGGCAGAGCATCACCGGAACCCCAGACCAGGAGGTCGCGAAACTTGTCCGTGCCAACCGAATTGACATCCTTATCGACTTGAGTCTGCACACGACCGGCAACCGGCTCCTGGTTCTGGCTCGCAAACCCGCTCCTGTGCAGGTCACCTGGGCGGGTTACCCGGGCAGCACCGGCCTGGATAGCATCGATTATCGCCTCACCGATCCCTATCTGGACCCGCCGGGAACCTCCGATGAGTATTACTCCGAAAAGTCCATCCGCCTGCCTCACAGCTTCTGGTGCTTCGACCCGCTGACGCCATCGCCTGCGGTCAATCCGTTGCCCGCCCTGAGCGCCGGTCATATCACCTTTGGCTCGCTCAATAACTACTGCAAGGTCAACCAAGGAGTCCTGGAGCTTTGGGCAAAGGTATTGCACGCGGTGAAGGATTCACACCTGCTGCTGCTAAGCAAACAAGGCGCGCATCGCCTGCGTGCCCTGGAGGTGTTCCAACACCACGGGGTGGCTGCCGATCGCATCGAGTGGTTCACTCCGGCGGCTCGCGAGCAGTATCTGGAGGCCTATCACCGCGCGGACCTTGGACTGGACACTTTTCCGTACAACGGGCATACCACCAGCCTGGACTCGTTTTGGATGGGGGTGCCGGTGATTACGCTGGTGGGAAAGACCGTCGTGGGGCGTGCCGGACTGAGCCAGGCGATGAATCTGGGTCTGCCCGAGTTGGTGGCGCGGACGGCCGAAGAGTATTTGGTGATTGCCGCGGACTTCGCGGCCGACCTTCCGCGACTGGCTAAACTGAGGCAAAGCCTGCGTTCCCGGGTGGAGGCCTCGCCGCTGATGGACGCCGCCGGTTTTACCCGCGACATTGAAGCTGCCTATCGCGCCGTGTGGGAGCGCTGGTGTATGGAGAGGAAACCCGCGCGGCCATGACCCTGTTCAGCAGGAGCCTTCCTGCCTGGCAGCGCGATTCCCCAGACAAAGCTCTTTCCTCTACCGGCGATGGGATGGCTGTGAATAGCAAAGCTGTCGCAAAACCGAAAACGGACCGCGGCTCGGACCGGTGTATTTTTGTTATTTCATCGCTGCCGAGTGAAAGAATCAAGACTCCAGTCCCGACCACTTCTTTTACCGCAGCCCGAGGAAGATTAACCAGACCGTGACCATCCAGCAAAAACTACCACCAACGAGGTTCAACTCCGAAGGAGTTGAATCGAGCGCGATCGGCATTCGCGGTTTGGCCATGGATTCAACCCCGTGGGGGTTGGAACGTTTTTTAGGTTTCCCAGGGTAGGCGCTCCTACGTCGCGCCAACCCTGGTCTAGACGATGAAACGCCGTTGGCGTTCTAGCCCCCCTTTTCCTGTGCACACCAATGCCGCCACAGGGTGCGGTAGGCGGCTTCCATATTGCGCGCAAAGCGTGGTGCGTCCGTGAGCGGGGATGCCTGCATCCGAGAGCGCAAAGTTTGCCGCAAATCGGTCAGCCGCCGGACGTCCCCGGCCAGGGCCACGGCAATTCTCACATAATCGTCCTCCGAATGGGCGGCCAACTCGGGCAGGCCGACGTTGGTGAGGGCGCTCAGACCGACACGCGACACCGCCGTCCTGCCCGCGAGGCTCACGACGGGCAGACCCATCCAGAGCGCTTCGAAGGTCGTGGTTCCTCCATTATAGGGAAACGGATCCAAGGCAATATCGATTCGATCGAAGAGTCGCAGGAATTCCGCGCGGCCCGCGGTCCGAGGAACGAGATCGAGGCGGTCAGCGGCGATGCCTTGCGCTTCGAACCATTCCCGCAACCGGGTTTGCGTCGCCCCCGTTGGACAACGCAACACCAACCGGGAGCCCTCAACGGCTTGCAGCGCGGTGACCCAGAGTCGCAGGACGGCTTCATTGAGTTTGCAGAAATTGTTCAGGCAGCCAAACGTGACCCGCCCGGATTGCAGGGCGGGCAGGGCAGCGCGTTCCGGATATTCTTCGAGGGGAGCAAAGCAGCACCAGGTTTCGGACAGACGAATCGGCGTTTCGACCGATTCGGACCACGCCGAATCCTCCGGTTCCAAAAAAACATCCGTGATCCGGTAATCGATGGCCGACAGGCCGGTGCTGCCCGGGTGGCCCAGCCAGGCGACCTGGACGGGCGCGGGCTTGCGAGCGAAAACCAGCAGACGATTGCCCGTCGTGTGCAGCGCGAGATCGATGAGGATGTCGATGCCGTCGGCGCGCACACAGTCGGCGAGCTGCACGTCGGAGAAGGCGTGCACGTCGCGCCAGACATCCGCCGATTTGCGCAACCGGTCCGTCACCGCGTCGGGTCTTTGGACGTTCGCGTAACAGTAAATCTCGAAGAGCCGGCGATCGTGGGCTTCGAGCAGCGGAGCGAAGAAGTAGGAGACGGAGTGGAAGTAAAAATCCGGTGAAACGTAACCGATCTTGAGCCGGCGCCGCGGGTCGGGATCGTTTCGGTTGGGTTGCCAGGAGGGCCGGAGTGGTTCGCCGTAAAGACGGTTCCACCGGGCCTGTTCATCATGAATCGATCCTCCATCGCCAGCCCGGTAGAAATGCATCGTGAAAATGAGATTGCTCAGAAACGTGGCGTCGGACGGTTTGAGAGAAGCCGCCTGGCGGAAGGCCGCGCAGGCCTGTGCCAGCTCGCCCTGATCCCTCAGTGATGCGCCCAGATTGTTCCAAGCCTCGGCATGGTCGGGCTTGAGTTCGAGTGTGCGGCGATGTGCGGTGACGGCTTCATCCAGCCGGCCCAGCAGGGTCAGCGCCGTGCCCAGATTGTATTGGGCCTCCGCTGAATCCGGCTTGAGTTGGAGTGCGCGGCGATAGGCGGCCACCGCTTCGTCCGGTTGGCCCCGCTCGGCCAGGAGGTTGCCCAGATGAAGCCAGGCTTCCAGATAGTCGGGTTTAAGTTCGACCGCCCGACGATGGGCGGCCACGGCCTCGTCGAGCCGCTCTCGCGCCCGATGCGCGATACCCAGGTAGTGGTAGGTCTCCGGCACGTTTGGCCTGAGTTTGAGTGCGTGGTGATAGGCGGCCACGGCGTCGTCGAACTGGCCTTGCTTCGCCAGTGCGATGCCCAAATTGTTCTGGGCTTCCGGATAGTCGGGTTTGAGTTGGAGCGCACGGCGAAACACAGTCACGGCCTCGTCAAGCCGGCCTTGGTCGGCCAGACCGGTGCCGAGACTGTTATGCGCCTCCGCAAAATCGGGTTTGAGCTGGAGCGTCCGGCGAAAGCTCGCGACGGCTTCGTCCAGGCGGCCCATCGAGCGGTAGACCCCGCCGAGCTGGAAATGAGCAGCGAAATTGTTCGGGTGGAAAACGAGGCCCTGGCGAATCCACTCGACGGCGAGGTCATGGCGGCCGGTTTGGAGAGCGACGACGCCGAGGAGGTGAAGCGCATCGGGGTGGTTGGGCTGAGCGGCGAGGACTTGCCGGTAGAACGCCTCCGCCTCCGCCAGTCGCCCGGCTTGGTGGTGCTGGAGGGCGAGGGCAAAGGCCTGCTGAATGGTAACGGTCATGGGACGACGGGATGGGGAAACATCCAACATCCAACATCCAACATCCAACACCCAACATTCAATGAGGCACCACGGCGAACGCAAACCCCGAGACTCGCAGACCAAAAGTCGGGCGGCCGCGAACGAGAAACCGGAGACCACGAACTGGAAGTCTGGTTGTCTCATTGTCCCATTGGTCCTATTAGTCCCATCGTCTCATCCTCCTCCGCCCGCGCACCACTGCTTCCAGAGGGCGCGGAACGCTTCTTCGAGGTTGCGCACAAAACGAGGGGCGTTCATCAGCGGAGAAGCAGCCATTTGGGTGCGCAACTCGGCGCGCATTTTGGACAATCGAGGCAAATCACCCGCCAGCCTGGCCGCGATTTCCACATATTCTTCCTCGCTGGTGGCCACCAGTTCGGGCAATTGAACGGCCTGGAGAAGACTGAGACCCGTCCGGGACAACGGGTGCGTTCCGGCCAGCGTCACCACAGGAACGCCCATCCACAACGTATGACACGTCGTGGTCATGCCATTGAAGGGAAACGAATCCAAGGCCACGTCAATTTCCTGGAAAAGCCGCACGTACTCGGCCCAGGGGCCGAAACTGAAAAGTTGAAGGCGATCCGCGGCAATGCCGCGCGCGGCGAAAGCGCCCAAGGTGCGCTCCGCGGTCTGACCCCAGGGACAGACCATGATCAACCGCGAATTGGGAACCCGACGGAGGAGTTCCGACCAGCACCGCAAAGTGGCGCCCTTGACTTTGCCAAATTGATTGAGGGAGCCAAAGGTAACCGTCGACCTGCCCATGGCCGGAACCGGACCGACCGCGGGAAAATTACCGCACCAGGCGGCTGGCACAGCCGCCTCTACACCACGCAGAGCGGGAAGCGGACTGACGTCCGGAAAATCACCGAGCGGCGCATAGCAGCACCAACTGTCGGGCAGGCGAATCACCCGCTCCACGGAGAACGTCCCGTGGGGGTCGACCGGTTCAATCCATCGGTCTGATAACCTGGCATCGATCGCTTCGACGCCGACGCTTCCCGCGTGCGCCAGCCAGGAAATCTGCACGGGAGCGGGCTTTCGCGCGAAAACCAGCAAGCGGTTGCCCGCGGTGTGCATCGCCAGATCGACCAGAATGTCAATCCCATCGTCCCGAACCCGTTCCGCCAATTCCGCGTCGGAGAGCCTGGCGACATCGTGCCAGACATCCGCACCCTTGCGAAGAAGCTGGGTCACGTCGTCCGATTGCTCAACGCTCGCATAGCAGTGCACCTGGAATTCCCGGCGGTCATGGCCCTCGATGACCGGCGCAATAAAGTAGGAAATGGCGTGGTTCCGAAAATCGGCGGAAACGTAACCGATGCGCAGCAGCCGCTCCGGATCCGGATCATGGCGATGACGGCGCCAGGATGGCTGAAACGGCACGACAAAACGACGATTCCATTCGGCCTGTTCGTGGCGGATCAACGGCTCGTCAATCTCCTCTCGTAACTGCAAACCAAAAATCACGTTGCTGAGAAAGACCGCCTCCTCGGGTACCAAGCGGGTGGCCTCGCGAAAAGCCCGGATCGCCTGCTCGGTTCGACCTTGATCCTTGAGCACGTTCGCGAGGTTGGTGTAAGCCGCGGCAGAGTCCGGCTTGACACGAAGCGCCGTCTCGAACGCCGCGACGGAAGCATCGAGTTGCCATTGATCCTTCAACGCCACGCCCAGATTGCTGTGCGCCTCCAGATAATCCGGGTTCAATTGAATCGCCTTGCGGAAGGCGTCAACCGCCGCCGCGGACAGCCCCTGCCCTCTGAACGCCAGTCCCAGATTATTGCAGGCATCGGCGTAATCCGGTCTGAGTTGCAGCGCCAATCGGTACTTGGCGATGGCCGCATCCAACTGGCCGCGCTCAGCAAGCACCATCCCGAGATTGTTGTGGGCCTCGGCAAGATCCGGCTTCAGTTGCAGGGCGCTCTGATAGGCAGCCACGGCCTCGTCCGTCTTTCCCAGTTCTTTCAAGGCGGTTCCCATGTTCACGTAAGTCTCGGCGAGATCGGGATTGAACTGGAGCGCCATCCGAAAGGCGGCGATGGCCTCCTCCAGCGAGCCGAAATTCTTGAGGGCCACTCCCAGATTGTTGTGGACGTCCGCGAACTCCGGCCGGTAGCGAAGCGCCGTGCGATAAGTCACGATGGCCTCCTCCAGTCGTCCCTGAAGTCTGAGCGCGTTCCCGAGATTATTGTACATTTCGGGCGAATCCGGCTTCAGTTCCAGCGCACGCCGGCACGCGGCCGCAGCCTCCTCGTACTTTCCCTGGGCAATCCAGACCAGCGCCAGGTTGTTATGAAAATCCGCGCCTTCGGGATTCACCGCAATGGCGCGGCTGATGAGCCTGGCCGCATCGTCTCGTTGTCCCCGGGAGTAGGCAATCACGCCCAATAAATGCAGGCAATTTTGCTCATCCGGGCAAACCGATAGAACCTGGCGATAAATGGACTCGGCTTCCGCCAGCCTTCCGGCGCGATGATGCTGGAGCGCCGATTCGATGGCTTCGGATACGGTCATGGCCACGGGCGGGACTCGGCAAAGGACACGCGTCGGATCATGGCACCGGTCACCCTTGTTTTTCCTCGCACCAGCACTGCCACATGCGGCGATACGCGGCTTCGATGTTTTGCGCAAAACGCGGCGCGTCCATGAGCGGCGAAGCCCGCATCCGCGAACGCAGATTCGCCCGCAGTTCCGCGAGGCGCGGCAGATCGCCGGCCCATTGCACGGCGATGCGCACATATTCGTCCGGTGAAGATGCCACCAGGTCGAGAAGATCCAGGTTGGACATCTGGCTGAAGCCCGCGCGGGAGACGGCGTGTTCACCACACAGACTGATCACCGGCACCCCCATCCAAAGGGCATCGAGGCTCGTGGTGTGTCCATTGTAGGGAAATGTATCCAGGATCATATCGATTCGATGATGCCACCGCAAATACTCCGTCCGTGCCGATTTGGTCGTAAATTCCACCCTTCGCGCATCGAGGCCCTGCGCGGCGAGCCGCTGTAAAAACTCCTCGCGACATTGTCCCGGGGGCGCGAGCACCAGGAGCCGTGAGCCGGCGACTTCGGCGAGCACACGCGCCCACAGCGCCACGGTCACGTCATTGGTTTTGGAAAAGTTATTCAAACAGCCGAACGTGACGTGCCCCTCGCGGAAGGCCGGCAGATCGTTGACTTCCGGATTTTCTTCGAGCGGATCAAAACACCAGAAGCTATGCGGCAGCCGGATTGATTCCTCGGAATACAGAGAGTCATTTTGGCCTGGAGGATCGAGGAATGGATCGGTGAGACGATAGCGGATCGTGTCGAGTCCGGTGCTGCCCGGATAGCCGGCGAAGGTCACTTGCACCGGAGCCGGCTGACGGGCGAAAACCAGCAGCCGGTGGCCGCCCATGTGCAGGCTGAGGTCGACCAGCACATCCACGCCATCCTGCCGAATCCGCCGGGCAACATCTTCGTCGGAAACGCGAACCGTCTCCCGCCATTGGTCCGCGTGGCGCATGAATTCTCGAGTGATCTCGTCGGGCGCCAGGACGGAACTGTAGCACACGATTTCAAATTGCGCATGATCGTGGCGCCGAAACAGGGGGAGGAGATTGCGACCGACCACATGCTCCCGAAAATCACTCGAAACATAGCCGATCTTTATTCGGCGGGATGGATCCGGCACATTGGCATGCGGCTGAATCGAATCCCGGAGCGGCCGGGCGTGCCGCTCGTTCCAGAGCGCCAGCTCTTCCCGAATGGCCCGCGGATTGGTACCCGCGTCGAAGTGGAGATGGTAAATCAGGTTGCTATGGCAACCTGCGTCATCGGGCTTGAGCACCAGGGCCTGCCGGCAGACCTGGATCGCGAGGTCGATACGCCCTTGTCTTTTCAGGACACCACCCAGGTTATTCAAGGCGTCCGCATAGTCCGGGCGGATCTCGATCGCCCGCCGATACGCAGCCGTGGCTTCCTCCATTTGCTCAGACTCCTGGAGGAGGTTGCCCAAATTGGTCCAGACCTCGGGAAACAGCGGCTTATAGCGCAGCGCGGTGCGGTAGGATTGCGCGGCCGCCTCGCGCTGCCCCTGGCGCAGCCAGGCGTTGCCCAGGTTGAAATGGGTTTCCGGGTGACCGGGCACGAGCCGGAGGGCGGCGTGAAAGGCCTCGATGGCGGCGTCCACGCGATCCTGGTCCAGGAGGGCTTTCCCGAGATTGGCTTGCGCCGGGGCATGATCGGGCTGGAAACGAAGTGTAGTGGCGTAGGCACTTTCGGCCGCGGCAAATTTCTCCTGGTTGTGCAAAGCGATGCCGAGGTTGTAGTGCGCGTCGACGAAAGCGGGCCGCAGCTCGATCGCCGCTCGATAGGCCGCAGCCGCGGCGTCAAACTGACCTTGATCGAGGAGCGAATTCCCGAGCTCATAATGAAGCTGTGGGTCCGACGGCCGGAAACGGAGGACCTCCCGGAAAGCGGAAGCCGCGGCTTCCAACTGACGCAGTTTCATGGAGAGAATTCCCAGGTTCAGCCACGCCTCAGGATAATCGGGCTTCAAGCCGAGAGCGGTGCGATATTCAGCCATGGCGGCGGCAGAAAGGCCCTGCTTTTGGAGAGCAAGACCGAGATTATAGTGGGCCTCGGCGTATGGCGGGCGGAGCGCGAGCGCGGCGCGGAAACTGGCGCTGGCCGCACCGAGGTCCCCGAGGCTCATCCAGGCGTTGCCCAGGTTGTTGTGGTATTGGGGTTCCTTTGGCCGCATGACAATGGCGCGGCCGATCAGGTCCGCGGCCAGCCGATTTTGGCCGGACTGCAGGGCAATCACGCCGAGCAGGTGCAAGGCATCGGCATGCTGAGGATCGTGCGCCAGGATGTGGCGATAGAGTGACTCAGCCTCTCCCAATTTTCCCGCTTGGTGATGTTGGACCGCGAGGTCAAACGACTGCTGGATGGTCACGGCGACAGGGCAGTTGATCGTTGGTCCGGGCCGGACTGGCGGTCCGGGCCGGATTGGCAGCGGTGGATAGCCGCCGATGGTTTGCGGTGGGGTACTTCGCGAAAAGCGCGAGGCGGCGGGGCTGCAACCGAAGGCGACGCGGGCATTTTACCGCAGAGTTCGCGGAGAAATTAGAGAGGGCCGCGGAGGACATATTTGGAACCACTAGATACACGAGGCGGGTTTGCTGCAATCAGAGGTGAAAAAACCACGGAGCCGAAGCGAAGCGAGACGCCCATGGTGCAATGGGGGCAATACACTAAATACACGAAAATGGGAGGCCCGCGAATTGCCCCTCCCGCGAGTGCGGGACCTTGGGCGTCTCGCGGACTCGGCTACACGAATGACATGAGGCGGCGGGGCCGCAGCGAAAAGCGACACGGGCATTTTACCGCAGAGTTCGCGGAGAAATTAGAGAGGGCCGCAGAGGACATATTTTGGAACCACGAAATACGTGGGGCGGCTTCGCCGCAACCGGAGGGTATGTCCACTAAACACACCAAAAACACGAAAAAAGGAGAGGCCCGCGAATGACACAGATCAAGCGATTAAAACTTCGCAGCGCGCGCGGGATTTGAGGGATAGCGCCACGAGGGGCGTCCCGCGGGTGCGGGACGAACATCCAACATCTCCGCCAGAGGCGGATCAGCCTCCGGCTGACAACACCCGCCCGCAACGCTTCGCGTAGCGATGCGGGCGGGTCCAATGGGCTCCACTGCGAACGCGGAAACCTCGGACGCGGAAATGTTCCGAAAAGCCGCTTCCGGGGCTTCCCCTCTCTGCGCTCTTTGCAGTGCTAACGTGAGAAATGTACGCACGCTGCGTAGATTCGTTCGGAGCGCGACTGCGTCTTGGAGTGCGCCAGTGCTCTGGCGCTTTCGGAAGCAGCGTCTGGCACGGCGCCGATGCACAACCCGCAGACACTCCGAAAGCGGCGCGGCGGCGCCGCACTCCAAAACGCTCTCGCGCTCCGTTGGGCAGCTCCCCGTGTATCCCTGCACCCTGCATCCTGTGACCTGCATCTGGTCGCCTTTGGTTGCGACTCTGCCGCGCGGTGGACGCCGTCATCGTTCGCGGCGCGATGGGCAGGACCGCAAGGCCATTCCAGGAGGGAGGAAGGAACTGTTCGGCTGTTCGTGGTGCCGGAGGACGCCGGCCCGTTCGTCCCGCAGTCGCGCATCGGCATTAAAATAAGCCGGCAGACTGAAGATTTTAAAACGCAGAGATCGCGGAGGCGCAGAGAGACTAGTCAGGACGGGTGGGTTAGATGACGCCCGAGTGCCGGCGTAACGCCGCCTTTCCGGGAATCCTCTGCGTCTCTGCGTGCTCTGCGTTTTAATTTAATGCTTATGCGCGGGATCAGGGCAGGCTTGCGGCGGCCCTACAATATCGCAGCAAGATGCTCGATCAAGACTTGATGGAGGAACCGCCGCGGCGGCGGCGGAAGCGCTGGAGGCCCAAAGCGAGGCCGAGGCTGCCGGCGAGCATCGACATGGCATTCGGTTCGGGCACGGCCATGATGGCGAGGTCGGCACCGCTGCCGTTGGCTGTGGCTCCGGTCGCGGAATTGGCTTGTGTGAAGGCCTCCCATGTCTGACCCCCGTAGGTGAACAAAGACGTATTGGCAATGCCGGTGACGGTGATCGGGCTGGAGCCTGTCGTGATGAAGAACAAGTCACCGATGGTCGGGGTGTAACCGCCGACCAGGTTCAGGACGAAGGCCGAGGTGGAACCCAGCGCGAGGGTTGCGGTGGTGGGGCCGGTGATCGTGTCGTTAACGCTGCTGGTTGGATTACCTGAGGCGCCGTACGGGGACTGGAGGTCGAGTTGCAATTTGGCGCCGCTGGCGAACGTGGCGGTGCCGTCTATGGTGAGGGTGCCGTGGGTCACGCCCGTGCCGGTCTCGCCAGGCGCGAGGGTACCGCCGCTCACCACGCTGATCGATTCTTCGTTGGTCGTGGCCGTCGTCCCGATGGTTCCTGTGCCGGTGAGGGTAGCGCCGGAGAACACGGTGACGGTGGCGGCGTAACCGGTTTGCCCGGTCAATGAACCGGAGACGACAACCGTACCGCCTTCGACGTTGGTATTTCCGCTGTAGGCAAGGGTGCCGGCCAGCACCAGGGTGCCCAGGCTGCTGGGAGTCGCAGTCACGGAGTTTCCGATGTTGTAGCCACTGGTGATGCCCCCGGAGAGCGTGAGCACGGAGGTGGCGGTCGTGGTGGTCACGGCCAGACCGTTGTAGCCGGACTGGAGCCCGCTGGCGATGACCAAGGGGGCGTTAATCGTGTGCGTCCCGGAGATCACCACGATCGTCGGGTCAGAGTGGGTGATGCTGCCGTTGACGTCGCTGGAGTAATTGTCCAGCGTGATGGCGTTACCCTTATTGCCGATGGTGTAGCCGCCCTGCCCGGAGTCTGTCAATGAGATGCTGCCGATGGTTTGGGGCTGGTCCACATTGACGATGCCGCCGGCGTAGGGGGTAGATCCCAACGGACCAAAGATGGCCTGCTCGCCCGTGGAACTCGGCTGGCCGCCGCTCCAGTTGCTCGCCGTGTTGCTGGGCAAGCCGGTGGTGGTATTCCCGTTGGTCGTCCAGTTCGAATCACCGGCGGCGTTGGTCCAGGTACCGGTCCCCTGCGCCTGAGCATTCGCATTGCCGGTGTATTGGATGTACAACTTGATGTAGGCGGAGGTGGATTCCACCTCCCATGCGTAGCCCGTCCCAGGGCTCGGCAAGCTGCCCATGCTACTGAGGATGATGTTGGTGAAGCCGCTCAGCACGCCATCAATAATTTGGGTTGTGCTACCAGTCTCGTCCGGCCACATATGCCCATCGGTGTTGACGACGTAGAATTTCTCGGTCGGATAAACAGCCGAGTTCAGGACGGTGCTGTCGGTATTGTAGGTGAATGAACTGGTGGCGTTGAAGGTGACGGTTCCGTTCGTGACAGTGCCGCCGCTGGTCTTCGTCCCAGCAATGATAATTTGGCTATATGAGGTGCCGTTAGCAGCGCTCGCGCTTAGAGCGCCAAACGGCGAGGAGGAAGTAGTAGGGGTCCAGGGGATTGCGGTATCGTAGGAAACCGTCGACGCCGTACTGTTCAGATTAAATGTGGCCGCGGTATGCGGGGAGAAGGACGGGCTGAAGCCTTGATAATTCAGAGCGCCATCGATGAAATTAACGTTGAGATAAGCAGTCGAGAGGGACCCGCGGAGAATGCCACTAATATCCAGGGTATCGTTACCCGTAAACGTTGTTCCATAAGCGAGCACCTGGTCACCGTCGTTGAAACCGGCCTGAAGGAGGCCGCCGATCGTCGCCGTGCCAGTAACCGCGATCAAGCCCTGGACATCGTTGGGGTTCGTTCCCGTGGGGGTGCCGAAGTTACCGTTCCAAGTATACAACCCAAGGCCATTACCGGCACTGAGGTTGGCGCCATTGGTCAGGTTGAGTCCGCCGACAATGGTCATAACGGGCGCGACGACTTGAACGGTGTAGCCCTGCGTATCGAGTTCCCCGGGGAAGTAGGTGGTGTCGGAGTAAAAGCCCACGGGGCCGTTGGAGGTGTAGTTGAAATTGGAGAGGGTCAGTGGCCCGATCGCCTGAATGTAGGCCTCCTGGTTCGGGCCGCTGGCCAGGATCTGGCCCGAGACGGTGCCCGCGGCTTGCAGAATGGCCCCGTCGGCGATGGAGATGGTGGAGGTGGGGACGCTGAGGCCGTTGGGGAAGGCCACGAAGCCCTGGCCGGCAATGGCCACGTTGGCGCTGCCGGTGACTTGACCCGAGACGGTCAGCGTGTTGATGGATGAGGGAGGGGAGCCCCCCGCGTAATAGTTGAAGTAGGTGTTGCCCCACCCGTTGGTGGCCGTGAAGGTCGCGGCGCCCGCAAGGTTGATCGGCGCAGAGATGGTCTGGTTGCTGCTATTCGTGTCCGAATTGGTGATGGCGCCGCCGGATTGCAGGTTGATCGTGCCACCCGTGCCCTGGGCAATGGTATAGGGCTGCGGCGACGCCGCAGTGCTATCGAAGGTGATGGCGGCCAGCGAGGGACTGACGCCATTGAGGCTGACCACGCGGGGGTTTCCATCCGGGATGACGCTGCCGAAGGTGGCCGTATCCCCGACGCTCAAGGCGCCGGCGATGCCGGGCACGCCGCCCGGAGACGCCCAGTTGCTGAAGCTGCTCCAACTGCCGCTCCCATCGACGATCCAATTACTCTGGCCGGAGTAAACCAGGCCAGTGACCGTGACCGTCTGTGGGGCGAGGCTCAACGTGCCCAGGCCGTCGGAGACACTATTCACCGTGCCCGTGGTTGCCAGGTTCACCGGCACCGTCCCACTCACCGTTCCCACCGTGCCTTGGACGCCGCTGCCCAGGCCCACGACCAGCGTGCTGCTGTTGCTAAAGCCGGCCACCAGGTTGCTGATCGAGCCGCCGTTGTCGCTCGCCGAAGCGGTCGGCGACCCGAACGAAGCACTGAGGTCTTCCGAGTAGGGGCCAACGGGGGCGGTGTTGGTAAGGCTCAACGCCGAGGTGCCGAAGGTGCCGCCCACATGCACCGGAGTGAGGGTCACCGACGCAATCGCGCTCGCGGAGGCCGGATTGTAAACGCCGCCAGTGACGGTCACCGTCTGCGTGGTAAGGCTGGTCGTGCCCAGACCGTCGGAGGTACCATTCACCGTGCCCGTGCTCGCCAGAGTCACCGCGACCGTCCCCGTGACCGCTCCCGCCGTGGCGGTATGGGCGCTGCCGCCCAGGCCCACGGCCAGCGTGCTGCTGTTGTTCGCGCCGGCCAGGAGGTTGCCGATCGAGCCGCCGTTGTCGCTCGCCGAGCCGGTCGCCGACCCGAACGACGCGCTGAGGTCTTCGGAGTAGCTGCCCGCCGCCGCGGTGTTGCTAATGCTCAACGCCGAGTTGCCGAAGGTGCCGCCCACGCGGACGTTGGCCAGGGCCACGGGCGTGGTGATGGTGTTCGCGGAGGCCAGGTTGTAAACTCCGCCGGTGA
>Ga0302326_10003277_pt1 | contig 38331 bp, 36 predicted proteins | sample Palsa_T0_3_FD_202264 | JGI IMG/M metagenome (GOLD analysis project Ga0302326, IMG submission 202264) | Peat permafrost microbial communities from Stordalen Mire near Abisko, Sweden - Palsa_T0_3 | ecosystem: Environmental > Terrestrial > Soil > Palsa > Peat permafrost | place: Sweden: Abisko... | reverse complement strand
CTGGCCAGCTACCAGCCAGGCTGGTTCGCCGGTTGGAACGACATCGATCCCGGCACCCTTGAGGACCTGCACACCCACTATTCGCTGGAACAGGTCGCCGGCTTTCCCGCCTTCGACGACCCGGACAGAAACGTGCTGTACCTATTCAAACTGCATCCACTGCCCAACGGAGAGGTCCGCGACGAAAACAAGATGAATCTTAAGGTCGCATTACCGGATGACAAGATCGATATTCCAGTCGAATAAATCCTGTACGGGCGATTCCCGCCCCAAAGAGTACTGTCCCGGAAATTATCGTCCCAGGTAGGTCTTGTACTGCAGCTCGATCACCCCGGTGCTGCGCGCCAAGCCAAGCTTGGCCAGGTTGAACTGGTACAGGCTCTCCACCAGGTTGCTTTGCGCGCTCTGCAGCGTAGCCTGCGCCTGCACCAGCGGCAGCGTATCGTCGATGCCATTGTTGAAGCGATCCGTCTCGTCCGATAGCGCCTGCGAAGCCAGGTCCACGTTGGACCGCGCCACCTGCACCAGTTGCTGCGCCGCCTGCACATCCAGCAGCGACGAACGCACCTGCTGGTCGATCCGTCCGTGCAAGTCTCCCAGTTGCTGGCTCACGCTCATCAACTGCGCCTTCGCCACCTCGGTGTCGCCGCGCAGCGAGGCTTCCCGGAAGATCGGGATCTTCAGCGTCCCAATCGCCGACAGCGTCCCGTGCGCTCCTACGCCGGAAACCTCGGTAACCCCATAATTTCCCTTGAAACTCAGCGTCGGAAGCCGCTCCGCCTTGCTGGCGCCGATGGTCATCCGCGCTTCGCGCACCTGGGCCTGAAGATTCTGATAATCCTGGCGATTGGCGTAAGCCTCGGTCTTCAGATCCTCCGGCGCCCGCGATGCCAGCTCGCTGTACGGAGCCGGATCGGTCAGCTCGATCTTCTGGGCCGGCGCAAGGCCGATTTCCCGTTTGAGCAGAATCTCGTCCTTCTCGCGCGTGTTTTCGTCGGCCACCACAATCTGCTGCTGCTGCTGGTACTGCACCCGCGCCCGCAGCTCATCCAGATTGGCCACCGTCCCCGCCTCATGCTTGGCATGAGCCTGATCCAGCAGCACTTTATCGGCGTCCATCAGCGCCTTGGCATTGTCCACTTCGCTCTGCGCCGCGATCACCGCCAGGTACGCGGTTGCCACCCGCTGCACTACTTCGCCCCGTGCCGACATCTTGCTGAAATAAGCCGACGTCTCAGCCGCCCTGACGGCCTTGTAGCCATCGATGTAGGTGCCGGAAAACAGTGTCTGCTCGTAGTTGATCTGCCCCGTAGTCACGTCCGCCTTGGTAATAAAGGAAAGCCCGTTGAACGCATTCGGCGGAAACACTCCGCTCGCGGCAATCTTGTTCAGCAAACCGGATGTAAATCCAAACGCCGCCAGGTTGAACTCGTTGTAGCCGGTCGCGCCGCTCACCGTGATCGAGGGCAGGAAGTATTGGAGAGCTTCCGTAACCTCGCCCTTGAACTTGATCTCGCCGGCCTCGCTCTCCTTCAGCCCCAGGTTGGTTCCCAGCCCGCGATTGACCGCGTCGTCGAGCGACAGCTTCAACACCCCATCCGTAGCCGGAGAGAGCGTCACGCTGCCGTAATACGGATTGCTGAGCGAGCTTGGATTGGGGGTGGGATTCGACGGCAAATCGGACGACTGCGCCAGTACCGCGGAAGCGGCGCCGCCCAGGCCAAGAATCACCATCAGCGCGGGCAAGCCAATCCGCCCCAAAACAGAAATTTGCGATCTGTACACGAACATCATTCTCTCAGATGAAGGAACCGGCCCGAGGATTCAGCCACAGGCAGGAAATTATCCCCATATCAAGTCTGGCAGCGAGCCCGTTTCGAGCCCGCTCCCAAGCTCTAACCGTAACTTGGCTCCGCGTCTCAAATCCGGATCCGCTTCCACCGTCCTCGCCGGAAGAGCACAACACTGGCCCCGGCAATGGCGAACTGGGCGATCACAAAGGCCAAAAACGCGCCCTCGGGCCCAAGATGCGCCGGCACCGCCAGCGCCCACGCCAGGGGAATTTCAAGCACCCAGAAGCAGAAAAAGTTCACGATCGTAGGAGTCATCGTGTCGCCCGCTCCGTTGAAGGCCTGCAGGATCACCATCACGTACGCATAGCCCATATTGCCGCAACTGAAGGTGCGCAGAGCCATCGCCGCAATCGGAACCACCGCCGGATCTTGCACAAAAAGCCGGACAATCGGCGTGGCAAAGACAATAAAAAAGACGCCCAGAGTCCCCAGAAAGATCAGGTTATAAAAACCCGTGCGCCAGACCGCCTGCTCAGCTCGATCCGGCCTGCCCGCACCCAGGTTCTGGCCAACCAGCGTCGCCGCCGCATTGCTCAACCCCCACGCCGGCAGAATGAAGAAGATCACAATGCGAATGGCAACCGTGTAGCCCGCAACCGCAGCCCCGCCAAAGAGCGAGACAATCCGCACCAACCCAATCCAACTGGCATTCGAGATGGCAAACTGCAAGATTCCCGAGAGCGAGACCTGCAGCAGCCGCCAAAGCACCGCAAAATTCAACCGCAGATGCCGCCTCAGGATGTGAATGCGCTCCGTCCCTCTCAGTAGCAGCCAGAATTGCACCAGCACACCGATACTTCGCCCGATCAGCGTCGCCGTCGCCGCGCCGGTAATTCCCAAATGAGGAAACGGCCCCAGCCCAAAGATCAGGCAGGGATCGAGCACCAGGTTGAGAATGTTCGAGACCCACAGCAGTCGCATCGCAATCGATGCATCGCCCGCTCCGCGAAAAATCGCATTGTTGAGAAAGAGCATGATGATCGCGCCGCAGCCGCCCAGCGCAACCCGCGCGTATCCCGATCCAACCGCGACAATCGCCGGCGACGCCCCCATCAGCGCCAGCAGCCGCGGAGCGAAGATGCCCGCGGACACGCCCAACACCAACGAAATCAACAGTCCAAGCACAATCGCCTGCACTGCGGAAATTGCCGCATCCTCCGGGTCTTTCTCGCCAATCCGCCGCGCCACCATCGCCGTCGTGGACAGAGCGACGCCCAGCCCGATGGCGAAGACCAGCTCCAGCAGCGTCTCGGTGATGCCCACCGTAGCCACGGCATCCGCGCCCAGCCGCCCTACCCAGAAGACATCCACAACGGCAAAAAGCGACTCCAGCACCATCTCCAAAACCATGGGAATCGCCAGCAGCAGAATCGAACGGTTCAGATTGCCGGCAGTATAGTCCTGATGCGAACCGCGCAGGGCCTCGCCAATCGAAGACCAAAGAGTATGCGTGCCGCCGTCAACCGGCTCAATCGTTTTCAGATCGGACATTACGAATCTCCACAATGCCGTGCAAAGCACAGCATCCGCGATGGGATCGCGCTGCAACACAATTCAAAGGAAGCAGTGCAAGCGCCCTGGTTTGGAGGCATCCTCAAGCACCGCAATAGAGCGGCACAAGGACAGACAACCGAGAGAAGTCTTACCGGCGGTGTCGTACGGCGACAGGCATCTTCATCGGGTTCTCCAAAGGTGGGATCCGGTCAGTTCCTAGAATATAGCCCAGATTTACCCCGATTTTCCAGTAAATCTTTCCCACCCATGCTTGCAAGATGTGCTGAACGCATCACCCGAAGGCAACAGCAGTGGAAGAATGCGCTTCTATACGAAGGAACGTAAGGCCGGCCACGCTGGCCCGTTCGATCATGGGCAGGGGAGCCGGGCTGTTGTTACTTTTCCGGTCGATTTCCCAAGTGCTCGCTGGCGGCGAAGGAGAATCGCAATGGCAGCCGCCGGACCTTGCCCATACCTCCCAACAAGCTCGATAACCGCATTTACGGAGAAGCAAATGTCCACCCCATCGAACACTCTCAAGGAAGTTGAAGAAACTTTGCGTCTGGTGATCGAAAACCTCATCGACGGCCAGGACGGATTTCAGAAAATCGGCGATGAAATCAAAGACGAGACCCTCAAGACTTACTTCCTTGCAGAGTCGCTCAAGCGCGCCCAATTTCGCGGCGAGCTTGAAACCATCCTCCACCAGGAGGGCGTGCACGACATCAAGGAAAAGGGTACCGCGGCGGCCGTTGTCTATCGCGCCTGGAGCAGCCTCAAGACCGCATTCGGCGGCGGCGACCATGCGCTTCTGGAAACCGCCGAACAGGCCGAGGACGAGGCCAAGGAAGCCTACGAAGACGCTCTCACCAGAGAGTTGCCTCTGCCGGTGCGCCAGCTCCTCGTGAGCCAACTCGCACACATTGAGGCGTCCCACGATTACGTGAAGGCAGCCCGCGACAGCCGGAAATAGCATGTGCTTTGTGTTGCGGTGAGTTGAAATGAGAGCGGGTGCCCCAGGTCTCGATTTTGAGACCTGGGAGACCGCAACTGTCCATAGGATCGCAATCGCTTAAACCTAAAATCCCCTATTCCTCCTCAGCATCCACCGGCTTCTTCGCCGTCGCCAGAATCTTCTCCGCCACCAGTTGCGGCACCACATCGTAGTGCTTCAGCTCCATGTGGAAGCTCCCGCGCCCCTGCGTCAGCGAAGTCAGCGTAATCCCATAGCTCAGCATCTCGGCCATCGGCACCTCCGCCGCAATCACCGTCGATCGTCCGCGCGAATCCATCCCTTGCACCTTGCCGCGCCGTCCGTTCAGATCGCCCATCAGCGCCCCGGCAAACTCCTCCGGAGCCTCAATCTCGACCTTCATCACCGGCTCCAGCAAGCAAGGCTTGGCCGCCTCCATTGCCGCCCGAAAGGCCTTGCGCCCCGCCACCTTGAACGACAGCTCATTGGAATCGACATCGTGATAGCTGCCGTCATATACCGTCGCCTTGAAATCCACCACCGGATACCCGGCCAGGAATCCCCTGAGCGCCGTCTCGATAATCCCTTTCTCCACAGCAGGCACGTACTGCCGTGGAATCGACCCGCCGAATATCTCGTTGCCAAACTCGAACCCCGTCCCGCGCGGCAAAGGCTCCAGGCGAATCTTGCAATCCCCATACTGCCCATGGCCGCCGGACTGCTTCTTGTGCCGCCCCTGCGCCTCCGCCTTGCCGCGAATCGTCTCCCGGTAAGGCACCTTGGGCGCCTTCAGCGTCACCTCGGTGTGATAGCGCTTCTTCAGCCGCGAAACGATCGCTTCGATATGCTGCTGGCCCGCCCCAGCCACCAGAAACTCATGCGTCTCGGCATCGCGGAAGAAGCGCACCAGCTGGTCTTCCTCCATCAACTTGTGCAGCGCGGCGGCCAGCTTGTCCTCATCCGCGCGCGTCTTGGGCTCGATAGCGTACGTCATGCTTGGCTCGGGCTTCGCCTCAGGCTCCACGCGAATCTCCGCGCCTTTCTGCCCCAGCGTGTCGCCGGTAAAGGTCTCGCGCAGCTTGGCCACCGCGCCCAGATCGCCGGCGTGCAGCTCCGCCACTTCCACCGCCTTGCGCCCCTGCATCGCACTCAGGTGCGAAAGCTTCTCCTGTCCTTTGCGTGTGTAATTTTCCACGCACGCATCCGTCTTCACCACCCCGCTCACCACCTTGAAGAAGCTGATGCGCCCGGTAAACGGATCGCTCATCGTCTTGAAAACAAACAGCGCCACAGGCTCGTTGTCCCCCACCGGCCGCAGAACGATCCCGGTATCGATCTTGTCGATGCCCCGTCCATTCCCAAGCCCAGTCCCGAATCCGGAACCCTCATCGCCACCATGCCCGTTACCGGATTCAGCTGACCCATTCGCCGCACTCGTCACCGCGCTCGCCCCAACCGTCTCCATCACATTGGCATGGCTCGCGCCAGCCCCCATCACCGCCATCGGAGCACGTTCGGAAGCCATCGGCGCATACACCTTCAAAAAGTCCAGCAGATGATCCGTCGCCACATTGGCCTCGCCGCTCGAAAACAGCACCGGGAAGATCCGGTCCTCGCGAATCGCCTCATGCAGCGCCGTAATCAGGTGCTGCTCGGGAATCGTGCCTTCGGCAAAGAACTCCTCCATCAGCTCGTCCTTGCCCTCGGCCACCAGCTCCACCAGCGCCTCGTGCGCTGCCCGCGCCGCTGCCAGCATGTGCCCCGGAACCTCGCCGATCCGTCCCGCGCCATTTCCCCTCGGCTCGTAGAAAAAGGCCTGCATGGTGATCAGATCCACCACCCCATGAAAGCCCTCGGGACCCGTAATCGGCAGTTGCACCGGGACGCAAGTCCGCCCCCAGCGCTCATGCAGATCCTCCATCAGCGCCGACAATCCCTGGCCGCCGCCCGCTCGCGGAGAGTCCATCTGGTTCAGCACCACAATCCGGGGCAGATTCGCCTCTTCGGCATACTTCCAAACCCGCTCCGTCACCGCCTCCACGCCGCACTGCGCATTCACCAGCACCAGCGCCGCTTCCACCGGCAGCATGGCCGCCCGCGCCTCATGGCTGAACATATGAAATCCCGGCGTGTCCACCAGATTGATTTTGACCCCCTGCCACTCGGCAAAGGCCACGGCATTCTGCATCGTCGTCCCGCGCGCCACTTCCTCCTCGTCGTACGCAGTTACCGCGGAGCCGTCGGCGACGCGTCCCTGAGTTGCAGTCATCTTCGCGGCATGCAGCAGCGCGGCAACCAACGTCGTCTTGCCACTGCGCGCATGCCCCACTACAGCTACGTTGCGGATCTCACTTCCTCGATACGTTTTCATGAGAAATCTCCTCTAAAAATGCAAAGTTCCGACATTGGAAAAATGTGGGTGCCCCAGGTCTCGCCTTTGAGACCTGGGCGTCACTCGCGGCAGCACAAACCCCGCAACCGTATCTAGCCACAGGGAATTCGTGTTGGCGTCCAATTGGGCGTCTTGGTGGCCCCACCCTCGCAGGAGGTTGAGACTTCGGCCGCAGAGCGCAGCCATTCGGGTACTTCTGCCGTCCTCCGTCATGCGGACAACCCCGGCAGGCGCGCAAGCAAAACAGAGAGCTTCGCTCGCGCGTCTTCTCTAAAGAAGACGAAGCCTATCACAACCAGGCGAGCAACCTCAATGTCCGATGTGACAGGTTGCGCAGCTACTTTCTACAAAAGGGGAGCCATGCGATCCTATTTCCAGCCATGAAACTCGCCCTCGGCCTCGTCGCGCTCTTCCTCGTCGCCCTGTCTTTTGTGGCGGACTACAAATGGAAGCGATGGATCGCCGCCCGCAAGCAGGAGCGCGACCACCCGCCCGGCTCTTTCGATCAAAAATGAGCATTGCGAAGCCAAATCGCAACTTCAGCCGCATCCGCCCGTTACAATCACTTCGAGTACCAAGTCCAATAACCAAGGTCTAATCAAGCATGTCTCGCTCTCAAATATTCCGCAGCACGGCTCTGGCTCTCGCCGCCCTAGCCTTCCTCATCGCCGCTCCCAGCCGGTTAAGCGCAGCCTCCAACCCCACCCAGGTCCACGACGCCTCCGGGCTCAAGCCGCCCGCCGGCTCACGCGTCGCCATCGTCGAGTTCGAAGACATGGAGTGCCCAGTCTGCGGCAACGAAAACCCGCTCCTGCGCCAGGCCGTCAATCAATACAAAATCCCCTGGATTCGCCACGACTTCCCGCTCCCCTACCACGCCTGGAGCACGCAGGCCGCCATCAACGCCCGCTACTTCGACGCCAAGTCCAAAAAGCTCGGCGACGACTACCGCGACCAGGTCTTCGCCAACCAGCCCTCCATCACCACCCTGGACGTCCTGCGCCAGTTCACCGAAAAATTCGCCAATCAATACAAGGTCGGCCCGCTGCCCTTCGCCGTCGACCCCCAGGGAACCTTCAACGGCCAAGTCCAGGCCGACAAAGCCCTAGGCCAGCGCATCGGCATCGACCACACCCCGACCATCTGGATCGTCACCAGCCAGTCCCGAGGCGCGCCATTCATCGAAGTCCTCGACCCCAGCAAGCTCTACCAGATCATCGATCAAGCCCTGGCCGACACCAAGTCCGGCAAGTAACAAGTAGTGTCCTAATTTGTCTTTGCTTTGAAAGGGCACGGCTTTAGCCGTGCCGTAAACGCCGTGCTTTTGCGCGGCTTTAGCCGCCGAGGGAATGCTGACAACGAAATTAGGACACCACCAAGTAACAGGGCCTTTCCTTCAGAATCCACGATTCCCCGTTCTTGACCGAATTCGGGAATGGCGTACTCTGAAGGCAGGAGTCAAACCATGCCCGGCCTCAATTGGTCCCAATGTGCAGCCGTCGAAAGTGTCCCCGGCAAGAGGAGCGGTGCCTGGGTTCTGAAAGGCACTCGCATGCCCGTCTCAGCTATCTTCGAAAATCTAGAAGCCGGCGCGAGCATCGACGACATCATGGAGTGGTTTGACGGGCTGGATCGTGAACAGGTCAAGGAAGTAATTCATTTCGCCGTAAGCAGCCTCGAAACAATACCCGTCTACGCATAACAGCTAAGTTAGTGAAAGCTTTCTTGCTTTGAAAGGGCACGGCTTCAGCCGTGCCATCGGCATAATCGAATGAATTCGGCTTTAGCCGCCGAGGGATTGCCCATATCTCATACACAGATGGCTAGCTAAAGCACGTCGCTCTTGCCAAGATTGCAAGGCTCGCAAAGTGTTTGAAGGTTTTCTTCTATTGTTTCGCCGCCAAGGCTCCATGCTTCGATATGATCCACATGCAGTTCAAGACCCGGTGTCAGAGCCGGACTCGCCCCGCACGCTCGACATGAGAAATTGTCCCGTTTCAATATGCGGAATCGCAAGCGTAAAGAAGGGTCGCGGCTTGTGCGGTGTCCGTTTGAGACCCCAGTGAAATTTGGAGTATTCTTATCTTGAGAGTTTGCGTATTCAACAAATTGCTCCAACGCCTTCATCCAAGAACCAAAGTGCCGATTGTAAGGGCTCTGAGAGATCGAGGAAGGTTGATGCGATAATTCTGCGCGACGTGGTTGTCGCCATAATACTCCCATAGGCGCAGAATGTTTTCAAATAAACGTTCCTCGGAGTAATTGATTTCATTTGCGGTTTCTAACCCAGCAGAGATGACACCTTTATTCCATGAACCAAAGCGGCGCACTACCGTAGTGCAGTCATACTTTCCGAATTGTACGTACAACGCTTGAGACACAAATTTGGTTCCAGCAGCTTCGGCGACATACTGAAGATCAGCTAACAAATCAGCGTTGGAAACGGGAGCACCCTTGACCCTGTCTAGCTGGAATCTCGAATCACTCATTCGCGTGTCAATCCCCAAAGTGAATCTGCACCAACTCCGGCGTCTCAGCCCCAGCATGTCCACCTGGAGAAATCATCCGAGTCTGCGGCGACCGCCAGTGATCGATATAACTAACCTGGTGCACGCAGCTAACCGTACAGTTAGGCGAGCAGGACTTCGCAGTAACAAACTCCCGCTTCACATCCGCGGTCGTATACTCCGCCAGCGGAACCCCAGGATATCCCCGCTGCTGCGAGCAGTAATGCACCAGCCCATCCTCGCAGATGTACAGATACCGCGACCCGGCCCGGCAGCGCCAGTCATTCGGCTTGCCCTGCGCAATCGCCTCCTGGAACTGGTTAAAGCGCGAGTAGCTCCGCCGCTCCAGGTTGCGCACCTCAAAGTAGATCTTCGCCTCTTCCGGCTGCAGCGGCTTCAGTTGCCCGCTGCCATCGTGGATGATCCCAATCGTGTTGCTGAATCCCAACTCCAGCGCGCGCTTGGAGATCACCAGCGCATCATTGGGATTCTTGATGCCCCCGCCCACCACCGAGTTGATATTCACATGAAACTCGGCATGTTCGGCCAGCATCTGCAGCTTCTTGTCCAGCACCTTCAGGCTCTTCATCGACACATCGTCCGGCTCAATGTTGTCGATCGAGATCTGCATGTGGTCCAGACCGGCTTGATTGAGCCGCTCGATCCTCTCCACATTCAACAAATAGCCGTTGGTGATCATCCCGGCCATCGCACCAACTTTGCGCATCCGCCGGATTACATCGTCCAACTCAGGATGCGTCAGCGGCTCGCCGCCTGAAATCGTAATAATGCTCGTCCCCAGCCGCCCCAGATGGTCGATGCGCCGCTCCATCTCGTCGATCGGCACCGGCTTCGAAACCTTGTCGTACTCATTGCAATACCCGCACGACAGGTTGCAAAAACGCGCCGGCACAATCTGCGCCATCACCGGATGCCCAGTCGAGGCCAGCGCCTTGCCCACCAGCGCCAACTCGCGCACCCGACGCATCGCCGCCAATTTGCGCCCACGCACTGTCATTTTTCGCGGAGTACCCATCTTTACTATTGAACCACATCCGGGCATCGGCCCACTACCCAAGGGCAATCGTCTCAAACAGAAGGGGTGCCCGTTCGGCACCCCTCATGATCCACACTCACACTTCCCACTCACACTAGCTCTTATGCCGCTTCCCATCCACCTGCAGCAGCACCAGCTGCTTCATCCGGTCGCGTAGAATCTCCACCTGCACCGGCTTACCCTCGCTGGTCCGAATCAGCCGCTCCCAGTCGCTCGAAGTCACAACCGCCTCGCCGCCCACCTCCAGCACCACGTCATGCGGCTTCAACCCTGCCGCGTCCGCCGCGCTCTTGCGGGCCACGTTCTTGATCATCACCCCGCCGGAAACCCCTAGAAAATCAGCCATCTGCGTTGTCAGCGGCTCGACCATCGCGCCCACATGCAGCGAAGGGCCAAAAATCGCCGCGCGAAAATTTCCGCCGGACGGCAAGTCAGCGCCATTCGAAACAAAGCTGTTGCCCGACGCCGAAGTCGCGCCTACCGTGCCTAGCCGCGCCAGCGCCTCTTCCTGCACCTTGCGCCGGTCCGCCAGTTGCACGGTCACCGTCTGCTGCACGCCATCCCTGCTCACCACCAGTTGCAGCTTGCGCCCCGGAGGTGTGTCCCGCAAGATGTCTTTCACCTGTTCCGCGCTGTTGATCCCCTGGCCATTGACCTCAAGAATGACGTCATGCAGCTTCAACCCCACCTTGCCGGCCGGGGCATCATGATCGAGCACCGTAATCTCTGCCCCATGCGCATCCTTCAAGTGCAGCGCCTGAGCCCGCTCCTGGTCCACATCGCCCACATCCACGCCCAGAAAACCTTGAGAGTGCGAATGCAGCAGGAACAGCCTCGACCTCTCCAGAATTTCGCTCACTTGCATGCTTTGCGCATGAGCCTGGGCGGCCCATCCAGCCGACAACACCCCGGCCAGCAGCACTCTACCTAAAACTCCCCCAGACCGGCGCCCAAACCCCGGCCAGTCCATCTTCCTTCGATCCACGGTATACGGCCTCAAAAAGTGCATCATTTTGTTGATCTCCGCGGCTGCCTTGCAGCTTCGCTGGCTATTCTGCCCGTTCCCGCCCGCATTCTCTCTGACGATGCGATGCAGGGAACGTGAGTAAACTACGCTGGAAAGAAATCCCCGAATCAGGATGCCCGATTTTGGTGAAAGGAGTTACTGAATTTCAGAAACCCGGCGCAGCACCACCCTGGATGCATTCCGGATATGGGAATTCTGATCTGAAAGTGCCACCGTTGACAAGACCTGTCTTACGCTCGTGTCTGCTTCGACGGGCTCCAGCGTGGAGATCGCCTCCGCCCGGATGTGGGCGTCCGGGTCGTTCAGCAGCGTCTCCAGCACCGCATCCCGCACCTGCATATCCTCGGCGACATACGGCTGCAGGCCCTCCAGTGCCTTTTGCCGCACTTGAACGCTGCGATCATAGCGCAGCGCCACCATCAGCGCATCGCGCACGCCCGTTCCCTGAACATCGGCGCCGGCGCAACCATGCCCGGAACGGCACTCTTTGGCCAGCAGCTCCACCGAGTTATCCCGCACTTCGGGATTGGCCCCATTCTGCGAAGCCACCATCAGCAATTGCCGGATCTGCGGGTCGTCCAGCGTCCCTTCCACCAGTCTCGGTTCCACCTGGTTGTAGCTCACCCGCACCAGGTTCGAGTTCGGCTGCCGGACAATTCCGGAAACACTCGCAATTTCACTGGAAGCGATCGGCGCAGCCGCACTCGCAGGAGTCGCTTGGCTTGTCTCCGGCACGCGCGTCTCTGGTCCCGCCCCATTGCCCGCGATGCCGGCCGCGCGCCGCGCCGCAAACTCGTAGCCGCCCAAACTGCCCAGTCCCGCCCCAGCCACCAGCAGCAGGCAGGCAGCCACCGGAGCAGCCTGCAAGCCCGTAGCCGTCCGCGTCATCCAATCCGCAACACGGTCGTACCATCGCTTGGGAGGCAGCGCATCCAGCGAGTCTTCAAGCCTCGTCCGGCTCCGCGCCACCAGGTTGGCATTGGGTTCCAGCACCGGATAGGCCGCCGACAGCTTCTTCAGCGCCAGCAACTGCTCCTGCTCTTCCCGGCATTCGGCGCATCCAGCGTCACCTTCCCGCAAGTGGAGAGCCAGCTTGTGCGCCTCGTCGTCCGGCAACTCTCCGTAAGCCGCCAGCACAATTTTTTCGTGAGCCTCTTCGCAACTCATACTGAGCTTCATCTTCTTCACGTCCTGTTTGCCTCAAAATTGACTGCGCCGGACTTCTCCGGATTGGCTTCTGTTGCTCGTCATCGGCGCTTTTCGCGCCCCGCGGCAATCTTTGGAAGCCTGTCTTACTGTTGTCCTACCCTGAAAACTGTTCCGTCTAACGAATTCCCGCCAACTGACTTCTTAGTTTTTTCGTAGCCCTGAAGAGCGTATTCTTGGCAGTTTCTTCGGTCGTGCTCAACATCTCTCCGATCGTTCTCAGCCGGAGCCCCTGATAATGCTTCAACTCAAAGACCATCCGCTCCCGGGGCGTCAGCGTCTCCAGAGCCACCTGGATCTTCTGCCCCAGCACCTTCCGGTCCAGCTCTTTCCCAGGATTCGAAAATGCCCGGTCGTCCGATACCGAAGCCATCAGGTCGATCTCGTCGCCGGAGTGATCCACCACCACCGCCGAATCCTCGCGCCGCGTCTTACGCCGCCGCAGCTGATCCAGGCAAAGGTTGGTCACAATCCGGTAAATCCACGTATAAAACGAGCACTCGAAGCGAAAATTGTTCAGATACCGGTAGGCCTTCAGAAAAGCCTCCTGGTAAATGTCCTCCGCGTCCTGCTCGCTGCCGGTCAGGTGCAAAGCCAGCCGCAGCACCTGATGCTCGTACTGCCGCACCAGCGCGTCAAAGGCCGCCCGAGACCCCGCCTGCGCCTCGCGGATCAGGTCCATCTCGGTGGCTCGAACGCGCAGCCGGTCCTCATTGCTCTGCTGAGCATGAGGCTGTACTCGTGCCTGCCCGCGCGCTTGCCCGTCGCTGCTGGTCGTCGTTGCCATCCCTGGCAAAGATTGTACGCCCAAGGCGCGTGGCCATGCTGCGCCAGCCTGAGCAGCAATAGGAAGTGCGTCCGCCATACGTCCGTTCTCCACAAAAGCGAGTGCCAACCGACAACTGCAAACCGATCAACTTGTGACGGATAGACGCCCCGTAATCGCAATCGTGAGCACTTTTTACCGGAGCCGGAGTCGCTATTCCCCAGTCCCTCCCATCAACCGGTAAACTGGTCCCGATGAACTCCACTCTCTTCCCACCCCCCGGCAACTCCGAATCCAACGAAATCCTGATCGCCCACTGCGACGGCGGCTCCCGAGGCAACCCCGGCCCAGCCGGTTACGGCGCAGTCATCGAAGACAAAAACGGCCGCGTCCTCGCCCGCCTCAGCGAATACCTCGGCAAGCGCACCAACAACTACGCCGAATACTCCGCGCTCCTCGGCGTCCTCGCCTGGTGCCTCGAACACAAGCAGCCCCGCATCCGCGTCGTCGCCGACTCCGAGTTGATGGTCAAGCAGATGCAGGGCAAGTACAAAGTCAACAGCCCCGACCTGCGCCCTCTCTGGGAAGAAGCCCGCCGCCGCGCCAATCAATTGGAGCGGTTCGAAATTGTCCACACCCTCCGCGGCGGCAACAAAGAAGCCGACCAGCTAGCCAACGACGCCATGGACCGAGGCATGGGCCGCGCACCATCCAGCCCGCCAGCCTCATCCTTCGCGTCCAGTGCCAGCAGCGCTCCTCGTCCGGCCGCACCCGCACCGAAGCCGCCCCAAGCGAGGCAAGTCCTCGAAGGCTTCGTGAAAAACGGCGTAGTCCATCTCATCGACGGCGAACTGCCCGACGGCATCTTCGTAAAAATCATCCGCGAGTAACAAGGCTTCCATGCTTAGTCCTTACTTTTCACGTATAGTAAGGAGAATCCCACGAGCAAGGAGCGCTCCGATGGCGTCCGCAACGGTTACTTCCAAAGGCCAGATCACCATTCCCGTAGAGGTTCGAACCGAATTGGGTTTGAAAGCTGGCGATCGCATTGAATTTCTGAAAAACGAGCAGGGACGTTTCAGTATTGTTCCCACTACCGGCTCGGTCAGGGATCTCAAGGGAATCCTGGGCAAATTTGACCGCGTTATTTCGGTGGAAGAAATGAATGAAGCCATCGCAATCCGAGGCTCGCGAATTCGTTGATCGGCATCGATAGTAACGTTCTTCTTCGTTACATCGCTCAGGACGACCCTGTTCAGAGTTCCAAAGCAACAGTCTTCATCGAGTCTCTAAGCTCGGTTCAGCCTGGCGTCATCAGTCTAGTTTCTATCGCCGAGCTCTATTGGATGCTGGATCATATCCGCAAGATGGGCCGCGACCAAATCATCACCACTTTCGCTACACTTCTCAATGCAAGAGAACTGCGCATTGAAAACGCCGCGGTAGTCAGAGATGCCCTCGCGCTCTTTGCCACAACAAATGTAGACTTCGACGATTGCCTTATCGCCAGAACTCTCACCGCTGCCGGCTGTAGCTCGATCATGACCTTCGACAAGCGAGCCGCCAAATCCGCAGGCATGACATTACTGAGCTAGAAATCTTCCCTCGAATCAGAACCGCAGCTCCAGCAAAGTATCGCGCATTCAAGGTTCAGGCGCGTGAAGCAACCGTCATATAAGTCCGATACCGCTCCTCATGAATATCGGTAAACGGCGTCAGCAGCAGCGGGCCCGAATCGGCCGCAGCCATCCACACCGCTTGTCCCTTCATCGGCGTCGCGGCGAGCAGTTGTTCCCGCGTCACCTTGGGCGCATCATCCGTCAGCGCAAACAGCACCAACGGCCCGCGCACCAGCGCTACAGTATCCGGATGTTGCGCATCGATAGCCTCCAGCCGCATGGGCATCGGCAGATTCAGCTCCACGCGATCCCCATCCTTCCACTTGCGCCGCAACGTAGCAAAGCCCTTATCCACCGGCGCATTCACCACCAACCCATTCACCCGAATCGCGGCACTGGAGTCTCCCTGTGCCCAAGCCGGAATCCGCAGCCTCAGCGTAAACTCCGCCGTTTTCGAAGTCTTCACCACCATCTCAATCCGCCCGTCAATCGGGTAAGCAGTCGACTGAGTCAGCTGTATCCGCGCTCCGCTCTTCGCCGGCCACTTCAGCGTCGATGGCATGTACAGATTCACATACACCCCATCGCCATCATGGAAGTAACCCAGAATGCGATAGTCCGCCGCCACCTGCGGCAGCGTCCCCGAGCAGCAAGGCCACTTATCGTCGAAATAGAACTTGGTCGCCGAGTTCGAGTAGTCGGAGTAATAAAAAGCGTGCCCGTCTTTTTCAAGCGTCTTCGCGCCCAGCACAGTGTTGTACAGAACCCGCTCCATGCTATCGCCGTACTTACCGTCGCGAGTAACTCGCAGCAAATACCGCGTCAGCTTGAAATGCGCATAACTTCCGCACGGCGTCTCGAAGCTGTGCTTGGTATTCGTCAGGCTTGCATGCAGCGCCCCGGTATTCGGTTCGCGAAAACTCTCATCCGGACCCCATCCGCCCGTAGCATAGCTCTGCGTGGCCACAATCATCTCGTGAGCATTTGTTGCCGCCCGCAGATGCTTCTCGCTCCCGGCCGCCAGGTAAGCCTGCATCGCCGAACTCAGCGCATTGCAGAAGCTATAAGCATGATGGTTTGGCAAAACGTTCTTATTTTCCGAAAGCGGATCGAAGTAGGTCTCATTCAATAGATACCTGGGCGCCATCGTCCGATAACGCTCGCCCGCCCCGCGCTGCGCCGCCAGGTACAAGTTCTCCGGCAGCGTATACGGCTCATCCCACCCATAATCCCCGCTCGTGCTCTGCCCAGTCGCCCTCCGCCACGCAATCTGCGGCCCATCGCGATCCAGCGCCGTCGGCGGCAAATGCGGCCAAGCAGCGTCTGTCGTCCTATCCAGCAGACTGAAAGCATCGGAGGCGCCGCCAAACTGGTGCGCATCGATCAACCCGATCACCATCTTGTCGTAGTTATAAGCAGGGAAGCGAAAATTGGTATAGAACTTCCCGGAAATCGCCGGCCCATACATCTCCAGAATCCGCCGCAGCTTGGCCTGCGCCGCCGGGTCGCCCGTGGCCGCATATCCCCGCGCCATCGCCGAAATCCACTGCCCAAAGCAATGTCCCGGCGCAAACCCCTCGCCGCCACTCGGCGTCTTCACCAGCGGAACTTCGTCGTACCATCCGCCCAACGGACCACCCGGAGCCGGCAGCCCAGCCCGCAGCCGCCAAGGCCGCAGCAGCGCATCCTCATCCAGACTCAGCAGCACCGCCTGCGTCTCTTCAAACTGCGTCCGCATCCGCCCCGGAGCCAGCTCGACATCCCCATAGCCAAACTCCTGCAGCGGCTTGACAGCAACTGTTTCCTCCGCGCCCAGCGCTTCCACCAGAATCTCTGGCCCAACTGCCATCGCTGCCGAAGCAGCCCCAGCCATCTTCAGTCCATCCTTCAGAAACGTGCGACGCAGCATGAATGACTCCTCGCCGCCATCCTAAGCCCTGACCGCAGGTCGCGTCACACATCGCAACCGTAAACTTGCCGCGCCAGTTGAGAGAAATGGCAGTATCATCATAGGCATGGCGACCTTCCATATCTCGGAGATCGAAGCGGCCCGCGACTTCCTGAGCCTGCTTGCCCGTGTCCGGGAAGGCGCCGAAATCGTAATCGAGTCCGGCGCATCCGCTGTTGCCGTGCTGCGTCCAGCCGGTGACGAATTCCGGCCCCGCTTGCTCTCTGAATCTATCGCTCTAGCCAAGAAGCACGCGGAAGAATTGGGCTACGAGCCCTCCATGGACCCGGAGTTTGCCGCGGATATTGAAGAGATCATCCGCAACCGCGAGCCATGGAACCCGGTCGTATGGGAGTAATTCTCGATTCCAGCGTCCTTATTGCGGGTGAAAGACGCAAGCAAAGCGTTGCCTCGATTCTGGAACGCATAGAAACAACGTGCGGAACGACCACTGCTGCCCTATCGGTAGTAACTGCAGTTGAGTTGGCGCATGGTATCTACCGGGCCAAAACGGATACCGACCGTGAGCGGCGGCAAACCTTTGTCGAAGAAATTTTCAGAACCGTTGCAGTGTATCCGCTCGCATTGGAGGTAGCTCGCCTAGCCGGGCGCATCCATGGCGAACAGATGGGTCAGGGCAATAGCATCGACTTCCCAGACCTGCTCATTGGAGCAACTGCTCTCCACCTAGGCTTTGATCTAGTGACGCTTAATGTGAAGCATTTTCAGGCCATCCCCGGCCTGAAAGTAGCAACGCCTTAAGCTAGCGCCGCCTTCACAGCCTCGCTCACCAGCCGCCCCTCAGCCCGCAAACCATCCGCCGCCAGCTTCGCCTGCACCGTCTTGATCACAATCCCCATCTCTTTCGGACTGGGCTTCTGCCCCGATCCTTCGGCGATTTGCGCCACCACCTGCCCCACGATCAGGCTCAGCTCCTCAGTCGTCAGCGCCTTAGGCAAAAACTCCTCGATCACCGCAATCTCGACAGCCTCTTTTGCCGCCAGCTCCGGCCGCCCGCCCTTGGTGAACTGCTCAATCGAGTCCCGCCGCTGCTTGATCATCGTCGCCAGAATCTGCTGTGCTTCCGCCTCCGTCAGCGGCTCATCCGATCCAGCGCGCTTCTCGATCGCCTTGTTCTTCAGCGCCGTCGTAATTAACCGCAGCGTCGTCGTCCGCTCGGAATCCCGAGCTTTCATCGCCGTAATCGTCTCTGCCTTCACCCGCGTTTCCAATGTCTCGCTCATCGCCAATCCACCCGTTTCCATAAATCTTCGTATCTCAAGGATTGTACCCAACCAACTACCTGCTTCCTCAGAAGAGCCGAAGACGAACTCCGGCACCGCACTTCACACTCACACTTTTATGTACACATTTATCACAACAATGTGTATTATGTGATTGCGGCCGATGAGCGAGTCCGGCCGATCTTCCGAGGAGATTCCGCCATGTTCCGAAAAACCCGTCTTTTTACCCCCGGACCCACCCCGCTGCTCCCCGCCGCCCAATTCGCCATGGCCGCCGCCGACATTCATCACCGCACCGCCGAATTTCGCGCCCTCTACACCAAGGTTCTCGCCCAGTTGAAGGAATTCGTCGGTACCCAAAACGACGTCCTGCTGCTCTCCTGCTCGGGCACGGGAGCCATGGAAGCCTCGATCAGCAACCTCACCTCGCCCGGAGATCGCGTTCTCGTCCTCTCGGCCGGTAAATTCGGCGAGCGCTGGGTCTCTTTGGCCAAAGCCTTCGGCTGCCAGGTCGATCTGCTCACCGCGCCCTACGGCGAAACCTTCGAACTCGGCGACATCAAGAACGCGCTCCACCAAGACACACGCGCCGTCTACGTTCAGGCCACGGAAACCTCAACCGCCGCCCGCCACGACATTCAGGCCATCGCCGCGCTTTTGAAAGAGGCCAACAGCCCAGCATTGCTCGTAGTCGACGCCATCACCGGCCTCGGCACCACCCACTTCGACGTAGACGCCTGGGGCATCGATGTCCTCATCGGCGGCTCGCAAAAGGCCGTCATGATCCCGCCCGGCCTCGCCTATCTGAGCGTCAGCGAAAAAGCCTGGGCGGCCATGGAAACCAGCAAGAATCCGCGCTACTACTTCGATCTCCGTAAAGAGCGCAAATCCGCCAAGGCAGGCGAAAGCGCCTACACCCCCTCCGTCGCCCTCATCGCCGGCCTCGGAGCAGCCCTCGACTACATCGCCGGTCAAGCCAACGGCGATCTCCCAGAAGGCCGCATAAGCCTGATCGAAAACGCCGAAACCTGCGCCGCCATGACCCGCGCCGGCCTCGTCGCCCTCGGCTTCACCCTCTTTGCGCCTACCTCGCCAGCCGCCGCAGCCACCGCCGTAGCCGTCCCCGAAGGCCTCGACTCCGGAGCCGTCGTCAAAGAGTTGAAATCCAGATTCGGAGCAGTCATCGCCAACGGACAGGGCGAGATGAAGGGCAAAATCTTCCGCATCGCCCACCTCGGCTTCTTCGACTACATGGACACCATCGCCCTTCTCGGCGCACTGGAACTGATCGCCCGCGACACCCTCAAGCTCCCCGTCCAATTCGGCCAGGGAATCGCCGCCGCCCAGGAAGTCTTCGCCAACCGCAAACGATAAAGATAGCTTCTAGCTTCTAGCTGTTAGCTAGGAGCTAGAAGCTAGGAGCTGCAACCATGCCCGAACTCACCTTTGGCGAAAAACTCATCCTCGCCCGCAAGCAGCTCAACCTCTACCAGTACCAGATGGCCGAAAAGCTGGGCGTCCACCCCAACTCCATCTGGAAGTACGAGCAGGGCGAGGGTAAACCGCAGGCCTCCGTGGTCCGCATCTTCGAGATGTTTTGCGACCAGAACAACATCCGCTTCGATACCTATACGAGCAAAGGCCATTCCATGAAGATTGTTCTCGCTGAAAAGGTCTCCCCCGCCACTCTCGCCGTTCTCGCAGGTGAGCCCGATTGGCAGATCCTGACTCCAGAAGACGTAGCCAAACTCCCCGGCAAGCTTCCCGAAGCTCTCGCCGACGCCGATGCTCTGGTCGTCCGCTCCGCCGTCCAGGTCGACGACGCATTGCTCGAACACGCACCGAAACTTCGCGTCATCGGCCGCGCCGGCGTGGGCGTCGACAACATCGACGCCGACGCAGCCACCCGCCGCGGCATCGTGGTCATGAACACCCCCGGCGCCAACGCCGTCGCCGTCGCCGAACTCACCATCGGCATGATGATCGCCCTGGCCCGCAAGCTTCCGGTTGCGAACATCTCCATGCACAACGGCAAATGGGAAAAGAAATCTCTCCAGGGCACCGAACTTCGCGGCAAGACCCTGGGCATTCTCGGCCTCGGCCGCATCGGTCTCGAAGTAGCCAAGCGCGCCCGCGGCTTCGGCATGGACCTGATCGCCCACGATCCGTTCGTCTCCGCCGCCGTAGCCCGTGAGGCGGAGATCAAGCTGGTTTCGACCGAAGAGCTCTTCGCCAATTCGGACTACCTCACCCTGCACGTCGGCCTCACTCCGCAGACCACCGGCATCATCAACGAGCGCACCATCGCCACCATGAAAAAGGGCGTCCGCATCCTCAACTGCGCCCGCGGCGAGCTCATCGAAGAAGCCGCCCTCGTCGCAGCGCTCCAGTCCGGCCACGTCGCCGGCGCGGCTCTCGACGTCTTCACCGTGGAACCGCCGGTTGACTCGCCCTACGCGACCATGTTCAATGTCGTCCTTACGCCGCATATCGCCGGTTCCACCGACGAGGCGCAGGAGGCGATCGGCATTCAGCTCGCCCGCCAGGTCCGCGAATTTCTCAAGCTCGGCGTCGTGCAGAATGCCGTCAACGCCGCCTCGCTTAGCCACGAAGAGTACCTGCAACTGGCGCCCTTCATCGACCTGGCCGGCCGCCTCGGCAGCTTCCTCTCGCAGGCCGCGCCGCGCAATATCGAGAGCATCCATCTCACCTACGCCGGCGCATTGGCTGAGGGCAAAACCGACCTGGTGCGCAACGCCGCCATCGCCGGTCTGCTCTCGCAATCCGAGCATGTCAACCGCATCAACGCCGCCACCATCGCGCAGGAGCGCGGCATCCGCATTCAGGAACAGAAGCACGAGACGATTCGCGGCGGCGCGGCAAGCGTGCTTTCCATCACCCTGCATGACGCGGCAGGATCGACCAAGGGCTCGGCCACCGTCCTGCATGGCGAACAGCCACGGCTGCTGGCCTTCGACGGCATGGATATTGAAGCCCCACTCGAAGGCAACCTGCTGGTCTGCCGCAACCTCGACGTTCCGGGCGTCATCGGCAAAATTGGCACGGTGCTCGGCGAGCAAGGCGTCAATATTGCAAACTTCGCCTTGGGCCGCCAACGATCGCGCGAACAAGCCGAGGCGGGTCCGCTCAAGGCGCTCTCCGTCGTTCAGGTCGATGAACCGGTAGGCCCGGAAGTAATCGAGGCGTTAACTAAGATTCCCAATCTGCTGCAGGCCCGGCTGGTGCGGCTCGGCTGATTTGTTCCACGTGGAACACTGGATTGTTCCACGTAGAACAATTTTCAGAGGGGCGACCTCAGGCGAGGGCTGTCAAGTAAATTTGTTGTAAGTCGCGTGTCTTGTAGTAACTCAAGTTGCAGATAATTATGGCCTTTTGTGCATCGCCGCAATGCTCCGAACGATTGCCGATTTTATATCTCATTTTGGTTATTGTTGGAGCATGTCCAAAACAAATTCCGAGGAACGGAAGGCGCGCGATGCCGCCTTCGCCGAGCTGCTTGATTCTCTGAACCCAGGGTCTGCGTTGCGACGGCAAATGATCGCAGCGCGAGTACGAGCGGGCCTGAGCCAGCAAGAACTGGCGAAGCGGATGGGAACAGCGCAATCCACAATTGCGCGCCTCGAACGCGGCGGCCGCTCGCCCAACATCTCAACTCTTAGGAAGTTCGCTGAAGCGACGGACAGCCGCCTCGTGATGCGTCTGGACGCGACGGAGCCGGAGACTCCACCGCCAGCAAATTAGCGCCCAATCTTGAACACAGAAGTTATTGTTGAATCGACCTCGACGGGCTCTCCGTTCAACATATACGGCTTATAAACCCATTGCTTCACGGCTTCGATAACCGCTTCCTGTAATTCCGGCGGGCCGCTGACAGCCTCCACACTCGATACGTGCCCATCCTTACCGATCGCGATTCGAATTATGACTGTGCCTTGCACCTTGGATTTTTTCGCTTGCTTCGGATACTTTGGGTCGACTTTCTTAACCAGCAATCCCTGCACAACATCATCGGGAAGACGGGCAGCCATAGATGTTGCATCGGCCGGAACGATGAAGTCGGCCTCATTGATTGCACTCAACTCCTCTATCGACTCGATATGAGCCACAGCGCTTACGGTGCGTTGCCGGATCATTCGCAACTCACCCGGGAGATATCTGCCTCGAAACAACACCGGATTGTCGAAGAAATCTTCGGAGACATGCGGGTCGAATACCCTGGCTCTAAGAGCGTAGCTATGCGGATCGACACAATCCGAATATCCAGGAACCCGATTGCTATTGGAAGCAATCGCGAACTTCTCGCTCACTGACAAACATTCGAGAGCTGAACCGTTGACTGCGCGGTGTTCGACCTCGACCGATATACCAGCGATGCCGCCTCATTCAATATTGGTTCCAGATAGTTTTGGCCGATGAACGTAAGCAGGGCTGAGCGAGGCTTCGATTCACCCGATCGCATCAACCCAAATTTAGTGCCATAAAGAACCTGGGAAAAGTTGGGACTCGAATAGATAATCTTGTATTTGATCCGGCTTGCCCAAAAGATCTCGATGGTCCCGCTATCTTTAACTGTCGAATTTGAATCGAAAATTTGATAACTCAGCTTGAGGTGGTAAGGCAAAGCTTCCGGGGATTCCAAGCCATTCAGCTTTGCTGCCCGCTCCAGTCGAGTTTGTCCGTCCGTGAGTGTCCCCGACAGCGACGAAACTTCTGTCGGTTTAGGCAAATCTTGTCCATAGACTGCCGCGGCCGCAACACTCGCAAGACTGCCGCGGCCGCAACACTCGCACAAAAAAAGAAGCTGACTCGCGCGCGAATTCCACAGGCACGGGCGAGACACATTTTGGGCATGATTCAGAAGATGCCACAGCACAATTCGTGCTCAACCGGATTTGGTTGAGCACGACGTGGGATTAGCCTCAATCCAGCGCCAGAAAATCCAGTTCCACTGGATCGATCAACGGTTTGAGCCACTTCAACAACGCCTGATGCTGCGGATGCACCACGTAGGCCTCAAACGCCTGTTTGCCGGTAAAACGCATCAGGCCGGCGAAGGTATAGCCCTGCCCGTGCGGCGACTCGTTGTGCCCGACATGCAGATCCACCAACCCCGGAATCCTGCCTCGAAACGCCAGAATATCCGCCTTCGCCCGCTCTTTCTGAGCTTCCGTTGCCTCAGGCTTCCATCGAAATCCAAAAATATGAACGTACATCCTGCCTCCTTGATTCAGTTGATCCACTCCAGTATCTCCCGGCCGCGTGGGTAAGCTGGAACGCGTAAGGCCGGCGACGTAATTTCATCGACCCAGTCACCAAGCGGCGGTATCATTGGCCCCAGCAGCATCCCTGCGGGTATCCATTCACGATGCCTGCGCTCGAACCCATCCATACTTTCCAAGCCAATTCCAAAGGATTCTGCGATGCCCACAATCACGACCAAAGACGGCACTTCGATCTACTACAAAGACTGGGGCGGCACTTCGACCTCTGCCCAGCCCATCGTCTTTTCGCACGGTTGGCCTCTCAACGCCGATGCCTGGGATGCGCAGATGCTTTTCCTCGGCCAGCACGGCTATCGCGCGATCGCCCATGACCGGCGCAGCCACGGCCGATCCGGCCAGACCTGGGACGGCAACGAGATGGACACTTACGCCGACGATCTGGCCCAGCTTTTTGAAGCCCTCGACCTCACCAAGGTCATCATGATCGGCCACTCCACCGGCGGCGGAGAAGTGGCTCGCTATCTCGGCCGCCACGGGACCAAGCGCGTCGCGAAGGCGGTCCTGATTGGCGCCGTCCCACCCGTCATGGTCCAGAAAGAATCCAATCCTGGCGGGCTGCCCATGAGCGTCTTTGACGGCCTACGCGCCGCACAGGTCGCCGACCGCTCCCAGTTCTTCAAGGACCTGTCCATGCCTTTTTACGGATACAACCGTCCCGGCGCCAAAATTTCTGACGGCGTCCGCGAAAACTTCTGGCTGCAAGGCATGATGGGCGGTCACAAGGGCGAGTACGACTGCATCAAGGCATTCTCAGAGACCGACTTCACCGAAGACCTGAAGAAGATCGACATCCCGGTCCTGGTCCTGCACGGCGATGACGACCAGATCGTTCCCTATAAGGATGCCGGCGTGCTCTCAGCCAAGCTCATTCCTAATGCCACGCTGAAAATCTATCCCGGCTTCCCACACGGCATGTGCACCACGCAAGCCGACACGATCAACGCCGACCTGCTGGCCTTTATTCAAAGCTAGATTTCGCGACACGAGCGGCCTCATGCACGTAGACGACATGCATGAGGCCCGCTACAGCATGTGGATCAGTTCGTGCTGTCCGTTGAGCAGATAGCAGGCGATAAAGGTCAGGGAATCGGTCTCGGATGCGTTGTCAAAGCGAAGAATGACCGTATCGGCAGGCTCGTAAAAGGCATCACCCTCCGTCAGCTCCTGCGCCGGTTGCCCCTCGATTTGAAAGACAGCAGTTCCCCAGGCGATGTACCCGACAACGGGACAGGGATGCCTGTGTTTTCCGGTTTGCCGATTAGGCACAAAAGTGATCTGGCGCACGTCGACCGAGGTGATCGTGCGCTGATCCAAAGTGGCGGTCAACAGGGGCTTGCGATGAATCGAATTTGGCACCACACCGTTGGATGCAGGCTCCCGGTAACGGAGTTTCCTTAGGCTTCAAGAGCAAATTTCCGGCGGATTCGAGCATCCTCATCAAGGGCTTGCATCCTGCTCTTCATTCTCACGCATCCGGTTGCCGTGCTGCTTAAGGCACTCTTGTTTCGTCCTGCTAACGGTGTTAGCCTCACCGCATTCAGGAGATGCCGCCATGAACACTTCAAAACACGGCAAGATCTGCTACATCGAGCTTCCCGCCAGCGATTCTGCCCGTTCTGCCCAGTTCTACAAGGAAGTCTTCGGCTGGAATATCCGCACACGCGGCGATGGAGCCACTTCCTTCGATGACGCAATCGGAGAAGTCAGCGGCTCATTTGACTCCAGTAAGACCCCCGCGGCCGATCCCGGCTTCATTCTCTCCATCATGGTTGACGACATTCGCAAGACGATCGCGCAAATCGAAGCCTTTGGCTGCGAAATCGTCGACCCTCTCGGCTTTCACCCCACCGAGCTGATCGCCCATTTCCGCGACCCCGGCGGCAACCTGCTGGGCCTCTATCAGGAGCCAGGCTGAGCAAACAGCCTCCCGGCCTCCAGCAACTTGGCCACGGACTCCTTGGAGCAGGACTCGGAATAAATCCTCATCAACGGCTCGGTCCCGCTGGCCCGCAGCAAAAGCCACGTCTCTGCGGCGTTGGGCTTCGTCTTTGCTTCCGGGTTGTCGAGATAAAACTTCACCCCGTCCAGCGTTTCGACGCGCAGAATCGGCATTCCGGCAAAAGCAGTTTCGCCTGGCCTTAGGGCTTTGGCCCGCGCAATGGCGCGGTTCTTGACCTCGTCGGGAATATGCAGATCGATGCGCCCGTACTGATGCTCTCCATACTCGGCCTGCAAGTCCGCGACCAACTGGCCGAGAGTCTTCTTTTCTTCCGCCATCACATTGGCCAGCAGCAGCGCATTCAAGAGGCCGTCGCGCTCCGGCAGATGGCGCTGGAAGCCGATGCCGCCCGACTCCTCGCCGCCCATCACGATCTTCTGCTGCTGCATGTAATCGACGACGTACTTGAAGCCGATGCCGTGCTCATGAATCGTGCGCCCGTATTTGGCGCAGATGCGGTCGAGCATCTTGGTGGTGTTGAAGGCGCGGGTCACATCGCCGGGCCAGCCCTTGCGCTTGAGCACCCATTCCAGCAGCACGCTGAAGATCTTGTGCGGATCTACGAACTCGCCATGCTCATCGACGGCGCCGATGCGGTCCGCGTCGCCATCGGTGCATAGGCCCGCGTCGCACTTGTTGGCGACGACAGCCTCGCCCAGCGCGCGAATATTGGGCTCGATGGGCTCAGGATTGATGCCCGGAAAGAGCGGATCGACATGGCCGCGAATCTGCACGAAATCGACGCCGATACGCGTAAAGATCCCCGCGATCAGCTCGCGGCCGGCCCCATACATCGAGTCGATGCCGAATTTGAAGCCCGACTTCGCAATCAAACCCAGATCGGCGAATTTTTCAATCGCCTCCATATAAGGCGCAATGAAGTCCACTTCCTCGATTGCCGCCGGCTGCGCGGCCTTGACCACCGGAGCGCCCAGAAAGGACTCAATCTCGGCGATAATTGCGGGGCTCCCAGAGCCGCCGAACCAGGCCTTGTACTTCACGCCGTTCCACTGCGCAGGGTTGTGCGACGAGGTGATCATGATGCCGCCAGCCGCGCCCAGCCCGCGCACGCCAAAGGAGAGAGCCGGGGTAGGCGTGATCTCCCGCGCCAGTTTTACGGGAATGCCCGTGGCCGCTACCACCTCGGCGCAGGTACGGGCAAAGGCTTCCGAGAGGAAGCGCGAATCGTAGCCGATGCACAGCCCTTTTTCCGGAGCCTGCGCGGGATCTTTGCCGGCATGCAGATAAGCGGCGACCGCGGCTGCGGCGGTGCGCACATTGTCAAAGGTAAAGTCGCTGGCGATGACTCCTCGCCAGCCGTCGGTTCCAAACTTGATCACCGGATGCGCCATGCGTGCAGACGTTCCTCCATTCCGATCAGTGTACCGTGCGCAAAACCGGCACTACCGATCGAAATGAGGCTTGCACTGCAGCCATTATTGGATGGGCTGGGCCTTGCCGCTCTTGATGGCCTGGTCGAAGACCGACCTCATCTTGCGCGCGGCCTCTTCGGCCTTCCGTCCTTGCTCCTCGCCGATGCGGCCCATCTCTTCGCCCAGCCTGCCCATCTGCTCTCCGAGTTCGCCCTGCTTTTCGCCAATCTCTCCCTGGCGTTCGCCGATCTTGCCTTGAATCTCGCCAATCTGGCCCTGGATGTCGCCGATTTTTTCCTGCAAGTTGCCCAGCTTCTCCTGGGCCTCCTGCAAGGCCTCGGTATTCATTGACTTTTGGCTTTCGGCGACCTGCTTGGCAATCGACTCGGTGAGCTTCTTGTACTCGTCGCTCTGCAAGACGGCCAGCTGTTGGCGCAGCTTCGCCATTTGCGCTTCGAACTCAGGCCCCGGCAGCCGCGCGTGGTCCATCTCCGGCTGCATCGCCTCCATCTTCTTGTTCAGAGCATCCTGCTTCATGTTCAGTTCGGCCATGCGGGCATTCAAGGCGTCGTCGCCTTTGAACATCGCCTCGCTCTGGGCCAGGATCGTTGGGTCGGTGATGACATACGACTTGCCTTCATGCTCAAACCAGATGAAGTTGCTGTGGTACTTCTCGCGGGCCTTTTCCAACTCCCACTTGTGGTGGCCGTTGATGCTGATGGTGCTGTTGCCACCGTCGCGAACGATGGCAAACGAGTCCTCATCGTCATCCGAATACGAATAGGTATTCCCGTTGTGCCCGTGCCTGGGCGGCATAGGCGGTACGGGAGCCATATCTTCATGAGCCTCCGGCGCGGTCGGCGGTTCCGGGGCTTGGACTGGCGCCACATCGGGCGCTGGCGGATTCGGCGCCACCGGAGCGACCGCAGGCGCTGGAGGCGCCGCTTGCCCAACCTCCACAGTCATGACCTGATCCGGAATTTCTCCGGAAACCTGCCCCGAGACATGACCTGAAACCACGCCGGAGACCGCTCCCGATCCTTTGCCGGCAAGCGGACCCGGAATCTGTTTGGCGAACGGTGCGGGAGCAACTACTCCCATAAGCGGTCCAGCGCCACGCTGGTTTTGCTCTTGCGCAGCTTCAACCGCGGGCACAATGCGAATGCAGGCGACTACGGCTACGAGCACCGCGGGCACCAGGGTCGCGGCAAGAATTGCGTGGCGGCGGCCGCCAAGAAAGGCGAGACGGAAACGGCGGGCGTTGAGAATACGCTCGATGCGGCTGGATAAATTGCTGCTGCGTGCCATGGCTACTCCGGTGAGTGCTCCAGCAAAGGGACTGGTACGCGGCATGGCCGCAAATTCGAGAAGAACCTGGGCGTAGGAGGCAGGATCTTTGGCCTGCTCTAACCCGGCGCGATCGCTCAGCGCCTCGCCCAGTTCGGAAAGCTTGCGTTGCAGCCACCAGCCCAGCGGGCTGAACCAGAAGATTGCTAGGTGAAATGCAGCCAGCGATTGCAGGTAAAAATCTCCCTGGCGGACGTGCGAGTGCTCATGAGCCAGCACGATGCGCAGCTTGGCCGGGTCCCACTCCGCATAATCGGCGGGAAGAATGACCGTCGAGCCGATGGTGACCGGAGTGGCAAGATCGCGGCTTGCCCGGGCTCGCAGAATGCGATTGCCCAGCGCCGGCAGGGTCTCCTCGGAGAAATTCGCAATCGGCTCGGACCTGCTCCAGATGCGGAAGGCAACGGAGAGCCCAGCCAGCAAGCGTAGCAGCAGTATTGCGCCCACAGCTAAGTAGAGCGCGGTCAGTATCTGCTTGATCTGTGCCCAGTTCCAGAATTCTGACTTGGCCGGGATGCTGCTCTGGGAAACTGCCGGCTTGAGCGGTTGCGTCGCTGGAAGGCTGTGCCGCGCCGCAATAGAGATTTCTCTGGGAAGAAGAGTGATGCTCGCGGCAGACCGCGATGACCTAGACGAGAGGACGAGAGCCCGCGAAGCTCGATGTCTGCGGGCCGGCTTGGCATCCGCGGCGAAGCGCAGGCTCGTGAAGGTTTCCGGCGACGGCGAGCTGACGGCTGCTTGAGCGGTCAACGAACGGGTTGGGGACGGAGCCGAGGACGGATGAACAGGATTGGCAGGCTGCGGCGTGCGGATGGGAATGCGCAACGCATTGTCCAGAGTGAGCCATGGAGCCCGCATCACCAGCGGCATCGTTCCGGCAGCCACCAGCACCATCACCCAGGCCACCTTCTGCGCCAGCACCGCCTCCACGCGCATTACACGAATCACGGCCCAGACAGCCACAGCCATCAGGAGCGAACGAAAAGCGGCTTCGAGGATCCAGAATTCCAGATGGGCGAGCATCATTTCCCTCCTTGGCCGTTAGCCTTCGCGGACTTTCCCGCTGTCTTTTCCGGATTCTTGGCGGCAGCGATCCGCTCCGCCAGCCGCTGCAGCTCCTTGCGGTCGAGCACGGACGAGTCCACCATCCCCACCAGCAATTGCTCCACCGACCCCTCGCAGAACCACTCCAGGATGCGCTTGACCGCGCGTCCGGCAACCATGGGCGCAGGCTCGGCGGGAGAGTAGAGGAACGTCCGGTTGTCGAGGATGTGGGTCACGTAGCCTTTTTCCTCCAGGCGCCGCAACACCGTGCGCACGGTCGAGTCCTTGAGCGGCCGGTCCAGCAAGTCCAGCTCCTCGCGCACCTGGTCTGCCGACAGCGTGCCATGCTGCCACATGAGCTGGAGAATGCTTCGTTCCAGCTCGCCCAGTTCGGAGGGATCGTGCCCTAGAAGCTCGAGCCCCACCGTCTCGTGACCGTCTGTAGCGTTACTCATCATAATGCTACAGACGGTAACATATGGAGTGGGTGAGCGCGCAAGAGATATTTTCAAAAATTTTTGCGAAATTCCGCGACTCGCCCCGATTTTGTGGAAAAGACTAGAATTGATACAGCAACACTGTTTCCGGAGGAATTGGCTTGCCACTCTATGAATATCGCTGCACCTCATGCGGCTACAGCTTTGAAAAGATCCAGAACTTCAGCGCCGAACCCGAGCGCGAATGCCCCAAATGCCAGGGAGTCCTGATCCGCCCGGTCACCGCGCCCGCGCTGCGTTTTGAAGGCGCTGGCTGGTACGTGAACGACTACGCCGGAAAAGGCGCAGCCAAAAAGTCAGAAGCGTCTGGCGATGCTCCGGCGAGCTCCGACGCATCTGCTGCCAAAGAGACGAAGACCGAGTCGAAGTCGGGAACAAGCGACACCGGTACAACTTCCGCTCCGGTAGCCCCAGCTGCCCCGGCCGCATCGAGCGCCTCAGCTAGTTCCGCTTCCAGCAGCTAAATATTAGAGTTGCCGGCCATCGGTTTCGGAGGGAGCCGGGGGCTTCAGCCCCCGGGAAAGAGTGCAAATTTGTGGGCCTTCAGGCCCGGGCTTTTGCTCTTTTCTACGGAAGGAACAGACACTACCTACAGCATCAATAGACCCGTTTGAACCCTTTTCCACCTCGCCGCATCTTATTGCCCGACGTTGATTTCTAGTACCCAGAAAAACAACATCAGAGGGAATTAGTTATCACTTAGCAACTAATCCTTTGAAAATGTTGGCCTGGGCCAACATCATGAAATCAGCTGGAAAGACGAGGAAAACCCCAATGCTTGCAGTTCGTAAATCCAACGATCGCGGCCACGCCAACCACGGCTGGCTCGATTCCAAATTCAGCTTCTCCTTTGCCGACTACCACGACCCCGAGTTCATGGGCTTCCGCGCCCTGCGCGTCATCAATGAAGACGTGATCGAGGGCGGCGGCGGCTTCGGCACCCACGGCCATCGCGAGATGGAGATTGTCACCTACGTGCTCTCGGGCGGCATCGCCCACAAGGATTCGCTGGGCTCAGGAGGCGTGATCGTCCCCGGCGAGCTCCAGCACATGTCGGCCGGAACCGGCATTCGCCACTCCGAATACAACGCTTCGGATCTGACTCCGGCGCACATGCTGCAAATCTGGCTGCTGCCCAGCAAATCAGGCGTCACGCCCAGCTACAGCCAGCAAAAATTTCCCATCGCAGCGGAGCACAACCTGCTGCACCTGCTCGCCTCGCCCGATGGCCGCAATAACTCGCTGACCTGGGTCACCAATGCCGATCTCTACGCAGCCCGGCTCGACCCAGGCGCAAAGATCGAGCACGCGTTTACGACCGGCAAATACGGCTGGGTGCAGGTCGCGCAGGGCGCGGCCACCGTCAACGGTGAAGCGCTGTCCCAGGGCGACGGGCTGGCTCTCTCTAACGAAGACGAAGTCTCCATTCTTGCCGGGACCGAAGGCTCCGAAGTACTTTTCTTTGAACTGGCATAAGCTTTTTACTGCATTTTGGCTAAGCGCTCCAATAATCTAGAGTGCTTAGCTAAGTCCACGATATCGCAGGTGATGTGATATCGTTTTTATCAGTGAGAATTCTGCTGGACACCGACGTCGTAGTGGCTGCGATGCGTAGTCCTCGTGGAGCATCGGCAGAACTGTTGCGCCGCATCGACAAAGGCAGAGCCACAATGCTCTTGAGTGTGGCTCTGGCGCTGGAATACGAGGCCAAGTGCATGTTAGCCGAACATCGGTTGGCGGCGGGGCTCAGCGAATCCGACGCTCGTGCTTATATCGACGGCCTGATCGCCATGGCTGAGCCGGTTCAGACACATTTCCGCTGGCGGCCGCAGCTTCACGATCCGGGAGACGAGTTGGTTTTGGAAGCTGCCGTCAACGGACAAGCTGCCGCAATTGTGACGTTTAACGAAAAGGATCTGCGAGAAGCGCGGCACAGCTTTGGTATTGACGTGATCCGTCCAGGCGAAGCGCTCAAAAGGATCGCACCATGAGGATCAAGTGAGGACTAGACCATGACGACCAGAGTTGCAACATTTCCACTGCGTTTACCGGTTTCGTTAAAGGCCGCTCTTGAAACCATCAGCGACAGGGACGGGACCAGCATCAATCAATTCCTGGTGGTTGCAGCAGCGGAAAAGATTGCCGCCATGCAGACCGAGGAGTTCTTTTTGGAGCGCCGCAACCACGCCGACCGGGAAGCTTTCCGGCGTATCCTCAACCGCATAGGAGGCGAGCCGCCGAGCCCTGAGGACGAATGGGACAAAAACAATCAGACGATCGCCTGATACTGAAGAACATAGAGAGCATCGACGAGCGGACTACTTGCTTCCCAGCAAACTGAGCTGAACATCGTCTGCTTTGGGATAGCGCGCGGGCAAAATCTCATCCACATCGACCCACTGGGTGGGATAGTTGCCCGTGTAGCAGGCCGTGCAGTAATTGTTGCCCTGAATCCCCGTTTGCCCGACCGGCTGCGGATTGTGTCCGTCATCGCAGCAGTGCAACAGCCCATAGAGCGAGAGATAAGACAGCGTGTCGGCCTCGATGTACTGACGGATTTCTTCAACCGATTTGTTGGCGGCGATCAGATCCCGCTTGCTCGGCGTGTCCACGCCGTAGAAGCAGGGCGAAATCGTCGGTGGGCAGCTAATGCGCAGGTGTACTTCTTTCGCGCCCGCGCCGCGCACCATGCGCACAATCTTGCGGCTCGTCGTACCACGAATGATCGAGTCGTCGATCAGGATGACCCGCTTGCCTTCGAGCAGATTGCGCACCGGGTTCAGCTTGAGTTTCACGCCGAAGTCGCGCACCTTCTGCTCCGGCTCAATGAAAGTACGGCCAACATAATGATTGCGAATCAGCCCAAACCGAAACGGCAGTCCAGCCTCAGCGGCATAGCCCAGCGCCGCCGTCACACCCGAGTCCGGCACCGGCACAACCAGATCGGCAGGCACGGCGGATTCACGGGCTAACTGGCGGCCCATCTCCTCGCGCGACTGCTGCACCCAGCGGCCATAGATGCGGCTGTCGGGCCGCGCGAAATAGACATGCTCGAAGATGCAACTGGTTTGCGGAACGCCGCTCGCATACTGCCGCGAAGTCACGCCGTCGGCCGAGACCATCACCAGTTCACCCGGCTGCACATCGCGCTCGTACTCCGCGCGCAGCAGATCGAAGGCGCAGGTTTCCGAAGCAAAGACGATGGTGTCCGGTCCATCCGTATTGCGAATGCGTCCCATCGAAAGCGGCCGGAATCCGCGCGGATCGCGGGCGGCGAAGATGCGGTCGCGAGTCATCATCACGATCGAAAACGCGCCCTCAACCTGGCCCAACGAATCGGCAATCGCATCGACCAGCGAAGCAGCCTTCGAATGCGCGATCAGCTGCACAATAATCTCGGAGTCGGAGGTGGTCTGAAAGTAGGCTCCAGCGCGTTCCAGCTTGGCCCGCAGCGTACCAAGATTCACCAGGTTGCCGTTATGCGCAATCGCAATCAGACCCTTGGTGGAATCGACCCGTATAGGCTGGGCATTGAGCAGAGCCGAGTCGCCGGTCGTCGAGTAGCGCGTGTGCCCAATGCTCAGCTCGCCAGGCAGCTTGCGCAGCACATCTTCGGTAAAGATCTCCGAGACGAGGCCCATGCCCTTGATATTGGAGAGATGATGCCCGTTCGCAGTAGCAATGCCAGCCGACTCCTGCCCGCGGTGCTGCAAGGCGTAGAGCCCGAGATAGACCTGCCGCGCCGCATCCGGATGGCCGTACACGGCCATGACGCCGCACTCTTCGCGGAGCTTGGGATCGTCGTCTTGTGGAGAAAATGCCCGAGAAGCAGATCCTTCGCTTTGCTCAGGATGACAATTGGTGATGCGAAGGGATTCGGAAACATCGGCAACGCCTTCGACGCCTTGATACAACAACCGGCTCATGCCGTCACCTCGTCTTGAAGAGCAGATTCAAGCGCGGCCGCCCAAGGCTTGCGAAGCTCGGAAATCGGACAGTCGATGAGGATATCTGCATGATCATTCGATGTCTCAGAGGCGAATCGGACTTCAAGTTTTCCGGCAACGGTTTCTCCGATCTGCCAGCAGGACAGCTCGGGATAGCTGAATACCAGATCGTCGATCTTATCTTTGTTCTCAGGACTGCAGGTGAGGACAACTTGTGTCGCATGCTCGCCAAAGAGCGCGAGGGCCGCAGGTGCGTCTGGGACCGGGATCACTCCTACGTCTGCTCCAATTCCATTACAGAAAGAGGCCTGTGCGAGCGCGGTCACGATGCCGCCGTCGGCAATATCGAAGGCCGAGGAAATAAGGCCCTGCTGGGCCAAGTCTGCGAGACATTTATGGAGTTGCCACTCCGCTTCGAGGTCAAGATAGGTGGGTTCGCCCCACAGTTCTCCGAGCACTTCTTTGGCAAACTCAGACGACCCGAACTCCGCCAGTGCAATCGGCGGAACCGCGGCGCCCATGCCTTCGCCAATGAGCAAGACCAATTCGCCCTCGCGCTGGAAATCGGCGGGCACAGCCTTCGTCACGTCCTCCAGAATTCCTACGATGCCGATGACCGGCGTGGGATAAATGCCTTCGCCTTTGGTCTCGTTGTAAAGGGAAACATTGCCGCCGGTAATCGGCGTGCCCAGCGCAGTGCAGGCCTCTCCGATGCCATCAATGGCCGCGGAAAGCTGGGCCATGATCTCCGGCTTCTCAGGATTACCAAAGTTGAGGCAATTGGTCGCGGCTACTGGAGTCGCGCCAGTGCAGGCGACTTTACGGCAGGCCTCAGCTACAGCGTGCATCGCGCCCAGCTTGGGGTCGAGATAGCACCAACGGCCATTGCCGTCGAGCGCCATCGCCAGTCCGCGCTCGTGGCCCGGCGTGCCGGTGCCCTTGATGCGCATTACGCCGGCTTCGCCGCCTGGGCCTTGCACCGTGTTGGTCTGCACCATGGTGTCGTACTGTTCATGCACCCAGCGCTTGGAGCAGATATTGGCGCTGGCCAGCAGCTTCTTCAAGTCTGCCGTGTAATCGCGCGGCTTGTTCAATTCAGCGAGAATCTCGTCCGAAGGATCAAGAGCCACAGGTGGCTTCCATGTGCCGACGGGGCGATGATAGAGCGGAGCGTCGTCGGTGAGCGACTGATTGGGAATATCCGCAACCAACACGCCATGATGGCGAATGCGCAGCCGAGGCTCTGGCTTGACCGTGCCTACGATCACTGCGTCCAGGCCCCACTTGGCGAAGACCGAGAGCACTTCGTTTTCGCGGCCGGCTTCGGCCACCAGCAGCATACGCTCCTGGCTCTCGGAAAGCATGATCTCGTAGGAGTTCATGCCGGTTTCGCGCTGGGGAACGTTGTCGAGCTCGACGTCGAGGCCGACGCCGCCGCGCGCGCCCATCTCGCAGGTTGAACATGTAAGCCCAGCCGCGCCCATATCCTGGATGCCGACGATAGCGCCGGTCTGCATGGCTTCGAGGCAGGCTTCGAGGAGCAGCTTTTCCATGAACGGGTCGCCGACCTGCACGTTGGGCCGCTTGGCCTCGGTCCCTTCGTGAAACTCCTCCGAAGCCATAGTCGCGCCGTGGATGCCGTCGCGGCCAGTCTTGGCACCAACGTAAATCACGGGATTGCCGACCCCGCTGGCCTTGCCGTAAAAGATCTCGTCGATCTTGACCAGGCCGAGAGCGAAGGCGTTGACCAGCGGATTGCCGCTGTAGCAAGCTTCGAACTTTGTCTCGCCGCCCAGATTAGGCACGCCGAAGCAGTTGCCGTAGCTGGCCACTCCGCTGACTACACCCTCGACAATGGAGTGATTTTTCCGAACAAGCTCGTCGCTGTCAGCTCCATGCTCAATCGGGCCGAAACGCAGCGAATCCATCATCGCCAGCGGCCTCGCGCCCATGGTGAAGATGTCGCGCAGGATGCCGCCTACGCCGGTCGCCGCGCCCTGATGCGGCTCAATGTAGCTGGGATGATTGTGGCTCTCGATCTTGAAGGCGCAGGCCCAGCCGTCGCCTACATCGATGATGCCGGCGTTTTCCCCCGGTCCCTGCACCACACGCTCGCTTTTGGTGGGCAGCCGCTTGAGATGCACCTTGGAGGACTTGTAGGAGCAGTGCTCGCTCCACATGACCGAGTAGATGCCCAGTTCTGTAAGCGAGGGAACCCGGCCCAGCGCGGCCAGGATGCGTTGATACTCGTCGGAAGTGATGCTGTGCTGGGCCAGCAGCTCCGGCGTAACGGTTGCGGGTGTGGGAGCTTCCACCACGTCGGAGTTCTGAGGAGCACTCTGACTGGGACCAGGAAAAGAGGAAGTTGTCATCACGGTCACGTTCCATTGTCGCACGGCTGTAACGTGGAAAACATCTCCCAGGCTCGGCAAAAGCTCCGCTCCAGGCCAGCGCGAAGGATGACGCCGCGAGCACGTCTATGCGATACTGTCGCCTGTAGCCACCGAGCCGGGATGGCGGAACTGGCAGACGCAGCGGACTCAAAATCCGCCGAGGGCAACCTCGTGGGGGTTCGACCCCCCCTCCCGGCACCAAGATTCTAAAAGACTTATACGCAAAATGACCTCTCGATAACGAGAGGTCATTTTGCTTGGTGGCTGTTCTGGTGGCTGTTGGTTTTCTACTTTTTCGGGATTCTGGTGAGGTTCGACGGCAAATTGGCGGCTGCTTTCTGTAGACGACGCCGAAACACTAATACGGCCCTAAGAGTTGCTGTCGGACAACGGGTTCGCCAGCGCTATTCAACTTCGGTTCCGAGCGCATAACGCACCTCGGGTAAAGGGTCTTGGTCGACTAGTTGTAGCCACTTATCGATTTCATCGGAGCTCTCACCGGCAACCCTGAGGGCGTTGGCCAATCGCACACATGTTGCTCGAAGCAACGTCAGACTGGTCGAATATGTGGCATTCTCGTAGGCGGTTTCGACGAAGATCACGGAAAGTACGTGAATCAAACGAGTCTGATCTGTCTTCTCGAAGATGGCAGCATTCGTTAGGTGTATTGCATCCAGTAGTGCATGTAGACGTCCAGACTCGCTACGTGTGTCGATGATCCAAAGCAGCCCATCGATCAGCGGACGAGAAACAGAAGGCAACGCGCCTTTTTGCCAGGCGCGTAACCAGCGATATAAAGCATTGAAACCGCACCAAGCGGTTCGAGGTTCGGAGGAAAGCATCGCGTCTAATATTCCTTGCGTAATGCTCGCTTCACGATCAGGGCTTAGGCGGAGAAGCTCAGGGAACGCCTGGACGATGGCTACATTCTGGAAGGGGTGTTCAAGAAGCCGATTGACGAGCACATTGTCCAGCTCCCCTATGGAGAGCAGGGGCAGCACTTGGTCTGCGATGATCGTTCCAATGGCCTGAGCCGCATCACGATTCCCTTGTGCTACGCGATTGAAGTCATGTGGTGGCACGGTTTCAGGTCGCCAGTTCAAAAGCGTCTCCATAAAGGAAAGGGCCTCTGCCTTTGTAAAGAGAAGTACCGGTGCCTGAGACTGCGTGCTGTTCTTCTTGCCAGCATTGGCAATCGTGATCAAGAAATTGGGGAATCCGACTATGCAAGTTTCCTTCTTTATAGCCTCAAAAGGATTGGCGTCAGCAGGCGTTGGCATCTCAAGGAACACATGAGGCAGAAGGTTTGTTTCGGTTGGTAACCCCGTTTCAGAGGACCGGCGAATCCACAATGCATCGGAGAGTTGTTGAATCTGGTTTGGACTCATTACACCTCCAATCATAAGGCGAATGAGCCTGTTGGCGGATTGTGCCCGGCTCTCGGGGTTCCCGATCCTAACGACATGAACCAACTGATCGATCCGCGTATCGAGTTCGGTGGAATCGGTCGGCTGGGCGAGGATTGGTCCGGCCAACCACTCGGATATATCAGGCCATTGCTGCTGAAAATGAGGTGCTATTTTGAGTTCGTCAGGGATTGGAAGTTTGAGGAGCGGAGTGAGGCACTTGGCTCGTTGCGATGGTGGTATAGCTGAGAGACTACGATCCAAAATAGTCTTCAGTGCGTCAAACATTTCTGGGGATGCCCATCGCTCGTCACGAGCGTAATCAAGACCTCGGAAGAAATATTCAGTTGCACGCGTCGCATCAAGCCGTAAGACCAGACGAGATATCACCTCTCCATAATGCGCACAGCGGCGATCCGGCCATCCTTGACGAACGCGAAGTTTTTCTAGCCCGAAGTTGAGCGCAGAAGAAAGTATCCGGATGAGAAACTCGACGCGAGCGACTGGTAATTTTGCAATGGCAAGTCTTCCAAAATGACGTTCTAGTGCTTCCTCCCCGTCGGACTGGATTGTCCAGAGTATCCGAAGGAAGTCCGCATCATCGGATTCGTCTCCAAGAGGATCAGCTTTCTGAATGCGGTCGGATAGGAATTTATTTTCGTTTGTTCGTATTGGCAATCCGATTACCGATGACAAACGAAAACAGTCGAACAGCGGCTGCCCAAGCCAGGAACCAATACGAAGTATGTTTCCGCGCTGTCGATAAGTGCCAGCATCAAAGCGTGGTTCAATCCCTGGAGTTTGCTCCTTTAATGCTATAGCTATTCGCCAATGGAGATCCGTATTTGCGTTGGATACTGTTGTTCTATTCAGAATTATCACTTGATAGCACTAGAGGCGATTCGATCAATGATGGACAACCGATGTTCCGGTGAC
>Ga0302326_10003276_pt1 | contig 38333 bp, 17 predicted proteins | sample Palsa_T0_3_FD_202264 | JGI IMG/M metagenome (GOLD analysis project Ga0302326, IMG submission 202264) | Peat permafrost microbial communities from Stordalen Mire near Abisko, Sweden - Palsa_T0_3 | ecosystem: Environmental > Terrestrial > Soil > Palsa > Peat permafrost | place: Sweden: Abisko... | reverse complement strand
GCCGATTGCATTGCTTCCTTCAATTGAATCCGGATCGGGTATCCCCGTGATTACGACAATCAAACGGTGCGCGTACGGCGACTGGAAGCGCTGCGCGAGTTCGCGATCGACGGACTCCGCCTCTCCCCCTCTGATATGGAATGCTGTCTCCAACCTGCCTCCCGCCCTGTATGAGAACGGAATCAAAACCAAGGCGAGAGCGAAAGCACATAGCGCAACACACAGGCGTCGGCGCGAAGACCTGGATGGTCCGCGGCGTGCCGCAGACATCACGAGGGAAGCTCCATCTGCAGTGTTCTGTACTGCGCCAACTGCAAACGCAACTTGCGCGTGGCTCGGACCAGACAGCTCTTGATCGATCCTTCGGAAGTGTTCAGTATCTCGCCAATGGCTCGCATTTTCATTCCTTGAATGTGCTTCAGGTCAAATACTCTTTGCTCCTGCGGTGTGAGCTGTCGCAGAGCACGCGAGATCCTTGCGTCGAGCTCGCTGCGCAAAAGCTCTTTTTCCGGGTCGCTCGCGGGCCTGTCGTCTGGGACCTGGTTCAATAAATCGAAGTCCTCGCCCTCGAAGTTCACTTTTGTCGCGTCATTCTCTTTTCGCTTTTTATTTTTTCGCAGGTGATCAAGAGAGGTGTTAGCAGCGATGCGAAATATCCACGTGGAGAACGAGCACTCGAATCGGAAGCGATCCAGGTTCTTGAAGGCCTTCAGAAACACCTCTTGATAAATGTCCTGCGCATCGCTTAACGAACCAGTAATCCGAAGAGCAAGTCTTAGAACACCTTGATTGTGAACCTGCACCAATTGCGTAAAGGCGGCGTGGCTGCCGCTCTGCGCTTCACGGACCAGTGACCAATCGTAGATACGACGTGCTGCCTCCATCTAATCCTCCGCAAGAAGGCCAAGATCAAGGCCCGCGCGATACAAGTTTCTTCAAGGTGCGATCTACAAATGCCCCACAGGGCGTATTCGGCCCCGCACGAATTGAGATAGGTCGACGACACCGCCTATCAATCTGGTACCAGGAGTTTAGTGAACCAACGAGCCAGACTGCCTTGGTGATTGTCTTCCCAACACGGTGGAGATCCCGTCGAACTCATAGATGTAAACCATCAGAGTCTCGTTTTATTCCAAACCATGTCCGTGGATTGCCGTCCAGGATGCAGCTCCTTCACAAGCCAAATGAAATTGGAATCAACAGCAAAGGGCGCCCGGTTGGACGCCCTTTGCGGCTTTCGTTCTGAGTTGGAAGTTAGTGTCTAGAACGTGATCTTTCCGGTCACTACCAGCACACGCTGCGTGACCGCTGCGCCCTGGAACGAGCCGTAAGGACTGGTGGGAGGAGCCAGAGTGTTGGAGATCAGGCCAAAGTTGCCCGTTCCGAGCGTGCTGCCGGGGTTCCCGAAGTTGGGATGGTTGAATATGTTGTAGGCCTGAGCACCCACAACAAAATTCACGCCTTCCTTCTTCACAACCTGCTTGGTGAGTGTGGCGTCGGTGTCTGCATAATGCGGACCGTAAAACGCGTTGCGGCGCACGTTGCCAAAGGTGTTCTGGGTTGCGCCCACGTATTGGGTCGCATCAAGGCACTGTGCATTGACTGCCGCATGCGGGTTGCTGCCGCAGGAGTTGGTCAGGCCGCTGGTGGTAGCCTGCGCCAACAGCGTTGAGCCCAGGCCTGCCAGGACCGGGAAACCGGCAATGACGTTGCTGTTGAGGACAGAGAAGGGCTCGCCGGAGCGGTAATACTCTTTGCCGGCGATTGTCCACCCGCTTACCAAGGGATTGATGAACGCATTGTGCACCTTGAAGGGTTCCTCGTAGAGCACATCGCCGACAAGGTCATTGCGGATGTCGTAGTCTGCATTGGAATAGTTGAGGTTCCCTGGGCCGGTAAGTGTGGGAGTGAGTTGCTTGGCGAGTGAGCCGGCGTTGTAGGGTTCGTTGCCGGCAACGCCACCGTTTGAGGTGTCATCCAGGTCGTGGCTATAGGTGTAGCTGAGGTGGCCGATCACGCCGTTGCCCTGGTGCGTATAGCTCACACTGAGGCCGTTGTAGTTGGAGCGTGCGTTGTTGGTGAACGAGTTCACGGTGCTGAAACTAGGATCGGGCGGTGCGACTGGGAGCCCTGCGAACTGCCCACCTGGTGTCAACTGCCAGGTTCCTGTGGCGTTGTTGAATGCTCCGCTGGCTGCGTTCACATAGGGATTCTGAATGATCTCGTTGTAGCCATAGTTGCCCGCGTAAGTGAGGGAGATACCGTCGCTCTTGCTCAACTGGCGTTGAATTTGCAAACTGTATTCAAGATACCCCGGCTCATGAAAGGTCCCAGGGAAGTAGGCTCCAAGGGTGGGCGGATTGAAGGGAATCCCTTGTGCCGTCAGGGTATTGTTCAATGTTGTGACGGTGCCGGTGGTGAATCCATTCTGCACTGCGATGTTGCCGGCGGCTGCGTTAGCATACACGCTGCCTGCTCCGCTGCCGGCGATATTGCCGGCAAGGACTGTTTCGGTGTTGTCGTTGGGAAAATTCTCGAACGCGGAATCAAGGAATACGTTCGGATAGAGATCGGCAAAGAAGCCCATGCCGGTGCGGATAACCGTCTTGTCATCCAGTTGGTAATTAATCCCGAAGCGGGGCTGGAATTCAATCGGCTCAACAGAGAAGGGATGAGCGTTGGACGGGTTGATTTCGCTGCTGTAGAGGGTGGTGAGGGAGGCAGCCCCGTTGGGGAAGTTGCCATTGTATTGAGAGAAGCAGTTGCCGCGGCAGAGCGGGGAGCCGGTGCGGTCCACGCGAGCGCCGGCTGTCAGTTTCAGTTTGGGCATTATCTGCCACTCATCCTGAGCGTAAACGCCGAGGTTGTACAGCGCCAGGTGTGCGGTATCCGAATTGGGAAACGCCTGTTGGAACTCATTGCCGCCGCCAAACTGTGAATTGGGCGTGTCCAGTCCTCCTTGTGCAATATCGTTAAGACTGAAGACGGCTAGCAGCGGAAAGGATTGTTCTTCCTGCGCGTCAAAATCCTCCACATCGTCGCGACGGAAGTTGACGCCGAATTTGAGGCTATGCTTGCCGCGTGTCCAGCTCAAGTCTTCCTCGATCTGGTACTGCGTCACGTTTCTTCCCTGAGGTTCGAAGAAGGGAATCCCAATGTTGGTTAGACCGGGACTTTGCTCTGTTCCGCTTCCATCCGCGCCGATCTCGAAGTCCCCGAAGAAGGGAAGCACCGCTTGGGAGGCTGCAACATTTTGCGGCCCGAAGAAGGCAGTGTACCAGTTTCCTGCGAGCACCACCGTGTTAATCAAATTTGGAGAGATGGCGTAGCTGTCGTTCAATTGCCCTTCGTATTCCGGCTGGATTGAGAGGACATTGAAAGCCGGGCTGATAAAGCTGGTTGACGTGGGCTGCGTACCATGGTCGAGCTTGAAGCGGGCATAGATCTTGTGCTTGTCGTTGAGAACCCAGTCGCCGCGTCCGGTGAAGAGAAATTCCTGATTAATGTTGTTTGCCTGGGCAAAGCCGCTGAGCACGCATGGTGAATTAGCACCCAGAGTTGCGCCGTCCGGGGTGACGGCTCCGGCCAGCGACCCGCATCCGCCGTTACTCGCCGTGTACGGTGTTGCCGTAGAGTGAACCGGAGAGTTGTTATAGAGGCCGAATAGCTGGTTATAGGTAGCTTGAGATGCTGCCGGAATGGTGTTCAGTGTGTAGTTTTCATACTCCTGAGTGGGCAGCGAGACAAACCCGCTGGAAGGCAGCACATAGTGCAGGCCCTCATAATCGGCGAAGAAGAAGAGCTTGTCTTTGATGATGGGACCGCCGCCGTTGAGCGCCCACTCGTTGGAGACCGCGTGCGGCCGCGGGGTATCGGTAAAGTTATTGAACCAGCCGTTGGCGTTCAGCGCCGTGCCGTTGTAGTTATAGGAGGCTTCACCATGGTACTTGTTGCCGCCCGACTTGGTGGTATAGCTGACAATGGCGCCGGCAGCGCGCCCATACTGTGAGTTATAGGCATTCTGGATAACAGTTGCGTCCGCCAATTCACCCTGGCCCAGAGTCAGATTCGAACTGCCTGAATTGTTCAGGTTGAGGAACGGGTCCTGATTATCAAATCCATTCAGCACGAAGAGGTTTGAAATTCCCGGCAAGCCGTCAGAGCTGAAGTTGCCAAATTCGCCACCGGCATTCACCACCACGCCCGGCAAGGTAAAGGCCACGGTGGTCACATCGCCTCCCGGCATCGGCAGATCCTGAATTTGCTGTTCGTTGAAAGTAGTCGCCAGTGCTATGTTCTGAGTGTCCACCAGGGGCAGCACGCTCTCACTCACTTGGACAACTGTGTTGTCGCCCTGCGGGGTCACGGTGATGTCTCCTGAAACAGTGACGCCGAGAATCACCGAAACTTCACGGGTATCGGACTTCATGCCAGTCGTCGAGGCGATGACTCTATACACGCCAGGCTTGAGCAGCCCCAAGGTGTAACGGCCCTCTGTGTTCGTCGTCGCTGTCCGCTTAGCGTCCGTCGCTGTATCGATTACGACGACGGTTGCGCCTGGAACCACCGCACCTGTCGCGTCGGCGACAATACCGCTCAGTGCGCCTGTTGTGATGGTCTGGGCGTAAGAAACTGGCGCCGTAGCATAGACCCCAATACCGGCGGCCGTCAGCGTGCATAGAAACAATGCCGCATCCTTCAACTTAAAAAATCGCATTTACTCCTCCATAGAATGAATGGACCGTGGCTTCCGAAAGAAACCATTGCGGTCCCAGTGAGCGTGCTGTTGTGTGTAGGGAAGGCCTAACTCGGTACGTAAAAGTGACATAGCCATTTCTCTCAGTCTGGATTGCAATTGGGCATGGCTTGCTTTCTTCCACGGGCATCCTGAAGACCGGCTGCCAGATCGTACTTAGCAATGCTCAGAGCAAGTAATTACGCAATGAGGCTATGGAACCGTAAATGAAAACGCCTAGCGGTCGTGAAGTCACCGCGATGTCCGATACCGGATCTTGCGCGCGTTGATATAGATAACTAGATTGCCGCGGAGTTATTCCATTCGTCCTGCGAATTTCAAATGCAGTCTGGCCAAGACTTCTGGCGTAAATGGAGTCGGATATTTTCCGGCAGAATTCATCGCTTGCCGGCTAACCCGCAGGCAGTTCTCTCGTCTCATTGAGAAGTAGTTATAGGGGATTGATATGTTTGCAATATTGGTCTGGCTCTAAGCCCGTCCAGGTAGAGAGCAAGATGTCGAGGTTTTCTTGAAAGCGGCACAACCCCTCACAACGCGGTAGACTGAAACGACATTAGGTACGGAGTCAAGCCGGGGCCGGCGAAATTCCGCATTTTCGATATCTTCCAAACTGAAGAAAACAGAACGGCTCATGTGACCGGTGAAATTGCCAAGGCTTTGTTTAGCCCATCGGTGCTTGGCCGCTTTGCACCCAATATCTCCGTTGCGTGTATTTACCCGGAATTCGCTTGGCCGACTGGATATGCTGAGCAACGTCGGGCCTCTTCTTTTCCACTTTCGAATTGGAGGCGTTCTCGATTCGCTGGGCAGCTCCCGTGATGCTCTAGTTATTCAGATCAGCTTCATATTCTTCCTGATTCCAGACTTCCCCGCCAGGAAAACTGAAGCGCTTCAATACATCCTGCTTGATTTCGATGCTATACCCCGCAGACTGTGGCACAAGGTATCGGCCCTCTCTCGTCTCTACCGGGTTGATGAAGTGCTCATGCAGATGGTCTACAAACTCAATTACGCGATCCTCCGGCGTGGCTGAAATGCAGAGAAAATCGAAGATAGAAAGATACTGCACGCACTCGCATAATCCGACTCCGCCGGCATGGGGACAAACGGGCGATCCCAATTTCGCACACATCAGCAAGATGGCAAGGTTCTCATTGGCGCTCGCCACGCGGCACGCGTCGATTTGACAAACATCGATGTCCCCGGCCTGCAGCAGCCGTTTAAACATCCCGGCATTGTGAACGGATTCGCCTGTTGCGATGCGAATAGGAGCAACCTCGCGGCGAATGTTTGCATGACCCAGAATGTCGTCCGGACTGGTCGGCTCCTCCATCCACCCCGGATCAAGCTCCGCTAGCGCCTTGGTCTTTTCAATCGCTTCGTCTACACCCCAGCGCTGGTTGGCATCTACCATCAGCTTGTTTTCCCAACCAATCTCCTCACGGACGATGCGTCCGCGCCGCAGGTCGTCCTCTGAATCGCCGCCCACCTTCAGCTTGAAGTGCGTCTAGCCATCCGCGATCGTTTTGCGGCAAAGTTGGCGAATCTTTTCGTCGCTTAATCCATACCAGCCGACTGAGGTGGTATAGGCCGGATAACCCTCGCGTTCCAACTGAAGCAACCGTTGCTGCCAGCCTGTATGTTGCCGGCGCAAGATCGCCACGGCTTCATCTCTCGTAAGGACATCGGAAATGAAGCGATAGTCGATAATCTCCGCAAGCCGGTCTGGGTCCATCTCTGCCAACAGTCGCCACAACGGCTTCGCTTCGGCCTTGGCATAAAAATCCCACACCGCATTCAGCAGCGCACTAGTCGATCGTAAGAGGCAGATTGACGCTGCCGGTATTCCCTGCGTTATCCTGCCCAGTCACCGTAAGGGTGGTCGAATAGGTTACATCCACGGTTGTGGACAGAGAGGTCGATGAGGAATACGCGGAATCCCCAGCGTATTGGGCAACGATGGACTGGGAGCCGATGGGGAGAGAGCTGGTCGAGTAGCTGGCTCCTCCGTTGACCAGCTGAACTGTTGCCAAAGTTGTGCTTCCCGACATGAAGGCGACTGAGCCCGTCGGCGTGCCGCTGCCAGAGGCAACCGTGGCGCTGAATGTCACGGCGCTGTTCAATGCGGGTGAAGCGGAGGAAGCTTGCAGCGTGGACGTTGTCACCGTTGGCGCTGCTGGAGTCGGCGCCGGTGAATTTCCGCTTCCGCCGCATCCGGCCAGCGTCAAACCCGAAGCGGCGAGCAGCATGAGCACTCCGAGGAGGCCGGATAGGCGCCGGCGCCTTCTGACGAGCAGGAGCATGAGAATGCCCGATAGTCCCGGAATTCCATATTGCACTGGCCGGTTGGGAACTCTGTCGGAGTTGCTCTTATCTCGTGCCGTGAGCTTTTTTCTAAGCAGCGGGGCGGATAGTTGCAGTGTCATTGTTGAGGTCAGCGAGCCATCTGCCTGAGCAGCAGGAGCACTAAAGGCGCAGGCCAGCCCAAGCGGCAGCGTGCCTTGGCAAGCGAAGCTGAGCGTCCCCGCATTCAGTATTGCGTTGCCGTTTGGCGATGCGGTAACGGTGAGCGTGTTGCCGCCCGTTGAGGCAGCGGCGATGTTGAGCGATGTTGGATTCAGGCCGACAGAAAAGGGGCCGGCAACCAAAATGCTTACCGTTCCCGCATTGGCCGGGAGATAGTTTCCATCGCCTGAATAACTCGCGGTGACGGTGTGCGCGCCCACGCTGAATACGCCATAAGGGAGGGTAACAAAACCGCTTACCAGCGGCTGGCTATTTTCGGCTACAGCGGTAACGGCGGCGGTTCCCAGGGATTGTCCCGTGGTTCTGTCTGTGAAGGTTAGTGTCCCAGTTGGGTCGGCGCCACTCGCTGAACCCGCAATAGACACAAAGAAGCTGACCGATTGACCGGGCAGCACTGTGGTTCTGCTGGCGGTTAGCGAGATCGTACTGGCGGCTTGATTGACGGTAATCGCAATCGCATTCGAATTGCTTGCGGCAAATGTTGCGTCGCCCGGATAGTGGACGGTCAGGTTGTAGCTCCCGACCGGCAGGCCTTGCACTGGAACCATCGCTTGGCCTTTGCTCAGAGTTGAGCCGGCAACCGATTGATCTCCGGGTATGGAGCTATTGCTGAGAATGGAGAAATCGCCGCTGGGCGTCCCGGTAGCTGGCGAGACTGCGCTGACAGCCACATTCACATTGAGCGTGGCTCCGTAGGTAAGAGTGGTGCTGCCGGAGGCGGTTAGAGTCGTACTGCTGGGAAGAAACGCGGACGTTACGCTATTCCAGCCTTGAACCATATTGAATGCATTCACCGTGCCGATGCCCGTGGCCAGGTCGAAGCCGGTTCCCGCGTTGTATCCGGTTAAGAGACCTTCGTCATACGTCGGCACATCGACGTTGCAGTTCGGGCTAATCATGAATGCACAGGGTACGGTATTGGTTCCCTGGTCGACATCGTAAAACATGCACTGATTGCCGCCGGCAACATTCTCGCTGGAGCAGGTCTGTCCCAACGCGGCATTTGCATACTGGGCAGCGCCGAGCTTGTATAGAACGTAGTTGACATTCCCCTGTTGGGATTGAGTCTTTTGCTCAACCATAGAGATCAACCCGGCAAAGATTGGCGATCCAAAGGATGTTCCGCCCGCTCCTTCCAGCGCATTGTTCACATCGCAAACGCCATTGGGCGTTGCGTCGGACTCGCAAAAGACATAAAAACTGCCCCACAGGCCGCTGCCTGCCATAAGGGAAATATCGGGCATATCGCGCGCGCCGTCCCCTGGGATTCCGGGGATCCCGCTCTGCCACGCCGGTTTCTCATATCCGACCAGACAGCTGGCTGGGTTGGGCCCATTTTCAATGTTGAACGGTGCGGAAACAATACACCCGCTTGCGCCGCCGCTGCCCCCGGCGGTGTTGAGAAACAGTTGCTGCAGATTCTGATCGTTACACACGGCATCGGGGGTGGGGTCCGTAACTCCCCCGGCCTGGAGAGCCGCGAACACTTGCGGACTGGCGCAGGAGTTGTTCCAGGGAAGCTCTGGAATGTAGGACAGTGCCGATTCAAGGGTGTCACCGGTATTGGTGGCGTTCCAATACAAGTTGGGACTCAAGAACGTCCCATATAAATCCGTGCCGCCCACGGCTACGTTGTAAGGCGTAGAGGCGATGCCATTGACAGCCAGACCGAAATCCGACTGGAATTGGTTTTGATCGCAGCCCGCGGAACCGGCATCGCCGGCTGAAACCATGACCGTAATGCCCTGCGCCGCCGCCTGCCTCCACAACTCGTCAAAGAACTGATTTCCGTTCGTCCCCAGAAAAAGTTCGCAATTACCGAAGCTCTCGCTCATGATGGGGGCGAGGTTGTTTTCGACAATATACAGGGCGGAAAGGTCGACTCCAGCCGCAACATTCGTATTGCCGGAGACGACCAGATCTATCGTGGCCTGCGGGGCAACCGCCCCGGACCATTGAACGTCGACATCCGCCTCTTCTTCATCGCCGTTCAACCCCGGATCGGGCCCGTTGTAAATCAGATTGAGGTTCTTGGCCGGCAATCCAAAGATGCTGCGAAAGTAATCCACATCGGCGGGATTGATATCCGAATCGGCGACCAGCGCGATGGTTTGGCCAGCGCCGTTAATTCCGGCCGTATAGAGCGGCTGCACGTTATAGATGGTGGCAAGGTCAGCGGGGCCGATGGCAAAAATTTCGCCGCCGTTGCCATCGGGAGTGGTGAAGAGCGGTTTGGCTTTGGCTGCCAACGCGCCACCTTGGGCAGAGCTTGCTACTTCCCACTTCCCGGAAGAGGTATTGCGGCGAACCAGCTTTGGCTGCGTATGCTGCGCATGGCGGGGAAAGTTATTCAAGGAAGCGATGCCTTGAATAACCGGAGCCAGGGCCGCCGGAATTTGAGGATCGCCGGCATTGGCCCAGTATGAAGAACCGTTGACCCGATACTGGTGAATCTCAGTGTGAAATGCGCTTTTCAGTTGCGCATGAGTTCCGGAAAAGGTGATGAAGTTGCGCGCCGGCGAGATTGTTTCTATCTTGAAACCGTACGACTCAAGCCATGTGGACAGGGTGGCGAGATCCGCGTCTCCGATTCCAAACTGCGCACCGAATTGTGCAGGGGTCAGCCACTTGTGATAAGCATGTGACTTGGAATTCTGCTGATCGTCGGCCAACTTGAGGAGCGCCTGCTGCTGCTGCGCAGATCGATTCAATAGAAGAACCATGCGCTCCAAAGGCAACGAATCCGGGGCCGCTCCACGATCGTTGGCCGCTGTTGCCAGAGGATGCACATTTCCCTTGAGGGTGATGATCTGGTTGTTTTCGATAGGACCCGCTATCAAGCGAACCGGTTTCGCGGCATTTTGAGCCTGCAGGATTCCGGCTACCATCAAGAGCACCGCAATCAGGGAAACCATCCTCTGGCGGAAAAGGGGAAAGGAACGCAACTGTCTCATCACTCACCTGTCGATAAAGTCATCTTGCTTTGCAAAAGCCGGCGCAAAAATCCTCGGCTCATTCACGTGCATCTACCAAGGCGCGCGCCGGGGACCAACCTTAAAATCTCCGGCGCGAGCCAAGTCTGTTATTGCAAATTCACCGTCAATGTTGTCGTCAGCGGAGCGACTCCGGCAACGGAAGAAGTGGCTGTAACGGTGACGGTTTGAGTCGTCATCTGCGTCGCGGGATTCGGAGTTCCGTTTCCGCAACCGCTAAATCCGGCCATGCATCCCAGGCTGGCCCAGAGCACTAGAACCATGAACAACCTGCGCCGCAACTTGCTCGAGCGGAACAGCAGCAAGGGGAATAAAGTTGCCAGGCTCATGGTTCCAGCCACCCGTCCCCACACGTTATTGCTTCTGTGGAGTGCCGCGCTATTCACTGTGCCCGTGCCGATGAAGACGGAGACTTGTTGCGTCTGGCCTCCGCCCAGCGTCACTGTACTGGGGTTAATGGCCACGCTTAGGCCCGTTCCGCTTGCAAGCGCCGCGAAGCTAACCGTGCCGTCAAACGTGGGATTGGCGGTCAGCGCGAGCGTTACAACATCGCTTTGCCCGCTCGCAAGAGTCACGCTCGTCGAACTTGCCGCGCTGGTTAGTGCAGGCGCCAACGCGGTAACCGTAAGCGAGGAGGTTGCAGTGGCTTGGTTGAAATGCCCATCCCCTGCGTATGTGGCTGTGACGGGATAGATGCCGGCGGCAACAGCGCTGTAAGTCATGCTGGCTGCGCCATTGCTGATTGAAGCGGTCCCAAGCACCGTTCCGTTGCTGGTGAATGTAACTGTCCCGGCCGGCGGGAAGTCGGTGAAGGTGGTTTTGAGATTGGCAGTCAGGGTTACATTGCTGCCCTGAGCCGCACTGGCGGGAGAGACGGAGAGAGCCAGGCTGTCCCCCCCTCGATTGAGATACACGGCTGCATACCCGCCCAGGGTATTCGCCCCATTTACCACCACATCCGCAGCGCCATCCTGATTGAAATCTCCTGTGAAAACGTAGACATTGCTATCGGGAAACACCTGGCTGACAGGGGCGCCAAAGAGCCCATTGCCAAGGCCCGGCAAGACCGACATACCGAAAACCGGCGCGTGGTTTACTTCGGGCGTGCTCGATGCAATGACAAGATCCGGAATGCCATCCTGATTGATGTCCGCCCACTGGATCCAACTGGGGATGGTGCCTTGCGCCACCAGAGTCGGCTCGCCGAACGCAAAACCTCCCTCGCCAGGCATCAACAAGACGCCTTCGGTATTGTGGAAGAGAACATCGGCATCCACTTCACCGGCCGTTGCGAGCGCAAGATCGGGTATGCCGTCGCCGTTGTAGTCGCCCACCAATATATCGGATATCAAGTAATTTCCGAGTTGGGTGGTGCGCTGCGTGGCGTCAAAGTAATTTCCCCCGGGCACGGCGGCTGTTCCCAGATTCGGAAGTGTATACAGCGCGAAGGTGCTGGTGGTCACATCGTTGTCGCTGAGCAGGAGGTCGGGATAGCCGTCTCCATTCAGGTCGGCCAGCCTTGCCTGAAAGGGTTGTTGGCCGATCGGTTCCATGCTGGCCGTGAAATTTGCATGGCCGTCGTTGATGAGCACCAGCACGCCGGGCGGAACCGGGCCTGCGCCACCGCACGCCGCATCTCCCGGATAGGCAAAGATCACGCTGGTGTGGCCGGAGCCGTCGATATTGCCGGCGTCAGGAAGGTTAGGCGCACACTGCAGGGTGAGGCCAGGAACCAGCACAGGCTCCTGGAAGCTTCCATCCCCATTGCTCAGGGCCGTATAGACTCCGGTTCCGTTGGACAAGAGAAGGTCCGCACGCCCGTCCCCATTGAGGTCTACTACTGTCGGGTAGACGGCCAGACCGTTTGCTGCAAAGCCGCTCGCATTCAGGGTGGCGGCAGAGATCGCGGTCACCTCCTTGAAGCCGCCTTTGCCATCGGAGAGCAGGCTCACGATGTCGTCCAGTGGAGCAGCTCCAGCATTGAATTGCGTGCTGTCTGAAGCGATCAGGTCGGGAACCCCATCGCCATTGATATCTCCGGACCCAAGAATCTGAAGGTTCGTGGGGTTTACCGCTCCAGGATCAACCGCGCTTGCGCCTTGAAAGGTTCCATCGCCATGACCGGCATAAAAAGACGCAACATTCAGGATGGAGTCGACGTAAACGATATCCGGCTTGCCGTCACCGTTATAGTCCATCACCAGGGGTTGCTGGTCTCCGCCGCCATTGGAGGCTGCGTAGGCACTCGTTGGATACGTGGAGAATGTCCCGTCCCCATTGCCCGGAAAGACCGTAACCGATCCGCTGTTATAGGTAACGATGTCGGGCTTGCCGTCTCCGTTTACGTCGGCCAGGTTAAATACCTGGAGACCGGGAATATTGCCCACGACTTGGGTGGGTGTAAAAGAAATGTTTCCGGTTCCATCCCCATAGGCGGCATAGATCACGCCGAAATTAGGGCCGCCTGGATTCCAGAGCACATCGGGAATCCCATCTCCGTTCAAATCAGCAATCACAACATCCGCGGCGCTTTGACTTTGAAATTCATTCAGATTGCTCTCATTCACCCCGTAACTGAATTGGGCGAAGCCTCCTGGGCTATTCAGGGAGACGAGCACAAAATCCCCAACCTGTGGAAACGACACTTCCATGTTGGCCACAATGTCGAGCGCGCCGTCGCCATTCATATCGGCGAGTTGAATTGCCTGTCCGAAGGGTATGGTGATCGCCCCGGAGAGTGTGCTATCGACTTCAGTTGGAGCTTCGAGGTTGCCCTTTCCATCCCCGAGAAAAACCTGGGTGGCGATGTTGGTGAGCCGTGCGTTGGTAAATCCGGACGAGGTCTGCAAGACGCTCACGGCAACCACATCCAACACGCCATCTCCGTTCACATCGCCAATGGCGATGCTTCCCCCCTCAAAAAATGTCGCGCCATCCTGAGGAAGGACGGGGACGGAGACCGCGGGGCGAAATCCGCCTTGGCCATTGTTGATCCACAGGACAATGGCGCTATTGTTTGCATCCACGCCCACAATATCGCTGTAGCCATCGCCGTTCAAATCGGCGGCAACCGCATAGGCGAATCCTGGCGCGCTTGCCACCGCGGACGTATCGATATAACTGACACCGCTCGAAAATGGGTTCGAACTTCCGTTATTGAGCAGAACGCTCAGCGTCCCATCGTTTCGAATAGTTGCAATATCCGGCTTGCCATCGTGGTTGAAGTCGCCGGTGACGGAGACAAACAGAGACGTGACATCCGTAGAGGCCGAGGCAAGAACATCGGGCGCAGCAAAGAATCCGGGGAAGTTCAAGCTCACCGGGCCTGTGCTATCGCCGGGCAGCGCTTGTGGGCGAGCAACATTGCGCCTGCCTCGCAGGGAGGCATTGGGCGCAGCCGCCTGTGCAAAAGGCTGCTTGTCGAGCAAAGGCCTGATCACCCGGTCAAACGGAGTATTTCCGCGGGCAGGCTTTGCGTCCCCAGCCTGCATGGAGCGCAACTGGCTGGACAGGAGATTGGTCGTTGCCGCTTCGCCGAATTTCGTGTTTTGGGCCGCGGCCCGTTCTTCGGAGACGGCGTTCGTTTGCGCCAATGCAGGCCAATTCCAGAGCATAGCGGCGCAGACAACAACAGAGGTTGCCGCACTGCGCAACAGGCACTTGGACAAATCGAGTTTCGCTAGAAGCAGACGTATCACCAGGGTATTCCTCGGAAACGGTCACCGGACCGGGAGGGTATTCGCGGTGCCGAAAGATTTAGAATTTCAAGACCATTCTGCGGGCAAGGTTTGTTCAAACTTTCCAGCGCTGGACAGCCGGCTGTAATGCAGCTTGATGTCATATTTCAAGAACAACCCTAGCCGCAAAGCGGCCAGTCGGCAATTCCCGCGGGCGAACCATTGCATGACATTATTCTTCCCTACTAAAATAAGTGCAGCGTTATAGATGGGGACAAACCAACCGGGCCTCAATCGCTACTCGCGCTCTCGATCTGCCGGAGTATAGCTGTTGAATAGAGTGGGTAAATATCCAAAATTCGCGTTTTCGCAGTTCACCTTTGAGAGTGAAACCGGAACGTTGTTCAGGAACGAGCGACGGCTGCGAATCCCCCATCAAACTGCTCGGCTGCTCGAGTTCCTCCTTAGCCGAGCCGGCAACCTGGTTACCCGCGAGGAATTGCAGCGGGCTCTCTGGCCAGACGGGGAGTTCCTGGAATATGAGCAAGGCATCAATAAAGCCATCAATCGGCTGAGAGATATTCTGCGCGACGATCCCAAGCAGCCGCGCTTTCTGGAGACCATCCCCAAGCGAGGCTACCGGTTTGTCGCCGAGGTGACCATGTCCGCGGTGAGCAACCTTCACCCAACGCCGGCAACCGGTCCTATCGCAGAAGATGTTTTGGCCAACGAGTCCTCAATCCTGGCGCATCTTTCAGCGGATATTGCCGGGCAACCGGAACCCCCGCTCCATCTACAGCCGATCCGCCAGGACCGCTTTGTGCGGATCGAGACCAGACACCCTGGAACTCGAAGGGCCCGCTCGCTTCCGCTCTACGCTTTGGCTGTGACGGTCATTGTTCTCATTGCGGCAGCTGGGTTTTGGTTTGCAATGCGCGCGAAATGGCATTCTCAGCGTGACAGGGTAACCATCGGAATTATGCCCTTTCAGGCGGAAAGCCCGGAGGGCACCGCGCTCGCGGAGAGTTTCCGCCTGCGTGTGATGCGTGACTTTTCGCAGTTGCCCGGGGTCCAGATTCGTTCACCCCACACGATAGCCGATGCAAGGGAAAATGCCGACATTCACGCCCTGGCAAAGGACTCCGAACTGGACATGTTGCTCATGGGAAGCCTGATTCAGTCCGGCGACCAGTATCTGCTGCAACTTGAGCTGGTTCGTGCCGGGGATGCCAACCATCTTGCCTCGTTTCAATATTCCGGCTCGCGCGATCAATTGGTGTCCATTAGCAATCGAGCGCAGCGTGATTTCTTTGCGTATCTCAATTCGGGAAGCGAAACCGCCCAGACAGTCAATGGAAGCACCCAGGATCGCGTCGCCTACGGATACTACTTGCAGGGAAAAAGCTATGCCATGGAACCAAGCTTCAACTCTGCAACCAAAGCAATTGAGAGCTACAAATCCGCGCTGGCGTTGGATCCGAATTTTGCCTTGGCGTATGCCACCATGGCTCATGCCTACATCACAATGGACCATTTCAGCGACTCACCCAATAAGAGTCTGGACAAGGCCAAAGAACTTGCAGCGGAGGCTCTGCGCAGAAATCCGGCACTTGCCGAGGCCCATGCTGTATTGGGTTTCGCTTCCTTTCTTCGCGATTGGGATCCCTCTGTAGGGGAACGGGAGCTCCGCAACGCAATACAATTGGATTCCGATCAGCCTGGTTATCACAATCTGCTTTCCGTGGTCCTTTCCGACGAGGGGCGCTTTGACGAGAGCCTTCATGAAATCGATCTTGCACATGCCGCGGATCCAGCCTGGGATGGGGCCTACGAAACGGAAGCATACTTGGCGGGGAATGCTCGCCGCATGGAGAGAGCGATCAATGCCTCGCAAAAGTATGTGAATCTGCGTCCCAACTGGCCGCCGGCACACGACAGCATGGCTTGGTCGCTATTCGCGGCTGGCCAATACCCTCAGGCAATTGCGGAGTGGCGGCTTATGGCGGTTCTTGAAAAAGACGAAAAACGCGTCGGCCTGGAGGATGACGGCCTGGCTGCCTTTCGCCGCGGAGGCATTCGAGCCTACGCGCGAGTCCGCCTGGCAGCTTCACTTGCGGCCGGCAAAGGCAACCCTCACCAGAACGATTTTGTGTTGGCAGAGTGGTACGCGTGCGCCGGAGAAAAAGATAAGGCGATCGCCTCCCTTGAGGAACTCGTGGGCCGCCACGACCCACTGTCACTTCAAATGGGAATCGATCCCATGTACGAGAGTCTTCACCGCGATCCCCGTTATCTCGCCCTCCTCACGCAAATCGGACTCTCGCTTCCCGCACTGCCTGGCTCTGCGCGGAGATAAGGTCCCAGTGGGTGAATGCCCGGGGGAAACGGCAAGGATGACTCCTCGGGTGTGAGCCAGGAAGGCGAATGGAAGTGCTGCTTGGGTTCCCCAACTCCTTTTGAATATAGGGCAGCCCCGAAGTTCCAACAGATTCCAGCCGGGCAATGACGCAAATCGTAAAGAACTCCGCATAAATGCAGCGAATTTCAACAAGTTCCTGGACGTAGGCGATTGACAGTTCTTGGAGAGATCGATGGCTACGCTGGTTTCAGCGACGCCGATTGGTTTCCGCCAGTGCGGCGTCGTTGCAGAACGTCGACTTGATCGCGGGAGTGCACCTGGCAATTGCTCCCCCAGGTAGGCTTACCGAATAGCCTGACCAAGATGCGGGTTCCGAGGCCGGGTAGTCTGTGCTCAGGATTTGCGCTCCGCTGGCCAGCGCAGCGTCGCGCTTGCCAGTCTGGTCGGTGCGTGCCTCAACGGTCTCCTCGTCTGTCCGGGTGCGGATCAGATAGCCCTTTTGAACCAGAGCGGAGATGACTTCAGGCGTTCCGTCGTTCTCTTCAATAAATGCGCAATCGGGCTCGCCAGGCCGCGCGTTCGTGAAGATGACTCTTCCACGCAGCGACGGATGTCCTTCCAGATACACGGGACCAACCGGACGCTGATCCATGAGGAAGACGACCTTGCCTCGCGCCTCGGGCAGAGTCGGCCAGCCGTTGTTCAGGACAGATTCTTCAAGCGTCGCGTGCTCGCCGCGCACATCGTCGGGAGTAATCATTTCCTTAGGCCTGAAGACCGAGCGAATCTCGGCATCCAGTGCATCGAAGGTCGCCGAGCTGAATTTTTCAGTTGTGACCGCGTGGTATTGCGCAGGCAGGTCCGTCTGCTTTGTCTCGACCAGAATATAGACAGGAAGATGCCCGGGGTGCCCGAGAGACCACCGGCGGACGATCTGAAGGCAGGCAGTGAATGGCTGGCACACGCTGCGATAGTCCCAATCCTGCACGTGCATGACTTTGAAACCCGGTTTGTTCATCAACCCCTGCGGATCGAATTCCGGGTCTGGCGGCAGACCCGCCGCGGCGACATATTTTGGCCCCGCGGGATGAGCGTAGCGGCCTCCCTGGCTATCGGCGTATACGTCCAGTTCAATCTGGCGGACGCCCGAAGACAACTGCTGGTCGAGCGGACGATGCTTGTATTCGAGGGCCTCGTACCGCTCCGGGTTTTGAGCCTGCATGAGCTTTGTCTCGCTCGGTGCGATGCCGGCGTGATAGCTGTTATGCGTACCTATCACCTGAATCTGATTCATCCGCACAGTGTCGTTCGGGGAGGATTGAGCGATGGCGCAAGGGGGAAGACCGATGGATAAAACAAGAGCGCAAAGAGCGATGCTCTGGATCGAATGCATGAAGGAAGTCTCCGGAAGGGTTCAGCGGCTTTTCAGGCGTAAGTATCCCGGCAGGCATCGCGCTTGCCATTGCGCGTGCCGGGCCGGAGAACCGGTTGTCTGTCGGTACGAGACCGGGGGAACGGCCACGCCGGCGACCGCTTGATTTCGCTTGTTGCGATTTGTGCCATCCGTGGTCTCCAAAAGCGAGACCGCGGGGCACCCGCCATCGTACGGAATCAAGCGGTCAACAACCTAGAAGGACAAACGAAGAGCCAACTGCACCTGGCGAGCCGGGTAAGCGTTCGCCGCCGTGTAAGTGCCGAAGTTCGCGCCATCTGTCTTTGCGCTGTCGGGATACTGGAAGTTAGTCGCATTCAGGACATTGAAGGCCTCGATGCGGAATTCAATCTTGCTCGCCTCCGACCACAGTTGTTCGGATTTGTGCAGTGCGAGATTGAGCTGTCCGAAAGCCGGCCCGCTCAGGACATTGCGTCCGGCATTGCCGAAATACTGGCTGGGCGTGGGAACCGTAACGGCGTCGGAATTGAACGTTCCGCTGAGAGCGGTCTTGGTCTTTATCCAGCTTGATCTGGGCGCATAGACCGCTGCCGCCGTGGTGGCCAGGTTAGGACGGACGGAGTAAACCTCGCTGGTGCTCGACACCACATACTGGCCGTTCGGAGCGTAGGTCAAATTGATGGGCAAGCCGCTGGTGACGGTATTGATTGCCGTCACCTGCCAGCCGCCCAGCGTCGCCTGTTCCCAGGCTGGCGCGCTCTGGCCCCACATCTTCCCCCTCCCGAAGGGAACGTCCCCGATGATGGTCAAGGTGTCGTTGAATGGCTGGTTGTAGCTGGACACGCCGCGGTCTCCGGCTGGGTTGTACTTGTTGACCAGTGCCCCATCGCCGCCGAATGTCTCCAGGTCGGCTGAAGCGTTGTTGATCGTCTTCGACCATGTGAATGAGTTCAACAGGTAGAGGCCGTTGCTGTAGCGCCGCTCCAATTTGGCTTGCAGCGAGCTGTAGTCGAGATACCCCTGCGGCAGAGCCGTGAGAATGTTGGTGAACGTTGAGATAGGGCGGCGCGCCTGTTGCGAGAGGCAATCGGCAGCGACGGTGTCGCAGTTCACCGGTTCAGTGGCTGCCTGGTTGAAGTCGGTGAGAACGGGTATGCGCAAACCGTGGCTACCCACATAAGAAGCCTCGAAGATTGTGTTCTTCATTACCTCCCGCTGCACAGTGAGGTGAAATGCCTGTACGTACCCGGCCGGGAAGTTGGCTTGGACATACCGCGTCTGCGCCTCCAGCGTGGAGAAGTTCTGCGGCGTGGCAAAGTTGGTCTCGTACCCCGACAGGGTGGTGCGGAAGCAGGTGGCAGGGTTTTCGGTCAGCGAGGTGCAAATCGGCTGGCCGCCGCTGACCACGGAGTTGGGCGGAGTCTGATTGATGGTCGCATCCACAATGTTCGGGCCGTTGTATCCAAGCGTGCTCTCACCCCCGAAGCGGAAGTAGTGCATGAACCCGATGCCGTAGCCGCCTCGAACTACGGTCTTCGAATCCACCTGGTAGGCGAAGCCAAAGCGCGGCGCAAGATCCTTCTTGTCGATATTGATGAGCGACCGGTTGTACTGCGATCCGCCGGACGCCTGCACGAGGGTATCGGTCGAAGGATCGAAGTTCGCCAGGTGATTATTCTTTTCCCACGGCGGCGTCACGAGTTCGTAGCGCGCTCCCATGTTGAAAGTCAGCTTGTTGTTGAATTTGTAGTCGTCTTGAAAGTAGCCCATGTACCAGCGGCGCTCGTACTCGATAGAGGCGAGGTTGTTCAACTGATAGCTGTTCCGAGCTCCGAAGATAAAGTCGGCAAGGTTGTTGGCTTGCAGGTGCGCCTCGTCGGTGGCGCAAACTGTTGTGCCGGCGGGGCAACTGCCATTGGCTGAAGCTCCGGCGCGGCTGAATTGACTGGCGTAGAAATCTTCGCCATCCTGGGGATGAAAGTCGGAGATGGACATGTTGAAATAGCCGTATTCGCCGCCCATCTTGAAGCTGTTGCGGCCTTTCAGAATGCTGTAGTTCACCTTGGGATTGGCATCGTAGGGATCGGTGTATTGTGGATTGGTTGCCTGCCGTCCGAACTGCGAGAACCCAGTGACGACCTGAGTGTTAAGTCCGCCGTTGATGGTGGCATCGGTGGGGATGTTGGGAATGTTGAAATCCGCAAGCAGACTTTCCGCGCCGATGTTGACCGGAGATTTTCCGCTTTGCGTCCACGTAAGGCCCAAGCGAAGCTGCAAAATGGAATTCGAAGTTGGAGAGAAGTTATATCCACCGACGATCTGCCGCGTGTAGGCATAGAGGGTTCCGTTGCTGTTTCCCCCTGCCAGCCCAGGAATGTTCGGCGCCAGGAAAAAGACCAGAGAACTCTGGCTGTAGCGCCCAAATGCCGTCGACCGCGGATTGATGTACGCATCTACGCGGGCATCGCCCTTATTCCCGGTCACCGTGTTGGCGGGAGTCGAAACGTAATTGTTTCCGCCTGGCGCGACGTTCTGGTTGGGCGGCGCGTCCGCTTGCAGGATGCTCAGCACCTTGGCAGCAAACGGGCTCTGATCGGAGACCGGGATTACGCCGTTTGAGTACTGTGTGCCGGTAATTGGGTTTTGCAGGGGAATCGGGCTCCCGTCTGTATCCACAAAGATGCCCTGCGCCTGCGCTGCGGTCGGCACCACCGCTGTGGTGATGGCGCGGTTCACATTCCGCAACCCTTCAAAGTCCGCAAAGTAGAAGAGCTTGTCCCGCTTGATTGGGCCGCCGAATGTTCCGCCAAACTGGTTTTGCACCAGGGTAGGTTTAACCCCCGTGCCGATAAAAGGGCCGAAGGCATTCAGCACCGTGTTGCGAAGATAATCGTAGGCGACGCCATGAATCTGGTTGGTTCCGCTGCGGATGGTCGCGTTGATAATCGCGCCGCCGGCCCGTCCGTACTCGGCGCTGTAGTTGTCTGTCTCAACCTTGAACTCCTGCACGGCGTCGGGCGAAGGAATCACCGCCTCATTCGAGAATCCCTGGTTGGCGGTCTGGTAAGCATTGTTGTCGATACCGTCGAGCTGAAAGTTGTTGGCCATTGAATTCAGCCCGTTGACATTGTACGAAGCGTCGCGACTGGGAGCGGAGAGGCCCGTCCCGAGCAGCGATTGCCGCACGCCCGGCACCAGCACCGAGAGATCGGCGTAGGCGCGACCGTTCAGCGGCAGATTGACTGCTTCCTCTGTCTGTACCGTTTCACCGCGGTCGCTTGAATCGGTCTCCAGCAAGCTGGCCACTCCGGCGACCGTCACGCTCTGGGACGTGGCGCCGATTTTGAGCGTGAGCTCGACACGCTGCCGGGCGCCGACTGTCACCGTGAAGTGGTCTGTTTGCGCCTTGTCAAATCCGGTAGCCGCGATCGTAATCATGTATTCGCCGGGCTGCACGTTGGTGAACTCATAGTCGCCGTTTCCGTCGGTCAGCCGGGTTACTTTGATTCCCTGGGCGATGTTCAACAGATCGACGGTCGCGGAAGGCACTGCGGCGCCGCTCGGGTCTTTGATGGTTCCGAGGACGGATGCAGAATCGAACTGCCCCCACAATGACACCGGCGCAAAGACGCCGACGCACAACAAGAACATAAGAATAAAACAAAGCAATTGGGGCGTCCTGTCGAACCGGTGAACTCCCGATGCCGCAGCGGCTGGTTGCGCGTCGGACGCAACGCCATTCCTGGTTTCTACGATCATGGCCTAACTCCTATCGATTCTCTTCGGGGAAAATAATTTGCTATCTTGGCGATCAGCACACATAGGACTACCACCGCTTCCAGCGGACACCAAAGCAATTCACAGAGACGACGCCGATACACCCATTAAGCTATTTGCAGTCTTCCATTTACCTTGCTTTAACAGTAGCCCGATACAGTGAATACCGCGTGAAAATTCTCTTCACATCCGAGTAACATCGCTTTGGTTTACTAAGAGTGATCAGCTCGTCATGCCCCCTACCCGTTTCAAACCCGGCCCCACCTCTTCCGCTGAGGCAATTACCATAGCGGCCGATCCTCGACGCGAATTGTTGGATCGCATTCTTGCCTCCTCCGTCTTCACAAAGAGCGAACGACTGTCGAGCCTTCTCAAGTACATTTGCGACCGAACTTTTGCCGGCCGAGCGAAGGAACTCAATGAGCAGGCGATTGGCGAGGCTGTTTTCGATCGGCGGCTTGATTACGACTCATCGATCGACGGCATCGTGCGTACCCAGGCCAGCCGCCTGCGCAAGCGGCTCGACCTCTACTTCATTGGAGAAGGCGCGGATGAACCGATTCGGATCGTAATCCCCAGAGGAGGCTACACTCCGCTTTTTGAGTCGAGAGCTTCAGTCGCGATTCCTCTCGCCACTTCGGGATCGGGCGTCACCGCGGAGGCAGTCTCAAGCAACGAGCCGAGAATTGGACGCGCATCGAGATCGTTGGCCGCCGTCGTTGGGTGGGCCCTTGTTGCGATTCTTGGTATTGGAGTTCTGACCATGCTCGTCCATGACCGGGGCGTGCTTGCCAACGGCGCCCCGAACTCAGTGCCGGCTCATTCCTTCCCGATCCCGATCTTCTCCACGGGCGAGCCAACTTTGATCGTTCCTTCCGATACCGGGCTGGTGATATCGGAGGCATCCATGAACCGCGATGTGGGTTTGGCTGAATATCTCAAAGGCGACTACCTGGAATTAAGTTCTAAGACGCCCACCGCTCACGAGAAATTGGCGAGCGAAATGGGTCGGCGGCGATACACCTCGATTGTCGATCTCGAAGTCGTCCGGTCTCTCTCCGTGATCGCGCAGTCTGAGAAAAGCAAGTTCGGGGTGCGCTACGCGCGCGATGTGAGGCCGAACGACCTCAAACAAGGCAACGTCATTCTACTTGGGGCTGCGGAGGGCAATCCCTGGGTTGAGCTGTTCGAGCGCAATATGAATTTTGTAATTTCAAAGAACTGGAAAAACGGAGTATTCACCGTCTTTAATCGGTCGCCTCAAGGGAACGAATCCCGTCAGTGGGACTCCTCCTACGAAGATTCCCAGCATCGCGTCTACGGTGTCGTCGCCTATCTGCCAAATCTGGGTGGAGATCGAAATGCGCTGATTCTTGAAGGTACTTCAATGGCAGGCACCGAATGCGCCTGGGACTTCGTTTCAGACGATACACAACTGTTGCCATTCCTCGAGCGCATTCGAAGGCCGAATGGTACTATTCCGCACTTTGAACTTCTGCTCGAAACAAACAACCTGAGCGGAAGCGCAGTGAAAGGAAACGTCCTTGGTTGGCGGGTTAGGCGCTAGAGCGGAACCGGAGTAACCGTTCCCTTGATATTGTCTTCAAAGGTGGCTTTTTCTTGAGGAAAAAGCCACTCTGCGGGCGTGCTTCCTGGGTACTCCTCCTCAGGTCCGCTATGGCGGGCTGGGCAGTCTGTGCCGCATTTGATTCGTAATATCCGTGGCTGGATCAGCTATTACAGTCATTTCTATCAGCGTGCGCCCTATCCGACGCTGCGCTCGATAGACGCAGCTCTGGTCGACTCGCCCATGCGCACCACGTTGAGCCCCGCCACCTTCATCAGAGCCACGTCTTTGTCCAGATGCTCATACGGCATCTACTCGTGATAGTAGGCGGCGCCATAGGGCACGGTCGAAAAATCAAGGTTCGCGCCCGCAGATGCTGCGCTCGTGCTTTGACTGCCCTGCTGAGCGCCAGCCGCGACGCCCCCAGCCAGGAGCGCGTTTCCTAACAGGACGTCAAAACATTTGCGGCATAACCGCATCGATGTTTCCGTTTCAGCAGGATTGCGTGGCTCGTGTTAGTTCACGCCGAAGAGAACGATAGCTGCTCCTGATTCCATTTCACTCTCAATCACTGCATGCCCGCCTGCGTCGAAGCTTACCTTGGTTCCTTCAGTCGCCCATATCTTCTGCACGGGAATGTGTTCGGTAACATAGACCATTCTGCCGCGCGTAGTGGAGAAGAGAACGGCGGCTCCTTTACCGTTTTCCTCATTGATCTTTTCGTGAGTTTCATAGCTCGATGAAACAGCGCCGCTGGTAATCGGATAACTCACCAAGACATCCTGCCTCACCTGCTTATAGCGACTCAGGAATTGACTTATCCACTCGATGCCCGCATCGGAGACCGTGGAGAGATTACCCCAGATTCCGTTCTGGCCCAGTACCAGGCTGGCCATATTCACTAGCTGCGAGGGCCTTGGATCATCGGGATAATAGTGAGTTAGAAAGAGATTTGACGGAATCCATTCATCGTAGTTCATCGGCTTGCGGCAAATCCATGTTCGCGCCGGCCCGGGAAAGAAGAACATGTTATCGTTTTGCGCCCCGTCCTTGTGCGGCTGATCGTAGTCCGCAAGATAGGGGCCGTTGTTGGCAAGAAAGAATCTTCCCGCGGAGAGAAACGCGAGTCCCACGGCGCGTCCGTTTTCTGTAATGTCGAAATCAAAAATAAATTCCGGATAAACGCTGCGCACCTTTTCCACGATGCGCACCATCTGCAAGGGAAGCTGAAACGCATACGATTCGGAACGCTCCTCCTGCGTATTGACGGAACTTCCGTGCCAGTGATCTGGAGAGTCGCATCCGTACGCGGAAAGAGCGTCCCATATGAAGTAACGCGCCCCTGTCTCCCGCGCCACGCGAATCAAGGTGTCCGCGTAAGTGTCGCTATAATCGCTGACCAGGCACATGGGATAGCTGGCTTCAGATCCCCACACGTCGCCGGGAGGCGCGATCGTTCCCTGCCACGTGCATCGATCGTCGGGATGCGCAGCCAATACTTTGCTGGAAACTGCCGCCATGGTCGGATTGAACCACAGCCCCAGCCGCATTCCGTACTGATCCAGCCTCGCCTTTATCGGATCCAGGCCTTCGGGAAAGCGCTCCCGGTTTACGTGCCAATCGCCGGTCTGTGAATGCCATCCTGTATCCATCACAAAGATTTCGATCCCCAGGCGATGGGCAAGGTCGATCTCCATCAGCACCCTTTCAGTGGTGTAGTTGGTGAGGTAGTCATTGTGATTCCACCACTTGTCGCGCTCCTGAAGATTCCAGATGTTGTAGTAAAGATCAGGATGCCTGCTGCCTCCCTTGGTATCCATGGCTTCGCAGACAAACTTCCGAAACTGCCTGGCGAGGCCGTCGTAGCCGGCGTTGGAGACCGATGCTTCCATCCACACTGTGTCGAAGCGGTGCATCACCTGGCCACGAACATAATTGGCCTTGACCGCGACTAACTTCACGCTGCGGTCCGGTTGCAGATCGTAGCGCAGAAAAGTGTTGGGCATTTGCGAACCATGCTCATAGGCCAGCAAAAGCGCGCTTTTGTTGTCCGCCGCGGCGAGAATAGGCCCGGCGACGCCCATCCGGTCCTGAAAAAACCTCTCCGGAACATCGAGCACACCGAGCGTGTCGCTATGCAGCAAGGCGTTCCAATTGGAAAGTTGAACCTCAGTGCCACGGCTCAAATTTGCCAGCGAGGTGCTGAGGTAGGTAATGGTTCCAATTTTCGGATCGAAGGTGAATCCAGTCGTCTCGCTGCTCTGCAACGAATATCGAAAACGGACCACGGCATTGTCCGGAGCCAATTGAAAGACTATGCCGAGCTTCCATTGGGCGTGTGCGGCAAGCGTTCCTTCAAACGAATATTCAATCACTCCATTGCCCAGTTTTTTGGGCGCGCGATCAGCCCGCACTTCCGTGAGAACCGTCTCGACTATTCCTCCTGCAACGGGGAACGACGGCGGAGCAAAGTGGTACGTCTGGCCGCTCTTGAGATGTTCGATGGACCAGAGATTGGATTTCGAACCTGGAATGGAAATGCGAATGACGGGATTGCCACAACCGAGGGCAGCCTCGCCTGACGGGTCCTCGTCTCGTGATGCAGACATAGTGTCCGCGGGAAACGTCTCTGCGCCAACCGGCAGTGCTGGAACCACTAGGGTTGAAACGGAGAGTGCGGAAATACCGCCGAGAAAATTCCTTCTGCTCGTCATTTATCCTCGCAAGCCCAAGTTGGCGAAATTGCATTTCTACAACAGCCCAGGAATGGGAAAGTAATTCTGCGTGGGGCGGTCATTGCTTCCAGCGCAGTTCAAAGTGGTGCGGTTTTGGATTGAGGTCTTTTCGAATCGCCGCTGCGAGTTGGTCCTGCGCATCCAGCAGTACTGCCTCCCCAGCGGTTGAGTTTGTGCGCTGTTTTACATCGGCTGTCATGATAAAGCGCGCAAGATCCAGTGTCGCGCGATGCTCCTCAGTCCCGTCGATTCCACGCGCCTGTTGCTGCATCGGCGTCTTTAAGAGGGCAAGATTTGCCCCCTGCTGCAACTTTTCGCGCGAGAAACTTGCAATAACCTTGCCGTCGATGAAAAGCTGGTACTTTCCTGCATCCAGCGACTCGACGCGCAGCATCATTCGATCGAGTCGTTCTATGTCCGAGATCTCCAGCAGCATGGGAGTCATGGCGTTGTTGAAGTCCAGGGGCAGCGGAAGCGCATCGTCGAGCTGCGTCCACTCCAGTCCGTTCGCAGATTTCACCACGTTAGTTACTGTGGTGCGGTCCTTGTCGATCACCTGGGCGCCGGCTGCATTCAGCACCACGCTGCTCACGATGGGGTTCACATGCCACGCGGACATGAGGGCCGCAGCCATGATCCAATGTCCGGTTTCGGATGGATGAATGCGGTCAGGAACGATGAGGGGGGCGAGTTGCGGAAAGCTGGTCTTTGCCCGCTGCAGCGCGTCTGTCAAAGGCCAATGAAAATCCGCAACCATGATCTGCTTATCCCCCGATGCCTGCAACTGAATGCCAATCCGGGACACATCGTCGGAAAACCGGTCGATCACGCGGGAGTACCCAGGAAACTCTGTATCATGGGTAAGCTCATCGTACGGCGTTGGGCAAATCAGCGTGATAACCGCATGGGGAGAAGCCTCATGCAACGCATCAACGACAGCGCGATATCCTTTTTGGAAGTTGGGATCGATCTCAGGGCCGCCAAATCCCCAGCCCCCGTCGTTCATGCCCAGCATCAGGGTAATCATTGCAGGATGAAACGGCGCAACATCTCGCTTAACGCGCTCCGCCATCGTTCCCGCGTAGCCGCCGCTCACCGAATCCCCTGGCACGCCCGCGTTCACAAAGTGGATATGCAACTCAGGATAGCGAGTCAGTAAGAAGTCTTCTACAAATCTGGTGTAGAAGCGCTGCGCCGTGATGCTGTCGCCGTAGAACACAACGGTATCGCCGTCCTTCAACGCGAACTGCTGAGCGGAGGCTGTGGCCGCGAATGCGAGAGCCGCGCATGCCGCCCACTTCATCCAACGCGTTTGTGCCGTGAATCGAATCATCCTTTTCATCTCAGTCGTCAAACCACTGCCGTGGCGCGGGCAGAGTATCCCTTCACAATTCCGCGGACCGGTATCAGTACACAACCTGATAAGCTGTTCCATCCAACTTCACGGGATCCTTTTCCGCCGAGTGGAAGCGGACCAGTACCGGCTTGTCCGGTGCAAGGTCGGCAGCATTGATTTCACCCACTGCCCACGAGAGTCCGCTCCAGATAATCTTGTCGTAATCGATGTGCACCGGAACAGCGCGGCCCTCTTGTGTGGCCTCGACGGTAAAGACCTTCCCCATGTTCTCTCCGTTGGGCGGACCCCCTGCCCATGTACGGCGAATGTAACCGTCGGGAGTGCCCTCGCGCATGATTATGCGAAGCACGCCTTTGGTCGGCGGCTGGATGCCGGCCTCGATGGTGCTCGGCACCGTGGTGTGAAAGTCGGCCGCCACAGGCTGAATGGAACGTGGTATGAGCACATCCTCCTGAATGCCGAAGTCGAACGAGGGCGCAGCATACGCGCCATAGCCGACCATAGCCATTTGGCCCGGGCCGAGGGTGATTCGGTTGCCGCTCAATAGCGGCACGAACCCGGCATCGCGAAACTGAACCCTGCCAGTACCCAGAGCCGGCTGGCCGGGCGCAAGCGGTGGCAAAGTGACGGTGGCAATCGTCTGCATTGGGTTCATGGCCACGTAGACCGCTCCGCGTGTTGTAACTCCGCCAAAGCCGTAACTCCGAATGTCACCAGGTATACCGCCGAAGCTGTGGATACGCCCCAGTCCTTGCAACTCGAAGAAGAGCGACTGTGCGCGCGCCATCCACTGTGCATCTTTGCCCTGGATCAACTCCAGGTTGCCATGCACGGTGTTCACCCACCCGCCGCGCGCCATCATCAGCAGGAAGGCCCCTTTCCAGGCGTTCATGCCGCGGTAGTAAATGGTGCCCGTCTTGCCCACCATGAATCCAGTTGAGTCGATTCGCTCCAGAGGAAAGCCCAGTTGCTCGAAGCGCCGCACCATGTGATCGCTGTAAATATCCATCGACCGCCAGAAGTTGGCTTCGGGAACATCGGAGGGCCGCGGGTCGCCGGTGTACTCCATCTGAAAGACCGACATCCAGCGCAGATCGGTGGGATCGTGGAAGGGAAGTTGATCGGTGGTATTGTCCAATGAGCCGCCAAAGCCGTTGAAGGCGATCAGTACGGCTTCGGGATTCCTTGCCCTGAAGACGCGCAAGGCTTCGCGAAAGGCATCGGCGTTGCGCTCGATGATCTCCGCCTTGGTGAGTTTGGCCGCTGTGGCCGGAGTAGCCGCAGTCAGATCGACAAAGTCGAATTTGAACATGCGGATGCCGTGCTCGTACCAGTACTGCAGCACATTCATGAAATCTGGAAGGAAGCCTCCCTCAGAGAACGACATGGCGCCGCCATCCTTGTTGAGCGAGTCTTTCCATGCGGGAGCAGGCTGAATCTTCACCAGAGTGTTGGTACTGAACCACATGCCCGGGAGCACGCCGTTGTCCTTGCACTTCCTGATCCACGCATCGGGACCATTGGGCCAGTTGGCCGCGCGCCAGGTGCGATAACCACCGTCGGGCGCGAACCAGAAGGCGTCCATCATGTAGTAGTCGAATCGGACGCCCGCTTTTTTCAAGCGCAGCAGCTCGTCCAGTTCGCGCATGGCCAGCGTTTCAGTGAGTGGAATGTTATCGGAGAGTTCGTCGTACGAGGACCAGTTGTTGTAGACCGAGATGGGCGCCTGAAGCGCGGGCGGAGGCGGTTCGGTTTGGGCGCATGCCGTGATTGCGATGCCGGCGTAAGCAGCCATCGATCCGGCAATCCGCAAGACGTGTGGAGCAATCAATCTCCGAATCATTGCTTTGCCATTCTGATCGCTGGGTCTTGCATGGTTGCGAACCGCGGAGCGCCAAGCCGCGCGCGCACCGCTCCGCCCAGGGTTGCCGCATTCTGGAATCCGTTCCATTTTTCCAGGACACGTCCAGCGGTCGAAAGCATGCGAATTTCGCCCACTTGATTAGGTTCGCGGTCAAAGTCAATTGCTCCCGCATCCAGGTCAAGCAAAGCGTTCGCCTCTGCCGCATCCTGTTCTGGTGGAGAATGCGGGGCGGTGTGAAGATGCACTGTCACAGTCAGTGCGGCACCGTATTGCGCGGCCAGACTTCGCAACACCATCAATTGCGCGCGTGGGCCGGAAGCAAGCAGGCCATCAGCGTCCAGCGCAAAATCCACTGTGCCCTCCATGCGCAGCTTAGTCGCGGTCTCAGCCGGCTTTGGTCCTTCATCCAGCGTTGTGCCTTTTTCAATGCCCGCAGCCTGCAGCGCGGCCAGCGTGTTATTCTGCCGGTCACCGAGTGTGAAGCGCGCGCCGTCGGAGCCCGAGAGCTGGTAGGTGTTTGCCGAGGGCGCAAACTGCGCGTTGGTGCGATAGGAGAGGGGCGCAGTAGATTCGATCCGATTGCCGGTGAACATGACCGGCGCGCCGCCGGAACCCGCGTCATCCACGATGGACGCGGCCGTCGATACGGGCGGATCCCAGACGAACGTATTGTGTTCAATGCGCAAGCCGCGTATGACGCCGTCGTTCCATGTGTGCAGATAGACCGCGCCCTGCAGAGCAGCGAGCCGCGGACTGAGACCATTGTTGACGCAGAGGTTGTCGCGCACCACGCTCTCGCTTGTCACATAGCCGGCCGCGAACACTGCGAAGCAGCAGCCCTGCGTGTCATGGGCATAGTTGCGCTCTACAATGTTGCGCGTGTTCTGCCAGTCGATGTCGTATGCGCCGCCGTCTATGCCGGGGCTGTCAGTTAGGAACGCTTCATTATCTCGAACCGTGCAATCGGTGCAGGTCCAAGTCCAAATGGCGTTGGGGGTACCAGTGGTCTCGGTGGGCTGCATCCCGGTTTGCCAGGCGGTGCTGGTCTCGATCAGTCCGTCGGAATCGCGGAAGAGAACGATGCCGTCGCCATACACGTCCTGCACACTTGAGTTGCGAACCACGGTGTGGCTGTTGAGCGGAGCATTTGGCGGAAAAGGGATTGGGCCTCCACCAATCAAGATACCGGCCCACTGGTTGGTATGCGCGGCCATCACTCCATCCACCAAGATGTCGTTGAAGAACACCTCGCGGCTGCTTGGTCCCACCACCACCAGGCCGTTGTCCTTGTTCGTCATATCCGCGCCTTGCACATCGTGAACGGATAGATTCTTGAGATAGATGTGGTGCAGCGTTCCCTTGTCGCCGCTCACGAAGACGCCATATTTGTTGGCCGCCAGAGATGTCGAGCGAGTCGACCTGCCAATATTCCTGGTTGTACAGCAGCAACCCCTGACGATCGTTGTCCGTCGCAACGATGCGCGGTCGGGGACCCTGCCCATAAGCAGTCAGGCGAATTGGCTTTCCCTCGGCGCCCGACCCATGCGGAGAAAAGTTACCCTGGCACACCGTGCCGCGAGCCAGCGCAATGCGGTCGCCGGCTGCGAATGTGTGCGCCTGCGCGGCGGCCAGAGTGCCCCAAGGATGAGCGATCGAGCCGTCACCTGCGACGGAAGAAGCGCAATTAATGTAGAACGCGGGCAACGGCGTAGAAAAGCCGTTCTGCGCGGCGGAGACTATGGAGAAAGGAATGAAAGAAAAAAGAGATAGCCTGAACGCCAAACCGCGGAAGTACCACGAAGATCCGCTTCGCGAGCAAATCATGAATCAGGCTCCCGGGTAAAATGGACTCTCAAGTGAAATCCAGCAGAAAAGGCTGCCGGAGACGGCGGCCAGACTTAAGGCCATCTCTCCGGCGAGGATAAACGAGCTACGAATGCAACCTAGAAATAGAATTTGGCCGCCAACTGAACCACACGGCTGCTTCCACCGATGTCGCTGGTGATCTGGCCAAACGTCCCATCGGACATGTTGCCGTCCGGGCCATTGAAGTGCTCGGAGTTAAGGGTGTTGAAGGCTTCCAGACGAACCTGCATCTTCCAGCGGTCTTGATACACGAAGTCCTTCGCCAGGGAAGAGTCGAAGCCGATGAAACCTGGCCCGGTGACCAGGTTTCGGCCTGCTGTGCCAACGACAAGGGCGCCTGTTGGAGTGGGCGTTGGAGCTTGGAATGCTGACTTGTTGAACCACTCGTCGATGGTCCGGGCGCCGTGAGGTAGAACCGGATTGCCAACGAGATTGGGCCGTTGACCAGGGAAACTGCCTGCCGGGTCATTGCCGGTAATCACATTCACCGGGCTCCCGCTGCGCGCTGTGGCAATGGGACTATAGCGCCATCCACCCGCAATGGCATTGAGCACCGAGCCCCAGTGGGAACCGAAAGCCTGCCCCTTGCCGAATGGGAGGTTGTAGGAGCCACTGAAGACGAAGTTTTGGCGGATATCGGCGTCGGAGGTGGCATATTCGCGTTTCAGATCGTTGGGATTCTGCGGTTGGTCGTTGTTTAGGCCGGTATCGAATGGCGCGGGGCCATTGTCCAAGCTGTGCCCCCAGGTATAGCTCGCCAAGAAGGCCGTGTTCCGGGAGGATTGTTTGGTGACCTTCACCTGCAGCGAGTTGTAGTTGCTGAGCCCCTCGTCGGTGAGGTATTGAACCTGGCCCACGGAAGGATTAAGAAGGCCATCCTTTCCGGTGGCAGGATTCACATTGATGTCGCCCACCTTGTAAGAGAGGTGCTTGGATATGGAACCCACCCAGGCCATTTCCATAGAGATGCTATTGGTCAACTGGTGCTGCCCGGATAGATTGAATGACCCGGTCGTTCCAGTCTTGATGGCGGGGTTCACAGCATCGACAACTATTGAGGTCGCGTCAGCCACGGTCGCAGGGTTGAGGACACCAGCCCCGTTGGCGGGGAAGGCAATGGTGGTGCTGCGTGGGACTCCGAGATCGTCCTGGTACAGGTAGGGAGATGCTGGATTCGTGGTCTGAGGCCCGTTGGTAAACGAGTTCAGGTAAAGCGACTTGTCGGCAAAAGGAACATTCGAGGTAAGCAGGTCTTCGCGTCCGTCATTCTCCGGCGAATAGAAGATAGCGCCACCGAAGCGCAGCACGGTCTTGGGATCAAGCGACAGGGCAAAGCCGAAGCGAGGTGAGACTTCGTCTTTGCGTGGCTGCACCAGGCCACGAGAATTGCCCCCCAGTCCCGCCAGCAGCAGATTGCCGGTGGCCACATCGTAGTTGGACATATCGTTGTTCGCCTCGGTCCAGGGATCCTGGAACTCGTAGCGAAGCCCATAGTTGAGCGTCAGCGTGGGAGTGATCTTGTACGAGTCCTGAGCATAGAAATCAAGATTCCAGCTTTGCGTGTGCGGGTGCGACAGTTGCAGCCCAAAGGCCGCTTCGAAGGGGAGTCCCAGCAGCATGTCGGCAATATCCGCCCCTCCCGTGTAATTGTCTGCGCCCGCAATGAAGGTTGGCGTGCCAACCGGATTAGCACCACCGTAGAAGAGACGCGGATCAGAGGTATTGGCAATGCCGAAGCCTTCAAAGAATACAAAGCCGGTTGGAAAGATGGTGAAATCGGGATGAGAATTGAGCAGCCGAAGATCGCCGCCGACCTTCAGCTCGTGCCTCTTCAGGCCGCTCCAGGTGAAGGCGTCGGTAAACTGAGTGTTCTGGTCGAGAATCTGAAAGGGCTTGTAGGAAGAACCGCCGGCAAAATAGCCATCGACCAGATCGACATAGGGATATGAATCGGTCACTGGAAATCCAGTTTCGGCGATGTTGCCCCAGCCATACTTGGTGGAGTAATCGGTTCCGTCGAGCGGGTTGAGCTGAACCTGATGATAGTTCAGGTAGCCGAAGCGGACCTCATTCAGCGCGGTGGGGCTGAAGATGTGGTCGTAGGTCAGAGAGAGCGACTGTGCACCATCGAATTCTTCGTTGTCGAAGTCGACGCCGCCCGCGCCAGGCACAACGGATTTCCCGAAGTATGGGTCGGTAACCAGGGAGTGATCCTGATACCAGTGATACACGGCATACAGGCGGTCTTTGCTGGTAAGAACGACGTCCGACCGGCTGTCTACCTTATAGTTCTGGTCGTTGACGGGCGAGAAGACCTGGAAATTTTTGAACCAGCCGTTGCCCGTGCCCGGCAGGTTGGGCTGCGGAAAGAAGTTCAGAAGGGTATTCAGGCCTGATTGGCTGACTCGCGCAGCAGGAATAATGTTGCCTGGGAACTGCTGGGCAACCGGGCAGACGCCATTGCTGCAATTCTCGATTGTGACATTGGGATCGAAGATTGGAATGGTCGTTCCGGCCGCAGGATCCAGGAGGCCGGAAAGATCGACATCCCCGTTGGGCAACACATTGATCTGGCCTTTAGGAATCACCGAATCGAGTTCGGTATCGGCGGATGTATTCCGCAGGCCTTCAAAAGCGGCAAATAGGAAGGCACGATCTTTCTTGATGGGGCCGCCCACGGTACCGCCGAAGTTGTGCTGCTTGAGGATGGAGGCTGGCTGCGGCGCGCCGTCGCCGGGAATCGGCGACCTCGCGGTCGTGAAGTTAGGGCGGAAGAACTCGAAGGCATCGCCGTGAATACTGTTAGTTCCGGCCTTGGTCTGCACTTCAAGAACGCCGCCGGCCGCATTGCCGAACTCGGCGTTGTACGAGGCGGTAATCACTTTGAACTCTTCAATCGAGTCAACATTGGGAGTAATGGTCACGTCCTGGGTACGATTGGTGGTGGACTCGACGCCATCGAGTTGGACGGAGTTGGAGAACTCGCGCTGGCCGCTGACAGAAAGGTTCAGGGCGTTGGTTTGTCCATACGTGGCCACCCCCGGCACCAGCGTGACCAGTCCATAAAAATTGCGGCCGTCCAGCGGCAGGTCCACGATGGCATTGCCGCTCATGGTTGTACCCACCTCGGCGGACTGAGTCTGCATCACCGGCGGCGCATCTGTTACTTCCACTGAAGCCGAGGTGGCGCCCACCTTGAGCTTGAAGTTGAGCGCATTCGATTGGTCGATCGCAACGACGGAATGAGCATACTTTGCCTCGCCAAATCCGGGCGCGGACGCCGTGACCGAATAGATGCCCGGAGGGACGTTGAGGACGTTGTAGGTCCCGGCCCCATCCGATTTGCCGGTAAACGTGACGCCCTTTTCTTCATCGATAGCGGTGATGACAGCCCCAGGGACAACGGCTCCCGTTGAGTCGCTAACCTGGCCTACAAACTGGCCGGTCGTTGCCTGCGCTTGACAATAATTGGCCGCAAACACCAGCACCGCCGCCAGCAACGTTGTTTTGGCCAAGAGACAAATACGAGGGGAAATTTTGTGCTTCACGAAAAGCCTCCAGAAGGTGCAACTCAGATATTCGACTCGGCGGAACCCGCGCTTGCTGTCCCGGCTGGTGACCGGAATTTGCGCATACAAAAGAACGAGACCCGCCGTAAGAACGCGGTTCAAAAGGAACAATGATTTGCCAACACTCTACAAAACCGGCGATGCGAGTTTTTATTCCCTACAGTCGGTATAATTTGATGGAATAATCTGCGTGCAATTCGGTTGAACAGAGTGATGTTCGACCGCCAATCGCTGCCGCGGCATCCGCAGTGTCGCTCAAGACAAACAACCCAGGCCCGCGAAACTCCGCATTTTCGATACCCTCCACACGGAGGAAAACAGGACGGCACATGTGGCTGGTGAAATTGCCAAGGCTCTGTTTGGCCCATCGGTGCTTGGCCGCATTGCACCTAATGTCTCCGCGCGCGTGCATTTCCCCAGAGTTCGCGTGCCGAACTGGGTGTGCTAAGCACCGTGGGGCGTGTTTTTTTCTTCTTTCAAATTCGAAGCGAACTCGATTACGAACATCTTCGTCAGGAACGAACCACGACTGCGCTCTCAAGCCTTGTGAGCGTTGTCCATCCTTTTTCTTGGCGGTTCTGACCACGCCAATTCTTCGGGAGCGATTCTCGCCAACCGGCATTGGACCGATGCCGTTCACACTATTCTCGGCGCATCGATGAGCATCAATGCATTTCCAGTGCTTGCAGACATTCTGGAGGAGCTGGGCATCGAGCCGAGTTTTCTTGGCGCGACTGTGCTGATCTGCGTTGCGGTGGGCGATGTGGCGGCGTAACTCCTCCCGGCCGTCGCGAGACCACTGATCCCTTCTGGAAGTCCTACTGCGCCCGGACTGTCCACCTATGCGGCGTAGGGAATTCGGTGTTCTTTTTTCAAGAATGCACTTACTCGCTGGAATAAAAGCCGCAGACGCCGGTTCTCATAGGTGTGGAGGTTGCGCTGCGCCTTGTCGATACCGGCCGGTCAAAGAAGCTATGCGGCAGGTAAAGTCGCTAACAGAGTCGTGTTTTGCAACTTCTAAAGCAAACTTCGGTCTTCCGTTTTATAGCGGAAAGCGAACAGTCGGTTTTTTCTCGAGGAAAAAGCCCATTGAACTCATTAACTCAACGCTGCGGCAACCCTGAAATTGGTTTTGACCAATCCAGTGATTGGACATCCCAAGAGCTAACCGCATGGCAGCGCGCGCGCATGAAAACTGCTTATTGAACCGCATTCGGTCCGCTCCCGATGGCGCATGTAATTGTCATGAAAATGATTCGTGCAAAGCGATCCTTGGTTCTCGTCCGACGCTGGCTCATGCGCGCCAGGCTGGACCTCGAACTTGTGCCCGCGGTTCATTTCCTGATTCGACGGGTTATCGGATCCCATGCGGCTTAAGCGCTCGGCAGAATACGCCGGCGGGAAATGTCCGCTCGGCACAACTGAGGCTGTTGCACTTCACTCCAGCCGTCTCATTGGCCATAGATCAGGCGAAATATCGATCACTAAGGGCGACGATTGTGGAAGCTGCTGATGCAGATTTGTTCCAAGGGTTGCCTGCTCTTGCCAGGCCAATCCCGCCTGCAACTCCGTTGCCTTTCTTCCAATACATTTCGACGGTACGCGACAATGCCATCGCGGCTTTCCACGATGACACCTTTCACCAACCGCTCACCGAGATCAAATATTTCAAGCTCCACACCTTCCTCGTGAACGATCCTGCGGGCATCAAGCATGTGCTAATCGATAATGCAGCCAATTACATTCGGGGCGGTGTCGAGCAGCGCACTCTGCGTGCTTGGCCGATCAAGGGCTTTGCAGTGCAAGACGGAGAAGAGTGGCGCCAACGGCGCCGAACGATGTCGTCTTCTTTCGATTACCCTTCTATCCTTGAGAACTCGGCCTCCATTATGGACGCCGCTGGGAGAATTCTCAGTAGATGGACAGCGTTACCGCCTCAGACGGTCATCGATGTACATGCGGAAATGGCCTCGCTGACGCTGGAGATCATCTCCCGAATCGTGTTTTCCGTCGAAAGCGCGGAGTTTGCTCGTATCATGGAACTCACATCCAGGCGCTACCAGGGAGACCGGATAGTCCACCTGCTTGATTTTGCGCCGCTACTCGATAGGGCGTGGAAGTTCTACAAGGGCTATCGGCAACGACACATCTTCAAAGATCTCAGTGCATCCGTGGATCGCCTCATCGTGAGGCGAAACGGGCGCGCGACCCGCTCAGAGAACGATTTCCTAGGACGGCTGTTGGAGAAGAAGGATACGCAAACCGGCAGCGGCTTGAGCACTCAAGAGTTGCATAACCAGATCATTACCATCCTCGGGACAGGCCACGAGACCGCGGCGCTGGCACTCATGTGGACATGGTATTTACTTTCGCAACGTCCACTGCAGGAAGCCAAGCTCCATGCGGAACTTGATGAAGTACTAGGCGGTCGCGCACCCGCGTTCGGGGATCTCGCCCGCCTCCCCTACACGCGCATGGTCGTCGAGGAAGCACTGCGGCTGTATCCCCCGATCCATACCATGCCATGGCGCGGCGCCCTGCGGAATGATGAAGTCTGCGGCGTGAAGATTCCCAAGGGTGCTATTGTCTCGATCGTTCCATGGGTGCTGCACAGGCATTCAAAGCTGTGGGACCATCCCGAACAATTCGATCCGGAAAGATTCTCGCCTGATCGCAGTGGCTGCCGTTCGCGTTTCGCATATTTACCCTTTGGGGTTGGGCCCCGGGTATGTATTGGCGCATCTTTTGCGATGACGGAGATAATGTTGATCCTTGCAACCGTCGCCCAGCGCTATCGGCTGCGCCTCGTGCCAGGTCATAAAGTAGAACCCCGGGGCCTTGTCTCACTGAAAGCGCGATATGGGATGAAGATGACCCTGCAAAGTCGTCCTTCGGCTCCTCCGATTTGATCAGTTAAGTCTCTCGATAAAGGTCCACTGACGGGCCTGGCGCCCGGTGTAGGAGAGAACTACCGGCGCTTAGACACCGGGCACCAACTCAAATCAAAGTTGCTGGAATAAAAATCGCCCGCACCAGGTTATATGGGTGTGCATGACGTTGGGAAAACGAAACTTCACGGATTTGGAGCCGCTGATGATCATTCCTCCCCTTGTGACCCAGATATTGCCAGCGCCAAGTCAAGGCGCCGCGAGACGCGCCTCCACGTCGACCACAAGTAGGAAAGTCGTATTGTTTTATCCCGCGTACGAGGGCCCGGCGCTCGGGCCGCCACTGTGCATTCTGGCTTTGGCGGCGCCGCTTCTTGACAACGGCTTCGAGGTTGTCATCATCGATGCAGCGATCAACGCAGACGCGCCGCAGAGCATTCTTCGGGAGTGTAGCGATGCGCTCTGTCTCGGGATTTCAGTGCTGACTGGTCCGATGATTACAGCCGCACTGAGCATCGCTCGGATGGTGAAGGCTGCGCTTCCCGATTTTCCGGTCGTCTTCGGAGGGTGGCACCCGACGCTGACCCCAGAGCAGACTCTGGAAAACGATCTGGTCGATGTGGTGGTACGCGGGCCCGGAGAGATTACTTTACTTGAGATTGTTCAGCGTTACCGGATGGGAGAAGGCCTGGATGGGGTGGCCGGTCTTTCCTTCAAGCGGAATGGGAAGCTCATCCACAACCCGGAGCGCTCCGTCGCACACTTGATGGACCTTCCGGCTCCCGCCTTCCACCTCGCGGACTTCGACGCATACGAGCGCGTCTCAGGCATCCGGACGCTGACCTATGCGACTAGCGTGGGGTGTCCGTATGCCTGCAACTACTGCACGGATACGGTCTTTTATCACCGGCGGTTCAATGCTTATTCCGCCGAGCATGTTGTGGAAGAATTGGTCGACCTTGTTAAGAAATACCGGATCGCAGAGGTTGCGCTGCTCGATTCAAAC
>Ga0302326_10003275_pt1 | contig 38339 bp, 23 predicted proteins | sample Palsa_T0_3_FD_202264 | JGI IMG/M metagenome (GOLD analysis project Ga0302326, IMG submission 202264) | Peat permafrost microbial communities from Stordalen Mire near Abisko, Sweden - Palsa_T0_3 | ecosystem: Environmental > Terrestrial > Soil > Palsa > Peat permafrost | place: Sweden: Abisko... | reverse complement strand
TCTCCCGAGCGCGAGTCGTAGGGACGACCGCCTTCACAATTGGGGCGATGCCGCCTGTAAAGGTTGAGGGCCATAACAAAGTGATTCTATCACGCATTGCCCTCGATTGCCCTGAATACTGCCTGCTACCCGCTAACTACAACAAACTAAACTGGGGCGGCTGGTGGGATTTGAACCCACGACATCCAGAACCACAATCTGGCGCTACTACCAACTGAGCTACAGCCGCCGTGCGATCTCTATTTTAGCATCCTCATCCCAACCCTGCCTTCTTCCAAAGCTGATTCACGCGCTGTTTCACTTCGTCGGGCATGCGGATCACGTCCGGCCATGGGCGAACGAAACCTTCCTCTTTCCATTTGCGCGTGGCATCGATCCCCATTTTCGAGCCGTAATTGGGCAGGCGGCTGGAATGGTCGAGCGAATCCACTGGCCCCAGTACAAACTGGATGTCGCGCTCCGGATCGATGTTGTTCAGCGCTTTCCAGGCCACTTCGCGGACGTCCTGCACGTCTACGTCTTCATCCACCACTACGATGCATTTGCTGAACATCGCCTGTCCCAGGCCCCAGATGGCGTGCATCACTTTGCGCGCATGCAGCGGATAAGACTTGCGGATCGACACCAGGATCAGATTGTGGAACACGCCTTCGGCCGGCATCGAAATGTCGCGAATTTCAGGCAATTGCAGGCGCATCAGCGGCAGGAAGATGCGCTCGATGGCCTTACCCATGTAGAAGTCTTCCATGGGTGGCGGTCCGACGATGGTGGTGGCATAAACCGGATGCTTGCGTTGCGTCACGCACGTGACGTGAAACACCGGGTATTCGTCTTCCAGCGAATAAAAGCCGGTGTGGTCGCCGAAGGGGCCTTCGGTGCGGTTCTCGCCGATCTCAACGTAACCTTCCAGCACCATCTCGGCGTTCGCCGGAACTTCCAGATCGGACATCTCGCACTTCACCATCTCCACCGGCTTTCCGCGCAGAAATCCGGCCATCATCATTTCGTCCAGATCGGGCGGAAGCGGTAGAATCGCAGCGTACATGGTCGCCGGGTCTGAACCAATGGCAACGGCGACATCCATTCTTGCGGTCTTACCTTCTTTGAGCAGGCGCCGATAATGTTCGGCTCCATGTTTGTGCGTCTGCCAGTGCATGCCGGTAGTGCGATCGTCATAAACCTGCATCCGGTAGCATCCGCAGTTGCGCTTGCCGGTGTCGGGATTGCGCGAAAATACCATGGGAAGCGTGATGAATCGTCCGCCATCCTGTGGCCAGCAGTGGAGGATGGGGAACTCGTTCAGTGAGAAATTGTCGCGGCGGATGATGTCCTTGCACGCGCCGCTCGAAACCATCTTGGGAAAGAACGCGCCCACTTCAGCCAGCTTGGGCAGCATCTTCAATTTTCCGATCAGTCCCTCGGGCATGCGCATTTCCAGGAACTCGTAGATACGATGCGCCACGGATTCCATTGAGTCCACTTCGAGCGCCAGTTCCATGCGCCGCATGCTGGCGAAGGCGTTGATCAACACTGGAACCCGGCTGCCCCTGGGCTTCTCAAACAGCAGCGCAGGGCCGTGGTTCTTGACGGACCTGTCGGCGAATTCCGTGATCTCGAGAAACGGATCCACTTCCATCGAGACGCGCTTCAGTTCCTTCTTCTTCTCCAGCGCGTCGATGAAGTCGCGCAAATCACTGTATGCCATTCAGGTTCTACTATGATGGAAATTCGCCGTCATGACAAATCGAACTGCTTTCATCACCGGCGCCAGCCGGGGCATCGGCCGGGCGTGTGCTTTGGCGTTGTCGGAAGCGGGCGCGCGCGTGGCGCTCGCGGCACGCAACACCGCTCAGTTGGAGGAACTGGCCGGGGAGATTCGTGGGCATGGGCGCGAAGCATTCGCCGTGAAAATTGACATGACCAGCGCCGAGTCTATTCAGGAAGCCTTTGCCAAAACCACCAAGGAGTTTGGCCCGGTTGCGATTCTGGTGAACAACGCGGGCATCACCAAGGACGGGCTGGCGCTGCGGATGAAGAAGGACGATTGGGACAGCGTTCTATCGACGAATCTGACGGGTTCCTTTCTCGCCACTCAGCAGGTGCTGCAGCACATGATGAAAGAACGCTGGGGGCGCGTGATCAACATTTCTTCCGTGGTCGGAGAAATGGGCAATCCCGGCCAAGCCAACTACGTGGCATCGAAAGCCGGCCTGATCGGACTGACCAAAGCGTTGGCGCAGGAGATGGGCAGCCGTAATATCACCGTCAATGCGGTGGCGCCGGGCTTCATCGAAACGGACATGACCGGGAAACTGTCCCAGGAGCTGAAGGATAATCTGGTGGGGCACATCGCGTTAAAGCGCATCGGGCAGGCCGAAGATGTGGCCGCGGCCGTGCGATTCCTGGCCAGCGAAGAAGCCCGCTACATTACGGGACACGTGTTGAACGTGAACGGCGGGCTCTATATGTAAGAGCTCCGGGATGTAAGCGAGCCCCGGGATGTAACAGGTTTTTAATCGCGGCTGCATTGCGACATTCGTGTTCACCCACTGACAATAAAGATATGGAGAGCTTAAGCGGCGACAAGTTTCGCGTAGGTCTGGTGCAGATGACCTGCGCGCTAGACCCCAACGAGAACCTGGAGAAAGCCCTGTGGAAGACGCGCGAGGCGGCGGCGCGGGGAGCGCAAATCGTCTGCCTTCAGGAACTCTTCCGCTCTCAGTACTTCTGCCGGGAAGAGAATGCCGAGCTGTTTGCCTTGGCCGAGGCGATTCCGGGACCCACCACGGAAACGCTCGGGAAGCTCGCTCGCGAACTCGGAATCGTGATCATCGCGTCGCTTTTCGAGCGCCGCAGCGCGGGGCTCTACCACAACACGGCGGCCATCATTGGCGCCGACGGCGAGCTGGAAGGCATCTATCGCAAGATGCATATTCCCGACGATCCGCTGTACTTCGAAAAATTCTATTTCACGCCCGGCGATCTCGGCTTCGTGAACTTCGACACGCGTTTTGGACGGCTGGGCGTTTTGGTCTGCTGGGACCAATGGTATCCCGAGGCCGCGCGCCTTTCGGCCATTGCAGGCGCGAACATTCTCTTTTATCCGACGGCCATCGGCTGGCATCCGTCCGAGAAAGCGCAATACGGCGCGGCGCAGCTGGATGCGTGGAAGACGATTCAGCGGGCGCACGCGATCGCGAATGGAATCTACGTCGCCGCAGTCAACCGCGTTGGCTTCGAAGGGCCGCCGGACCATGGCCTCGAATTCTGGGGCTCTTCTTTTGTCGCCGATCCGTTCGGTCAGGTCATCGCAGAGGCGTCCACTTCGAGCGAAGAGATTCTCGTGATGGAGTGCGATCCGCGGCGCATCGAAGAAGTTCGCCGAGGCTGGCCTTTCCTGCGAGACCGCCGCATCGATGCGTACGCACCGATTGTGAAGAGGTGGTTGGACTAGCGTGAAGAGAATGACGTTGCGCATGCCGGCCGAGTGGGAGCCGCATGAAGCCACCTGGCTGGCCTGGCCGCATGAGCGCTCCGATTGGCCGGGTAAATTCGCACCAATTCCATGGGTGTACGGCGACATCGTGAAGCGCTTGGCGCGCGTCGAAAAGGTGCGCATCATTATCGAAGACGCGGCCCTTGAAAAGAGCGTCCGGCGCGTTCTCGCGAAATGCGCCGCTGACCTGAGCGCGGTGGAATTCTTCCGTTGGCCTACTAACAGAAGCTGGACGCGCGACTACAGTCCCATCTTCGTTCGCAATCCAGCCGGCGAGGTGGCCATCACGAACTGGCTTTTTAACGGCTGGGCCAAATACGATAATTGGCGAGATGATAACCGCATCCCGGGCCGCGTGGCCAACAAGCTCAAGATAGCGCACGAATTCGAACCCGGCATTGTGCTCGAAGGCGGGAGCATCGATGTGAACGGGGCGGGATGGATGCTGACCACCGAAGAGTGCCTGCTGAGCGACAGTATCCAGGTACGCAATCCCGGGCTTGGCCGCGCGGATCTGGAGCGATATTTCGGCGAATATCTTGGCATTCATAAGACCATCTGGCTGAAGCAGGGAATTACGGGCGACGATACCCACGGCCATATCGACGATCTTGCGCGGTTTGTGGATGAGAAGACAGTCGTGATCGCGTCGGAAGACGACCCGTCGGATGCCAACTATGACCCACTCCGCGAGAATCTGAAGCTGCTGCGGCGAACCGGACTACGCGTGGTGACGTTGCCGATGCCTGCGCCCGTTCTTTTCGATGGCCAGCGGCTGCCGGCCAGCTACGCGAATTTCTACATCGCGAACGGATTAGTGCTGGTGCCCACCTTCAACGATCCGAACGACCGCGTGGCGCTCAACACGCTTGCCAAAATGTTTCCTTCACGCGAGGTGGTGGGCGTTTATTGTGGGGATCTGGTGCTGGGTCTTGGTACCCTCCACTGCATGACCATGCAGCAGCCACGGCCAGCGTGACGGCCATGCACCTTCTCGATCTGGTGACGATCGCGGTTTACCTGATCGCGATCACCTGGTTCGGGGCCCATTTTCGCAAGAGCCAGCGCAATTTGAAGGATTATTTTCTGGGCGGCCGCAATGCGCCATGGTGGGCCATCGCGCTGTCCATCGTGTCGGCTGAAACCAGCACGCTGACGGTGATCGGCACGCCGGCCATCTCATTTTCCGGCAATTTTCAGTTTTTGCAACTGGTGCTGGGCTACCTGCTGGCGCGTATTGTCATTTCGGCTTTGTTCCTTCCGCAATACTTTCGCGGCGAAATGTTTACGGCTTACGAACTGATGCGGCGCCGGTTCGGCGAGCGCATCCGGCGGCTTACGGCTGGAACATTTCTGGTGCTGCGCGCTTTAGCCGAGGGGGTGCGCGTATTCGCCCTCTCCATCGTTATCTCGATCGTACTGGGAACCGGAGAAGTGGTCTCCATTCTGGTCATCGTGTGCTTGACTTTGTTTTATACCTTCGAGGGAGGGATGACAGCGGTGATCTGGACGGATGCCGTTCAAATGGTCCTGTATGTCGGCGGCGCTATTCTCAGCTTCCTGGTGATCCTGCATCAAATCCCCGGTGGCTGGCCGCACGTGACTGCCCTCGCGGGAGCGGCACACAAGTTCCAGATGTTCGATTTTCGATTTGCGTGGACACCGGAGTTCTTTTCGCGCAGCTATAGCTTTTGGGCCGGGTTGATCGGCGGCTGCTTCCTCACCACAGCCAGTCATGGAACCGAGCAATTGCTGGTGCAAAGACTGTTGTCGGCGAAGACCGAGCAACAGAGCCGCGCGGCCTTGCTATCGAGCTGGGTGGTGATTTTCTTCCAGTTCGGGCTGTTCCTTTTTATTGGTCTTCTGCTATTCGTGCATTATTTCGACAGCGGATTGCCCGCGCCGCAGCCGCCCGACTCGATCTATCCGAGGTTCGTCTGGAATAACTTGCCCGCAGGCGCCGCGGGGTTGGTGATCGCCGCAATTCTTGCCGCGGGCATGTCCAATTTGAGCGCCGCGCTAAATGCGCTAGCCTCCACCATGGTGATGGATTTCTATAAGCCCATGGCTATGCGGCGAAATCCAGAGCAACAAGCTGACGACGCCTATTTTCTTAGGATCGCCCGCTGGGCAACCGTGGCCTGGGGCGTGATTCTGTTCTTCGTAGGCCTGGTCGCGCGGCATGTAGGATCGGTGCTCGAAGCAGGCTTAACCGTTGCGTCCATATTATATGGGTCCCTGCTCGGCGTTTTCCTGCTTGGCCTGCTCACCAGGCGCGTCCAGCAGACGTCTGCCATGATCGCGATGATGGTGGGGTTGCTGCTGATGATTTATGTTAACTTCGAGACTCGCATCGCGTTCACCTGGTACGTTGTGATCGGAACCGCCGCAACATTTTCGACCGGCTACGTGGTCTCGCTATTCTTGAAGGAACGGCGAACATGACGGAACAGCCGGAGCAACAAAGCGACAGGCACGGCCTGAAGCGCGAGCTGGGCATCTGGAGCGCTGCCGCGATTGTCGTGGGTACGGTAATCGGAAGCGGTATCTTCCTGGTGCCGAGCGCCATGGCGCGCAACGTCGGCTCGCCTCTGAAGATTTTCGGCGTCTGGATCGCCGGCGGATTGCTTTCGCTGTTTGGCGCATTGAGTTACGCCGAGCTGGCTGCCGCCATGCCGGAAGCCGGTGGCGAGTACGTTTATCTGCGTGAGGCGTACGGGCCGCTGTGGGCCTTTCTCTACGGCTGGACGCAGATGTGGGTGGCCAAGAGCGGGTCTATCGCGACACTGGCAACTGGGTTTTACATTTATCTGGCCAATTTCCGGCCGGAGCTGGGAAAAGTTTGGATCACGGCGTCGCTTCCAATCGGCGAAGGCGGGTCACCGCTCCCCATCCGTTACGGACAACTGCTTGCCATCGGAGTGATTGCGCTGTTGGCGCTCATCAATTACTACGGTGTTCGCGTGGGTGGAAATGTCCAGGTGACTACCACCCTCTTGAAGGTGGGTCTTATTGTCGCGATTATTGTGGTCGGATTAGGATCCGGGCGTGGCAATTTCGCCAATTATCACTCATCGACGCCGGCGCTGGGTGGCATTTTGGGTTTCTTCGCGGCGCTGGTAGGCGCTCTATGGGCTTACGATGGCTGGAATAACGTCACGATGGTGGCGTCGGAAGTGCGCAAACCGCAGCGCAACCTGCCACTGGCCCTCATCCTGGGCACGTCGGCTGTGATCGCGATTTATTTGCTGACCAACCTCGCTTATTTCTATGTTCTTCCGGCCGGCACCGTGGCGTCCACGGACCGGGTGGCATCCGAGATGATGCGCAGAATCTTGGGCGCGCCCGGCGCTGCGGCAGTTAGCCTGGCGGCGATGATTTCGATTTTCGCGGCGCTCAACGGGTCTATTCTGTCGGGCTCGCGAGTGCCCTTTGCCATGGCGCGGGACGGGCTGTTCTTCCGTGGCGTGGACCGCATTCATCCGGTTCATCGCACGCCCAGCGTTTCCATACTCGTTTTGAGCGCTTGGGCCTGCCTGCTGGTGCTGAGCGGACGGTATGACCAGCTCTATACTTACGTGATTTTCGCGAGCGCCATTCTCTATGGGATGGCCACCGCTTCCGTCATCGTGCTGCGGATTCGCCGCCCTGATATGCCACGTCCTTACCGGACACTCGGCTACCCTTTGGTACCAATTGCCTTCGTTCTCGGGATTGCGTGCCTAATCGCGTCGACACTCCGGAGTTCCCCGCGCGAATCCATTCTCGGCCTGTTATTGATTTCTATTGGCCTGCCGTTCTATTTCTACTGGAAAAAGCGCCCTTCGGTCTAATCTTCGCGGCTTCCGAAAGACCCGTCAGACCGGCCTGGATAGTACGAAGATGTCCCTTCGAGGGTTTCCATTGTTCGGTTTTCCGAACAAGAAGCTTGAAAAAGCGGTCAGAATGCGGTACAAAGTTTATTGCAGTTCAATGAGATCATATGATCTTGTTCGCTTTACCGAACAGGAGCCGTTCAAAACGATCAATTTCTTTGGGAGATGGATGAATGGACATTAACAAAATGCTGGCCGAGTTGAGGCTAGAGCGGGAACAGATCGAAGAAGCGGTCATGACCCTGGAACGGTTGGCTCGAGGCCGTGGCAGACGTCGCGGACGTCCGCCGGCCTGGATGTCGCAAATCAAGCGACGCGGCCGCCCGCCTGGCAGCAAGAATCGTCCCAAAAACGAACCCAAGGGCTCAGCGAAAGTCGTCGCGGCCTGAGAGGGGCGCTGCGCAAGCGGCGCCAGGTCAGTCGCGGAAAACGGGCCAGTACTCCTATTGGCTTCGACGCCGGGTAGTTTTCCCGTGGGAGGTGGACGTGCGTCCATCTCTCGGGCTGCCGCCTAGCGGTATATAAGATAGCGCTCCCTTTGCTCGATGAAAACGGTCAGGGAGTGCTGCATGTCCTCGAGGATGGTTCTCGGATCGGTGCCCTCCTTCAATCCCCTCAGTACCTCGTGATTACCGATTAAGAAGCGGTTCTGCTCGAAAGCAATTTTCCCCGGATATAGTTTGTTCAAAGCGAACGCGAGTTCCAGCCCGAGTCTGGTGCTATCGAACGCGTCACGATTGGTAACGACGAAACGCACGCCGTCGATGGTTTTTCCCGAGAAATTGGACGACGCAGGCCGGAAGCGCACCGGATAGACTCGAACTCCAGGGATAGCGCGGCCGTTTAAGAAGGCGCCGAGTTCGCGACCGCGGATCCAATCGGCGCCTATTAGCTCAAAAGGGCTATCGGTTCCGCGTCCAACGGAATAATTGGGCGAGGCTTCCAACAACGCGATTCCCGGATACAATAATGCGGCGTTCAGGCTCCGCATATTGGGCGACGGGTCCACCCACGGGAGGCTGGTAGAGTCGAACCAATCCCCCCGATCCCAGCCGTGCATCGAAATCACGTGCAGATCCAAGCCTAGCTTCCGCTCGCCATTTGCCATAGCAGCTAATTCGCCCAAAGTCATGCTGTGGCGGACTGGGATTTCGAAGCAGCCGGTGAACGATTCCAGATCGGCGTCGAGCATTGGGCCCTCGGCATGAACCCCCGTGATCGGGTTTGGCCGGTCTAATACAAAGAATGGCAGCTGTCTTTTGGCGGCCTCCTCCATGCTATAAAGCATGGTGCAGGAATAGGTGTAAAAGCGCGCGCCGACATCCTGAATATCAAAGACCAGAGCGTCCACATGGTCGAGCATGCGGGGCTCTATCCGGCGCGAAGGGCCTTGATAGAGGCTGAAAACCGTTAAACCAGAAGCCGGATCTTTTGTACTGGCGATATCCGGGCGATCCTCTGCGCCCGCCAGGCCATGTTCCGGGGAAAAGAGCGCCGTTACTTGAATTCCCGCGGCCAGCATGAGATCGACATTCCTGCGTCCTTCGCGGTTGATCCCGGTCTGGTTCGTGATAAGGCCGATTCGTTTGCCACGCAAGGCCGCGAAATTGTCTTGCGCCAGGACATCCAGACCGGTGAGCACTTCGGCCTTCGGTTCTACTTCGCGATGGAGGCCGGGGCCAACGATAGTTTCGTTGTAGCCGGTAAGTTTCACGCTGGGAGCGGTAATCCCAAAGGATGCAGCTACGATGGTCGCTACGCGGCTTCGCAGCGACGTGACCGAATGACCACGGTGTGGATGAACCGCGTTGGTCAGAATGATTACATAGGAGTGGCTGAACGGATCAAGCCACATCGAAGTGCCGGTGAATCCAGTGTGGCCGTAGGAACCGATCGGAAATAATTCGCCGCGATTGCTGGAATAAGGCGAATCGATGTCCCAACCCAAGCCGCGCAGAATCGGCTGGTCGGGGGGAGATTGCGGCGAAGTAAACTTCTGAATCGTCGCGGCGCTGAATAACCGGACGCCATTACCTTCGCCTCCATCCAGCATCATCTGGGCGAACCTGGCGAGATCGGCGGCGGTGGTGAAAACGCCCGCGTGTCCTGCTACGCCGCCCATGTAGCGCGCGGTGTCGTCATGCACCTCCCCGCGCAGGGGCTGTCCGGTGGCAGGATCGATTTCGGTGGGAGCAATGCGCGGGCGGAGCGATGCCGGCGGAAGAAACATTGTTTCGTGCATGCCCAACGGCTGGTAAAAATTGTCGCGAGCGTATTCGTTCAACATCTTTCCCGTCAAACGATGCACGATTTCGGCGAGCAAAATGAAATTAATATCGCTATAAACGAAATGAACGCCGGGAGGGCCCGCGGGCTTATCGCTCAAGGCGCGTTGGATGCCGGTCTCATAGCCGCTCCAGGCCGGTTTCAGATCGAGATCCGGCCGAAGTCCCGAGAAGTGCGTCATCAGGTTGCGGATGGTGATGTCGCTATGGCCGCCTTGAAATTCGGGAAGGTACTTGGTTACAGGATCGTTCAGCCGGATCTGGCCTTGTTCGAAGAGTCGCATGATGGCCGGGGTGGTGGCGAGTACCTTGGTGAGCGATGCGGCGTCGAAGATGGTGTCGAGCGTCATTGGCTCGCGCTGCGGGATGAGGGCCCGGCTGCCATAAGCTTTCTGATACACCACCTGCCCGTTGTGCCCGATCAGGACTACACCGCCCGGGATGAGCCCGTCCTCGACCGCGCGCTCCATCTGCTGATCGACGGCGGCCGCTCCCGGGAAGGATTCCTGCGCGGGCAGGCAGGCGGCGCACAACAACAGGAGCGCGATTCTCATTGCAGCTTGCCGGCGATTCCGTCCAGGAGTTTTGCGAGTTCAGCGTCTTTGGAAGTGATGCCCCCGGCGTCATGCGTTGTCAGGTCCACCGTGACGCGATTATAGACGTTGAACCACTCCGGATGGTGGTTCATCTTTTCGATCGCCAACGCGGCCGTTGCCATGAATCCGAAGGCATGGATGAAGTCGGCAAATTTGTATTCCTTGTGGAGTTTCCCTTCCACCACGGCCCATCCGCTAAGGCTGGACAGGGCTTCGGCAAGTTCCGGCCCGGAGAATCTTCGCATGCTTCTATTATTGCGTCGCTCGAGACCTTCCGGCGCCAGGCCGGGCGGCTGTGGCTCGGGGTCTTGATTACACATATTTATGTGGTACACTGGGTTCGTGGCTGACCAGATCAAGGAAATCAAGGAACAGATCAATGTTACGTTGAGCGTTCCCGAAACGCTGCTGCGGCGCTTTCGGGTGTTCGCCGCTGCGCGCAACCAGTCCATGAGCAGCCTGATGACTGTGGCCATTCGTCAGATGATCGAGCAAGACGCTCAGACCGGCAAGGCCAAGCGACGCTTCCTGGAAAGGATACGGAACGCGCCCGACCGTGGGACCAACGGCGTGCTCGCGTGGACGCGTGACGAATTGCATGAGCGTTGAATTCGTCGACACCAACGTCTTTGTGTACGCCCATGAGGGCGGAGCCGGTCAAAAGCATCGCAAGGCAGTGGACTTGTTGACGCGGCTGTTTGAAGAACAGAGCGGAGCGCTCAGCGTCCAGGTGCTGACTGAGTTCTACGTCACAGCAACCAAGAAGCTGGGGATGAAGAGCCAGGAAGCGGAAGACATTATCGCCGATTTGGGAAGCTGGACCATTCATCGTCCGGCGCATGCCGATGTGCTGCGTGCGAGCGGGATTCATCGGGTGCACAAAGTGAGCTGGTGGGACGCGCTCATCATCAACAGCGCCACCGAACTCAGTTGCGCGCTGTTATGGAGCGAGGATTTGGGCAAAGGGCAGCGCTTCGGAAGCTTGACGGTTCGGAATCCCTTTGCCTAATGGACTTGTTCCGCGCGCTAAAATATTCGGATGAAGACCATTTTAGCCGTGGCGCTTTCCGCTGTTGCGGTGCTTTTAGCCGCCGACAGCGACATTCCTAAAACCTTCACCGCTCCCACCGCCGACCAGGATTACATCAAGCGCGAAGCCATGATCCCCATGCGCGACGGAGTGAAACTGTACACCGTCATTGTTCTGCCCAAAGGCGCCAGGAACGCGCCGATTCTGCTGACCCGCACGCCCTACAACGCGACCGGGCGCGCGGCGCGCAACAACAGCGAGCACATGCTCGCGGAACTGCCGCAGGGCGACGAAGTGTTCGTCCAAGGCGGATACATCCGGGTGTTTCAAGATGTGCGCGGCAAGTACAAATCCGAAGGCGACTACGTGATGACACGGCCAGTGCGCGGCCCATTGAACGACACCGCGACAGACCACGTCACCGACGCCTATGACACCATCGACTGGCTGGTGAAGAACACGCCTGAATCGAATGGTCGCGTGGGCATGATCGGTTCGTCTTACGAGGGGTTCACGGTGGTGATGGCGCTGCTGGGTCCACATCCAGCGTTGAAGGTAGCCGCGCCGGAGAGTCCCATGGTAGACGGATGGATGGGCGACGATTGGTTTCACTACGGAGCGTTTCGCCAAACCAATCTCGATTACACGTCCCAACAGACTTCCGAGAAAGGTCAAGGCAAGTCCGTGCCGCGCGGCGCCTTTGACGACTATGAAGCCTTTCGCCGAGCGGGGTCGGCCGGCGCCTATGCTCGCGAACATGGCTTGGATCAACTGCCATGGGCCACAAAGATGATCGAGCATCCCGCTTACGATGCGTTCTGGCAAGGGCAGGCTCTCGACAAGCTGGTGGCCGAGCATCCCTCGCAAGTGCCCACCATGTGGATTCAGGGCCTGTGGGACCAGGAAGACATGTGGGGCGCGATTCATTCTTACCTGGCGCTGAAGGCCAAGGGGCAGGCAGATCACAATTATCTGGTGATGGGTCCGTGGCGCCACAGCCAGGTGAATTACGACGCGTATAATCTCGGTCCACTGAAATGGGACGGAGACACCGCGCTTCAGTTCCGGCGCGACGTCCTCAAGCCGTTCTTCGATCAGTACCTGAAAACCGATGCGTCACAATCTGGTAAGACGGCCGACACGCCGCCCGTGTTCATCTACAACACCGGCGAGAATCACTGGGATCGATTGAAGAGCTGGCCTCTGGCTTGCGAGCAGGGCTGCGCAGCTCCGATGAAGCCACTGTATCTGGAGGCGAACTTCGGGTTGGGATTCGACAAACCGGCTGGCTCGGAAGGCGCCGCGGATTCGTATGTCTCCGATCCCGCGAAGCCGGTTCCTTATCTCCCGCGACCGGTTCATTTCGCCGATGGCGATCGCTGGAGGACCTGGCTGGTCACCGATCAGCGGACGGTTGCGGATCGGACGGACGTGTTGACGTATGCAGGGCCTGTGCTCAGCGCGCCAGTTCGGATCAGCGGCGCGCCCATTGCGGATCTTTTTGCAGCGACTACTGGCAGCGATGCCGATTGGGTGGTAAAACTGATCGACGTTTATCCCGACGAAGTTCCCAGCCAGCCGGAGATGGGCGGATATGAACTCGCGGTTTCCATGGATATTTTCCGTGGCCGGTACCGCGAGAGCTTTGAGCACCCGGCCGCCATCCCGGCGAACCAGCCCGAACAATATCGCTTTACCCTGCCGACCACCAATCACGTCTTCCAGCCAGGGCATCGGATCATGGTGCAGATCCAGTCCAGTTGGTTTCCGCTGTACGACCGGAACCCGCAAACCTTTGTGCCGAACATTTTCTTGGCGAAGCCGACGGATTATGTGAAGGCCACCGAGACGCTGTTCCGATCCGCTGGCCAGCCCAGCGCGATCTTGTTGCCGGTGGTGAACTAGCGGAACATTTCCGGGTCCGCATGCGATAGTCTCGGTGCCTCATGCAATAGTAAAGATGTGCCAGGCCCACTGCCCCGTCTGCGATTAGGACTCGATTTTATTCCATCCTCCGACCCCCAGCATCCCGGCCTTTTGATCCGGGATCCGCTGAAATTTTCGGATGCCATGCTGCTCATTCCGCCGCAATTGGTGGAATGCCTGGCGTGCTTCGACGGCGAGCAGACCAGTTTGGATCTGCGTGCCAACCTGGTGCGGATCACCGGAGAGATCCAGATCGGTGAACTCGAGCAGCATCTCGTCGACACACTCAGCCAGTCCGGCTTCCTCGAAGATGAGACCTTCGAAGCGCAGCGCGTGGCGCGAGTGAACGAATTCATCGCCGCGCCAAAACGCGCGGCGGCACACGCGGGTTCAGCTTATCCCGATAATATCGATGAAGCGCGCAAGAACATTTCTGAATTTATGCAAGGCGCACTGCCTGCGGGTCCTGAGGATTCGTTGATTGGCATCGCCGCGCCGCACGTCAGTCCCTTCGGAGGCTGGGAATCTTATCGCGACGCTTATTCCGCGATGCTGCCCTCTCATCAGGACCGCACGTTCGTGGTGCTCGGCACTTCGCATTACGGGGAACCCGATCGCTTCGGCCTGACGCGCAAACCTTTCGTGACGCCGTTCGGTGAAACCATCACGGATACCGGCCTGGTGGACGAACTCGCGCAAGCCGCGCCGGAAGCGATTCGCATGGAGGATTATTGCCATGCCATCGAGCACTCCATCGAATTCCAGGTGCTGTTCCTGCAGTATCTTTACGGCCCGAACATTCGCATCCTTCCGATTCTCTGCGGGAGCTTCCTGCGCAGTATTTATCAGGGCGGCAAGCCGGAAGGTAACGAAGGCGTTCAGCGTTTCTTCGATGCTCTGGGTAATCTATCGGCGCGGGAAGGGAACAAGCTGATGTGGCTGCTGGGTGTGGATATGGCGCACATGGGCCGCCGCTACGGAGATCAGATGATCGCGCGCGCCGACGAGGGCGAAATGGCGGCGGTTGCCGAACGCGACAAGCGGCGCATCGAGCGGCTCACGGCATCCGATCCGCAAGGATTCTGGGAGCTGGTGCAGGAGAATAAGGACGACCTGAAGTGGTGCGGCTCGGCTCCGATGTACACATTCTTGAAGGTGGTTCCGCAGGCCCGCGGGACTCTAAGACGTTATCAGCAATGGAACATCGACGAGCAGAGCGTGGTTAGTTTCGCGGCGATTGGTTTTCGGGGATAGTTCGTACTACAACTACCCCCTACCGTGTTTCTATATCGCAGAACACTTCCAGCGGCTATTGTTGATGCATGCCACGAGAAGTTTACGCAGTGACGTGGGGGAGTTAGCTCCTCCGCTTACTCCGGCCGCGCCGCAACCCAGTAGCCAGGACGCGTGCGAACTTCCAGATTCGGACGATTTACAATTACTTTAATCTCGTGGAATCCGCCTTCCGTCTGATTGTTGGGCTGATAGCTCAACAAATACTGGCTGTGTAATTCATCGCTGATCCCCGAGATCGCCTTCTCTAAGCTTCTTTCGCCGACGAAGGAATACTCGCGGCCGCCTGTGAAGCGCGTGTAAACGTCCAGAGTGTCGTCGACAAAAACGCTCTTCACCGCTTTGAAAATGTCGACGAACACGGGAATATAGTTGCCCAGGTAGTAATTCTGCTCCACGATGGTGGGAGTGGCGGCATAACCACCCGGCAGATGCTGCGCCTCGGCGGGAATAGAGGGTGGGCGCGGCGGCATCCCCTTGTCGGTAAGGGCAGCCACAATGGTTGAAATATCCAACGAATAGATCGAGACATTGGCAAATTGAGCCTCCGTGAGGCCTTCGCGCAACCGCAACTCGCTACCCCGGTCCCGTTTCTCGGCAATCAGCAGCAATACACGCCGCCGGTCTTTCGGGCGATTCTTCAACATACGGATGCTTTGATTCACCGCGTCGATCACTGCGTGGTTGGAACTGCCCGGCGTCATTTTCTTCATCGCCTCGGAAATCTTGGTGCCCTCGGAAGTGAAATCCTGCATCACCTGAATGCGATGATCGAATCCCACCACGGCGATCTCTCCATTCTGACCGGCGACTAGCTGGTTGAGCATGCTTCCGATATTTTGAATCTTGGGCAGGAAATCGTTCAAATTTGAACTGCGCTGCACTGCGACTACCAGCGATAACGGCTCGTCCCGCACATCCGCATTCACCTTCTGCAGTTTGTTATTGTCGTACAGTTCGAAATCCTGGAGCTGGAGTCCGGTGACGAACTCGCCATTGCGATCCCGCACGGTGGTAGGCGCAATCACGACGTTGGTTTGCGCTTTGAAAATTGCATCGGCAGAGTCTTGCCCTGGCGAGAAGGCCGGCGGCAAAAGGGGCTTGTTGGGCTGCGAGGAATCCTGATTCGCATCGGGATGCCCCTTGGCCGGATCGAGAGTTCCGGGGGCCTGGGCGAAGCCGACGGTACAAATAAGGAATATCAGCGCGGTGCGCATTACTTTAGTGTGGCACATCATCTTAATGTGGATCTCCTGTTAATGTGGATCTCCTGTTAATGTGGATCTCCTGCATGCTCAGTTCTCCCTGCTAAAAGCTCTAGCACGTGAGGAACCAATTTCGCGATCGCGTCCAGAGACTGGACAGCACCCCCTGGCGAACCAGGCAGATTCACGATCAGCGTGCGTCCCCGCACGCCGGCCAACCCGCGCGACAAAGCTGCCATCGGCGTGAATTTGAGCCCCTCCGAACGCATCAACTCAGCGATGCCGGGTATTTCCCGCTGGATGACGCCTCGCATAGCTTCGGGTGTGACGTCGCGCTGCGCAACGCCGGTTCCACCGGTGGTGAGGATTAAAGAAACGTCGCCCGAGTCGGCCAGTCGCCGCACCAGGTCCGCGATCTGAGGGGATTCGTCGGGAACCAGATGGATTTCAGTCGCCGTCCATCCGAAGGACTGGGCGCGATCGCGAACGGCGGGGCCGGAAAGATCCTGGCGGGTGCCCGCCACGGCCGAATCGCTCACGGTAACTACCGCGACACGAATCATGCCTGTGGATCGGCCGCCGTACGCCGAAAGTCGCCGCTCTTACCGCCGGTCTTTTCCAATAAGTACAGGTCTTGAATCTCGATGCCTTTGTCGAGCGCTTTGGTCATGTCGTATACCGTCAAAGCGGCCACCGACGCGGCGGTGAGCGCTTCCATCTCAACGCCGGTGGCAGCCATGGTGGCCACGCTCGACACGATCCGCACTCCGTCGGTTTCGAGCGTCACCTCGACGTCGACATGGGAGAGCATCAGCGGGTGGCAAAGTGGAATCAAGTCCGAGGTCCGTTTCGCGGCCGAAATTCCCGCCACACGAGCGATTTCGAGAGGATTGCCTTTGGGATTGCTAGGCAATTGTGCGATCACCGACGGCAGCATCTTGACGAAGGCATGCGCGCGCGCCGTGCGTTTGGTGGGCGACTTGGCGGAGACATCCACCATTCGCGCTACACCCGCGTCGTCATAATGGCTGAGTTTCTTTTTCATGGCGATGACCTATTTCAGCAGGACTCGAATCCACTCCCCGGCCGCCCAACTTTCGCGATCGGGTTCCGTCACGAGAAATGCGTTGGCGCGCGAGAGCGACGGTACATCGCCGGAGCCCTGCCAGGACAGGGGAGTAACCTCGGCGCCATCCGGGCTCAAGATCGCGGGCAGGAAGCGCGTGAGGCCAGTTTTCTGATGAAAATCCTGCGATAACTTGCTCCAGAGCAGCGGGAGGTGCGCCTGCTTCTGGCCGCCCAGGAGTTCCACGGCTGAACGGGCGAAGATTTCAAAGGTGACCATGGTGGAGGCCGGGTTGCCCGGAAGGCCGAAGAAAAACCTGCCGTGCGCTTTGCCAAACACCAGCGGCTGTCCGGGCATAATCAGGACGCGATCGAAGAAAAACTCGGCGCCCAAGTCGGCCAGCACGCGCTCCACAATGTCGTACTTGCCCGCTGAGACGCCGCCGGAGAGCAGCAGCATGTCGAAGCGCAGCCCGTGCTCGGCAAGCTCGCGAGTAGCCTGGTACGTGTCGCGCGCAATCGGTAAAATGGTCGGGCACCCCCCGGCGCGCCTCACTTGAACCGCGAGAGACTCCACGTTCGAGTTGCGGATCTGGTAATCGAGCGGCGATTCTTTGACCTCAACGATCTCGTCGCCGGTGGCGAGGATCGCGATTTGCGGACGCACGTACACGGGCACGGTGGACCAGCCGACCATGGCGAGCAGCGCGATTTCGGAGAATCCCAAGCGATGGCCGGCTTCGAGCAGTACCTGGTTCTCGCGCGCCTGCGAAGCACGGGGGCTCACATTCTCGCCGTGCTCGATGGTTCGCGGCACGGTAACGCGATCCCCGGCAACGGTGACGTGTTCCACCATGACCACCGAATCGGCGCCCCGGGGCAGGGGAGCGCCCGTCATAATTTCAAGCGCCTGGCCCGGTTGAAGGTCACCGGGGAACAATTCACCGGCGCGAACTTCCCCGATTACCAATAGCTCTCCGGGCAGATCGGCAGCGCGCACGGCAAATCCATCGCGCACGGAGCGCGCGAGCGAGGGGTAGTCGCGGTCTGAGGTTAAAGGCTTGGCGAGCACCCGTCCCGCTGCCTCGGAGAGGCTAACGACCTCAATTTTCGGTTGGGGTTGGGCCGCGCACAAGTTCTTGAGGACACACTGGCGGGCCTGTTCGAAGGTGAGTGTGGCCACGACTGTATTGTACCTTTGGAAGTATGCAGGCTCCTGACAGCCGAGAGGTGCATTTGCGGATGGTGCGGCTGGAGGCGTCGGAAGACAATTACGCGCTCGCGTCCCGGTGGCTGACGGAAGACGAAACAGCGCGGGGCAAACGGTTTTATTTCGACCGGCATCGGCAGGCATTCGTTCTAGGACGAGCTGCATTGCGGGGGCTGCTCGCGACTTACCTGGGCATCGCACCCGCCGACGTACATTTCATCTATGGACCGCAGGGTAAACCGGGGCTGGCCCTCCATCATATAAATGAGGCGTGTCCACTCCAGTTCAACGTCTCCAATTCCGGCAATTTAGCGGCGTACGCTTTCACCACCGGATGTGAGATCGGCGTGGATGTGGAACAGCATCGGCCGCTGCACGATTTCGAAAATATCGCTCACCGGTTCTTCTCTGCCGAAGAGACCGCCGAATTGCTGGAGCTTCCCTCAGAGGAAAGGAACACCGGGTTTTTTAATTGCTGGTCACGCAAGGAAGCTTATATCAAGGCGATGGGAGGCGGCCTGTCGATACCGCTGGACAGCTTTCGGGTGACGCTGCGGCCCGGTGTTGCCGCGCGGATGGTGTCGCTCGGAGGAAGCGAGGACGCGACGCGCGCCTGGAGCATGCATGCCTTTGACGCAGGGCCGGGGTACGCGGGTGCGATCGCCTATCGAGCCGAGCCGCGTTCCGTGCGAGGGTCCTCTATCCTGTCGGTGGACGAATTGCTAGCAGAGTTGAGCTTCGAATAGCTAAAACGCGTGGTGGGCGGTCGCGGGCTCGAACCGCGGACCTCCTGCTTGTAAGGCAGGCGCTCTAACCGGCTGAGCTAACCGCCCGGCTGCAACTCTAGTTCTAATTCTAGATCAATTGCTGTCCTCGAGATCCGGCTTCAGTGTCCCGCGCCGTTGAGCGGCTTTCCGTTGTGAACCGGCGCGCGCCCGGGGAGCTCGCGCTTGTTGATCACGCGGTCGATCATCCCGTATTCGAGCGCCTGTCGCGAGTCCATGATATAGTCCCGATCGACGTCGTGCTCAATTTTCTCCAGAGGCTGCCCGGTGGCATCGGCTAAAATGCGATTGAGGAGTTCCCGCGTTCGCAGGATGTCGCGCGCCTGGATGTCGATGTCGGCCGCTTGCCCGCCCAGACCCGACGCGTGCGGTTGATGGATTAGGATGCGCGAATACGGCAAACTATAGCGCTTGCCCTTGGTGCCCGCCGCTAACAGCACGGCCGCCATGGATGCTGCCTGGCCAACGCAATACGTTACGATGTCCGGCTCGACCAGGTTCATGGTGTCCAGAATCGCGAGGCCCGAAGTGGTCACGCCACCCGGCGAATTGATGTACAGAGAAATGTCTTTCTCCGGATCTTCAGCGGCCAGGAAGAGGATCTGCGCGATCACCAGATTGGCGACGTTATCGTCTATCGGCGTTCCGATGAAGACGATGTTCTCTTTCAGCAACCGCGAATAGATGTCGAAAGAGCGTTCTCCCCTCGAGGTTTGCTCCACCACCATCGGTACCAGATTCATTTCGTCCTCCTTCGGTCGCCCCTACACCAGAACCAGCATTCGCTCCGAGACAAACTGGGAGAACCGCACCGTGCAAGTTGCAACACCCGGCGCGTCCCAACCGGTATGGATCAAGGTGACGCGCGTGCCGTCGGCTTCGACCTGGAAATCCACGTCCACAATCTGCCGGCGATCCTCGGGCCCTCCGGGATGCCAGGTGAACGTCAGATGCTCTGGAGGGTCCCAAGCCAGCACCGATCCCCACTCGCGTTCTTCTCCCGAGCGGGTGCGTTCCCACACCCTTCCGCCCACCCAGGGCTCCAGCGCGCAGGTCTCCGCTTCCTCTCCGCTAATCGAATAGGAAGCTAGCGGCCACCATTGGGCGAAGCTTTCCGTGAAGAGACGGAACGCCTGCTCAATTGGGCAATCGACGCGCACGCTTTGTCGAATGGGTTCGTGTTTTGGCTTTACTTCTGCCATGTTCACCCTCCTTATTTGCCAAATCGGAAAATGATGTTAAGGCGTCGCGCCACATGGAATCGATGTGGGCGCGCAGTTCAGCCAGGCTTTTTGCATTGAGGCGAAAGTAGTGGCGAGTGCCGCGCCGTTCTTCGTCCACCAAGCCGACCGATTTCAGCACTTGAAGATGTTGCGAAACAGCGGGCCGGCTGACCGGAAGCTGAGTGGCCAGTTCACCCACTGTGGATGGCCGCTGACGCAACAAGTTGAGCACCGCCTGACGAGTGGGATCGGAAAACGCGCTGAGCAGCTCCCATTCGTTAGCCATGACTTACCGTAACTCCAGGCTTACTGAAAGTCAAGGGGCTTCTGTCGAATCTGAAACCACACTGTGAATTCGTGGATCATCAATGGCTCACGCAAGCGCTTTGGAATGCTCGCGAATGTCTGTGGATACCGGGTTGCAATTGCCGTCCACAAAATACGCTTCAGAATTCTGGTGTCAAGAAACCCTGAAAGGGGTAACCATCTGCCGGCATTTCAGATATAGAGCCGGGCCGCAAGACGGAGCCAGGAACTATTCGAACGATGCCGGTGTCCAATTCACCGCGAAAAGACTTGGATGGCCGGCCAAGGAGTTGAGAAATGAAACACGCATTCGTGTGGTTCGCTGCGTTGTTTGTCATCGCAACCGGATATGTGCTGTTCTCCTTCCAGACGCCTGAGGCGCAACGTAGCGGATCGGTTCGGGCGACGTACTCGCACGGCACCCTCTACGCGACGATCCCTTACACGGCATTACATCCCGGAGGCGGACAACTGACCGCCGAAATTCTCGATCCTGAAGATCACGTCTTGGCTCGCATCGACCGGCACGTCGACATCGAGAAGGCGACGGGCGTTTGGCAAGCCGATCTCAAGCTTGTCAAAGCGCTCGATACCAGCGACCTGGTGTGGCATCGGATCCATTATCAGTTCGTCTACCATGACGAAAAGGAACCGGCGATCAAAAGCACGTACTCCATCTCCGAGATTTTGCGGATGCCGGTGATGCACGTCCTGGGCCAGCAAGCGTATCTGACCGGCGGAGCGGCCGCGGTACGGGTGATTGTCACTGATTCCAAGAACGAGACCATCGCCGGCGCCGCATCACTAAGGATCGAGTTGTCGCCCGCGGGTCAGGCGGCTCGGATATTATTCACCGGCCCGCTCAATCGCCGGGGCACGACCGAAGCGCAGTTCCGCTTTCCCGCAGGTCTCACGGGGACATACCCGCTGCGCTACGCCGTCGACACGCCCATCGGGTCCGCCGAAATTACGCAGCAGGTTCGCCTGGAAGACAAAAGCTCCATTTTGCTGACGACCGAAAAGCCGATTTATCAGCCAGGCCAGACCATTCACGTGCGCGCGTTGGCGCTCGATCGCTCGAATCACGAAGCTACCGCCGGCCGCAACCTGACTTTCGAAGTAGAAGATTCCCGAGGTAACAAGGTTTTCAAACAGTCTACGCAGACCAGCAAATTCGGAATTGCATCGGCGGACTTCACGCTGGCCGACGAAGTGAACCTGGGGACGTATCACCTGCGCGCGATTACAGATTCAACTGAAGGAAGCAACGTCCATACGGCCGAGCTGGCCCTGAACGTCGAGAAGTACGTGCTGCCGAAATTCAAGGTAGCGATCGATTTCATGGACAAAGATCAAAAGGCGAGACATGGCTATCGGCCCGGAGACCATGTCACTGGCTCCGTGCGTGCCAACTACTTTTTCGGAAAGCCGGTGGATCGCTCAGAGCTGACCATCAAGGCCTCCAGCATGGATGTTTCGGTATTCGACGTGGCTTCCATCGCAGGAAAGACGGATGCGGATGGCGCTTATCATTTCGATATCAAGCTTCCGATCGATATCAAGCTTCCCAACTATTTCGCGGGCCGCCCTCTCGGCAGTCCTCTCAATCAGGGCGCGACTCGGGTTTTGATCGAAGCGACGGTAAAGGACTCGGCCGGCCATGCGGAAACTCGCGGCGAACCGATCACGGTAAGCGAATCTCCGCTCATGCTCACCGCGGTTCCCGAGGGCGGAACGCTGATCCCGGGTCTCGAGAATCAGCTCTTCATTCTTACTTCTTATGCCGATGGAAAGCCCGCCAGCGCCGAAGTAAAGGTTCACGGGGCTGGAATCATCGATCAAGCTGCCGGTACTGATGCGGAAGGCATCGCAATCATCCAGCTCAAAGCTGGGTTTAAGACTGGCTCACTCCAGATTGACGCCAGTGACAAAGAGGGAAACCACGTTTCGAACGCCGTGCAACTTGAGACGCGGCAAGATCAAGACCAGATCCTGCTGCGCACCGAGCACGCCATTTATCGGGCTGGCGACCGCATTCAGCTTCGAATTCTCTCCACTAAACAACGGGGCTCGGCGTATGTGGATGTAATTAAGGACGGGCAAACCATCCTGACACGCGACCTGGACATCCAGAACGGTGCAGCCGAATTGGCGCTCACCGCAACCCCGGATATGGCGGGCACGCTGGACTTCAACGCCTACCAGTTTGGAAGCGACGCCCAGCCCAGCGCGGATCACCGCCTGGTCTTCGTGCAGCCGGCTGATGAGCTCAAGATCGACGCCTCCACCGATGCCTCCGTCTACAAGCCTGGCGATGACGCACGCATCCATTTTCGAGTGACGAATTCGCATGGCGAGGGCGTGCAGGCTGCCATCGGCCTGCAGGTAGTGGATGACGCCGTGTTCGCGCTCGCGGAGAAAAGGCCGGGTTTCGCGAAAGTCTTCTTTTATCTGGAGCAGGAAGCGATGAAACCCCGCTATGAGATTCATTCCCTCGGCCTGCCGGATGTCGTGGAGCCACCACGTGCGGCGGAACGCGACCGGGCGGCGCGCGCGTTATTTGCGGCCACCGAGGTTGTAAACACGAACCAATTCGACACCGAAGCGGGCCGGACACTGCCGCGGGACAAATATCCCTTCTACGTCACCCGGTATCGCACGCGTTTTCTCGGAGAGCTACGACAGGTCTCCACGCGCGATCTAGCCAAGCCGGGCGATTTGGAGCTTCGCGATGCCTGGGACGCGAAACTGCGCGTGGAAGCAATTCCTTGGGATCCCTTCCACAAGCATTATCTGGTGCGCAGCGCGGGCCCCGACCGGCGTTTCGACACCGAAGACGATCTGACGGCCTACATGGAAATTCGTACGCGCAAGATTGTGGACCATCCGGAGCTCGAATCCATCGATTTGGATATCGAGCACGATCGCGGCCCATTCAACGGTCTCGCTGCCATCGCCGGTTCCATCATCGATCAGACAGGAGGGCCGATTCCTGCAGCCGTGGTTGAGATTCGTGAGATTTCGACGGGGAAGAAGAGGCAGGACACCTCCAACGCCTCCGGCCGATTCAGTCTGGCCGGCCTGCCGCCCGGCGATTACGAAATTCGCGCGGCGCCGCCCGGCTTTGAGTCGGCATCGCAGAGATTCAAATTGACTGCGCGCGATCGCGCCGTGGTTTCGGTGCTCCTGCACGTCGGCGCCATCGACGAGGCGGTTGTTGTGGACGGGGCGGCCCGGAGGATAGGCATGGGCGGTAATGCGGGCGTAATGCAATTTGAGGCCGGCGCCCTGATGGCCGGTGTCGGTGGTGCCCTGGCCGGTGTCCCCGGCGCAGGCTTGACGTTGTACGAACAAATGGGCCTCGCCGGTCAGGCTGAACGCTTCGTCCGCGCCGATGGCACGACACTCGGTACCGGCAACCTCGTCCTGGCGGCCAAGGCTAGCCTTCCACTCAACGGCAGGATCGCATCGGAAGCTCCCACCCATGTTCGTTCGTATTTCCCGGAAGCCCTTTACATCAATCCGCAAATCATCACCGATCAGAACGGAGCTGCCACCATCTCCATCCCCATGGCCGATTCGATCACCACCTGGCGGATGGCCATGCTGGCGTCCACGATCCATGGCGCGCTCGGCAGCGGCACGGCCAGTCTCAAAGTCTTTCAGGATTTCTTCGTCGATCTCGATCTGCCCGTCACTCTCACGCAAGGTGACCGGGTGGATATCCCGGTCGCCATCTACAACTACGCCGGGACGAAAGGAAACGTCAATCTGCATCTGGAACCCGCCGATTGGTTTTCACTGCCCGATGATGTTCCCGACAAAAGCCTGAACGTGGAACCCGATCGCGTGGGCGGCTCGCATTTCACCCTGGAGGCGAAGCGCATCGGCAAATTCAAACTAACGCTTTCCGCGCGCATGATTGGGGCCACCGATCGCGCCGACGTCGTCATCCGTGAAATCGAAGTGATTCCCAACGGGCGTGAACAGAACCAGGTCTTCAATGGCCGGCTGGACGCCGCTGCGCACCAGGAGCTGAATTTCCCGGCGGTTTCCATCCCCGGGGCCAGCGCGATTCTCGTCCGGCTTTATCCGGGCCCACTGAGCCAGGTGATCGAGGGTATGGACGCGATCCTGCGCATGCCGGGCGGCTGTTTTGAACAGACCTCTTCGAGCACCTATCCCAACGTCCTGGCGCTCGACTACATGAAGCGCATTCAGAAGTTGACGCCTGAAGTACACGCCAAGGCGGAGGGGTTCATTGCCAACGGCTATCAGCGCCTGCTGATGTTTGAAGTCCCCGGCGGTGGTTTTTCGTGGTTCGGCAACGCACCGGCCAACAAGATCCTGACCGCATACGGACTCATGGAATTCTCCGACATGGCGAAGGTTCACGACGTGGATGCGAAGATTATCGATCGGACCCAGCAGTGGCTGGCCGGTCAACAACAGCCGGATGGAAGCTGGAAGCCCGACGCATCCTTTATTAATGAAGGCGCCACGAATCGATATAATTCCGATGCCGTGCGCATCACCGCGTACATCGCATGGTCGCTCGAGAATACCGGCTACCAGGGACCGGCCATCGAAAAGGCTCGCCAGTTTGTCCAAAGCCACATGACCGGCAAAGCGGATAGCTACACGCTCGCGGTTCTAGGTAACTTCGCCGCCGATTATGCCAAAGACCGCGAGTTCACCAATCGGGCGATGCAGCTTTTGCTGGACGCGAGAACCGAAGAGCACGATCAGGCCTGGTGGACGTCCCAGGAGACCGGTGTCTATGGCTCAGGAGCGAGCGCCGCGGTTGAGACCACGGGCCTGGCCGTGCAAGCTTTGCTCAAGTGGGGCGGGGCATCGGCCACAGCGAGCAAGGCACTCAGCTACATCGCATCCAAGAAAGATGCACAGGGAACCTGGGGCAACACGCAAGCGACGATCATGGCGCTCCGGGCGCTTTTGCTCTCCACTGAGAAGGGCACCGCCGATGTCCGCGGTACGCTCGAAATTTCGCTCAACGGGAAACAGGTTGAAAAGCTCACTCTGACTCCGGACAATAACGACCTGCTCCATCAGTTCGTCTTCAAAGGGATGGACGCTAAGATCAACACCGTAGATCTTCATTTTGCGGGGAAGGGCGGCCTGGCTTACCAGATCGTGGGACGCTCGTTTGTCCCCTGGAGCGAGGAACCTGCCGGTGAGCCTCTATCCATCGGCGTGGCTTACGATCGCGCGCGGCTGGAACAGAACGATGTCGCCGCCGCAACCGCGACGGTGAAGAACAACCTGACGAAGGCCGCGAACATGGTGATGGTCGACTTAGGCATCCCGCCGGGGTTCGACTTGCTGAGCGAAGACCTGCAGGACTATCAGGCCAAGAGTGCGGGCCGAAAGAGTGGTGATCTCGAGAAATTCAACTTAACCGCGACCCAGGCCATTCTCTATTTCGACGCGATCGCTCCTGGTGAGACAGTGACGTTGCATTATCGCCTGCGCGCAAAATATCCTATTCGAGCTCAAACGTTTCAATCGCGTGTGTATGAATACTACGATCCGGATGTAAGCGCAATGGCGCGGCCCATGCAATTGGAGGTCAGGAAGCGGCATTGAAACGCTTGCTGGTCGGCTAACATGGGCTCATGCCCGATTCATTAGCCGCATTGGCTTCGCCCGATGTCCTGGCGCGTGCCCGCAAAATAAAGCTGTTCCTTATGGATGTGGATGGCACTCTCACGGACGGAGGTGTCTGTTTGATCTCCACAACGAGCGCCGATGGCGCAAGTGCAGCGAGCGTCTCGGAAATGAAGGTCTTCAACGCTCAGGACGGACAAGGTCTTTCTCTCGCGCATACCATGGGGATCCAGACTGGCTTCATCACCGGCCGCCATTCGCCCGCGGTAGCCAAGCGCGCCGAGGAACTGCACGTTACTTTCGTATACCTGGGACAAGCAATAAAGACGCAAGCCTTTGAGGAATGCGTAAAGAAGGCCGGCGTAGCGGAGGATGAAGTGGCATACATGGGCGACGATCTGCCCGACATCCCATTGGCACGGCGGGCTGGGCTGGCGGTTTGCGTGGCCGATGGTGCGCCTGAATTGAAAGCAGTCTGTCACTACGCTACGCGCCGCCTGGCGGGGCGTGGAACCGCGCGAGAAGTGGTGGAGCTCATTTTGAAGGCCCAGGGGCGCTGGGAAGAGGCCGTCCCACTGGCGCTGGCGTAGTTGGCGAAGATCTTAAATGCTGGGTGGTAATACCAACCGGGTGATGCGCGAACTGGAGTTGGCTTCGGCACGCGTAAAATGGTACTCCTCTATCTCCCCTATCGACAAATTTGTTCTCTTTCGCAGTTGCGCGAAGTGGTTTGGGTGTACTATCGACAGATAAAACAAACCGGGCCGTGCGAGCCGGGCGGAGGCTGCGATGAATTTTCGGAGAGTAAGGGGAAGTGTTTTCGCGTGTGTTCTGGCGGGGGTGATTGCCAGTTCAGGATGGAGCGAAGACCGTACCGGCCATCAGCCGTTGACGTTTCAGGCGGTCGGAGAGAACCGATTCGCGGCCCATCGCACGGGCTATGACGTAGTGCTCGAACACGACGGATTAGTGTTTGAGGAAGGCGCCAGTGGGACGCCGCTTGGTCTCAGGTTTGTCGGAGCCAACCGCAATCCCCAAAGCTCATGGCTCGACTCATCCAGAGTTCTCTATCGCAATCTCTACCCTGGCGTTGACGCGATCTACTACGATCGCGGCGGCAAACTCGAATACGATTTGGACGTTGCGCCCGGCCAGGATGCCGGCAGCATCGCATTTGTCGTGGAAGGCGCTACGCGAGTGGAAATCGGCGCGCGCGGCGAGCTCTTAGCGCGCACGGATAGCGGAGAATTGCGCCTCGACGCTCCAGTGATTTATCAAAGAACGCCCGCTGGTGCGCGTCGCCTGATCCCAGGCGGCTATGCGATCGATGGCAATCGCGTGAATTTTCGAATCGCGCCTTACGATCATTCCAAGCCGTTAATTATCGATCCGGTCCTCACTTATTCCACGTTCGTTGGAAACAGCGGCGACGCCATCATGGCGTCCACCGCCGACAGTTCCGGCAATGCCTATCTGGTGGGAAGGTCCGCTGGAATGATTCTTGCGGAGAAATTAAGCCCGGACGGAACCACGGTGCTGCTCCGACAGAGTTTGGGCACCACCACCTATAGTTTTACGGTTGAAGCGGTGGCCGTCACCTCCTCGGGGCAGCTTTACATCGCAGGCTCCGCCGGCGTCGGCCTTCCCACCACCTCGGGAGCCTACCTGGCATCGGTAACTGGCGGATCGCACGCGTTCCTAGCGGTCTTGAATTCCAGCTTCGGCCTCACTTATTGCAGCTACCTGGCGGGCACAACCAACGCAGGCGATCTGGTCAATGGCATTGCGGTTGACTCCACTGGCAACGCCTACATAACCGGCTATACCAATTCCACCACGTTCCCGGTAACCTCCGGTGTCGTTCAAACCACGCCGAGCACAAGCGGCCAGACCGGCTTTTTGGCGAAATTCAATCCGGCGGCATCGGGCGCCGCGTCTCTGGTGTACTCCACTTTTTTGGGCGGGCCCGCTACCGCCAGTGTGGAAAACGCAATCGCGGTGGACTCTTCCAATAATGCCTACGTCACCGGAACAGCTGGACCGGATTTTCCAGTTACAGCGGGCGCTTATCAGTACGATGGTGTGGGAGTGGGACAGGGTGGCGTGTATGTAACCAAGCTGAATGCCGGCGCCACGGCTTTAACGTATTCCGCGTACCTGGGCAATGGCCAGGCAATCGGGATCGCGGTAGACGGATCGGGCGACGCGTACCTGACCGGAAATGCAACCGTATCGGATTTTCCCACCACCGCCGGCGCTTATCAGGTGACATTTCCCGGAGCATTTGTCACCGAGCTGAACACCACGGGCACCTCGCTCGTTTATTCGACTTTTCTATCGGGGCCCTCGGAGAACGCCATCCCGGTGGATATTGCGCTTACGCCTGCCTGCCTCTCGGCTTGCAGCGCCTACATTTCCGGATACAGCAGCGCCATCGATTTTCCGGTCATCAACGCCATCCAGAGCTTCAACGCTTCGGCGGCATTCAGCGGGAATGACGCCTTCGTAGTGGAGCTGAGCGGCAGCGGCGCCGCGGCCACATACTCCACATACCTGGGAGGTTCGGACGACGAGAGCAACGGTGGCTTCCTGCACCTGCCTGGAATCGGAGTGATGTCCACCGGCGACGCCATTCTCGGCGGCGAGACTGGTTCCCCGGACTTTCCGGTGACTCTCACCACCACTCCGGCACGCGGTGTTTTTGCCTCCCGCATCGGCCCGGCGGCAGGCTCAGAAGCAATCGCTTATCCGCTGAGCTTGAACTTCTCCTCGCAGATAATTACCGTACCCAGCGTGTCCCAGACCGTGAATCTGCGCAATATGGGCACCACCCCACTGGCTATCTCCAGCATCGCCGCGGCGGGCGATTACGCACAGACGAACACCTGCGGATCCAGTCTGGCGGGCGGGAGCGAGTGCGTCATCACTGTCATTTTCACGCCCACCACCACCGGCGTGCGTGCGGGAACCGTTACCATCAACGGCACGCTTACCGTGAATCTCACTGGTACCGGCACCAACGGCGCTTACATGAATCTGACTCCGTCCAGCCTCACCTTCAGCAACCAGATCGTCGGCAGTGCCTCGGCTTCGCAAAGCGTGACTCTTTCAAACGTCGGAAATCAAGCACTAACGCTGAGCGGCTTCAGCATGTCGGGAGATTATGCGCAGAGCAATACCTGCCCAGCCTCGCTGGCGTCGAATACCAGCTGCATTGTAAGCATCTCCTTCCTTCCAACCCAGGAGGGGCTGCGTAGCGGCAGTATGACCGTATCCAGTAACACCTCCAGCCCAAACACCACCGTAACCCTCACAGGCACAGGCGCCGCCGGAACGGCCGCCCTGACGCTCGCAACGTCTTTCCTGGTGTTCACTCCTCAATCGCTCACCACCACCAGCCCAGCCCAAAACGTACTCGTGACGAATACGGGCAACGTGCCAGTCGTCATTTCGAGCGCCACAGCCAGCGGCGATTATCTGGCGTCGGGGTGCGTTGTGACCCTGAATCCCGGCGGAGCCTGCAACGTGCGCGTTACCTTTTCCCCAACCGCGGCGGGAGTCCGCCCCGGAACGGTAACCATCACCGACAGCACGTCGGCCAGCCCGCACAGCTTCACGTTATCCGGAACCGGCGTGGCCACGACAGAGACCATCACCATTACGCCCGCTTCGCTGGATTTTGCCGACCAGGCCGTGGGACAAACTAGCGCGCGAGCGCTGACGATTGTGGTTACCAACACCGGGAACCTGCCGGTGACAATTGATCGAGTAGTGGAGAGCGGCGATTTCCGCGTCACCAGCAACGGCTGCAGCACGCTCGCTTTCCGCACTCCTCCCACGACTTGCAATATCAGCGTGGTGTTTACCCCCACCGCGGTTGGCGCGCGAACCGGCACCGTCGTCATTACCGACAACGCCGCCGGCAGTCCGCAGACCGTCGGCCTCTCAGGCAACGGGCTGGCGGTCAGCGCCACGGCCACCCTGTCGCCGGACAAGTTCGCCTTCAACACGCAACCGGTCGGCTTGGCCAGTTTTACTCAAACCGCGGTCATCACCAACACCGGCAACGTACCCATCAATCTCACCAGCGCCACCATCACGGGAACGAACGCGGGCGATTTCTCACAGACCAACTTCTGCATTCCCGAGGTGCTGACGCCCACTCGCACGTGCGGTTTCACGGTTACTTTCACCCCCACCGCTAACGGGGTCCGCACTGCCACGCTCAACGTGGTGGACGACGCAGGCACCCAGACCGTCACTCTTTCCGGCACCGGCGAGACCGCGACGCTGGCAGCCAGCTTCGTTCCCGCCAGCATGACGTTCGAGGCGCAAGCCACCGGGACCACCAGTCCCACTCAGATACTGCTCGCAGTCAATTCCGGCAACGAACCGCTGATCATTTCCAATATCGTCGCATCCGGGAACTACACGATATCGAGCGGCTTTTGCACCGAAACGCTCAACCCCAACGCCTCTTGCCCTTTGGGCATCCAATTCACTCCCACGGGTGCAGTGGGTACGCAAACGGGAACCATCACGTTTACCGACAACGCTGGAACGGGCACACAAGTTGTCAACCTCAGCGGATCGAACGTGGCGACGGCCCCGGCGATCAAGCTAACGTCTGCCGGCCTGGCGTTCGCTGCGTTGGTAATCGGCACCACCAGCACGCAACAATCCGTGACGGTGACCAACACCAGCGCGGCCACGGTCACCGGATTGGCGGTAGGTAATCCGAGCACGGCCGACTATACTATCGTGTCCGGATCCAATAATTGCGGCGCCAGTCTTACGGCCGGTGCCAGCTGCTCGTTCGCGGTAACTTTCGATCCTACTGCCGCCGGAGCTCGTACAGGTACCATCATCATCGCCAATAGCGCGGCGAACCAGACGCTGAACCTGGCAGGCTTCGGTTTGACATCCCTGCCTTCGGCTTTCGTACGCGACCCCGCTCTGGTTTTCCCGAATCAGGTGATAGCTACCACCAGCGCCAACCAGAACATTACTCTGGCTAACAATGGCGATGTACCGCTGACCATCTCGAGCGTCGCGATCAGCGCCGGCGACTTCGCCATCTCGAATAGCTGTCCCGCCTCGCCTAGCACGTTGAATCCGAATACCACGTGCACCGTCGGCGTCACGTTTACCCCAACCGCGGCGGGGAGCCGCACGGCAACTGTCACCATCACGGACAAACCGCCTAGCAGCCCGCAAGTCATCACGGTTTCAGGTTTAGGATTGACGCCCACGCAAATCCTGGAGGTGGACCGCAAGCGACTCGTGTTCCCCAGCGAATCCGTCGGCAATACGGCCAATCAGCCCAATCCGCAGACCGTTACTCTCACCAACACCGGGAATTCACCGGTGACCATCACGGGAGTTACCTCGTCGAGCGCCGCCTTTGTCGTAGGGAACAGCTGTCCGGTAAGCCCGGCCACGCTGCCACCCGGCCCCTCTGGCAACACCTGCACGCTAACAGTCACTTTCGCACCTACGGCAGCCGGTGCGGCCGCCGGGACGCTGACCATTACCGATAGCGCGTCTGCTACCGCCCTGACGGTCACGCTGGCCGGCACAGGCCTGACCGACACCAAGACGGTGGACGTGACGCCGGCAGAGATCGCGTTCACGCCGCAAGTGGTTGGCACCAGCAGCGGCTTTACTCAGAACGTAGTGCTCAGCAATCAGGGGAACACCAACATATCGGTTACCAGCGTTACCGTCACCACCACTTATTCGCTCAGCAACGGATGCAATGGAGTGGTTCTGACGCCCGCCACCACCTGCAACATCGGCATCGGTTTCACGCCCACGGCAGCTAAAGTGATTGCCGGTGCGCTGACCATCGTGACTACCGGCACGCCCGCCACCAAGACCGTCGGCCTCACCGGCACCGGCATTGCGGCGGCATCGGAGATTTCGCTCTCGCAGACCAGCCTGGCGTTCGATCAGCAGGTGGTGGGAGTGGCCAGCTTGCCGCAAACCTTGTATTACTACAACCAGAGCAGTAGCGCCGTGAACCTGACCAATGTGGTCCTCACCGGCGCCGATTTCTCGATGACCAACGGCTGCGTGACGTCGGTGTCCGCGCTTGGGTTCTGCACCATCAAGGTGACGTTCAAGCCCACCGCGGCCGGCGCGCTGGCGGGAAGCATTGTGATTACCGATAGCGCTCCCGGCAGCCCGCGGACCATCACTCTGTCGGGCACCGGCGTAGCGGCGGCAGCTCCGGGAGTGACTCTTACTCCCACCTCGCTCACTTTCGCGAGCCAGGCATTAGGTTCCACCAGCGTGGCCCAGAACATCAACTTGACGAACTCAGGTGAAGCCAACCTGAGCATTTCCGGCATCACCGTGACCGGCGCGAATCCAGGAGACTACGCCCAAACCAACAACTGTCCGGCCACCTTGATTCCGGACTTCAGTTGCAATATTGCGGTGACTTTCAAGCCGCTAGCCACTGGCACGCGCACGGCGAGTATCAGCATCGCCGACAATGTCACCCCCAGTCCGCAAACGGTAGCGCTCACCGGCACTGGCGCTCCGGGAACCACTCCCTTGGTGACCTTCACGCCATCCAGCCTGACCTTCAGCAACGTGCCGCTCAATACTGCCAGCGCCTCGCAAGTCTCGACGTTGCAGAATACCGGCGCCGCCGCTTTGAGCATAAGTAATATCGTGGCCAGCGGCACGGTCGCCGGTGATTTCACGCAAACCAACAATTGTCCGGCCAGCGTCGCGGTAAGCGGCACCTGCACCATCACGGTGACGTTTAAGCCTAGCTCGACCATCAATCAAACTGGAGCGGTGACCGTCACCGACAACACGCCGAACGGTACGGATGCTCTGGCACTAACGGGCAACGGAGTGGCGCCGGCGGTGAACCTCTCCGCCACCACGCTGGCGTTCGGCAGCCAGGCGCACGGCACCACCAGCGCCGCGAAAACGGTGACACTGGAGAACTCGGGCAGCCTGGCTCTCACCATCGGCACGATCACGGCGACCAGCAATTACAACATCGTCAGCAATACCTGTCCGGCCAGTCTCGGGCCTGGCTTGACTTGCACCTTTGGAGTCACCTTCAGCCCGGCCACCACGGGCGCGGAAGACGGTTACGTGATGATCAACGACAACGCCGGCGACAGCCCGCAATTCATCACACTCACGGGTACGGGGACGTAACCAGCTAGGCTCAAACCAGCCAGGCGCTGGAAATTTCGGGTCAGGGCCGTCTGCACCGGTTGACGGCCCTTCAAAATTATTTTCTTCGACGTGAAGGTTGTCCCCCAGCCTTTACGAAATACTCAGTGACAGCAAAACTCATGCGGACGATCAGTTAGGGCTGGCTTTTGCGCTTACTCATATGAACGGAGAAATCTCTGATGCGGACACGAAGGTTCCTGACTTTGGCTTCCCTGATTTTGGCTTACTGCATACTTGGATCGATGCTGCGGCTGCCCGCCGCCGCTGCCGAGCGTAATCAGCGAGCGCTGCTCGAATACCAGCAATTGCCCCTGAATTTCCAGCAGGGCGCGGGTCGCGCCGGGGAAGGTCATTCCTTCCGAGCCTCGGGGCCGGGCTATCAGCTTTCCTTGTTGCCGCAAGAGGCTCTCCTCAATCTGAGCGGCGGCGCCGCTATCCACCTGCGCCTGCCAGGCAGCAATCCGCGCGCGTCGGTGGACGGCCTGGATCCGTTGACGGGCCGCACCTATTATCTGGAAGGCCGGGACCCGGCCGGATGGCGCAACGCCGCTGAGTATGCGCGTGTGCGGTACCACCAGATTTACCCCGGCATCGACCTGATTTTTTACGGCAATCAGAATCGTCTGGAATGCGACTTCGTGCTGGCGCCAGGAGCGGACGTTCGCCAGGTGCGGCTGTTGGTTGAAGGAGCGAAGCGGCTGGCGCTGGACGGGGAAGGAAATCTCGCTCTGACCACCGCCGATGGCGAAATTTCCCTGGGAAAACCAGTGGTCTATCAGCAAAGTGGCGCAACGCGCAAAGTTGTAGCCGGCGCGTTTCAGGTGCAGGGAGCGGAAGTAAGCTTCTCGCTGGGCAAGTACGACCACAGCTTGCCGCTGGTTGTCGATCCCACCCTGAACTACGCGGCTTACGTGGGCCGCGGCGTGAACGATCGCGTGAATGGCATCGCGGTGGGCGCTGACGGCAGCACTTATGTTGCGGGCGAGTCGCCGGCACTGACGGCATCCGCGCACGACGAAGCATTTGTGGCGCACATCTCGGCCGACGGCAAGACGATGCTGTACATGACGTACCTGGGCGGCACAGGCGCCACCACCGGGCGGGGCATCGCGCTCGACAAGGCGGGGAACGCCTATATCACTGGCGAGACGAAGGCCCCCGATTTTCCCGTACTCAACGCGCTCCAACCATCATGCGGGAAAAATGCCTCCGGCCAATGCGTGGGTGACGCTTTTCTGGCCAAGTTGAACGCCGACGGATCCCTGAACTACGCTACTTACCTGGGTGGGGCGGGCGAAGATGCCGGCCACGCCATCGCGCTGGATTCAATCGGCGACGTTTATGTCGCGGGGTCGGCGGACTCGATCGATTTTCCAACCGTGCATGCCGCACAACCCGCTCCCGGCGGCCACGGCGATGCTTTCGTCGCCAAGTTTTCCAATGACGGCCTCCGGCTGATCTACTCCACGTTTATCGGCGGCTCGGGGCAGGACGAGGCGCTGGGCATTGCGCTCGATACAAATCTCGATGCCTACTTGACAGGCCGAACTCTATCCTTCGATTTTCCGGTGAAGAACGCTTTCCAGGAAAAAAACCGCCTGAACAATTCGAATGAATACGCGCAAGAGGCATTTGTTGCGAAGTTGTCGCCCGAAGGCGACCAGGTGCTGTGGTCCACTTATCTTGGTGGAAGCGGCGGCGATTCGGGCAAGGCGATTGCGGTGGATTCGTTCGGCTCAGCCTACGTCGCGGGGTCTACAGCATCGGATGATTTTCCTCTCGCCGATCCAATGCAACCGCAGCGGCACGGTAAGACGGATGCGTTCGTCACGAAGTTTTCGCCCGATGGCTCCAGCCTCGTTTATTCGACGTTCCTGGGCGGCAGCAGCGACGACCTGGCTACCGGAATCGCGGTAGACAAGCAAGGGACGGCCTATATCAGCGGCCACACCAGTTCGGTCGATTTCCCCACCCAAGCCGCCATTCAGGCCGCGTGCCGCAAGGACGGCAAAGGCGAATGCCAGGACGCTTTTCTCGCGGTGCTAAATTCCAAGGGAACGGGGTTGCAATTCTCCAGTTTTCTCGGCGGCACGGGAGCCGACCAAGGTTATGGCATCGCGATCGATGCCAAGGGATCAGCCTACCTGGGCGGCGCGACCACTTCGTCCGACTTCCCGAAGGCTAAGCCAGTCGTGTCGGAGGCAGCCACGGAAAGGCATTTGGGGCTGAGCTCGACGGCGTCCGCCGCTGCGTCCGAAACAGCGGGCGGTGTGGTGGCGATGATCGCTGGTCTCAAGGACGATGGCCAAGCCAGTTGTTCGGGAAGCATTAACTGGACCGGTGGCGCCGGAAACAACCTGTGGAACACGGCCGCAAACTGGGATACGGATATGCTGCCCGGGCCGAGCGACAGCGTGTGCATCGGTACGGCGTTTGTTAGCGCGACCATCACGGTCGCCACCACGCCCGTGGTCATCTCCAGCCTGGTGAGCAATGCGAATATCAGTCTCACAACAACCTTCACTGTCACAGGCACAGCCAACTTTGTGAATGCGCTCACGATGAGTAACGCCATTTTGGCGGGCGCCGGCACCGAAACCATCGGCGGGCTGCTGACGGTGGGAGGAAACAGTTCCCTGTGTCCGGTTGTGGCCTGCAATGTAACGAGCGCGGCGGTGACCAACGCCAACGGCGGGATCAGCTACACCGGGGGCGGGAATGTCTATTTCTACGGCCGGACGCTAAACAACGCGGGAACTGCGACGTGGGGGACCGCGAGCGGCTATAACTTCTACCTGGGCTATGGGGCGATCGTAAACAACAACGCGGGCGCCACCTGGAACTATACGAATGACTATCCAACGCTGAACATCACCACGGGCGGTGGGACATTCAACAACGCGGGGACGTTTGAGAAGACCGCCGGAACGAACCCCACCACCGTGGCTGCGGCGTTCACCAATACAGGTAAGGTGTTGGGCAATTCGGGCACGGTGAGTTTCACGGGCTTAGCGGGTACGTCGAGCGGATCGTGGAGCGCGGCCAGCGGTGACACGCTGGTGCTGGATACTGGCACGACCGCAGCCTCGATCAGCGGGAACATCAGCGGCGCGGGGACGGTGAATTTCTCGAGCGGCACAATCGATATCGTTGCGGGCGCGACATTCACCGGTACCGGCGCGTTGAACATCATCGGCGGCATCGTAGTTTTCGAGACGGGGAGCGCAGTAACGATATCGCAGGCGGTCACGCTGAGCACCAACGGGATTTTCGCGGGGGCGGACACGGTGACGCTCACGGGACTACTGAGTTGGGGTGGCAGCGGACTTATGTGCACTGTCGCGGCCTGCAACGCGAACGGTACGGGCCTGACCAATGCCAATGGCGGGATCAACTACACCGGGGGCGGGAATGTCTATCTTTACGGCCGAACGCTGAACAACACGGGTACCGCGACGTGGGGAACGTCGAGTGGCTATAACTTCTACCTGGGCTATGGGGCCATCGTAAACAACAAGGCGAGTGCCACCTGGAACTATACGAATGACTACCCGACGCTGAGCGTCACCACGGGCGGTGGGACGTTCAACAACATGGGGACGTTTGAGAAGACCGCCGGAACGAACCCCACCACCGTGGCTCCGGCGTTCACCAATACAGGCAAGGTGCTGGGCAATTCGGGCACGGTGAGTTTCACCGATTTGGCAGCCACTTCGAGTGGATCGTGGAGCGCGGCCAGCGGTGACACGCTGGTGCTGGATACTGGCACGACCGCAGCCTCGATCAGCGGGAACATCAGCGGCGCGGGGTCGGTGAATTTCTCCAGTGGCACGATCGACATCGTTGCGGGTGCAACGTTCACCGGTACTGGCGCGCTGGACATCAACAGCTTCGTGGTTTTCGAGACAGGAAGTACAGTAACGATATCGCAGGCTGTCACGCTCAGCAGCGGCGGTGTCCTGGCGGGAACGGACACGGTGATCCTCACTGCTTTGCTCACTTGGAACGGCAATTCCTCGATGTGCACGGTGCCTGCCTGCAATGCGGGCGGTACGGGCGTGACCAATGCCAATGGCGGGATCAGCTACACCGGGGGCGGGAACGTCTATCTTTACGGCCGCACGCTGAACAACGCCGGCACCGCGACGTGGGGAACGTCGAGTGGCTATAACTTCTACCTGGGCTATGGGGCAATCGTAAACAACAAGGCGGGTGCCACCTGGGACTATACGAATGACTACCCCACGCTGAACGTCAGCACGGGCGGTGGGACGTTCAACAACGCGGGGACGTTTGAGAAGACCGCCGGGACAAACCTCACCACCGTGGCTGCGGCATTCACTAATGCGGGTAAGGTGTTGGGCAATTCGGGAACGGTGAGTTTCACGGGCTTAGCGGGTACTTCGAGCGGATCGTGGAGCGCGGCCAGCGGTGGCACGCTGGTGCTGGAGGGCGGGAGTCCGACGCCATCGATCAGCGGCAACATTACCGGCGCGGGGACAGTGAATTTCTCCAGTGGCACGATCGACATCGTAGCGGGCGCCACATTCACTGGCACCGGGGTGCTGGACATCAACGGCGGCATCTTGGTTTTCGAGACTGGCAAGTCCGTGGTGATCCCGCAGCCGGTCACGCTCAGCAGCAATGGCGTCCTGGCGGGAACAGACACCGTGATCCTTACTGGCTTGCTCACTTGGGACGGCAATTCCTCGATGTGCACGGTGCCTGCCTGCAATGCGGGCGGCACGGGTGTGACCACCGCGACAGGCGGGATCAACTACACCGGGGGCGGCAATGTGTACCTCTATGGCCGCACGCTCAACAACACAGGGATCGCAACGTGGGGGACCGCGAGTGGCTATAACCTCTACCTGGGCTATGCGGCGGTGATCAACAACACTGCCAAAGGAACATGGGATTACACGAACGACTACCCAACCTTGAACCTCACCACGGGCGACGGGAGATTCAACAACGCTGGTGTCTTCAAGAAGACTGCCGGCACATCCACGACCATCGTTCATCCACCTTTCACAAATACGGGAACCGTCTTGGGCGAATCGGGGACCGTGCGTTTCGGCTACCTGACGGGTACTTCAACTGGATCGTGGAGCGCCAGTACGGGTGCGGCGCTGGACCTGAATGGCGGAAGTCATACGCCGTCGCTCAGTGGAAACATCAGCGGCGCCGGAACAATCAATTTCTCTCAT